>JAABUM010001143.1_pt1 | contig 41207 bp, 26 predicted proteins | sample 5559161 | NCBI WGS metagenome assembly JAABUM01 (sample SAMN10711868, study PRJNA513369) | rock metagenome | isolation source: Antarctica rocks | place: Antarctica: Victoria Land, Siegfried Peak nord
GGCGTGGCGGAGGTGGTGCAGTGGTCATCCCTCTAGTGTAGGCACTTGCCGCTTACAATGCCCCCTTGACGCCTGCCGGTTTTCCTTAACCTGTCACCAATGCCCTATGGTGTGATGCCCAACCTGCGGTACATCCCAGACAAGGTCGAGGTGGTCGCCGTGGCCGACCCGCTGTTCGAGCGGGCCCAAGAGGCCCAGCGCCAGTTCAACGTGCCGCACGCCTATGCTAGCCTGGAGGAGATGCTGGAGCGGTGCGACCTGGACGCCGTGGCTAACCTGACGCCGATCCCCCTGCATGGCCGCACCTCGCTGACCATTCTGGAGGCCGGCAAGCACCTGATCACCGAGAAGCCCCTGGGGATCACCATGGAGGAGGCCGACGCCCTGATCGCCGCCGCGGCTCAGCGGGATCTGACGATTGTCTGCGCGCCGCCGGACATGCTGTACCCCTATTACCAGGAGGCGCGGCGGATCATCGCTGAGGGGGCCATCGGGCGGATCGCCTTTGCCCGCGTGCGTAGCTCACACGGTGGCCCGGCCAACGGCTGGTGGCCCCACGACCCCAGCTGGTTCTACCAGAAGGGGGCTGGCCCGCTGTTCGACATGGGCGTCTACGGCATCCACGAGATCACTGGCCTGCTCGGCCCGGCCCGGCGCGTGGTGGCCTTCTCCGGCATCACAGAGCCGACGCGGGTGGTCTGCGGCGGCCCCTTTGAGGGGAAAACCATCGAGGTGACCGCCGACGACAACAGCCTGTTCATGCTGGATTTCGGCGGCTCCACCTACGCGGTGATTGATGGCACGTTCAATGTGAACGCGGCGCGGGGTCCCAAGCTGGAGGTTTTTGGGCGTGGCGGCACGCTCAATATCAATGACCGCCAGGGCACCGGTGCGGGGGCGCCACCCATGGAGGTGTACCGCGTGGACGCCGTCGTCGGCCTGGGCGGCTGGGTCAGCCCCGAGGCCTGGCGCCTCAGTCAGGCCCAGCAGCATGTTGACCGTCTGCAGCGGGCCATCCTGGTTGATCACCTGGTTGACTGCGTCTGGGCGGGCCGCCACCCGGTGCTCAGCGCCGAGCACGCCCGCCACGCCCTGGAGATCATGCTCAAGGTAGACGAGTCGGCCCGCCTGGGCCAGGCGCTGGACCTGACCACGGCGTTCTGACCGGTACAACTCTGCCAGCCGAACTATTCGTACACCGTCACCCCCGTCTGGCGGCGGCGTAGGTAGTCCTCGTCCACGGTCACGCCCAGTCCAGGCCCCTGGGGTACGGGCACATGGCCACGGCTATCCACCGCCTCCAGGGTGTCGGCGTAGTCGGCGGTGTACACCGGACGGCCCACCGCGCCCACTTTGGGGTGAACCAGGCCCAGTTCGTAGTAGCTTGTGTTGCGAATGGCCGCCATGCAGGCGCGCTGGGCTGGCCCCGGCGCGTGCAGTTCCACGTCCAGGCCAAAGCCCTCGGCGGCGTGGGCGATCTTCATCACGCCGGTGATGCCACCATCGTAGTCGGGGTCGGCGCGCACGTAGTCGGTGGCCTCGGCAGTGATCAAGTTGACCTGCGCTTCCAGGCCGCGCACGTGTTCGCCTTGCAGTAGGGGCGTCTTGATCAACCCGCGCAACTTGCGGTGGGCGAACTGAGCCACCCCGCCATCTTTATAGGGGTCTTCGTACCAGAAGAAGCGCGCCTCGTCGCAGGCGCGGCCCACGCGCAGCGCGTCGGCGAAGGTTTCATACTCACAGGCGGGGTCAATCATCAGGTCCATGCCCTCGCCGACCTGCCGCCGCACCTCCAGCACGGTGGCTACCTCGCGGGCGATGGGTCCTCGGCCCCAACCGTGGATCTTGAAGGCGGGGTAACCCATTTCGCGGCACTGCACGGCGAAGGCGGCAAAGGCCTCCGGGCTATCCAGGCCGCCATTGTCGTCGCCGTGGTAGGTGCTGGCGTAGGCGGGCAGGCTGGTCTTCCAGCCGCCCAGGAGTTGCCACACCGGCGCGTTGTATAGCTTGCCGGCGAGGTCCCACAGAGCGCAGTCCACTGGGCCAAAGCCCATCCGATCCTGCTTGCGCAGTGCCCGCTTCACATCGTTATAGATCAGTTCGCGCTGCAGGGGGTTGCGCCCCAGCAGGTAGTGGGCGAACATGCCCACCTGAGCGTACGACGCGGCGTCGCCGCCGGCGTACTCGCCGGTGACACCCTGATCCGTGGCGATCCTGAGCAGATAGCCCTCGCCCTGACGGAGCGCCCCGGCCTGGTAGACCGCGTTGAAGCCGTTGTAGTCCACGCCCAGGTCGTGTAGCTCGACGCTATAGGCATGGATGCTGATGCGCGTGATCCGTGGAACCTCAGACATAACGTATCCCTCCCCCTTTGGCCTTCTATTTTAGCACTGTGGCACTGGGAGCTTGACCGTGGCGGCTCGGGTGATCGCAGCAGACCGAAGCACCGCCAACCGGACTTCCTGTTTCCTCAGATGAGCACCCCAGACTGTATCTACCCCCACTGGGCGCCCCCACCTTTGCTGACTACCTGTACGTGTCGTTCACCAACGCGACCGCGTTCAGCCCCACGGATACGATGCCGCTGACGCCGTGGGCCAAGATGCTGATGATGGCGCGACCCATGGCCTCGCTACTGACCAGCGCACTTGTGGCCGTCCGCGCGGTGGACATCCTGAACTGGTTCTGGTCTTGCCCGCTTTGTCCCGCCCGCGCCTTGAAGGCGTGACATGCATAGAGGCCGACGCGCCGGCCCCGTACCAGTGGACAGAGGCAATGGCCCAACACACGAGCGTTTGGTCAGCGCTGGGGGGTTGACGCGGCGGGGCTATCCAGGTTAGAGTAGCAGGGGACGAGTCCGGCGCGGCTGGATCAGGACGAGTGCATCGTGGGAGGAGGAGACATAATGGCCGGTTATGACAGTTCCGCATTCCTCACGGTGGCCTGCTCACGCGCCGCGGACGAACGACGATAGAGCGTCGCGCGCAACACAGCGGAACATAGGCCGCCGACGGGGTCCCCCGTTGGCGGCCTTCTTTTTTGTCTACAGGCGGGGCGAGGCGGCCAGCGACCCTAACCCGCTCAGGGGGTATTGATTGGCCAGTAGGCGGGCGAGTCGAAGGAGACAGAGACGTGACATCACCGACACTAGATAGAGACACGCCACCCAATGTACTGGGGGCGCCTCGGCGAGTCGTCGAGTTCAAGCCCGAGGATGCCGCTGCCGTGGCCGAGATGTTTAACGGCAGCAACGAGGGCTGGCCGGGTGGCTTCACCCGCGGGGTGGATATGACCGCCGAGCACATCCTGCGCATGCAGCGGGAGCGGGCCCCGCTGGCTACATTTATCGCCTGGGACGGCGATAAGGCCGCCGGCTACTGTTCGCTCTACGAGTACCCCGGTGAGCCCGGCGTGGCCGGCTACGTGGGTCTGCTCAATGCGGCGACCGCGTTCCATGGCCGCGGCCACGGGCGCGATCTGCTCAAGGCCGCGCTGGTGCGCAGCATTGAGCAGGGCTATCGGCGGCTGGACCTGCACACGTGGGCTGGCAACATGAAGGCGGTGCCCCTCTACAAGAAGAGTGGCTATTTCTGGGTGCCCGACACGCGGGTACATATGGAGAACTACCTGCCCCTGTTGCTGGGCACACCCGCGCTGACCGACTTCTGGACCGAGGCCGATTGGTATACCACGATGGTGCGGGAGATCCAGGTGCAGGAAGACCTGTTCGTGCGCGACGGCATGAAGGTCTACCCCTACGAGTTCCGCCACGGCGACCGCTACGTGAAGGCCACCATTGACGCCACGGCGCGCGGCCTGACCGCCCTGGAGACGGAGCGCTGGCGCATCTCCTGCACGGTTGACGACCGGCGGTTGGTGGTGGGCCGCGCCCGCACGGTGCGCTGGCAGGTGCAGAACCGCACCGGCAAACCCCTGGCCGTTACCCTGCTGGCCACGGCGGGCAAGGGGCTACGCCTGCGCAAGGAAGAGACGGTCACCGTGGGCGATCACTACGAGACCGAAACGACACTCACCGCCGACCCCGACTACAGGCCGCCGCTGCATGGCCAGAGCGCTCCGCGAGTGGAGTCTCTGCTGCTGCTGGACGGGTTGCCGGTGCGCCTGGAGACCGGCGTGGAAGTCAAGCCTGCCTTTGAGCTGCGGCTGGACCCGCCGCGGGTGACCCTGGCCGCCGGGCAGCCCCACGAGGTGACCCTGCGGCTGGTCAGCCATCTAGCCGAAGACGCCCAGGCCGAGTTGACCCTGACACCGTCACCGGGGCTGACCCTGCTCTCCGATGGGCAGCAGCCGGGGCCGTTGAGCGTAGCGCTGGGCGCCCAGAGCTTTGGCGGGGCGGTGCTGCGGGTGCAGGCTACCGCGCCGGGCGCCCATGTGCTGGAGGCGCGGCCACGCGTAAAGACCGAGAGTGGGGTGCTGGAGATGGCCCCCGTGACGCTGCCGCTGCCGGCCACGGCGCCGGGCGAGGTGGTCACCCTGGCTGCCGAGGCGCCACCTCGCGAACACGCCGAGAAGGATGAGCGCGCCCACGAGGTGCGGGTGGAGACGGCGACGTTGCGGCTGGTGGTGGATCTGCGGGAAGGCGGCTTCTCGCTGCAGGACCCCGCCACGGGCCAGGATCTGGCCGGCGGCCACTTGTTGGCCGGGCCACCGTTCTCCTGGGCCAACCAATCGCGGGTGGTCCACGAGGCCACGGTGGAGCGCCGCGACGGCGCCGTGGCCGTGGTGCTGCGCGGCCCGTTGCCGCACCTGCCGCACCTGCAGGTAGAGCACGACCTGCGGTTGACGCCCGATGGCCTGCTGCGTGTGCAATCGGCGGTGGCCAACGGTGGCCTCGAGCCCGTGGAGCCCAAGATGGCCACCGGGGTCTCGGCCAACCGGGAGATACCAGGCCGGTTGGTTGTGCCCACGGCCGAGGGCCTGCTGGAGACATCGGACTCTGAGTTCCCCGACTGGGGCGACCTGGAGCTGTCCAGGCCGGAGGCCTTCGCGGAGAGCTGGGTGGCCCACCATGGTGGTGGGCGCGCGGTGGGCGTGCTGTGGAGCGACGCCTCGCGGGTGGAGCTAGATCGCTGGAGCCTGGTGGAGTTGGTGCAGGACGCCGGAACGCTGGCCTCGGGCCAGGGGCGCACGCTGCCCCCGGTGTACATCTATTGCGGCCCCGGCGACTGGCAGACAGTGCGGGCGCGCTGGCGGGCACTGGTGCAGCCGGGCGCGCCGGCCAGCACGGTGGCCCCGCGTGACCTGCTGGCCCTGAGCGGCGGGCCTGTGCCGACTGCGTTGCTGGCTGGCCAGACGGTGGCCACGCTGACCAGCCTGGCCAACCGCGAGGTGACCGGCCAGCTCATCCTGGAGGTCCCGCATGGCTGGTCGGTCGAGCCCACGGTCCAGGAGGTGCGTGGGGTGCGCATTGGGCGGCCCCAGGAGGCCCGCTACTTCGTCCGCTCTGTGGAGAGTGGGCCGCGGGCGGCGGCGCTGAGCGCGCGCCTGCGCGGGGAGCGCGCCGAGGTGACCGTGCTAGAGGGGGCGCTGATCGTCCCGGGCGACCCCGCTGGCCGGGTGGAGATCCGCCAGGAGGATCAGGACGGCCAGCCGGTGCTGACCGTGGATAACGGCTACCTGCGCTACCGCGTGGCCCCGAGCTTCGCGGGCAGCCTGATCGCCCTGGAAACGGTGGCCGATGGCGTGAACCACGTCCACAGCGCCTACCCCGACCGGGGACGCGAGTTCGGCTGGATGCGCCCCTGGTTCGGCGGTGTCTATGGGGTGGTGTATAGCCCGGGCCTGGGCAGCTTCCCCGACCCAGCGCGGCTGTACGAGGAGACGTTTACGGCCCAAGAGGTGACTGAGAGTGGCCAGGATGGCCGCCGGTGGCAGGGCGTGCAGGTACACAGCGCCCTGCGCGCGCGCGGCCTGCGCGGCCTCGAACTGCGCACGACCTATCTGACCCTGCCGGGCAGCAACCTGCTGGCGGTGCGCGTGACCGTGCGCAACACGACCAGCGCCACCCTGAGCGTCTCGGCGGCCCTTGTCGCTTACCTGCAGCCCGGTGGCGCGGTGGAAGGCGCCGAACTGCTGGCCGACGCGGCGGGCCGCACCCGGCTGCTGCGGGCGCAGCGCACCGAGGACGTGCATGCCGACGGCTGGGTGGGCGTGCGGGACCCCCGCTCGGGGACCACGTTGGCGCTGGTCAGCGGCGACCGCGCCGCCGAGGCGCAGGTACTGGGCGCTGATTGGGGCACGCTGGGCGCCCACGCTGGCGCGCTGTTCACGCCGCGGCTGGGTCCGAGCCAGGAGCGCGCGGCGCTGTCGTATCTGGCCGTGGCCCGCGATGAGCAGGAGGCGCGAGCGTATAGGGCGCTGAGCAGCACGGCCACGCTGTTTTGAGGCCACGGGGAGCGCCCCTATGGTTCGGCTGGCAGACAGCGCCGATCTGTAGGTGCGCCTCTTGTGGGCGCCCACAAGAGGCGCACTGCCGGGTTAGGTCAGCCGAACTGCGCTAGACCTTTGGGGGCATGTGCTCACAATAAGGAGGCAGCCTGGAGAGCCGCCCCCTCCCGTGGGGGGCCTGAGACAGTAGTGGCGCGGTACGCAACGTGCGCCACCCGCGCATTGTACAATGAAATCGTGTTATGAATACTGCCGCGTAAGCGGCGTAGCGGCGTATGAGGAGGGGCATGATGGCTGGTGGGCAGGGCATTGGTGGCATGGCGACGCTGCCCGTGAACGTCTTCGAGACACCGGGCGGCCTAATGGTGGTAGCCCCGATGCCCGGCATCGGATCGGACGATATCTCCTTGATGGTGACAGAGGACAGCCTGGTCCTGGAGAGCACTCAGCGCGGCCCCGGGCAGGACGACCGGACGTATCTGCAACACGAGTGGAGCTACGGACCGTACAGCCGCACGCTGCCTCTGCCCATGCCGGTCAGCGCGGCGACAGCCAACGCCACCCTGAGTAACGGCGTGCTGACGGTCAGCCTGCTGCGCGCGGCCAAGACCGAGGCCGGGCCGATTACACTGCACTCCATGGGGCCAGCGCACGGGCAGGCCGTGGGCCACGCGGGTCACAATCGGCCCGCGTAGCAGCGGGGGAAGGCTGTTCAGGGCACGCGCAGTGTCGTTGGTACGTGCAGGGGCAGGGCGCGGAAGCAGGAGGGCAGGTCAGTGTACGCGCAGGGTGGTCACCAGGGGCACCCGATTGAACATCCAGAAGGCCAGCGGCAGGCCGATGATCGTGGCCGCGGCAAGCCAGGCCAGTGTACACCACACCAGGCTGAACCAGATGCCCACGATCAGGAAGTAGAGGGCGCGCAGGGGCAGGGGCAGCTGGCTAGCGCCGCTGCTCAGGGCCACGTAGGAGGTGGGGCCGGTAACCACGTAGGTTGTGCGGGGCTGGTTGCTCTGCAGGGTCAGCACCTGGGGCACCCGATTGAGCATGGCCAGGCCCACGGGCAGGCCAATGATGGTCAGGTTGAGCAACCAGGCCAGCACAATCCACAGCAAGCCGAACCACAGCCCAATCAGCACGAACCACAGCGCGCGCAGGGCCAGGGGCAACTCCCCACCGCCGGAGGCGACGGCCATCGCAGGGGCTTGCTGAGGTGCGGCGACGGTGACGTTGATCGTGGGGTTGAAGGCTATGGCCTGACCTGCCGGCGCATAACCAGGCCCGGTGTGACCGTAGTAGGCGGGGCCATCGGCGGGCGCGTAGGGCGCCACCGCGGCGCGCCGTCCACCCTGTGCAGGCATAGACGCGGGGGCGCCACACTCATCGCAGAAGCGGGCGTGCTCGGGCAGCCGTGAGCCACACTGGGCACAGAACATAGCCCTCACCTCCTCTCTTTGTCTTGTTGCTAGCCAAGCGGCGCCAGCCGGTTCTCATGCTCATTGTATGCTCCCCGCGCTATGAGGCGAGGAGGTGGCCCCGTCATGACCGGCGCCGCGCACTGTACAGCCACAGCACATCCAGTAGCCAGAAGGTAGCCACCAGGAAGAAGCCGAGAACTATCCCATGGCGCCCCAGCAGGCCATAGTATTGGTACGACCATAAGTAGGGTGAAACATGGCGCGCCCACGTTATCAGGGCAAAACCAGCCCCACCCAGCAGTAGACCACTGCGGCCCACCAAGGCCCAGAGGCCACCCTGCTGACCCGCCGCGCCAAAGCGAGGCCGCGGAGACCACAGCAGCCGATTGACCAGACCAACCAGGAGCAGCGTGCCCAGGAGCAGCACGCTCAAACGGATGTTGCCGGTGAAAGCAAGGGAGGCCACCGACCACAGCCCCACGATGCCCCACCAGCTCACCAGGCGTGGCGAGGGCAGCACCAGCACACCACGGGGCGCAGCCACCTGGGCAGGTGCGGCACCGGTGACAATCACGTTGATCAGCGGTGAGACGTGCAGTGACCCCGCCGGCGCCCCCAGGCTATCCGAGGGCGCGTTGCGGGCGATGGGCGTGCCGCACTCCTCGCAGTAGCGGGCGGTCAGCGATAGGGGCGTACCGCATTGGGAGCAGTACATAGAACCTTCCTTACACTTTGCCGGTCCAGCACAGCCTAGTTGACATAATCTGGAGATGGCGCCAGGGCCTACGGCCCGGTAGCAGTTGCCCCAACTATGGAGCGCGACGGGCCACCGTCGCCCATAGCAGGGCCAGGACGGCGACCAGCACGGGCCAGATCACCAGCACGGCGGCCTCGGCGTGCGAGGCCAGGGCGATCAGGGTGAGGGCCAGGGCCAGCATCACGCCACCGATCCACACAGCGGCAGCCAGACCAGCGTCCTGGGCGCTGCCCAGCACGACCACGGCAGGCTGCTGGACCAACAGTGGGGGCGGCGCCGCCGGCGCCGTCTGGGCCACGTTGACGTTGATGCTGGGGTTGAAGGTGATTTGCTGTGCCGGTAGCCCACCGGCAGCGCCTGCGCTGTGCATATACACCGGGGTGGGCTGCATGTAGATTGTGTTATCGGACCCCAGCGGGCTGGCCATGGCGCGCGGGGCGGGCGGAAGCGGAGCCAGCGGCCCTGCGTCGTAGGAGTAGTGGACGGGCAATCTACCCTGGTCAGCTGGCGCGGCCGCCCTGGATTGGTCTACCTGGGCGTCAAGTACGGCCTGGCGGCCGCGCACCGCGCCGCATTCCTGGCAAAATCGCGCCGCCGACTGCAGGCGCGCGCCACATTGAGAGCAAAACACTGGCCGCCTCCTCACCTCTTCCGTGGGCGCTCCGCAGGGAGCACGCATAGCTGAATGCTACTATAAACGGCTTGGGCGGCCCAGAGGTGACACGGCATACCACGGCTTGCAGAGAGGTGATCAGCCCGGTACGGACCACCGGGGGTGGCTAGCCGGCGCTCTTGTGGCCCCGGTCTGGCCCGGTGGGTTGTTGGCCAACCGGCGATAGCGCCGACGCCGATATACTACAAAGGATCCCCATGCCCAGTGGTAAGGTTGATGGGCGTCCGATGGGCTGGCGCGTGGGCAGAGAGAGGAGACGGCGCCGTGTTGAGCGTGCATGGAGTGAGCTTGCTGGCCGCTTTTGGGGCGGGCCTACTCTCTTTCCTGTCGCCATGCGTGTTTCCGCTGGTGCCAGGCTACCTGGCCTATATGGCCGGCACGACCACACGGGAGGCCGGCTCGGCAGGGGCGCGGTGGCGGGTGACGCTGCACGCGGCCTGCTTTGTCGCCGGCTTTTCACTGATCTTCGTGGCCCTGGGCGCGACGGCTAGCGTGCTGGGGCAGATGTTTGGCCAGCACCGCACCCTGCTGGGCAAGCTGGCCGGCGTGGTCATCATCGTGTTTGGGCTGCACATCGCCGGGGTGATCAAGCTGCCCTGGCTGTACCGTGAGATGCGCCGCGAGGTGGCGGTGGGCCAGAGCGGGCCAGCCTACCTGCGCTCAGGGCTGATCGGGCTGGCCTTTGGGGCTGGCTGGACGCCCTGCGTGGGGCCGCTGCTGGGCTCAATCCTCACTCTGGCCGCCGCGACGACCACGCTAGGCGGTGGGGTCCTGCTGTTGCTGGTCTACGCGCTGGGCCTAGGCGTGCCCTTCCTGCTCACCGGGCTGCTGATCAGTAGCGCCACGCGGGCGTTTCGGGCGCTCAACCGGGTCATGCGGCCACTCAGCCTGATCAGCGGCGGCCTGATGGTGGCCATGGGCCTGCTGGTGCTCAGCGGGGCCCTGGAGCGCCTGGCCGGCTATGCGCCGCTCTTTGCGCTGCCGTCATAGGGGCGCCACACGTCCACCATACCATCCATAGCTCGACTTTGGGCTCGGCAACAGCATAACCTGCACACGGCCCGCAGTCATAACAGCAGGGGTACTATACGGGGCGATGTTAGTCGCCCCGTATAGTACCCCTGCCTCATTCTTTGACGACTTCGTGAGCCTGGGCGCCCTATCCACGGGTCGTGTGTGGGGTGGCCGAAGGTCCACGATAGGAGGGGAGAGTGGCGCAAAGCCCCTATCCCTGGACGTGTGGAGTGGCCGCCGAGGAAGACGCGGAGGGGGAGCAAGATCCACCATGGGTCTTGCTCCCCCTCCGCGTCCTGACCAGATGGTCCTGGAGGTTAGCGGACTACCACAAAGCGGGTATCGCCTGATCGCAGCTTGGAGCCGTTGGGCAGGGTGGCGCTGACCGTGACGCGCACCACGGTGGGCGGCGAACCGTGCCGGGCGCCAACGGGTGGCGTGTAGGGCACGTTGAACACGTGCAGCGAGTGGCCGCGCCGGTCGGCCCGATCAACAAAGACCTGGCGCAGACCACTGCGGGCCGGGTAGACCAGGGTGTAGGTGACCCGTGCGCCAGGCCTGGAGATGCTGGAGATAATCTCGCAGCCTTTCTGCAGTTTGATCAGGTTGGCGATCAAACCGCATGGCGTCGTTCGGCCACCCTTCACCGTCGCTGGCTTGTTCCGCACAATCACCTCGCTAATCACGGTAGCGGTAGCCGCCGACGTCTCGGTGGCTTCAGGCGTGCCGGTTGCCTCGGTGGTGGACATGGTGGTCGCTGTTGACTGCGCCGTCATAGTTGCCGTCGCCGTGTTCGCCGGAGCCGTGGTGGCTGTGCCGGTCGCCACTACGCCGGTCGCGGTCGCCGGTATGGCCGTGGCCGATGAAGCAGAGGATGTGGCTGTCGGCGGTACGCTGGTGGCCGTGGCTGGGACCGGTGTCGCCGTGAACCCAACCACGATTGGCGTCTCCGTGGGTTGCGGCGGCGTCGTGGCGGTGTTGGTCGCCGCGGGCTGTGACGTACCAGTAGCCGTGGCTGGCGGTGTACTGGTGGCTGTATCAGGCACGCTGCTGGTGGCCGTGGTCGTCTCGGGCAACGGCGTGCCGGTAGCGGTAGCGGCGCCAACGACCACTGTTTCAGTGGCCGTGGCCTGTGGCGTATTGGTGGCTGTGGCCGCTGTGACGGTGACTGAGCCGGTCGTGATGGCGCTGTGGCCCAAGTTATCGGTCACCTCGACGCGTACCGTGTAAACGCCCGGCGCGGCGTAGGTGTGGGCCAGGCTGGGGCCGCTGGCCGAGGCGATGGGCGTGCCGTCGCCAAAATCCCAACGGGTGGTGGAGACGGCCGCCGTGACGCCAGGGACCAGGTTCGTCGAAGCGAGGGCAATCGTGCCGGTGACCGGTACACCGGCTGTCGCGCCGGACAAGGCAAGGGTGGGTGTGATGGCGTCGCTGAGCCAGCCCAGCACGTGGCTCATCACGGTTTCACGGCTGGCCACCGTGGTAGAGACCGTGGGGCCTGAGCCTGGCTCGTTGATCCCCTCGAAGCCAAAGCCGAAGTAGACGGTGCGCCCGGCGCCGCTGGCCGGCGCTTCCAGGCGCGGCTCGGGCGAGTCCTTGGTGGCCACGATGCCCGTGGTCACACCCTGCACGTCGGGCGGCACGATGAACAGGCCCGTGGCCGTGCCGGTGATCGTCTGCAGGGTATCGGTGAACGACGCCGTGCCATTGATGGGGCGCAGCTCGGAGACGCCACCGACGGGACCGGCCCCCGTGCCTCCCACGGTATCCACGACGGTGATGTTGTCGATGCAGCAGACGCCAAAGCCATCGCCGTTGGTCGCGTTAATATCAACGATCAGGCCAGCGGCGATGGGGTCGCCGGGCAGGACGGTCATGCTCGGCGAGGGCGGCGACGCGCCGAATAGCCCAGGCTGCAGAGGCTGCGAACCAGGGCCATCGTAGATGCTGTTGGCCAGCACGTCGGTATGCAGGACCTGGCGCAGGAAGTCGGGGTTGGCCCCAGGCGCTGAGCCGACGCCAGATCCGGTGATGAATAGTTTGCCACCGCTGGCGACATACTGATCCAGGATCGTCTGATCGCTGGCTGACACGGCCGGCGGGCTGCCCTGCAGCTCGTGCTGGCCCTGGTTGGCCCCCGTGTAGTAGATCACGGCGGCGGCGCGCTGCAGATCAGAGAGGGCGGGGCTGCCCAACTGCGCCTCGTCCCACAGCGTATAGGGGATGCCCAGGGTGGTCAGAGTCGTCGTGTAGCTATCCGCGTAGTTGGGCACGTCCCGGGCAATGCCATGCACGTCGCCATCAGGGCCACGGATGAACGCGCTATAGTCGTCCACCAGCAGCACGCTGCCCGGTGTAACCGCGACGTTGGTCACCACCAGGTAGACGGGCACGTGGATGCTCACGTTGTTCGCCGTGGTGAACACCACATTGGCATCGTACTGGCCGGGTGTCGCGCCAGAGACGACCACCGTGCCGGTCACGGCGGCTGAGCCGCCCGGCGCCAGGGTAACGCTGTTGGCCGAAAACGAGGCGGTCAGGCCGGGGGCCAGAGTAGCTGGCTGCACGCCCACGGCGATCGTCTGCATCTGGGTTGAGACGTTGGTCAGCGTGATCACCGCGCTGGTGGTGATCGGCGCCCCGTCCGACTCGTTGACTTGGCCCAGGCTGATCGAGCCAGGCTGAGCCAGCAGGGGCGTGGTGGCCGCCGCGTAGGCGTCAATTAGGCCGGCGCCCTGTTGCTGGACGGTGGCCGTGGCCGCGCCGGTTGGGTCCAGCACGACGCTATTGTTGGCTGTGTTCATCAGGGCCGCCTTGATCTGGGCGGGTGACCACTCGGGGTGGACCTGGCGGAGCAGGACGGCCACGCCGGCGGTGTGCGGTGAGGAGGCGCTGGTGCCGGCCCAGGAGATGAAGCCGCTGGGGTCGTACAGCTCACCACCGGGCTTTTGGTCCTGGGCCGCGCTATAGATGCCCTGACCGGGGGCCACCACATCCGGCTTGATCGCGTTGCCCGGCGCGGGGCCGGTGGAGCTGAAGGTGGTCAGCACATTTGGCCTGGTCGCGAAAGAACCCTGCCGATAGGGCAGGCTGAGCACCAGGTTGGGCACGGCCGGGCTGATGGCCAGCGTGTAGTCTACCAGATTTACACCGTCGCTCTGGCTGATCATCACGGAGGGGATGGTTGTGCCCGCCGTGGCCATGCTGATCGGCGGCTCGGAGCGGTTGTCGAAGATGACTACGGCGATAGCGCCGGCGGCGGCAGCGTTGGTGATTTTGGTAACGAATGTACACGAGCCACGGCTGATCAGCGCAATGGCCCCAGCCATGCTGCCGGGGTTGAAGGCGGCGCAGCCGTCACGCTGGGCGTCGCCGGCCGCCGTGCTGGCCGGATTGATGGGGGCCAGGGCTAGCGGCGCGGCGATCGTTTGGGTGACCAGCACCGATGAGTTCTGGCTGAGGATATTTGTCAGCGTGGCGGGCACGGTTGCCGTGTACGACGCTGAAGTGGTCAGGGCCACCGTAGGACCCTCAATGATGGTATGGGCGTTGGTGGTGGCCCCGCTAGAGATCACATCGGGGGCCTGGCCGGGCGAACCCACCGTGCTGGCCCCCGGACCGGTGTTGCCGGCTGAGATGGCCACGACCACGCCAGCCTGCCCGGCGGCGGAGACGGCCTGCTCAAGCGGGTCTAGGCCCAGGTCGCTGGCTGGGCCGCCCAGGCTCAGGTTGATCACGTTGGCCCCGTCAGCCACGGCGTCCTGCACCGCCTGCAAGATCGTCGTGTCGGCTGAACTGGCCGCGCCGGAGGGGAACACATTGTAGTTCATCAGGTAGGCTGCCGAGGCAACACCACGCAAGGCCAGCCCCGCCGAGTCGGCCGTGGTTAGCTCACCGGCGGCGATGCTGGCCACGGCGGTACCGTGCCCCACATCGTCCTGGGCCGATAGGCCCGCGCCACGCGGATACGCTTTGGCCACGATGACCTTGCTGCTGGTATAGGCGCAGTTGCTGGGCATGTCGCAGCGGGGGAACCCGCCGGGCGCCGTGTAGCCCGCTGGGTTGAACATGGTGCTGGTGATTTCGATGCCGCTATCAATAACGGCGATCTTGATGCCCACACCGGCGTTGGCTGGGCCGCCGATCAGCGGGCTGTTCCACAGGGCAGGCACATCAATCAGCTGCACGCTCTGATCAAGGGTCGGCACATAGGTCTTGGAGAGCCATATACCGGTTACGCCGGGCAGCCGCCGGATGGCCCGCAGGCTGCTGCCGGGTACGGTCAGAGCCACCGCGTTGAGCAGCAGGTTGTAGCGAGCGACCTCCCGGGCTGAGGGGGCCACACGCCGCACGGTGTCGCGCAGGGCGTCCTGGCGCACGGTCAGCGTGTTCAGGTAGGTTCGCGCGGCGGCGCTCGACGTATCCACGCCCCCGCCGGGCTGGGCGGTGGACCTGACGCCCCCCTGCCGCTGGGTCACGACCAGCGGCGGATCAGAGAGCCGTACGATCACGGTAATTGGGGCGGCGGACGCCTCGGCGCGGGCCAGGTTCGCCGCTGAGTTGGGGTCAGCTGAGCGTCTGATCGTCGGCCCCGCCGGGACAACTCCATCGTCCAGGGGCACACCGCCTCTGGTCACGACGGAGCTGGCCCGCGAGGGCGCCGCGCTAGCCCGCGTATCAACCATGGCCGCTGAGAGGCCGATCAGGCCGACGAGGAAAATGCGCGCCGCGCGCCCACGTAACGGGCGTTGAACTGGCCTTAACACATGCCGATCTCGATGTATCACCCGGGTCTCCCTCTACATAATAACGAGTCGCCTGGCATACTGCACTACGCTGATTGCGGCTATCGTGGGGACGCCGCATGGTGAACACGCGGCAAGCTACCCGTGGCAGTGCAGGTGCTCCTACTGTAGTGGGAGCAGCCGGAGTTTGTCAAACGCCCCCACGTACAGTTCTGGCTGACCTAACCCGGCTTGCCGTAGGGATGCCCCTTGCGGGCGCTCGGGGCTGGCGCAGGTACGCCGAGCCGGGCTAGGGCCGTGGGGCGGGGGTTAGAGGGAGGCAGGGTCAATGGCCCGCCGCTCGGCTATGGATGCGTAGGCGGCCAGCACAAGGCGCAGGGTGTTCAGGTTGTCGCGCACGGAGGTTTCGGGGGCTCCGGGCTGGCCCTCCAGGCCGCGCATCACGCTAGCCATCGTGCCCACAAAGGCGTCGGGGAACCAGGTACCGGCCAGCAGGGGCTGCACCCACGTGCCAGGCTGGAGCAGGCGGCTGGTATACCGGAAGGTGTCGGGTACGCCGACGGGGTAGTTTTTGAGCAGGCCCAGTTCGGCCACGGCGGTGCCCTCGGCGCCCTCCACGCGCATGATCGCCGTCTGGTCGCTCAGGCCACCGATGTTGTGGTGGGTGTCCAGGATGGTGGCGCGCACCTGGCCGTCGAAGATCAGTTGGATCAGCGTGCGTGTCTCGCCGCCGGTCGGGTAGCCGGGCAGGGTGGCCCCGTCGGCGAAGACGAGGCGCGGCTCGCGGCCCAGCAGGGCGCGGATTGTATCCAGGTAGTGGATCGAGTGGTACATCACCTCGACTCGGTTGGCGGCGACGATCCAGGGCCACAGATGCCACGGCGTCTCCACGTTGATCAGGAAGGAGACCTGGTAGACCTCGCCCAGCAGGCCGCGCTCAATCAGGTCGCGGGCAGCCAGGGCAGCGGGCATCCAGCGGGCCTGTTGGTTGACCGCCGCGACGATGCCGGCGCCCTCCACGGCGGCCAGGATGGTCAGGGCGGCGGGCAGGTCCTCGGCCAGCGGCTTCTGCAGCAGAAGCGCCTTGCCGGCCTGGGCTACCCGGGTGGCGATAGCCGGGTTCCCATGGGCGGGCACGGCCACATCCACGATTGCCGCTGGGCCGGAGAGCAGGTCGTCCAGGGAGGGGTAGACGGTGGGGATGCCATGGCGCTGAGCCGTGCGTTGAGCCTTCGCGGTGTCCAGATCATAGAGGCCGATCACTGTAAAGCCAGCCTTGCGGTAAGCGGGCAGGTGGGCGTCGTTGACGATGCCGCCGGCGCCGACGATAGCGATGGGGTAGTCCAGTCGCTCGGGCAGGGGCGCCGCGCCGTGGGCTAGCCAGTCGGTAGACGACATCAGAACAGCCTGCGGGCGGCGACGGACTGGGCCGAGGGCGGGTAGGCGTCGGCAAGGCTGGGCGAGAACGGTGTAGGGGTGGCGCGGACGCCCACGCGGACCACGGGGGCGGCGGGGGCGTCGAAGGCCAAGTCGGCGACGGTGCTGGCCGGTTCGGCGCCGAAGCCGCCGCGCCGCCAGGCCTCGTGGAAGATCAGCACGCGGTTAGTCCGCCGCACCGAGGCGGTGATAGCGGCGGTATCCAGGGGGACCAGGTAGCGCAGGTCCAGCACCTCGGCGGCTCTTACCCAGGGGATCATGCCCACGGCCGCCTCAGCAGCTGCAAGGGCCGCTTCGGCGTCGAGCCAGGAGCGCATCGAAGATCCGCCGCATTGGCTCTGTGCCAAACTGGTCGCCAAAGCGGGCCGAGTCAATCAGGTGGACGCCCATGAAGCTCCCTTCCGCGCGTTTGGCTGAGGTGGTGTGGTGGATCAGCGGCGGGCGCGCCGGCTGCCCGGCGCCGCTTGCCAGTGTACGGTTGGGGCGGGGCGCTGTCAACGAGGGGGCGGCGGCTCAGACAGCGGCGACCAACCGCTGGCGCGCCACCCTGAGGCAATATAGGCGACGCGGCGACCCTCGGCTGTTTGGCTGATCACGCCCAGATAGGTCCGGCGGTTAGGGAAGGCTGGCGGGCAGGCCGGTGAGGTGGGCCAGGGTGGCGACGGCGAGGCGCTGCCAGGTTTTGCCCCGGTCGGCGCTGCGGTAGAGCGTGCCGTGGACGTTGCCGTCGGTCTGGCTGGTCAGCAGGTAGATGGGGTTGCCATAGTGCAGTCCGGCCTGTACAGCCAGCAGGTCCGCCGTGGGGGTGGGCAAGGCATCGCTGATGGGTAGGCGCGTGGTGGCCGGACCATCCTGGGTGTAGCGGTAGACGCCATCGTGGATGAAAGCGTAGGATGCGCCGGCGCCGAACGTGTTGTCCACGGTGTAGGTGGGGCAGACGCCGGCCAGGTCGCCGGCGCAGGTCGTGGGTGTCCAGGTGTGGCCACGGTCGGTGGAGCGCCAGCGGCGATCGGCGGGGAACGCCTTGTCGTCGGCGCCGCCGATCAGGGGGGCGCCCACGTGGGGGGCGACGGAGACCCCGAACGAGGCCAGGGGCGGCGAGGTTGTCGGCGTAGTCACCGTGGTCCAACTGAGGCCGGCGTCGTCGCTACGCAGGACATAAAGCGACCTCGTGTCCTGGCCCACATTGATATAGACGGTGTCGGCGCGAGTGGGATCGGCCACCAGGGGGCCGCCAGCGGGGCACGAGGCGGGGCTATCCCGCGGGGTCGCCGGACCATCGTGCCAGCTGACCCCGCCATCGGTGGAGTGGGCTACATGGTCAAAGCACAGGACGGAGGCGGCGGCGTAGATCCGCGCGCTGGCGGCCGGGCTGACCACGTAGTCACGCAGGCCAGCCCCGTAGCTGCCGGTGGGGCCGCTGTTGTGCCAGGTACGTCCGCCATCAGCGGAGCGGATCAGGCCAGGCGAGGAACTGGCCGGCGAGCCGCCGAAGACGCCCACGCCCATGTAGAGGTGGCGGCTGTCCGGCGCGATGATCAGCGGATCGACACTATAGGTCTGATAGTCGCGGAAGAGGCCCAGGGGCGTCCGTAGGTCGGTCCAGGTGGCCCCACCGTCTGAGGAGCGCAGCACCCAATCGGAGCAGCTATTGTCATTGCTATTTATAGGCGGGCAGGTGATCGCGCCACCGATATAGAGGGTCTGGGAGTGCTGGGGGTCAACGCGAAGCCAGCGCACGTCCACCGGGAGAAGGTCCGACGTGGCCGGCAGGCTGGTTGGGACCGCGGCGCTAGCATGGGCACTCAGCATGGCCAGGCTGCCGTTGAGATAGCGATTGTGTGGGTCAGATAGGCCGGAGATGAGGATGAGGGCCTGACCTGTAGATGGGTCAACGGCTAGTGAGTCGGGCAGGAAGCCCACGGGAACGGTAGCCAGGGGCCGGACAGCGCGGCCATCGAGTATGGTGACGCTGCCGGATCCCAGGACGCTGCCACCGAAGCCGACGTTGCTGTTGACGACGAAGACGCGGCCAGACTGCTCGTCGGCGGCGATGGCCACGGGCGCGTAGCCGACGGGGAGAGTGGCCAGATACCTGCCGGTGGCCGCGTCGAGTGCGGTCACGGCGTGGTCCGCGGAGGTCAACACAAACACGCGGCCGCCCGTGTGGTCCACGGCGATGGCCATAGGCAGTTTGCCCACAGGCGTGGTGGCCACAAGGTGACCACTGGCGGCGTCCAGGGTGGTCACGCTGCCCAAGCTTGAGCTCTCCGAGTAGGGGACCAGGTAGAGGCGGCCACGGCGTTCGTCCACGGCCAGCGCCGTGATAAAGTAAGCGGTAAGCCCGGTGTCGGTCGTCCGCACAGGCTGGCCGGTGCTGGCGTCCAGTACGGTGATCAAGATAGAACCGATGAGGGCGGACTGGCTGGGGCCATGCAACAGGGCCAGGTAGACGCGGCCCAGCGTGGGGGCCACGACGATCGCTCCAGGCTTACCGGGCAGGGCAACCACGCGCTCTAGGTGGCCGTTGGTGGCGTTGAGCAGGCTGACCGTGTTCTTCTGCTGGTTGGTCACAAAGACGCGGTTGGTGGTCTCATCCACGGCGAGGGCGCCGGAGCCGGCGCCCAGATCAATCATAGCCAGCAGGGTCCCGCTGGCCGCATTGAGCATCGTGACGACCATATGGGGTGCGTTGACTTGGCCGTCGTTGAGCACGAAGACGCGGCCCGACGACGAGTCCACGACCACCATCCCAGGGCCAACACCTACGGACGCCGTGTGCGGAATGGCTCCCGTGCTGAGGTCGAGGGTGGTCAGGGTACCTGGATCGTTGCTGTAGCGCTCCGCGGGCTCGGCGGCGACAAAGGCATGGCCGGTACGGGGATCAACGGCGACGGCGGTGGCGTAGCCGCCCACGCCCTGAAGCCCCACGGGGACGGTGCGGACCAGGGGCAGGGAGCCCGCGGCACTGCTGCGCCCCCCAGGGGCCAGCAATAGGCTGAACACACAGCCACATGTGGCCAGGAGCAGGATAGCGCGGCTGGGGGCGCCGAGCTGCCTGGCCGGGCGGTGGGACTGGGGTCTATTGGGTCGCATAGTCATGCTCCTTTTCTTCCGTGCCACGCCCGGCGGGGCATTGTTGCCCTGGTAGCATACCCGCCGTCCAACTGCGCCACCGGTATGTGCGCCTAGCTACCACGGGCGCCCACAAGGAACGCCCCTACAGAATGGCGGGGACTCATTCTCCTGGCCTACCCAACCAGTATGCGTCGGACGGGGGGTAAGGGCCATGAGCAACCCACGCAACAGCCCCACGCAAGCAAGGACACCCATGGTTCGGAACCACCGGGCGGCCGCCCCGCGTGTCTGCATGTGATCGCAGGCGCAGGTTGCTAGCGGCGGGGTCAGTCGGGCGGGGCCAGCAGGGCGGCCAGGTCGCTGCTGAGCGACTCGGGGGCGGTGATCGGCCGCAGCGCGGCGATAGCCTCCATGAAGCGGTGTACGTCGAACTGTTCGAGTACGGAGCGGCGGCGCACGGCGGCAGGCAGCAGCGTGTAGTAGGGACCCAGGGCCAACAGCGGCTCAAGGGCGCGGTAGTGCTCGTGTAGGTAGTGCCGCACATGGGCCTCCGTTAGTGGGGGCAGCGCCCGCGGCTCGTCGGCCAGGCCCACGCAGAGGCCGGGCTGCGCCGTGGGCCTGGCCGAGACGCGCTCGCGCAGCAGGTCCAGCAGGGCGCGGCCATAGAGGTCGCCCAGCCAGTGAAACAGCCACCAGCCGCCCAGTAGGTCGGGGTCCTGGGCGGCGATGATGGGCGCCGTGCCGACGGATAGGCCCAACCGCGCGGGCAACTGGCCAGCCAGGTCTGGCGAGAGCAGCTGGCGGGCGGAGCGATACGGCAGCCCCGCCGCGCGGTCCTGGCCCTGGTAGGCTGAGACCCACAGCGCCTCGCCATCGGACCACTCCACGGTGATGGGGCGGCCCTCCAGGGTTAGCAGGGGCCGCTCCAGCCATTGGGCGTCCACGTGGGCGACGGTCCGCTGGGAGTGGCTATCGCGCACGGCCACGGTGCCCCCGACGCTGCCCTCGATATTGCTATGCAGGCTGAAGGTGGCCCGGGGGCTGCCCTGCAGGTCAATTAGCGTGTTGAGGCGGTCGCCGGACCGCCACTCGCCGGGCCGCCCGGTGGTCAGGTAGTCCCACGCCTGCAGCTGCACCAGGATGGCTTGCAGGTCGGCGGGCGTCAGCATGCCCTCGAAGAGTGGGGCCAGGGCAGCCAATCGGACCGCGCCGGTGGGGCTCTGCTTGAGCAAGCTGAAGATCTGCTGGATGGCCACGGCAGGGTGAAACGGGGCCGCCATGGGCGTCGGCGAGGTCCAGCCCTCGGGGGCGCACAGCGCCTCGAATAGCAGGCGCTCCAGTGGGGTGCGGTAGAAGCAGACCACGCGGGTGACCTGACCACGGCGGTTGCCCCGGCCCAGCCGCTGCAGGAAAGAGGCCACGCCGCCCGGCGGCCCGATCAGCAGGACCACGTCAATGCTGCCGATATCAATGCCTAGCTCCAGCGTGCTGCTGGCGAAGCACAGCGCCGCGTCGGCCCCGGCAAACTGCCGCTCGATCTCCTGGCGCCGGCGGGCCTCAATGTTGGAGTAGTGGACAAAGACGGCGTCGCCAAACGGCGTGTGCCCCCGCACCGCCGAGGCGTAGGCTTCCACATCGGCGCGGCTGTTGCAGAACGCCAGCGCTTTGCGCCAGCCCCTGGCCCGAAAGCCGCGCAGGGTCTCCAGCAGCTCGGCGGCGCCGTCCTGGGAGAGGGCCACCAGCGTGGTGTCCAGGGCGCGGCCACCGCCGATGCGCACCACCTCGGCGGCGGGCCAGTAGCGCGCGGCCACCTCCTGGGGAGCGGGCAGGGTGGCCGAGAGGCCCACGCACTGCAGCGCGGCGTCGGGGGCCTCGCCGCTGGCGTGGGCATGGACGCGCACGGCGCGCAGGCGGTTGAGCAGCACACGCAGCTGGTCGCCGCGTGGCGTGCCGTCCAGCAGGTGCAGCTCGTCCACCACCACGGCGCGCAGGCGAGCGAAGAAGCGCGCCCGCGTGGCCAGCAGGGAGTCCAATGATTCGGGGGTGGTCAGCACCACGGCGGGCCGCCGGCTCGGGCCCAGGTTGTTGCCGTCGCGGGTGCGCACGCCCAGGGAGAGCCGCAGTGTCTCCAGCGGCGGGGCCAGCCGCGCGGCCAGGTCGCCCACCAGTGCCCGCGTGGGCACAAGATAGAGCACGGCGGGAGTTGGGCTATCGTGGTGGCAGTAGCGCTCCACCAGAGGGGCCAGCGCCGCCTCGGTCTTGCCGCTGGCTGTGGGCGCGCAGACGATGGCGTTGTGGCCGTCCAGCAGCACGGGCATAGCCGCCAGTTGAGTGGGCGTGAAGCGGCCGTGCCGCTCGAAGAAGGCCGGCCAGGCGCGGGGCAGCCGCTCCTTGAGCGCTAGCGCCGCCGCCCTGTCCAGCATGGCTTTAGCCGCCCAGGCCGCGCCGCAGCTCGGCTAGCAGGTCGTCGGGGCTATAATCGGGGTAGAGGTACAGCAGGTCCAGCACGGTCACGGCCAGGCGGATCACCTCGCGCAGGTTGACCCGGTGCTGGCTCAGCGCGCGGGCCAGCAGACCGGGCATGGCCTCCATGGCGCCGGCCAGGCGCTGAGCGTCCGGCTGGTAGTCGTAGGCCAGCCCGTGATAGCGCAATAGCACACCCACGAACTCACGGACATCGCGCGCGATGTAGCGGTCGTCTAGCCGCACGATCTGCGAGGGGGTCAGCCAGGCGTCCACGGGCATCCTGTTCTCGCTCTCGGTGAGGGCGAACAGGAAGAACAGATGGGGGTTGGCCGAGTAGGCCAGGGGGTACTGTACCCGCGCGTGTTCAGGCACGCTGCCGGGGTCTACGCGGCTACCGGCGGAGCCCAGCGCGCCGTAGATGAGGCCCTTGAAGAAGGCGTCGGCGCGGCCGCGCTGCGCCGCCCGCAGCAGCGAGTAGTGTTCTGACTCGTCAATCAACACGGCCAGGCCGCCGTAGCCGACCATGGAGGCCAGCACGGCGATGCCCGTGAGCAGGTAGGTGTACTGACGGGCCACCTCGCCGGTGGTATAGAGGGTCGGCGGCTTGCGCAGAAAGGGCCGCATCTCGGCGGTGGGCCGGGTCTGACAGCTGATCCAGCGCACGATATCATCGTAGGCCGTCTGGTTGCGGCAGTCAGCCAGGGCGCGCAGGGCCGCCGAGAGGGGGCAGTGGTCGGGGATGGGTGATCGCTGCCCAAACGCCTCTACCACGCCGGGATGATCCAGCGCCCGCCGCAGCAGCGGACCCAGCCCGCGCTGCTCGGCGTCGGGGTAGTGCAGCGATCGGACCAGGGCGCGGTAGATCTCGAAGGCCTTGCTTGGCGGCGCCTCTACTAGATCCAGGCTGGCGCTGGCCACAATGATGTTCTCACGCAGGGCGCGGCGGGCGGCCAGTTCCACAAAGTGGCTCTTGCCAAAGCCGTAGTCGCCGATGATCGCCTGCGCGTCGCCGCCCCGTTCGCGGCTGCGGGCCAGCGCCCGCTCCAGGCTGACCCGCTCGGGCTCAAGGCCGATGGTCAGCGTCTCCACGTCCTGCACGGGCACGATGCCCGTGCGCAGCGCCTCCAGGGTCTGCCGGGCGCGGAACTGGTCCATCTCCAGGACCAGGCCGCGCGGAGCGGCGGCCGCTGAGGGGGCGCCGTTGTGCCAGGCGCCCACCGAGTCGGTCTCGAATTCCCGCGCGGGCAGCCGGAAGCGGCGGCCGGTCTCGAACTGCACTTCCCACTCGTAGCCGCCCATATAGGTCTTGAGCAGCGTGCCGGCCCCCAACTGGGGATGCACGACGGTGCGGGACTGCGACTGCATAGGCAGCACCTCAGTAGGGCGTCTGGGCGCGGTCGGCCAGCGCGGAGAGGGCATCGCTCTCACCGCGGATCATCGCCGCCGCGTATTCGGGGTTGATCTCGCGCTGGCCCTCCTCTTTCTGGCGGTACCACTCGGAGATCAGGGCTTTGATAAAGAGGCGGCGGTGGCTGATGGCCAGGTAGGAGTCGCGGGCGGCCTCCGAGAACACATCAATGTTGCGCGCCTGGATCGGCGCGTCCAGGGTCGTGCTGAAGGCTACATCGAAGATAGCCAGCAGGCGTGAACCGATCTGGGTGAGCAGCTCATCATCGGGCAGATCAAGGCGATCCAGGCTGATTTGAGGGCTGAACGGGTTAGACCGCGAGAAGTAGCCGGGGGTCTGGATGCGCTGCTGCAGCGCCGGGTACTTGGGCACCACATCGTGGATGAACACTGGCGGCACGGCGTAGAGAAACATAGCGCCGGGCAGGTCCTCACGGCAGCGATCAATTACCTCGCGCAGGTTGTCGGTGGCTACCTTCTCCGAGCGGCCGCCCATGCTCAACATGCGGTCGCCCTCATCGAACAGCAGGGCCAGTCCGGTGTAGCCCAGGGCGCGGACCACCTGGCATAGCGAACGCAGCATCTTAAAGGCGTTGTTCTTGGTGATCTTCTCGGTCACGCCGATTGAGCGCAGGTCGCGCATGTCGTCGGGGCTGACCTCCTCGCCATGCAGCCAGCGGCCGACCGACTCCAGGCGTAGGTGCTGGCCACGTAGCAGAGCCACCAGGTAGCCCTGAATCGCTTTGTGAAAGCTCAGGCTATCTACCGGCGTGCTCTCCAGGGTTTGCTGCAGGGCGCGCACCTCGGCCAGTTCAGCGGCGCCGGGCTCCTCCAGGTCGAGGCCCCGCGGCTGCACAATGCGCCGCAGAGTGCCCTCCAGGAAGCGGGCCAGGCCGCGCTCGTCCTCGCCCAGGTCGCCCAGTTCATGCCAGATGATCGAGGAGGCCACGGCGGCGTAGACACGGCGCTGGTCGTCGTAGGGGCTTTCCTTGGGGCTGAGATCTACCTTACTGACGGCGAAGTTGCGCTGCCAGGCGCGGTCGCGCACGCAATAGAGGAAGTGCGACTTGCCGCTGCCGTAGTCGCCCACGACAAGTTTGAACACGGCCCCGCCATCGGCCAGATAGGAGCCCAGGTAGTGACGGTCAATTGTGTTGAGCAGCGACTCGTTGCCCACGTTGTAGTAGCTGACGCCCTTAGAAAGCGGCGTGCCCGACTGGCCCAGCGTCTCGATGATCTGGCGGGCCAACCGTGGTTCCGGCAGCATCGCGCGGTCTCCTCCCCCTGCCCGGGCCGAACCAGTCGGCACCGGCTGTTCTGTTCTCTTGGTGGGTGTAGTGGCGCTCAGGCGTCCTGTGAGAACACGATATCGCCGATGTAGCGGCCATCATGCGGCCCATGGCCATCAACGATCCACAAGCTGCGCTCGGGGTTATCGGTCTGCGATTTGGTCGCGCCATGGGCTTGCATGCGCCACCCCTTGTGGACGCGCTGCTGGTTCTGGCCGAACTCATAGAGGTCATAGGCGAACTGCGCGCGGCTGTACTCCGTGAAAGCCCCTTTGGTCGGCGCGGTACGGAAGGCTCTGGATTGGCGCAGCAGCACCAGCTCGAAGTAGCACTCCACCACATTGGCCCGCTGGTCAGAGCGGTCGCGCCGGGCGCGCGCCGACTCCCAGGCCTCGTAGAACTGGCCCATCCAGCGCGCCCCATCTTCGGCGCGGCCGGTCACGGCGGCGGCCTCGCGCTGATAGGCCTTGAGCACGGCCTCAAGGCTGAGCGGCACGCGCCTCGCCAGTAGGTGCTTGCCATAGCTGAGGGCGGCGGTCTGGCCCACGAAGTCGGCGGCCAACTCGAAGCGGCCGATGCTGAAGCGCGGCGGCCGGCCGCCCAGCTCAATACCCTGAGCGGCCAGGGCGCCGCGCAGCGCATAGCCAAACGTGTCGCCCAGGGCGCGCTGCGCCTCCTCCAATTCGTTCTCCAGGCTAGGCAGCAGGGCCGCGAGGTCGGGGTCCCTGGTCGCGTCACGCAGGGTGGGCATGGACCGGCCCAGCCTGACCACGTCCACCGGCGCTGACCGCAGGGCGGTCAGCGCCTCGCGCAGGGCAGCGGCGACGCCGGAGAGCGCCTTGACCTCGCGGCGCAGCTCGGGCGTCAGCGGCGTCACGGCCTCGTCTCTCACGCGCACATCGGCGAAGGAACGGCGGGCCTGGGCCAGCCGGTTATCATCTACGCCGCCGCTGCTGGCGTAGTCACCGAGCAGCCGCCCTGCCTTGCCCAGGGTCACCGTGGTCGCCTTCAGGGCAGTCATCAGGCTGGCCGCCGCGCGCTGCCGCTGCGCGTAGGTGTCGCGCAGGGCGCTCAGGGTAGCGATCAACGACTCATCGGCCACGCTCATCCTCCAGGACTGGTCTGTACTCCTACGGTAAACGTCCCGCATTATAGCATAGAGGGGAGGGTCTCCCCTGATTGGCGTTCACATCCACGCTGGCTGTCAGGAGATTGATGGGGAGAGGACAGGGCGTTAGGACATCCTGGGTCGGCGTGCTAATTCAAGAAGGCGCTCGCGCCCTGGCCAGGCACGCGCGCACCTGCCGGGCCACCTGGCTGACGATGGCGGGCCCCATCATCAGAGCGTGGTGGTCCGCCGGCGCCCGGTGGATCTCCAGGCTGCCCACGATAGCGCGCCAGGCCAGACGGGGGTCGGCGCTTGCGTACGGTCTGAAGCGGGTCAGACTACCCCAGAACAGGGTCACCGGCCCAGCGTAGGGACCAGGCAGATAAGGGCGCCACTGGGGCTGAACCACCGCCGAAGGCGCTGTAAAGGAGGCGCCGCGCCTGCCCCCACGACGGCCCACCCTGGCCGCCTGTCTGATCAGTGCCCGCGCTCTGCCGGCCATATAAGCGCCTCGGCTGTCGGGAGGTAGCCCGGCCAGGACCCTGGCGTGGTAGACCAGCCGGGCACGGCTAGCGGGGCGTGTATCCTCGACGCGCCACAGCGGGGCCTGGAGGGTGGGGCAGGGCGTGTCGAACAGGGCAAGGAAGGCGACGGTCTGGCCCTGCCAATGGAGCTGCCGCGCCATCTCGTAGGCCAGCCAGCCACCAGCCGAATACCCGCCCAGGTAGTAGGGACCGTGGGGCTGCACGGCGCGGATCTCGCGCACATAGTGTGCCGCCAATTCCCCGATGTCCTGTTCTGGGGTGGTATCGGCCGGTACGGCGCGACCCTGCAGCCCGTAGACCGGCTGATCGGGAGCAAGGTATCGGGCTAGCAGGCGGTAGTAGGCCACGCGGCCATCCATCGCGGGCACGCAGAAGAACGGCGGCCAGGGGCCATCGGGCTGCAGGGGCACAAGCGCGGGTTCGATAAAGCCTTGCTGGCGCTGGCGCAGCAACTCGCTCAGGCCGGCGACCGTGCCGTGGTCGCGTAGAGCGCCCAGGGGTAGCCGCCAGCCAAAGGCGGTGGCGATCTGGGCAACCAGGATGGTGGCCAGAAGCGACGACCCACCCAGGTCGAAGAAGTCGTCGTGCAACCCGACCGACCGCACACCCAATGCCATCTCCCACAGGCTAGCCATGCGCCGCTCCAATGCGTCGCCGGGCCGGACAGGCACTGCGGTGGGTGGCGCGATCAGGCCAAGTTCCTCGGCCAGGCCGACACGCCGCAGCTTGCCCCCGGCGGCGCGGGGCAGCGCGTCGCGCATCAGGATGTGGCGAGGGACCTTTGGTTTGCTCAGGTGGGTGGCCACGAAAGCGCGCAGGTCCCCCTCGGTTGCCTGGGCGCCGGGGCGCAGCACCACGGCGGCGGCGACTTCCTGGCCAAGTGTAGGGTGGGGAGCGGCAAAGGCGACGGCCTCGGCCACCGCCGGATGGCGCAGCAGGACCTCGTCCACCTCGCGCGGGGCGATCTTCTGGCCGCCTCTGTTGATCAGCTCCTTGAGGCGGCCAGTCAGAAACAGGTACCCGTCGGCGTCCAGATAGCCCTGGTCGCCGGTGCGGAACCAACCATGGCTAAAAAAGGCGGCCCGGTTTGCCGCCTCATCCTGATAGCTGGCCATCACGTTTGGCCCCTGGATGACCACCTCCCCTACCTGTCCAGTGGGGAGCAGGGCGCCCGCGTCGTCCATGATAGCTACACGTGGGCCGGCGGCAAGCCCCACCGAATTGAGTTTGCGCGGCAGCGGTGGCAGCGGATTACAGGAGATCAGGGGCGCCGCCTCGGTCATGCCGTAGGCTTCCAGAACGGGCGCCCCAAAGGAGCGCTCCAGGCCCTGCAACACAGCGGCCGGCAGTGGCGCGCTGCCCGAGCGGATCAGCCGCAAGGGCCGGCGGGTGATCACCTCGCGGTGTGCGGCGGCTTGGCCCAGGATGGCCTGATGTACCGCCGGGCCGGCCACATACCAGGTGGGCGCGCAGTCGTCCAGCCACTCGAAGAAGCGTAGGGCGCTAATCTCAGGGGGGCAGACGACGCTGGCCCCAGCGGCGAGGGAGGCCAGCACGACTGTCAGGCCATGGATATGGACCAGAGGGGCCAGACTGAGGCAGCGGTCGGACGGGGCCAGCGCCAGAGCCGCGGCGGTGGCGGAGGCGGAGTAGAGCAGGTTGCCGTGGGTCAGCAGCACGACCTTGGGCTGCGCCGTGGTCCCCGACGTGAGCATGACCACGGCGACGCCGTCAGAGCCGGCGTCGGCCAGAGTAGCTGGCGCCTCTTTACCCGCTGGCCGATCCCAGCCCGTGGTAGGCAGCAGGCCGAGGCCAGCCAACTCGAAGACTGGCAGGCCGCGCCGGAGAGCGGCGGCCCGAGCCGGCGAGTCGGCGCCCGCGGCGACGACCAGAGCTGTGACGCGCAGGTCATCGAAGTAGGCGTCGTACTCTCCCTCCTGATACGATGCGGACAGAGGGGCGCCAGTGGCGACGGCCGTCGCCGCCAGGAAGGCCACGGCGGCGCCCACACCGTTGGGCAGCACAAGGGCTATGCGGTCGGCGCGGCTGAGGCCGCCGGCATGCAAGACGGCCACCATGGCGTCCACCTGGGCCAGCAACGCCGCGTAGGACAGGGGCGCCTGCCCAGGGGCCAGGAGCGCGACGGCCGTTGGGTCCCCCTCGGCGCGCTGGGCAACCAGGTGATGCAGTGAGCAGGCTGGGGCCAGTGGTAGCTCGTCGGGTGGGCTTGAGGCGCTCATCTTGTTCAATGATACCATCGCCACTGCTCTCAGGCCTCGCCGTGATTGCGTCCCAGGGGCCGGTGTAGACGCAAAGAAGCTCCCGCGGCGCGGGAGCTTCTTTGTTTTGGGGTGGTCGATGGGGCTTGAACCCACAACCGCTGGAGCCACAATCCAGTGCTCTGCCGATTGAGCTACGACCACCATGCCTCAGTACGCCCGGCGGGACTCGAACCCACAACCTCGAACTTAGAAGGTTCTTGCACTATCCGATTGTGCTACGGGCGCTCTCCGACGTTGCAAGTATAGCACGGAGCGCGTCATGACGGCAACCATGACCAAACGAAGGGCGCCTGTCTCTTGTGGCTGTTTCAGCCCTTGACAGCCGTAGAAGCCGCGGCTATACTCACCACCAATAGGAGTGGGCCAGTGCCGCCCCTCTAGCTCCTGCCGAGCAGGCGATGACGCCTCCCATCTGTGTTGATGGGAGGCGTTTCCGTGCCGATGGCCAGGGCCCCCGCGCCGCCATCGTACAGACGCCCTCGGCTGACGTGTGCTCACCGCCCGAGCGCCGTACCGCAACGCTGCTGCCTTCTCAGGCGTTACCGCCGCGCTGGACCTTGCCTCGGTGGACAGGATCCGTAGAGAGGGTGTGTCTTCCCTGGGGCTGACGCGGACGAAGTATGTGTTCGAGGGAGAAGTGTAAAATGGCACGACGTATCGCGGGAGCGCTGTTGGCCAGCGGCCTGGCTTACCTGCTAGCAGGCATGACAAATGTAGCCCACGCGGCGGCGGTGGCGCCTCCCAAAACGGATACCGGTGATACAACCTGGGTGCTGGTGTCCAGCGCGCTGGTCATGCTGATGACGCCGGCGCTGGGCTTCTTCTACGGCGGCTTTGTGCGCCAGAAGAACGCCCTCTCCACGATCATGCATAGCTTCTTTATCCTGTGCCTGATCAGCGTGCAGTGGGTGCTGTGGGGCTACTCGTTGGCTTTCGGGCCCGACGCGCATGTCGGGCCGCTCAAGGGTATCGTCGGCGGGCTCGATTGGGTGGGCCTACGTAACGTGGGCTTCTATCCTAACCCTGACTACGCCGCGACCATCCCGCACCAGGCCTTCATGGTCTTCCAGATGATGTTTGCCGTGATTACGCCGGCCCTGATCACCGGCGGGTTCGCCGAGCGCAAGCGTTTCAAAGCCTTTGTGCTGTTCACCCTGCTGTGGGCCACGTTCATTTATGACCCGCTGGCCCACTGGGTGTGGAGCCCCAACGGCTGGCTGCATCAACTGGGGGCGATTGACTTCGCCGGCGGCACGGTTGTGCATATTAGCTCAGGCATCTCGGCCCTGGTCGCGGCGCGTATGCTGGGTCCGCGCGTGGGGCTGGGCCAGGAGAAGATGGATTACCACGACGCGACCATGGTTGTGCTGGGCGCGGCCTTGCTGTGGTTTGGCTGGTTCGGCTTTAACGCAGGCAGCGCCCTGACCTCGGCGGGTGGCTTGACCTCAGCAAATGTGGGGTCCAACCTGGCGACCAGCGCCTTTGTGGTGACCAACACCGCCGCCGCGATGGCCGCGCTGACCTGGATGACCGTGAGTTGGTGGCACAAGGGCCAGCCCAGCGTATTGGGCGCGGCAGCTGGCGCGGTGGCTGGCCTGGTGGCGATCACCCCCGCGTCAGGCTTCGTGGATGTCAGCGGGGCCCTCTTGATCGGCATCGGGGCCGGTGTGATCTGCTACGCCAGCCTGCAGCTCAAGAACCTGCTCAAGATTGACGATGCGCTGGACGTGTTCGCCGTTCACGGCATGGGCGGCACCTGGGGAGCTCTGGCCACCGGCCTGTTCGCCACCACGGCGATCAACTCCTACAGCGGCCTGTTCTTCGGTAACCCGGCGCAGTTCGGCCACCAGGTCGTCGCCGTCGCGGCCTCCTGGATCTACTGCGGCGTGGGCACCTTCGTGATCATGAAGGTCGTGGACCTGGTGATCGGCTTGCGCGTGCCCGAACGCGAGGAGGTCCTGGGCCTCGACCAGTCGCAGCACGGTGAGGTGGCCTACCAGATCTAGGCACGGATCCAACCGCGCTGGCCTGGCCAGCACGCAGGGGGGCCAGAGCATAGTGCTCTGGCCCCCCTGCTTTTAGGTTCCAGACGAGGCTGACGCCGCGCGGCGGCTGTGGTAGCCCCGCGCCGAAGGTAAGCGCGCCGCCCGTGCTGAAATAGATCGGGCTGACGTCGCGCGGTGGCTCGGATGGCCTGGCGGACGGCTATGCCCTGTAGACCACCTGGCCATCCACCACGGTGAGGGCCACCTGGGCGGTTTGCACCTCGGCGGGGCTGAGGGTGAAGAGATCCTGGGCAAAGACGGTCAGGTCGGCCAGCATGCCAGCGCGTAACGTGCCCTTGTGGCGCTCCTGGCCCTCGGCGTACGCGGCGCCACGGGTATAGGCCTCCAGTGCCTGGGCCAGGGTGACGCCCTGCTGGGGTTGCCAGCCACCCAGAGGGATGCCCGCCATGTTCTGGCGGGTTAGGGCGACGAACAGGCCGGCACGCGCATCAGGGGTGACGATCGGCCAGTCGCTGCCAAAGGCCAGATGCGCGCCGGTCTCCAGGATGGTGCGCCAGGCGAAGGCGTAGGGTTCACGCTCCGGTCCCACGAACTGGGTCCAGGTGGTGGTGCGGGGGTCGCCAGTAGGCGCGCTGTGCAGTGGCTGCATGGAAGCGGTGACGCCCAGCGCGGCCAGGCGAGGCATATCGGCCGGGTCAATCACCTCAATATGCTCCACGCGGTGTCGCCGCCCGCGCCGCCCTCCGTGGGCCTTCTGGGCGGCCTCGTAGGCGTCCAGGACGAGGCGCACGGCGCGGTCCCCAATGGCGTGGGTGGCGATATCCATCTCCAGGCGGTCGGCCTCCAGCACGAAGTCGCCGTAGACGCCAGGGTCCATATCCGGCACGCCCACGCCGCCCACGCCGGTGTAGGGTCGCAGCATCAGCGCGGTCTGGGCCTCGATCACGCCATCAATGAAGAACTTGACGCCCCGCACATGGTTCCAGGGATCGGTGTAGCGCTGGGTATAGGCAGCGAACTCAGCCAGGCGCTCGTGAGGGGTGTCCTCGCGCACATTGAGGTAGTGGGCGGCGCGCACGGTCAGTTCGCCGCACTGGCGCAGTCGGCTGTAGCGCAGCACGTCCTCATGGGCGCCGTTCATGTTCTGCACCGAGGTGACGCCCAGGCTGTTCAGGTAACGCATAGCCCGGCGTAGCATCTCGTCCTCCTGCTCGGAGGTCGGCTGGTTCATCAGGCACGTGATCAACTCCACGGCCAGCCGCTCCTTGAGCATGCCGCTGGCCAGCCCGGTAGCGGGGTCAACGACCACCTCGTTGGGTGGAGGCACGGTGGCGCCGCGCTCGATACCAGCCAGGCGCAGGGCGGGGCTGTTGACCCAGGCGCTGTGCATATCCATGGCGTAGACCAGCACGGGGCGGTCTGGCACGGCCGCGTCCAGCAGCTCACGTTCGGGGTAGCCTAACCCCTGCAAGGGCTCGTAGGGCAGGCCATAGCCTTCTATCCAGGGGCGGTCGGGGTAGGTGGCGGCGTAGTCGCGCAGTCGGCTGGTCAACTCGGCGGGGCTTTCCACCCCCTCCAGGTTCAAGATGCCCAGGTTGCGCCCACCCCACATAGTGTGGATGTGGCTGTCGTTCAGACCGGGCAGGGCCAGGCCGCCGGGGACATGCAGCTCCTGGGCGCCCGACCCGGCGCGGGCGCGGGCCTCCTCCGCGCCGCCCACATAGGCAATGCGGTTGCCCACGATAGCCACGGCCTCAGCCCACGGCCGCTGGGGATCGGCGGTGTAGACGCGCGCGCCCGTGATCAGTAGGGCCGTGCCCCGCTCCTCTTCTCTCTCCGTCATTGTATGCTCACTCCCTTCGGAGCCAATTGTACTCAACATGGGAGTAGCCCGCCGATCAGGCGCTGGCGGGGACGCGCTCCAGCACGTGAACATAGGTACTCAGGCCCAGTAGATCAATGGGGAAGCGCTTGCGCCGCGCTAGCTCGGGCCGCCTGGCTAACAGGCGCTCCATCAGTAGGCGCTCGGAGGTGAGGACCACGCAGCGGCCACCCGGGCGCAACACCCGCGCCGCCTCGGCCAGAAAGCCAGCGTAGAGGGGCGGCAGGTCGGCGGGCCGGCCGTAGCGCTGCCCATAGGGCGGGTTAGTCACGATGCAATCTACCGTCGTGGCCTCCAGGGGCAGGGCCGTAGCGTCCCAATCGTGCAGCTGCACGGCCACGCCGGCCTCCGCCGCGTTGGCCGCCGCGGCCTCGCGGGCGGTCAGGCTGGTGTCGGCGCCGAGCAGCGCCCCCGGCGGTGGAGCGAACAGCCCGCGCTCGACCAGGATAGTGCCCGCGCCGCAGAACGGATCAAGCAGCGTCTCCCCGGCGCGCGGCCCAGCGGCGCGCAGCAGGCCGTAGGCAACACTGGGCGGCAGTGAGGCGGGGATATGGCCGACCTTCCAGCGGCGGCGGGTAAAGCCGGGCTCGGTCAGGCGCAGGCCCAATCGCGCGGCGCCGTCGGTGATCCACAGGGCAAACTGCAGGTGGGGCGCACCCTCAGCGATCAGCGTCCAGCCGAAGCGGTGGCCCAGGGCGTCCTCGGCGGCCCGTTGGGCATCCACGCGGCGGTAGGGCTGCTGTCCCTCCACCTGGCTCATCACGCGGAAGGTGACGTGACTGCCGCGGCCACGGCGGCGCAGAGCCATGGCCGGCTCAATCTCCGGGGCGGCCCGAATAGCTTTGATCAAGGCGGCCAGGGGACTACGCCGGGGATCCAGATCGTCCACCACCACGACCTGGGCAAAGAGGTCATCAATGCTGTGCAGGCTGAGCAGGGCGGGGGTCTCCGCCTCGGCGGCGGAGAACAGCACGGCCCCCCGCCCCTGATCCAGGATGGCCGCGTCGGCCACGCGCTCCTTGAGCTCACGGCAGGCCGTGCCCTCCAGGCCCTGTGCGCACAGGGCGATAAAGATCATGCTCCATCGCCGGCGGCAAAGCCAGCGTCGAGCAGGCGGGTGGACCCCACGCGGGCAGCCAGCACGAGCAGCGCGTCGGCGGTCGCCGTCGCCACGGGCAGGCAGGTCAGGGGGGCAACCACGGTGGCGTACTCTACCGTTACCAACGGCTCACCGGCAAGCACGGCACCCATGGCCGCCTCAATGGCCGCTGCATCTGCCTGTCCGGTGGCGAAAACCTGCTGGCCGGCGCGGAGCGCCCGCGACAGCGCGGTAGCAGCGGCGCGCTCCGCCGGGGTCAGGTAGACGTTGCGCGAGCTGAGGGCCAGTCCATCGGGCTCACGGACCACCGGCCCCACGCGCACCCGCACGTCAAAATGCAACTCACGCACCATCTGGCGAATGATAGTCACCTGCTGGGCGTCCTTGAGGCCGAAATAGGCGCGCTGGGGGGTCATGATGTTGAACAGCTTGGCCACCACGGTGGCCACGCCGCTAAAGTGGGTGGGCCGCCCGGCGCCCTCCAGACGGGTGGCGATAGGGCCCACCTCGACCCTCGTCTCGCCCGGCGGCGGGTACATCTCAGCCACAGTGGGCAGGAATACCACATCCACCCCGGCGCCGGCCAGCAGGGCCAGGTCGCGGGCCTCGTCGCGGGGGTAGCGGGCCAGGTCTTCCCGCGGGCCAAATTGGGTGGGGTTGACGAAGATGCTCACGGCCACCACATCGTTCTCCGCCCGCGCCTGGCGGACCAGGCTGAGGTGGCCCTCGTGCAGGTAGCCCATAGTGGGCACAAAACCTACCATCCGCCCGCCGCCGCTCGGAGACGCCAGCGCCGAGCGGGCCACGTCTATCGTGCGCGCCTCGATCATCGGGCAGGCGCCGTGGGAACCATGGGGGAGCGAGTCATCCTGGGGTGGTATCCTCCAGGCTGGGTCCAGCAGCCCAACCATCAGCCATACGTTACGATTCAGTATAGCGCGGAGCAGGTCCGCGCCGTGGCCCCGAGCGCGGGGCTCCCGCCAGCCAGGGACACCCGTATAGACGCGCCAGCCTGCGCCGACGGACGCTGGAGCGCACAGGTGCGCTGTGTCCTGTATGCTGGTGGTGAGCAAGTGGCTACGCTGTCTGGTCGGCAGAGGGGGCAAATAGCGCCACTGCTGAGGCCAGCATAAAATCACGGGTGGGGTACGGTGTTCCTGGAGGCGCTGATGCGGTCGTTCTTCCCCGGTATGGACCCCTATCTTGAAGACCCTGGGGGCTGGACGGGCCTCCATGACGGTCTGATCGCTCGGCTACGGGCCGCACTCAATCGTCAGCTGGGGCCGGCCTTCGCTGCTGATGCCGGCACAAGCGTCTACGTCGTGGCTGCCGATGAGCAACGGTGGGCCTTCCCTGAAGTTTATATAGTCGAAACGCAGCGTGAGGAACAGGCTCGACATGGGTCACGCATCGCGGCCCCAGTGCAGGTGTTGCTCAATGTCCCGGAGACGGTCAGCCAGCCGCACATTCTGATCCGCGACCGGGAGACTCGGCGCGTGGTCACGGTGATCGAAGTGCTATCGCCAATCAACAAAGCGCCGCCCACCACCCGTGCCCGGCAGGATTTTCTGACCAAGCGACGCGATATGATGGCCTCGGCAACCAACTGGGTGGAGATTGACCTGTTGCGGGCGGGAGAACGACCGACCGAAGCCCGTGGAATGGACGCCTCCTACGTGCTGGTCAAGCGTGCCGGCGAGCCGAAAGCTGGCATATGGCCCGTCATGTCGCGGCAGCAGTTGCCGCGCATCGGCATCCCGCTGCGCGCTGATGTGGCCGATGTCGCGCTAGCGCTGCAACCGGTGCTCGACTAGGTGTATGACGAAGGGCGCTATGCCGACCTGATTGACTATACGCATGCCCCTCCGCCACCGGCGCGGTCGGTGGATGATGCCCAGTGGGTTGCTGAGCAGGTGGAGCGATGGCTGGGCCTCCGCATTGTGGATGGGACCGGCCAGTAGTTGCAGGCTGCAGACCGCGTTCCACTGTAGTGGCGTGCCGGAGTAGACCGAGCCCGTAGCTACCCGCGACAAGCGCCCAGCGAGTGAGCCGGGGTAGGGCGGGGTCTGCCCACCTGACCAGGCGCGTCGAGTGCTATGCTAACCTTGCGATGCAGAGATTCTGAGGGGAGGCGCGAAGAGGCATGGAAACGGCGTTGGGGATTGACCTGGGCACGTCGGCGGCAAAGGCGGTGCTCCTGGATGAGGCGGGGCGGACGTTGGCCAGCGCCACGGCGAGCTACCCCATTGCCTCGCCGCTGCCTGGCTGGGCCGAGCAGGACCCCCAGCAGTGGTGGGACGCCGTGTGCGCGGCGGTGCGTGCCCTGCGCCAGGGCGCTGGCGACCCCGCGCTGGCAGCATTGCGGGGCATTGGCCTGAGCGGCCAGATGCACGGCACGGTCGCGCTCGACGACGTGGGGCGCCCGCTGCGGCCGGCGATTATCTGGGCCGATGCGCGCGCGGCCGCCGAGGCCGCCACCCTGGACGCCGCGTGGCGGGCCAGTGGCCTCTCGCTGCGCCTGGGCGGGCCGGTGGCCCCTGGTTTCATGGCCGCCACGCTGGCCTGGTTGCGCGTCCATGAGCCGGACACCTGGGCGCGAATGGCCTGCTGTGTGCTGCCCAAGGACGCCCTGCGGTTGCGCCTGGTGGGCGGCCAGCCCTCTACCGAGGCCAGCGACGCCTCGGGCACGCTGCTGCTGGATGTGGCGCGGCGCGACTGGGCCCCCCAGGCGGTGCAAGCGCTAGGGCTGGAGGGTCGGCTGCCCCCCGTCGGCGAGGCGGCTGATCGGGTAGGCGGGCTGACCACGGAGGCGGCGCTGGCGCTGGGCCTGCCCGTCGGTACGCCGGTGATCGCCGGGGGCAGTGACCAGGGCATGGCTCTGGTAGGCGCGGGGGTGCTGGCCCCCGGCGACCTGCTGATCAGCGTGAGCACCGGCGGGCAGATCGCCGCGCCTCTGCCCCAGCCCACCGTGGACCCCACGTTGCGCGCCCACACGTTCTGCCATGTGCTACCAGGGCGCGCCTTTGGCCAGGCGGCTACCCTGAGCGCCGGCATGGCGCTGCGCTGGCTGCGCCAGAATGTGCTGGGGGACCCCTCCGACGCCGCGTTTAGCGCCCTGCTGGCCGAGGCGGCCGCGCTGCCGCCCGGCGCGGAGGGCCTGCTGTTTCTGCCCTACCTAGTGGGCGAACGCAGCCCCCACCTGGATCCCCAGGCCCGGGGGGTCCTCTGCGGCCTGGGCCTGCGCCTTGGCCAGGCCCATCTACTGCGGGCCGTGCTGGAGGGAGTGGCTTTTAGCCTGCGTGATGCCCTGGACGTGTTGCTAGCGGCGGGCGTGGAACCCCGGCGCGTGGTCGTCGCCGGTGGGGGCATGCGTTTGGCCCTGTGGCGAGAGATCCTGGCCGGTGTGCTGGGTCGGGAGCTGCTGCCGCTGGCCACGGCCGACCAGTCGGCCCTGGGCGCGGCGCTGGTGGCTGGCGCGGCCTGTGGCGTGTACCCTGACCTGCCCACGGCCTGCCGCCGTGCCGTGGCCTACGCCGCCCCTGTCCTGCCCTCACCCGAGGGGGCTGGCCGCTACGAGCAGCCCTATGCCCATTACCGCGCGCTCTATCCAGCGGTGCGGCCTGTGCTGGCGGCGCTGCACGAGGGTTAGGGCTGGCCCCATATCGTCTCCTGATCGGTCGCGTCTTGCTCCTGGCTACCGTGGAGCGCATGCGCTATCCTCAGATCTGGCTGGTGAAGCGGCTCCAGCCGATGAACAGGTCGGCCCAGCCGTGAGTGGTCAGGTGGAGGGCCGTCATCGCTCTGAGCAGTTAGGTGTGCCATTCATCCGCTCGTCTAGCCCTGTCTCCCCTCGTCTTCCGCGTCCGGGGCGTGCGCCGGGTTCTGCCCAGTCGGCGGCCCGTACCCGCCCCTCGTCTCCCGCGTTCGAGGCGTGCGGCATATGGTAGCCAGGCGTCCCGGATCGGCTTGTAGCCAGGTCCCGTGTTCGGCCTCTTTCTCATGGTACCACGTGGGGTATGCTACACCCGGTACGGGCCGGTGACGCGGCGGGCATTGTAGAGTTGTAAGGAGAGTGGGCGCGTGTCTGAACTGACCATTGAAGGGGTGATCTCGGCCCCGGCGTTGAGCGGCGCGGCGATCAGCCCGGACGGGACCTGGGTGGCCTATGTCGTGGGCGCGGCGTCGCGGGAGGGCCCGCAGGACAGTAGCGCCATCTGGCTGGTGGGGGCTGATGGCCAGGCGCCTCGCCAGTTTACCTGGGGCGGGGGCTGCGATAGCGCGCCTACGTGGTCGCCGGACGGCGCGTGGCTGGCCTTCCTCTCTGACCGGGCTGAGCCTGGTGTCGCCCAGCTCTATGTGATGCCGCGCGATGGCGGCGAGGCGCGGTGGTTGACCTCGCTCAAGGGTGGAGTGGCCGCCCCGGCCTGGTCGCCGGATGGCGCGTGGCTGGCCTTTCTGGCCTGCCCAGATGAGCAGGTCCAGCGTGAGCGTGACCGCGCCGCCTCCCGTGACGACGTCTGGGAGGCTGGCCGCGACGAGCAGTGGCAGGCCCTCTGGCTGATGCCCTTCCATCCTGGCGGCGCGGAAGACGCCGTGGCGCGGCGGCTCAGCCCGCCGGGCCGGCACGTGTGGGGCTTTGCGCTCTCCCCCGACGGCGCGCGCGTGGCCGCGTTCCACTCCGATTTACCCGAGGCCGATGCCCTGTTCAGCCGCCTAACCCTGGCTATTTTGCCCACCGAGAGTAGCCTTCCCGGACCCTCGTGGGACATCCTGGGGCCGTGGATGGAGTCATGGCCGGTGTGGAGCGCCGACGGCGCCCGGGTGCTGTTCCTGGCCGGGGCCTACCCGGCGGTCAACCTTTACGCGGCGGATCCAGCGGCCGGCGCCGAGCCGCTGATCGCACCCACCGACGAGTACGGCACGCCGGTTAGCCTGCGCCGCGCCCTCGGTGGCGACGCCATCTATGCTCTGTGTACCAGAGGTACCACGACCGACCTTGATGGAGTAGACGCGACGACCCTGACCCTGACCCTGCTGCTGACCCTGGCTGGTGTGGGCCGTGGCCATGTGCCAGCTGGCGGGTTGAGCGTGACCCCCGATGGCTCCCGGGTAGCCATGCTCCGCTCTCAGCCGGACTGGCCGGTGGAGCTGTGGTTGTGGGAGCCCGCCGTGGCCGGGGACACCAGCTTGCGGCGCCTGACCGATCATCATGGCCCCTGGCTCTCAGGCGTCACGGTAGGGCGGCAGGAGGTGGTGCGCTGGAAGGGGCACGATGGGTTGGAGATTGAGGGCATGTTGGTCCACCCGCCCGGCGCGGAGGACGCGGGACCGTTGCCGCTGGTGGTGGAGATCCATGGAGGGCCGGCGGGAGCCTGGACCGACCGCTGGCTGGGTAACTGGCACGACTGGGTGCAGCCCCTGGCAGCGCGAGGTATGCGCGTGCTGCTGCCCAATCCGCGCGGCTCCACGGGGCGGGGCAACGGCTACGCCACGGCTAACCTGGGCGACATCGGCGGCGGCGACCTGCGCGATGTGCTGGCCGGCGTGGACGCGCTGGTGCAGCGCGGCCTGGCCGACCCAGCGCGGCTGGGCATCGGCGGCTGGAGCTATGGTGGCACCCTGACCGGCTGGGCCGTGACCCAGGACACCCGCTTCCGCTGCGCCGTGGTCGGCGCCGGTATCACCAACTGGACCAGTTTCTCGGCCACCACGGATATCCGCACCTTTGGCGACCTGCTCTTTCAAGCACCGCTGGCCGACGAGCCAGAGCGCTTTGGCCTGCGCTCGGCCACCTTTGCCGTGCGGCATCTGACTACACCGACGCTGATTGTACATGGCGAAGCCGACGTGCGGGTGCCGCTGGGCCAGGGCCGCGAACTATACACGGCGCTGCGCCAACGCGGCGTGGCGCACGCCTACGTGACCTACCCCCGCGAGGGCCACCAGATCCTGGAGCGCGCCCACCAGCGCGACCTGCTCACCCGTGTGCTGGGTTGGTTCACTGCCCACCTTCTTGGTCAGGGCGCCTGAGCGGCCGGATGCCGGGGCAGTACGTCGTCGGGGTAGACGTGGGCGCTACAAACACAAAGGCGCTGCTCTACGATCTGGAGGCGGGGCAGGTAGTCGCCGTGGCGTCGCGGCCGGCCTTGGTCCACCACCCTCAGCCAGCGCGTAGCAAGTTCCAGCCGGAGGAGCTATGGCAGGGCGCCGCCGCCTGCCTGCGCGAGGTGATGGCGCGCTGCCCGCGTCGGGACGCCGTGGCCAGGGGTCGCCGTGACTAGCATGGCCGAGGCGGGCGTGCCGCTCGACGCCACTGGAGCGCCGTTCTACCCGGTTAATTGCCTGGGTCCTCTTTCGGCGGCTCTATAGCGCCTTGCGCGAGATCAATGCGGCACCGGACGACCGGTAAAGTGGGGTGAGGAGGTTAAGGCGTATCAGAAGGCGGCGGGGTCAACCCGGTGAAGTCGCCGATCACCTTGGCGTCGTAGGGGCCATTGAGTTTATTGAAGCCCTGGCTGGGCGTGCCGATCTGACCCTGGCTGAACACGATGGCCCCGGTTGGGTCAACCTCGATCACCTGATGGTTGAACTGGTCGCTGATCAGGGTATCACCGCCAGCGAGCCGCACCGCGCGGGTGGGGTTAGGCTGAGCCACGCTGCCGGGCCGGGCGTTGGTCGCGTACTGCCAGACCAGCGCGCCCGAAGGGTTGACCTCAATAATCCGGTTGTTACCTGAGTCGGTGATCAGGGTGTTGCCGTTGGGTAGGCGGCTGGCGAAAGCGGCCCCATTGAGCAGCGCTGGGTCAGGGGTAGTGGGATATTGCCAGACGATAGTCCCTCCGCTGCCGCCGCTGGGGGTTACCTCAATGACCCTGTTGTTGCTTTCGTCGGCGATCAGCACATTGCCGTTGGTCAGCAGTTCGGCGCTGTTGGGATTGTTCAACTGGTTGGGGCCCATGCCCGCGGCCCCTGTCGCGCCATACTGCCAGACGATGCCGTGGAGCAGGGTCACCTCGATCACCCGCTGGTTGCCCTGATCAGTGATCAAGACGTGGCCGTTGGGCAAGAACACCGCGCAGACAGGGGTGTTGAGTTGGTTAGCGCCGACGCCCGTAATGCCTGCCTGGCCATAGCGCCACACGATGGCTCCGGCCCTGTTGACCAACATAACCCGGTTGTCGGGGCACCCCTGGGGGCAGGATGGCTCGGCCCCCGCCGGGGCGCCAGTGCCGGCGATCAGGGTGAGGTCGTCGCTGACGCGCTCGGCGTCGTTCGGCGCGACGACAGAGTGGGGCCCGGCTATGCTCGAACCATCGCCAAAGCGCCACAGCACGACATGGCGCGGACCAACCTCAATGACGCGGTTGTTGAACTGATCGGCGATCAAGATATGCGTAGCGGCGTCGGTCTGGCCACCCTGAGCGGCCTGGGCGCGGCTGTCCAGCAGCGTCGAGCCGCTCAGGACCAGGAGGGCGTTTCCTAACTTGCTCGGGACGGGGTAGGCTGACCTCGAGAGCGCGGCCTGGTCCCCGCGCTGAGGAGGTCAGCCCATGGTCCCAGTTCCGAGCGTGTCCACGGCCCCGGTCCCGCCCC
>JAABUM010001144.1_pt1 | contig 41206 bp, 42 predicted proteins | sample 5559161 | NCBI WGS metagenome assembly JAABUM01 (sample SAMN10711868, study PRJNA513369) | rock metagenome | isolation source: Antarctica rocks | place: Antarctica: Victoria Land, Siegfried Peak nord
GTCGGCCGTCACCCGCGCCCGACAACACCACGCCACCTGGGCCGCCATCGCCACCGTGCTAGGCACCACCCGCCAAGCCGCACAACAGCGCTTCACCCGGCCTTGACATCCATAGGAGCATCGAACGCTCACCGGGTCAGTCATCAGGGGAGCGCAGGGTGAAGCGATCCATCAGTTCCTCGTCCGCGTCGAGGAAGCCCGGGCCGGTCCCGAGGTTGAGCATGAACACCTCTTGCGAGGCCGGAAGTGCTCCTTCGTCAGTCGTGTGCCCGACCATCGCGCATCCAAGCCCAGCCCTCACTGGCAGCCGTGTCTTGATCGGCGACGAAGTCGGCGAGTGCCGTCGATCTCCCTCTCGCGCCACGGGGCAGGTGTTCCGCCGTGGTCTGGCATCACTGACAGTATTCCTGCACATCCCAAGCTGAGTGCCCAGAGAGGAACGGTTGGCGAGACGGCGGGTCAGCGTGCGTGGGTCAGTGGCTCTGCTGCCGGCGGTCGTACTGACGCTTCGCGGGCGCGTGGCCTCGTATGGCCTGGGTCACGATTCGGCCACTCTCGCGGTAGGGCCACTCAGGGGGTTGACCAGCGCCCGGGCTGCCCGCAAACTGCCTTGCACCACAATTTCTGAGTGCAAAGGCACTTAGAGCAAAGGCGCTCCGGAGGTCCCAGATGAAGGCACGTGGATTGACAGCGGCGGTTCTGGCGGGAGCGTTGCTTGCTCTTGCTGCCTGTGGTGGTTCGGGCGGCAGTGGTGGGGGAGGGAGTGCCACCGTTGCGGCTGCCGGACCGGAGAAGACTGCCATCACCGTGGGGGTGCTGCCGCTAGCCGACTACGCGGCCGCATACTGGGCCAAGGACCACGCCTTCTTCAAGAAGGAAGGGCTCGACGTCACCCTCCAGCCGCTGCAGGGTGGCCCGATCGGCATCCAGAGCGTGATCAGTGGCGCTGTCGACTTCAGCTTCGCCAACACCATCTCGACGATGGTCGCCCAGTCGTCCGGGGCGCCGGTAAAAATCGTCGTGGCCTCGAGCGCGCTCGGCCCGCAGAGCAACATCTACGTCGTGAAGCCCGACTCGCCCATCACCTCGATCAAAGACCTCGACGGCAAGACGGTCGGGGTGAACACCACCAACAACATCGGTGACGTCACGTTCCGGGCCTTGGCCGAGAGCGAGGGTGTCAAGGTCACACCGCAGTTCGTCGAGGTGCCGTTCAACGAGATGGTGGCCGGCGTCCAGGCCGGTTCCATCGATGTCGGCTACACCCCCGAGCCCTTCGCCTCGGCCGCTCTCGCCGCCGGGCTGCGCACCGTGGTGGACCTGACCCAGGGTCCCAATCAGGGCCTCGCCGCCGCGAGCTTCGTTGCCAGCGACGCTTTCATCGCGAAAAATCCGAAGACCGCGGCTGCCTTCGCGCGGGCGCTCTACGCGGCCGGCGTCGACATTGCAGACAAGAAGCAGGAATTTCGGCAATGGTTGCCGGGCATCGCTCACGTGCCGGCCGGGGTAGCGCAAAACATGAAGCTGCCGACGTTCTTCACCAAGATGCAGCCCGACGAACTCCAGCGGGTGGCCGATCTGCTCGACAAGCAGCGTCTGCTGAAGGGCAAGTACGACCTGGCCCAGCACGTCCTCCTACCCTGACAGACGCGGCTGCCGATGCCCTCTGAGACGATGGCGTCGGCAGCCGCAGACAGGATCCGCCGTGAGACAGCAGGCCCTAGGGCACGGTCTGGTCGCGCAATCCCAGCGCGCCCTCGCCCCCTTCGCACTCTTCCGTCCCGAATCGCTGGACGAGCTCCGGCAGGTGCTCGCCGAGCATCCCCGGGCCACCCTCGTGGCCGGCAGCACCGACGTGTTCGCCCGCATCCGGGAGGGCCTGGCCCCGCGGGTCGTGGTCGGGCTCCGCCGCCTGCCCGAGCTGCGCCGGGTCGAGCAGGCCGCCGGCGAGCTCCGGCTGGGCGCCACCGTCACCCATCACGAGGGCAGCACGTCCCCGGTCGTCCGGGGGGCGATACCGGCACTGGCAGCGGCCTGGGCGGCGATCGCCACGGTCCGGATCCGCCGCAGCGCCACCCTGGGCGGCAACCTCATGGCCGGGCAGTTCCGCTACGAGCTGCCGGTCATTTTCGGCGCCCTCGATGCGCAAATGGACTTCCTCGACGGCGGCGCCCTTGAGGTGCGACGGCTCTGGGACGCCGGTTTGGCCGTCCCCGGCTGCCTCGTCTCGGTAATGGTGCCGACGGCGAACCTGGCTTGGTTCGGTTACGACCGCACGCTCCGGCCGCTCACGACGCTCGCCGTTGCGGTGCGCCGGGCAGCGGGTGGCCTGCACGTCTCCGCGACGGTGGGCTCCGAGCTCAGCCGTCCGCTCACCCTCGCCATCGAGCGTCCGGTGACCAAGCTCGCGGCACTGGTCGGCCTCGGCCCCGAGGTGGCTGCCGGCCTGCCGGAGGAGATCGCCGACTACTCCGGCTCGGCCGACTACCGACGGCACGTGGCAGGGGTGCAGATCGACCGGCTGCTCACCCGGGCGGCCGGTTCCGCGTTCGACGGCGATGAGACAGGAGCAGCCCGGTGACCGCATCCGACGAGCGACAGGCCGACGAGCGGGAGACGGTCGATGAGGACGAGGCCGTCGACGAGCGGGAGGCCACGGTGGACGTCGCCGTGGAGATCAACGGGGAGAAGACCGACGTCGTCGTGCCGACCAGCACCGTCCTGTCCGATCTCCTGCGCGAGGAGTTCGGCCTGCAGGGTGTGCGCACCTCGTGTGAGCGGACGGTCTGCGGCGCCTGCACCGTCCTGGTCGACGGCGTGCCGACGGCGTCCTGCTCGACGTTCGCCTTCGATGTCGACGGTGCCCGGGTGGACACGGTGGAGGGGCTGGCCGTGGAGGGCCGGCTCTCCCCCGAGCAGCAGGCCTTCGCGGAGTGCGGTGGATTCCAGTGCGGGTTCTGCACCTCCGGCATGCTGATGCTCACCCGGGCACTGCTCGAGGAACATCCGCGGCCGGGTAGGGACACCATCCGGGCGTGGATCAGCTCCAACACCTGCCGATGCACCGGTTATGAGATGATCTTCGAGTCGGTCGAGCGGGCGGCCGAGCTGCGCGCGGCCCAGGGGAGCCGGTCATGACCGCCGACGGCCGCGGCCTGACCCCCCGTGGCGCGGCCATGCTCGACTCCGATCGGGCACGCGCCGACGCGCCGGCCAAGGTCACCGGGCGGGCCACCTACTCCACCGACATCCGCCGTCCGGACATGCTGCACACCAAGGTGCTGCGCAGCCCGCTGGCGCACGCCCGCATCGTGTCCCTGGACGTCGCCCGCGCCCGGGCGCTGCCCGGCGTGCACGCCGTCCTCACGCGGAGCGAGGCCGCCGGCCTCGCCCGAACCGGGACGTTCGTCAAGGACTGGCCGGTCGTGGCCACCGACCGGGTTCGGTACATCGGTGACACCGTGGCGGCGATCGCCGCCGTTGACGAGCGCACCGCGCTGGCCGCCCTCGACCTCATCGAGGTGAAGTACGAGGAGCTCCCGCCGGTGTTCACCATCGAGGCAGCGCTGGCCGAGGGCGCCCCCGAGGTGTTCCCCGAACCGCCGGTCGGCGTCGTTCCGGGCTACGGACAGGGAGCGCGCGGCCGGCTGCGGCCCGCGCCGAACGTGGCCTACGAGTTCGCGTTCACTATGGGCGACGAGGCCGCATGGGACGAGTGCGACCACGTCTTCACCGACGAGTTCCGGTTCTCCCGGATGAACCACATGCATCTCGAGCCGTTCGTCACGGTCGCCGAGGCCACCGACGAGCACATCGAGGTCTGGACGGCGACGCAGTCGCCCTTCCCCATGCGCCGCGACCTGGCCGCCGTCTTCGGCCTCCCGGAGAACCAGGTGCGGGTCAACGTGCCCTTCCTCGGCGGCGGCTTCGGGGGCAAGAACGGCATCCGCACCGAGTCGATCGCGGTCCGGCTCTCGCAGCTGGCCGGGGGCCGGCCGGTGCGGTACTGCATGACCACCGAGGAGGTGTTCCTCAGCAGCAGCCAGCACGCCGCCGTGCTCCGGTACACCACGGGCGTCCGGGCCGACGGGACGGTGGTGGCACGCCGGGCGGAGACCTTCCTCGACGCCGGGGCGTACTCCGACCTCAGCCCGCTGGTGGCCGAAAAGGCCGGTTACCGGGCGGCCGGCGCCTACCGCTGGCAGTATCTGGACTCGGTGTGCTGGACGGTGACCACGAACACCGTGCCGGCCGGCGCGTTCCGGGGCTTCGGCGGCGCCCAGTCCACCTGGGCGGGGGAGCGCCAGCTCGACCTGATCGCCGAACGACTGGGCATCAATCCGTTCCGGATGCGGATGCAGAACATGAAGGATCTCGGTGAGCAGTACGCACCGGGGGAGACCGGCATCGACTCCGACCTCAGGCTGGGTCTGCAGGTGGTCGCCGAAGCCATCGGCTACGCCGAGCGGGACCGCTCCGGCAACCGGGGGATGGGCGTCGCCGTCGGCATCAAGGACGGCGGGGGCGTCAACAAGCCCGCCCAGGCCCGCGTGAAGATCTCCACCCGCGGCGAGGTCTTCCTCGCCTGTGCCATCATCGAGATGGGGCAGGGCGCGCACTCGGCCATGACCCAGCTCGTGGCCGAGGTGCTCGGTTGCCCCCGGGACTGGGTCCGGTTCTCGCCCATCGACACCGACCACTCGCCCTTCGACCAGGGAACCAACGCGTCCTCCGGGATCGCCGTCATGGGGCAGGCCGTGACGCAGGCAGCGCTGCGCGCCCGGGATGCGGTGCTGCAATTCGCGGCCGATCGGCTGGGCACCGATCCCGGCAGCCTCCGGCTGCACGACTGGACGGCTGTGGCCGCCGACGGAACGGCCCACCCGATCACCCCCTGGGTGATGCACACCTTCGGCGGCACGGGCTTCGAGTTCACCGGTGAGGGTTTCTTCAAGGCACCGAACAGCGAGCTTGCACCGTTGGAGGCGCCCTGCATCTTCTGGGAGATCGGCTGGGCCGCCGCCGAAGTGCAGGTGGACCCCGACACCGGCAAGGTGACCGTTCTGCAGCTGGTCGTGAGCGGCGACGCGAGCCGGGTGATCAGCGTGATCGGCGCCCGCGGGCAGGACGAGGGGGCCGCGGTCTTCGGCCTCGCTCAGGCCCTGTTCGAGGAACTCCGGTACAAGGACGGCCGGCTGCTGAACGGCGAGGCGATCCTCTACCGGGTGCCCCTGGCCGAGGACATCCCGGCCTCGTTCCACTCCATCACGCAGGAGCAGGGGCATGCCCAGGGCCCGTTCGGGGCCAAGGGACTGGGTGAGGGCACGATGCTGCCCGTCGCGGCCGCCATCGCCCAGGCGGTGGCCGACGCGGTCGGCGCCCAGCTCACCGAGCTGCCCATGACGCCGGCTCGGGTGTTCGCCGCCCTGCACTGACCTCGACACCGCCCCGCACCGCCCGGCAGGAGCGGGGCTGGGCGCAGGCATGCCCGCCGCGGGTGTGAGCGAGATCAAGGTTTCTCGGCCCAGGCATTGACGGGAGGCCCTCCATCGACCATCGTTATCTCCGAAGTCTTTTCGCAAAGATATCTCCGGTGTGGGCCTCGGCCCACGGTGCGAGCCCATGGATGGGAGGCCCGGCATGAAGCTCATGCGCGAGCCGCTGAGTGGGCGCAAGCAGATCGTCCTCGGCGTAGTCGGTACCGTCGGGTCGGCGGTGGTCGCCGAGTTCGTCGTGCGCAGCGGCCTGATCCACGTCGCCGGCATACCGGTGCCGAGCGGAGTTCTCTCTGGGGTCGCGGACCTGATGCCCGACCCGGTGTTCTGGGAGCAGGTGCTCTTCACCCTCGGTGAGTGGATGCTCGGCCTCCTGATCGCGACCGTGGTCGGCGTCCTCGTCGGCGGCCTCATGGGCGCCTTCCGCAGCGTCTTCGTCGCCTTCGAGTGGCCCGTCGAGTCCTTCCGGGTCCTGCCGTCGGTCGCGGTGGGCCCGATCCTGGTTCTGCTCATCGGACCGGGCATGCTGCCGCTGGCGCTGACCGTCGCGCTGTCCTGCGTCTGGCCGATCCTGCTCAACACCATGTACGGCGTGCGCAGCACCGACACCACTGCGGTGGCGACGGCGCGCAGCTTCGGGGCCGGCAATCTCCGCGTCCTGCGCCAGGTGAAGATCCCCAGCGCCCTGCCCTTCGCCTTCACCGGCGTCCGGATCGCCGCCTCGATCGGCCTGATCGTCGCGGTGAGCGCCGAACTGCTGATCGGCAGCGGATCGGGCATCGGCGGCTACATCCTTCAGAACACGGCGAACGCCACCAACCTCGACCTCGTCTACGCGGCGACCCTGGTGTCCGGTGTACTCGGAGTCCTGGTCAACGTCGTGCTCGCCCGGCTCGACGAGGTGCTGCTCGGTTGGAAGAAGGGGCTCGCCCAGTGACCGTCCCCGCACAGGAGCACGTCGTGACCCAGCCGAGCCAGGCGCCCGAATCGGTCGCCGTGGCGGAAAGGTCATCCGTCGCTCCGGCGTCCCGGAAGCGCCGCAAGGGCCAGGCGGAGGGCGCCCGCTCCCCGTGGCCGGCCCGGGTGGCTCTGCGGCTGGTGATGCCCGCCCTCATCGTGCTCGTCTGGTGGCTGCTGTCGACGGACCCGAAATTCGGGCTGTTCATCAAGGACCCGCTGACGTCGTGCGAGCGCTTCGTCACCGACTTCCTGTCCACCGACCCGGGCTCCTTCTTCCTGGGCGACGCCACCTTCCAGCACTTCCTGCCCAGCGTGCAGCGGGCCCTGCTGGGGTTGGCCATCGCCCTGGTCGTCGGGGTCGTCGTCGGGGTGCTGCTCGGTATCTCCCCGATCATGACCGCGCTGTTCCAGCCGCTGGTCCACCTCGGACGCTCGCTGCCCTCGCCGGCCCTGCTCGGCGTCTTCTTCTTCCTCTTCGGCACGGGGGACTCCCCGAAGGTCTTCCTGATCGCCTTCAGCATCGTGTGGCCGATCCTGCTCAACACCATCGACGGGGTCAGCTCCGTCGGGCTGGCCCGGGCGCAGACCGCAGCGGTTTTCCGCATCCCACGCCGCGACGTGCTGTTCTCCATCCTGCTGCCCGGGGCGGCGCCGAAGATCTTCGCGGGGATCCGCACGTCCCTGTCGTTCTCCTTGATCCTCATGATCATCTCCGAGCTGCAGAAGTCGGAGAACGGGCTGGGCTACTTGCTGATCCAGTCCCAGCGCAATTTCGACTACGGCGGTTTCTGGGCTGTGCTGATCGCACTGGTGCTGCTCGGTGTCGCTTTCAACGTCATCTTCAAGGCCATCGAACGCCGCGTGCTCGCGTGGCACCGAGGAGCGACTCAGCAGAGTGACTGACGCCATCACCATCCCCGAACTCCTGCTCGACTCCGTCTCTCGCAGCTACGGCGAGAACCTGGCGGTGCGCAGCATCAGCGCCGAGGTCCCGGCCCACAAGATCAGCGTGATCGTCGGGCCGTCCGGCTGCGGTAAGTCCACCCTGCTGCGGATCATCTCGGGCCTGGACCAGCCGACGACCGGCGAGGTCCAATTCGAGGGCAAGCGGGTGGACGGGGTGCCCGAGGGTCTAGCCATGGTGTTCCAGGACTACTCGCGGTCGCTGTTCCCCTGGATGCGGGTCGCCAAGAACGTCGCCTTCCCGATCAAGCGCCTTCCGGCAGCGGAGCGGGCCGAGCGCGTGCGCTTCGCCATCGATGAGGTCGGCCTCTCCGGCAAGGAGTCGCTGTACCCCTGGGAGATGTCCGGCGGTATGCAGCAGCGGGTGGCGATCGCGCGCGCACTCGCCTCGCACCCCAAGCTCCTGCTGATGGACGAGCCCTACGCGTCGGTCGATGCCCAGACCCGGGCGGACCTCGAGGATCTGCTCATGCGCATCCAGCAACAGTTGGGCATCACGGTGCTGGTGGTCACGCACGACATCGACGAGAGCGTCTACCTGGCCGACCGGATCATCGTCCTGTCCTCGCCGCCCAGCGTGGTGGCCGAGGTCATCGACGTCGACCTGCCGCGCCCGCGGGACCACGTCACCACCAAGTCCGATCCGCGCTTCGTGGAGACCCGCGGCCACGTCACCCGCATCCTCCGGAAACCGGCCCTCGTCGAGCCGGTCGGTTGAACGGCGGCTCCAACCGGCAGATCGCGTCGTCACCCGGCGCGACCGGGTGACGGATCAATCACGGCCCCGGCCCTCTGTTGACCGACGGGGAGACGTGGGCCACACTGAAGGAGACAATTTAGCGGAAAGAATCTAAGCATGGAGATATCGCGGATGAGGATGAGACGAGGTGCGGCCGCTGGAGTCACTGCACTCATTGCACTGTCGCTCGCCGCATGCGGTGGCGGTGACTCGGGCGGCAGCCCCAGCGCCGCCAGTTCCGGCTCCGGGAAGCTCGAGACCACGCAACTGACCGTTGGGGCGCTCCCGATCGCGGACTACGCGGCGCTGTACTGGGCGCAGGACAAGGGCTTCTTCCAGAAGGAGGGCCTGACCGTCACGCTCCAGCCGGTGCAGGGCGGACCGATCGCCGCGCAGCAGGTCGCCGCCGGCGCGCTGAAGCTCAGCTTCTCCAACACCATCTCGACGGCGATCGCCACCCAGAGCGCGCTACCGATCAAGACCGTCGTCCTCACCAGCGCGCTCGGCCCCGGCGGTCTGGCCGTGTACGTGAAGCCGGATTCCCAGATCAAGAGCCTCGCGGACCTCGACGGCGCGACCGTCGGTATCAACGCGACCAAGAACATTGGCGACGTCGCACTGCGGAACCTCCTCGACTCCAAGAAGCTCAACAACGTCAGGCCGAAGTTCGTCGAGGTGCCCTTCCCCGAGATGCTGGCCGGCGTCAAGGCCGGGTCCATCGACGTCGGCTACTCGCCGGAGCCGTTCTCGTCGGCCGCTCTCGCCGCCGGCATGCGTAAGGTCGCCGACCTCGCCGACCCGAGCGGCCCCAACGTCGGACTCGCCGTCTCCAACTTCATCGGCGGCGACCAGTTCATCAAGGACAACCCGAACACGGTGGCCGCGTTCGCCCGCGCCGTTTACGCCGCCGGCGGCGACATCGTCAAGCACGAGGACGAGTTCCGGGCCTGGCTGCCCGGCATCGCCCACGTGCCCGCCGATGTCGCGAAGAACATGGCGCTCCCGCAGTTCTTCGACAAGGTGCATGTGGACGAGGCCCAGAAGGTCGCCGACCTGCTGATGAAGCAGGGGCTGCTCAAGTCCGGCTACGAGGCCAAGAAGTACACCTACGTGCCCGGGGACAACTGACTCATGTCGATCCCTGCCGATGGCGCATCCAGCACTCCGGGCACCGGCCGTCGGGCCGGCACCCGGGGGGAGGGCCTGCGCGTGGCCCTGCTGGGGTACGGCGCCATCGGCAGGGTCGTCGCCGGTGAACTCCTGGCCGGAACGGTCGACGGCGCCACCCTGGTCGCCGTCGTCAACCGGTCGGAGCTGGACGCCCCCCCGGTGCCCCAGCTCCCGCTCGGGCAGGCGATTGAGACCAGCGACGTGGTCGTCGAGTGCGCCGGGGCGGACGCGCTGCGCGAGGCGATCGAGCCGGTCCTGACCGCCGGCCGGGACCTGCTGGTCACCTCCGTCGGCGCCCTGCTCGAGCCCGAGCTGCGGGCCCGGCTCGCCTCGCTCGGACCCGGGCGGTTGCGCTGCACCTCGGGCGCCCTGGGCGGCCTGGACCTGCTCGCAGCCGCGGCGACGGCCGGTCCCCTGGAGCGCGTCATGCTCCGCACCACCAAGCTCGCCGGCTCCCTGGTCCGGCCGTGGATGGACGATGGAGAGCGCCGCCGGCTGACCGAGGCGACCCGGGACGTGCAGATCTTCCGCGGCACCCCCGCCGAGGCCGTCCGGCTGTTCCCGCAGTCGGTCAACGTCGCCGCCGCCCTGGCGCTGGCGGTCGACGACCCGGACGGCGTCCTGATGGAACTGCACGCCGACCCGGCCGCTGCGTTCACCACCCATCGGATCGAGGCCACCGGACGTTTGGGCAGCTACTGCTTCGAGGTCCAGCACCGGCCCAGTCCCGACAACCCCCGGACCAGCGGCATCGTCCCGCACGCCGTCCTCCGGACGCTGCGTGGAATGACCGCCGCACCGCCGCTGATCGGCTGAACGATGCACGACCGACGTCCCCGCACGGACACCGAAGGAGACCTGATGATCCACCGCCCCGAGGTGCTGTTCCGCGCCGCACGCGCGGGCCAGAACGGGCACAGCACCGTTCCGGCGGCAGCTGACTCCTCCGGCGTACTGCCGCCGAGCCTGGCCGCCGCCCTGCGCGACGAGATCCTCGTCGCCGGCCGGTGGGAGCAGGGAACCGGTGACCTGATCGAGTCGGTCGACCCCGCCACCGGGAAGGTCTTCGCCACCCTGCACGGCGCCACCGTGGACGACGTCGACCGGGCGGCGCGCCGCGGCCTCGAGGTCGCGACCGAGTCCGGCTGGACGGCGCTGCTGCCGCACGAGCGGGCCCGGATGATCTATCGGATCGGAGAACTGATCGAGGAAAACGCTGACCTCATCTCCGCCCTGCAGACCCTCGACACCGGCAAGACCGGGGCCGAGACGAAGGCGCTCGCGCTGAGCGCGGCCAGCACCTTCCGCTACACGGCGGCCTGCCTGGAGACCATGACCGGTGACGTGACGCCGTCCCGCGGGTCGTACCTGACGTTCGCGATGTGGGAGCCGATGGGCGTCGTCGGCTCCATCACGCCGTGGAACTCCCCGATCGCCAGTGACGCCCAGAAGATCGCGCCCGCGCTGGCCGCGGGTAACGCCGTCGTCGCCAAGCCGCCGGTCTGGGCGCCCTGGGTAACGCTGCTCCTAGCCCGGCTCGCGCAGGCGGCCGGCCTGCCCGACGGGCTGCTGTCGGTCCTGCCCGGACCGGGCCGGACCGTCGGAGAGGAACTCGTGGCGCACCCCGCGGTCAGCAAGATCACGTTCACCGGGGGGACGGTGACCGGACGGCACCTGGGCGCGGTGGCCGCGCGCAAGGTCATGCCGGTCACCCTCGAGCTGGGCGGCAAGTCACCGACGATCGTCTTTCCCGACGCCGACCTGGACCAGACCGTCGCCGGGCTGGTCTACGGCATCTTCTCCTCGACCGGTCAGAGCTGCGTCGCCGGCTCGCGCATCTTCGTGCACCGCGACGTCCACGACGAGATGGTCTCCCGGCTGGTCGCGGCCACCGAGGCGCTCACCGTCGGACCCGGCAACGACCCCCGCACCCAGGTCGCCCCGATGATCACGCACAGCCACCGGGACTCGGTCGCGACGATGGTCGACGACGCCGTGAGCGCCGGCGCGGTCGTCCTCTGCGGCGGCGCGATCCCCGATGACGAGGCGCGCCGGGACGGGGCCTACTACCTGCCGACGATCCTCACCGGGGTCGGCAACGACGCGGTGATCTGCCAGGAGGAGATCTTCGGCCCGGTCGCCGTCCTGCTGCCATTCGACGACGAGGACGACCTGATCCGTCAGGCCAACGACACGGTCTTCGGCCTGGCATGCGGCATCTGGACGGCGGACTTCCCACGCGCCTGGCGGGTGGCCCGTGCCGTGAAGGCGGGCACGGTCTGGATCAACACCTACAAGCAGTTCAGCATCTCCACCCCGTTCACCGGCGTGAAGGAGAGCGGTCTCGGCATCGAGAAGGGCCGCGACGGCATCCGCTCCTACATGCACGAGAAGAGCATCTACGTCGACCTCAGCGGCGCGCCCATCCCCTGGGGCCGCGTGCAGGAGGCAGCCCGATGAGCAGCGCCCATCCCTACAGCCCCGCCCTCGCGGTGGGCGACCTCGGCTTCGTGTCCGGTGCCCTGTCCGTGGACGCCGACGGCGCGGCCGTGCCCCGACGGAGCGAGGCCCTTACCGCCGCCATGGACCGGCTCATCGAGCGGCTGGCCACCGTGGGCATGGGTCTGGCCGACGTGGTGAAGACGACGTACTTCGTCACCGACGTCAGCCTGCGCGAGGAGGCCAACGCGCACTACGCGCAGGTCTTCGCCGAGCCTCGACCGGCCCGCAGCTTCGTCGAGGTGGCCGCGCTGCCGTACGGCGCCACCGTCGAGATCGAGGCCATCGGCCCACCGGGGCCGTCCGCACTGACCCGCGCCGGACGTCGTCCGGACCGAGACCGCAGTGGCGACATCGCCGCCGCACAACCGAAGGGAACAGCAGTGACCGAGCAGACCACCACCGCTCCGACCACCGACCTCGAGGTGCTGATCGACTCGTGCATCGCCTCTAGGGACACCCGCTACGAGGACTGGGACACCCTGGGCTTCCAGGCGGCCAAGGGGGGCGACCGGTTCAAGCGCGCCCAGATCCGCTACATCGGCTCCGGCGCGACCGGTGACCACTCCACCGACACCCGCACGCTTCCCTCGGAGCACTTCACCTTCTCCAACATGCGGCTGCCCGCCGGCGCCGTCGGCCCGGAGCACACCCACCACGACGTCGAAGAGGTCTTCTTCGTCCTGGAGGGCACGCTCGAGGTCGCCGTCCACGACGTCGAGGACGGCACCAAGGTGGCCAAGCGGGTGCTCGGCTACCGCGACCTGATCCGCGTGCCGGCCGGCGTGCCCCGCTCGCTGACGAACGTCGGCGACACCGACGCCCTCATGTGCGTGATCATCGGCACCCAGAAGCCGCAGCTGCCGACCTACCCGCCCACGTCGGAGATGTACGGCGTCACCCGTTGAGGGCGTAGGCCGCACACCCGGAGCACCCAAGGAGTTCGGGCATGGAGAGGAACCTCGCGGGCGAGGCCGGGCAGCATGTGCTGCGGGTCCAGCAGAAGACCTGGGAGGCCGACGGCATCACGAGCGTGACGCTAGTCGACCCCTCGGGTGCGCCGCTGCCGACCTGGAAGCCGGGCGCCCATCTGGCCCTGCACCTGCTCAACGGCCTCGTGCGCGAGTACTCGCTGTGCTCGGACCCCGCCGACCCGACGCGGTGGACGGTGGCCGTGCTGCGTACGCCCGACTCCCGGGGTGGCAGCTCCTACGTCCATGACTCGCTCGCGGTCGGTGCCCACATCGTGGTCGACGGTCCGCGCAACGCCTTCCACCTCGAAGACGGGCCGAAGCACTTCCTAATCGCCGGTGGCATCGGCATCACGCCGATTATCGCGATGGCGCGGGAGCTGCACGCCCGGGGTGCCGAGTGGTCGCTGCTGTACACCGGGCGCAGCCGCCAGGTGATGGCCTTCCTGGACAAGGTGGGCCGACTGCCGAAGGAGCGGGTGCACCTGCACATCGACGAGGAGAGCGGGCGCTATCCCGATCTCAAGGCGGTGCTGCATGCCCAGGACCCGCGCACCCTCGTGTACTGCTGCGGCCCCACTCCGCTGATGGACGCCGTGGCCGAGGCGATGGAGGATCCCTCGCTGCTCCGGCTGGAGCGGTTCAAGGCACCGGAGCGGGAAATGCCGCCGGGTCAGAGCGACCAGCTGTTCGAGGTGGTCCTCAACTCTACCGGCGAGCGGATCCCGGTCGGCCCCGACGAGTCGGTGCTCGACGCGCTGGAGGCGGCCGGCGTCGAGGTCGAGCACTCGTGCACGGAGGGCATCTGCGGCACCTGCGAGACCGGTGTCCTCGCCGGCGACGTGGAGCACCGCGACTTCCTGCTCTCACCGGAGGAACACCAGGTGGCCGGGACGATGATGATCTGCGTCTCCCGGTGCCGCGGCCGCGAACTCCTCCTCGACCTATGACCGGCACTCAGCGCCTTTATGGCCATATTGGCCCTGCGCCCCCCGTCCCGACTCCCGAGGAGACCTGATGCACTACGCCGACACTCCCGTCGTCCGACTCCGCGGGCTGCGCTCGGTAACCCTCCAGGTGCCGGACCCCGGCACCTCCAAGGACTTCTACAACGAGGTCTGGGGGCTCGGCCTCTCCGAGGCCGACACCGACCGATTCTGGCTGCGCGGCACGAGCGAGGAGCACCACATTCTCAAGCTGGAGCCGGCCGAGGCGAACTCGCTGGGCGGGGTAACCTTCGCCGTCGCCACGCCCCGCGAGATCGACGACGCCGCCCGCGGACTCGAAGCGCTCGGCATCCCGCTGCTCCGGGAGCCTGGCCGCCACGACGACGCGGCCGGCGGCTACAGCGTGGCGTTGGTCGACCCCGAGGGGCGGGTCCTGCAGCTGGCCGCCGACGTGCATGCCGTCGTACGCCAGGACCGGAGGGGGCACGCCCCGCTGCCCCGGAAGCTGGCCCATGTCGTGCTCAACACCGTCGACATCGACCGGGCCACGGACTTCTACACCCAGGTACTGGGCATGCGGGTCTCGGACTGGTCCGAGCACCAGATGTCGTTTCTCCGGTGCAACCCGGAACACCACGTGATCGCCTTCAACCAGGCACCGTGGACGTCGGTTAACCACGTGGCCTACGAGATGGCCTCGGTCGACCACTTCATGCGCGGCATCGGCAGTCTCAAGACCCACGGCGTCCAGCCGAAGTGGGGACCGGGACGGCACGGGCCCGGCGACAACACGTTCTCCTACTACACCGACCCGGCCGAGCTGGTCTGCGAGTACACCTCGGAGGTCATCCAGGTCAACGAGGACGCGTGGCTCTGCCGGACCTGGCGGCGGACCCCGGAACTGTCCGACCAGTGGCGCACGGCCGGGCCGCCCCCGAGCACGGTGCGCTCGGCGATGGCGGGGGTGCCAGACAAGGGCGCCCGCGGGCTGGTTCCGGCGCCGGAGGGCTACTTCCTCGACACGGTCGCCGCCAACGGTGTGCAGCCGGGCCTCGGGGTCGAGGCCTGACATGTCTCGTGCCACCCGGGTGCGGGCCGCCGACGGCATCTCCCTCACCGATGAGGGCGAGGGTCCGGCGGCGCTCCTGCTGCACGGCATCGGCGGTAGCGCCCGGTCGTGCCAGGCGCTCGGAGCGGTGCTGGCCCGGCACGGGCGGCGCGCGCTCGCGTGGGACGCACCGGGATACGGCGAGTCGGCCGATCCGACCGGCCCGGTCGATCTGCCCGCCCGCGTCGTGCAGGTCCTCGACGACCTCGGCCTCGACCGAGTCGACCTGTTCGGGACCTCCTGGGGCGGGGTGATCGCCACCCTGGTCGCCGCCCGGTGGCCGGAGCGGATCCGAACGCTGGTGCTGGCCGACTCCACCCGCGGTTCGGCGACCAGCCCCGAGCGCGCCGAGGCCATGCGTGCCCGGGCGGCAGAGCTGGCAGAGGTCGGGGCGGAGCGGTTCGCCGCCGCCCGTGCGCCGCTGCTCGTCGCGCCCGACTGCGACCCGGCGGTCGCCGAGGCGATCCGCGCCGAGATGTCGCAGGTACGGCTGGCCGGCTACCGCGTTGCGGCCGAGTTCATGGCTGCGACCGACACCGCCGACCTCCTGGCTACCGTGAGTCAGCCGACCCTGGTCGTGGTCGGCGAGCACGACCGGGTGACCGGCGTGCCGGAATCAGAGCTGCTGGCGAGCGCGATTCCCAGTGCCCGACTAGCTGTGGTCGCCGGTGCCGGCCATTGCGCGGTGACCGAGCGTCCCGCCGACATGGCGGCCGCTATGCTCGACTTCTGGACGACGGCATGAGCCGGCTCAGCGTCGTCACGGGCGCCGCCCGGGGGCTGGGCCGGGTGATCGCCGAGGCACTGGCAGCCGAAGGCGATCGGCTGGTCATCGCCGACATCCGCGGTGAGGTGCTCGAGCAGACCATCGAGGAGTTGCGCGCGACCGGCGCGGATGTCGAAGGTGCCGTCGTCGACATCGCCGACTCCGCCGCGGTGGCCGCGTTGGCCGACCGTTGCAAAGCAGCCGGCGGGGCCGACGCGCTGGTGAACAACGCGGCGCTGGCCGACGGCGTCGGCGGGGACACCTTTTGGGAGCTCGACATCGAGGCCTTCCGCCGGGTGATGACCGTCAACGCGCTGGGCACCTGGCAAGTCGCCAAGCACCTGGTGCCGCAGATGATCGCCAAGGGGCGGGGCGCCGTGGTAAACATGGCCTCCGACACCGCCATCTACGGCTCGCCTCGACTAGTGCACTACGTCGGCTCCAAGGGCGCGGTCATGGCCATGACCCGCACCATGGCGCGCGACGCGGGACCGCACGGGATCCGTGTCAACGCGGTGGCGCCCGGGCTGATCCGGGTCGAGGCGACGCAGACCGTTCCGGATTCCCGCTTCGCGCTCTACGCCGAAAACCGGGTGCTCGACCGCGAGCAGACCCCCACCGACGTGGCTGACCTGGTCACGTACCTGCTCTCGGAGCGGGCCGGTTTCATCACCGGACAGGTCGTCGCCGTCGACGGCGGCTTCGTGATGCCCCAGTGACGCCCGAGTGAGGAGCTGAGATGGACCTGCGACTGGAGGGCCGCGTCGTCGTCGTCACGGGGGCGAGCTCTGGGGTGGGCCTCGCCGTGGCCCGGTACCTGGTGCAGGAGGGCGGCCGGGTGATTGCGTGCGCCCGCGACCTCTCGCGGCTCGAGCGCGCCGTTGCCAGCCTGGACGGCCCGGGAAAGGTGCACCCCGTCGGCTGTGACGTCACCAATCGCGCGCAGGTCGAGGCGATGGTTGCCGAGACGGTCGACGTCTTCGGTGTGCTGGACGGTCTGGTCTGCAACGCCGGCCGCTCGTTGATGGCGACGCTGCCCGACACCTCCGACGAGCAGCTCCGCGAGGAGTTGGAGCTGAAGATCTTCGGCGCCTGGCACGTCATCCGCGCCGCCCGCCCGCACCTGGCCGCCTCCGACGCGGCCTCGGTGGTGAACGTGAACGCCATCCTCGCCAAACAACCCGAGACCCGGCTGGCGGCCACCTCGGCGGCCCGGGCCGCACTGTTGAACTTCACCCGCTCGCTCGCCTCGGAACTGGGCCCCGACGGCATCCGGGTGAACTCGGTCTGCCTCGGCCTCATCGACACCGGTCAGTGGCGCCGCCGGTACGAGGTGGCGGGCACTCCGCAGAGCTACGAGGGGTGGAGCGCCGAGATCGCCGCCGACCGCGGGATAGCCCTCGGCCGCTTCGGCCGCGCCGAGGAGGTCGCCTTCCCCGTGGTCACCCTGCTGTCGCCGCTGTCGGGCTACTGCACCGGCGCGAGCATCGACGTCGGCGGCGGTGTCTCCCGCTATGTCTGACCCCCTCACGTCTGACCCCCTCACCCAGGAATCGACGGATCCGATGAACAGCACCCCACGCCTGCCCACCGGCGGGGACGTTCTCGTCCGCGCGATGAAGCGGCATGGCATCGACACCGCGTTCGGCGTCATCAGCGTGCACAATCTCCCGCTGGTCGAGGCGGTGTCCCGCGAGCTGCGGTTCGTCGAGATGCGGCACGAGGCGGCCGTGGTCAACGCGGCGGACGGCTACGGCCGCGCCACCGGGGGCATCGGCGTGGCGATCACCAGCACCGGGACCGGGGCGGGCAACGCCGCCGGCTCGATGATCGAGGCCCTGACGGCACGCAGCCGGGTCCTGCACGTCACCGGCCAGATCGACTCCGAGTTCCTCGACGCTCCCCGGGGCGTGATCCACGAGTTCCCCGCCCAGCTGCAGATGCTGGACGCCGTCTCGGTTTTCGCCGCCACGGTGCCCTCGGCCGACCGGGCGGAGGCTGTCCTCGAGCAGGCCCTGGCCGCGATCGGCGGCGCGCCGGGCGGCCCGGCCAGTGTGGAGTGGCCCTCGGACCTGCAGTACCTCGCCCGCCCTGACGACCAGCAGCCGTTCGACGTCCCCGAGCCGGCGCTGCCGGAGACCGACGAGGCGTCCCTAGACGAGGCCGTCGCGCTGCTGGCGTCGGCGCGGCGGCCGGTCCTGTGGGTTGGCGGCGGTGCGGCGGGTGCCGGCGCCGAGCTCGCCGCCCTGGCGCACCGGCTGGGGGCCGGCGTGCTGACGAGCAACTCGGGCCGGGCGATCGTGCCCGAGGACGACGACCTCGTGATCGGGAACTTCGCCAGTTCGGCGGCCGTCGCGCCGCTGCTCGCCGAGGCGGACCTGATGCTGAGCATCGGGACGCACTTCCGGTCGAACGAGACGAAGTCCTACTCCCTCGACCTGCCCAAGAGGCACGTCCAGATCGACGTCGACCCCGCCGCCGTCGGACGCGTCTATCCGGCCGAGGTGGGCCTGGTCGGCGACGCCGCCGCGGTGCTGGCGCGGTTGCTGGACCGCCTGCCCGGCTCGACCACGGAGGCGGAGTGGCCGGCCCGGGTCCGGGAGGTACGCGCCAAGGTCCGGGCGGAGCTCTACGACTACATCGGCGGGTACGCCGAGATTTGCCGCGGGCTGCGGTCGATCCTGCCCCGGGAGTCCGTGGTGGCGCGCGACGTGACCATCCCCTCGAGCCAGTGGGGCAACCGGCTGCTGGAGTTCTACGACCGCCGGACCAACATCTTCCCGCTCGGGGGTGGCATCGGTCAGGGCCTGGCCATGGGCATCGGTGCTTCCGTGGGTCGCCCCGACTCGCCCACGGTGGTCTTCGCCGGGGACGGCGGCCTTTCGGTCCACCTCGGTGAGCTGGCCTCGCTCGCCGGTACCGGCGCCTGGTGCGTCGTCCTGGTCTTCAACGACGGCGGCTACGGCGTCCTGCGGAACATGCAGCGGGCCAACGGCCTCGACGTCACCGCCGTGGACCTGTACACCCCCGACTTCCACGCCGTCGCCCGTGCGATGGACATGCCGTACTGGCTCGTCCGCGGCGCCGGCAACTTCGAGACGACGCTGCGCGAGGCCGTGCAGGCCCACCGCCCGGTGATGATCGAGGTCGACGTCACCGCGCTCGCTCCGCAGCCGGGCGCCTTCACCCCTCCCGTGCACATCCCGACGGCGAACGGAAGGACGTGACCATGGAACTCGACCTCTCGGCCAGCGGTCAGGCGGAGCGGCTCCGCGACAGCATCCTCTGCTTGCGGTCGGCCACGCAGGCGAGCGACTGGTTTTTCGACCAGCTGCACACCCTAGGCGCCGAGGAGTGGGGCCCGCTAGAGGAGACCGACGACGAGGCCTGGGTCGCCGAGGCCACCCGCGCCCTCGTCGAGCACGCGGCGGGTGGACCGGCGCACGTGCTCGCCACGGGTTCGGCCGTGCCGCGGGCCCTGCTGCTGGCCGTCCGCCGTCCCGACCTCGTCACCAGCGTCCTGGCCGCCGATCCGCAGGTGGACGAGGCCGACCCCGCGTACTGGGAGCTGCTGGCCCAGGTGCACACGCCGACCCTGGTGGTCGTGGCCGCACCGCGGCCGGACTCCGACATTTCGGCCGCGCAGAGCGTTGCCGGCGGCGTCGACAACGGCGTGATGGTGATCATCGACGGCCAGACCGCGCCGGTCCATCAGAAGTCCTCCCACTCCTTCCACGAGTGGGTCACCGCATTCATGTCCATCGCCGAGGGCCTGAAGTCCCTCACCGACGAAAGCAGGGAAACGCATGCCTGAGCAGTACCTGGATACGCATCAGACACACCCGGACCCGATCAGCCCCTACGAGGCGAAGCTGTCCGGCGCGATCATGGAGGTGTTCGGCCGCGGCGTCCACGAGCTGCCGGGCCTCCTCGACGGGCTCAACGCGATGGGCCTCAACGCCCCCGACGGGGGCCAGTGGCACGAAAAGAACTTCCGCTCGGAGATGCGACGGTTGGGAGCCTGAGATGACCGACATTGCCACGAAGCCAGCCACACCCCGCGCCAAGGCGCCCAAGGCGAAGAAGGTGGTAGGCACCCGCCGGCAGCTCAGCGCGGACGAGCTGGCCGCCAACGGGCTCCGCGACCGCTGGTACCCAATCCTGCCGTCCCGCTTCGTCGGGGCGGGCCAGATGGTGCCGGTCACGCGCCTCGGCGTGGACTGGTTGCTGTTCCGCAGCGCGCACGGGCGAATCTACATGCTTGAGGACCGCTGCCCGCACCGCAGCGCCCCGCTGTCGGTGGGTCAGCACCTGGGTGACCGGATCGCCTGCAAGTACCACGGCGTCCAAGTCGACGGCACCGGGACGGTCGTCTCCGTCCCCGGCATGCCCGGCTGCGCGCTGGAGGGCAAGCAGGCGGCCGTGTCGCTCCAGGTCGTGGAGGCGGCGAACACGATCTTCGCGTTCATCCCGCTGACCGACGACTCCGCGCCGACCGAGTTCGCCCTGCCCGACCGGCTGGCCGACGACGAGGTTTCCTGGTTCTCCAACTACGCGGAGTGGGCCGGTCCCTGGCGGTTCTACATGGACAACGTGCTCGACCCGATGCACGGCGCCTTCCTGCACCGCGACTCGCACTCGATGTTCGGCGGTGACACCTCCGCCCGCTTCCGCATCCGGGAGACCGACCGCGGGTTCTTCTTCGAGAAGACCGACCAGCGCGGAGTGAACTTCGACTGGGTGGAGTTCTGCCGGGGCTCGATGGACTACGTCGACCTGGAGATTCCCTACGGACCCACGGCCGGGCCGGGCGGAGTGTTCGGCATCGTCGGCATGGCCACGCCGATCGACGCCGAGAACTCAGCCATCTTCCACTGGCGGACCCGCCGGGTGCAGGGCTGGGAGCGAGAGGTCTGGCGCTTCCTTTACCGCACCCAGCTTGAGGCGCGGCACTGGGCCGTGCTGGAGCAGGACAGGGGGGTGCTGGAGGTGCTGGCCGACGACGCCGACACCGACGAGCACCTGTACCAGCATGACCTCGGGGTCTCCCGGATCCGTCGGATGTACCGTCAGGACGCCGTGGACCAGGCCGCTCAGCTGGTGCCCGCGGGTGGCTGATCCGGCTCCGGGGACGGGGACCGGCGCCCCCGCCGGCACCCCCACCCCCGAGACCATGATGCTGACGATCTTCCTGCGGCACGACCAGTCGCAGAACCTCGATCAGCTCCAACCCAAGCTCGACGACGCCGACTGGTGGCACGGCTTCCCCCCCGAGGGCTGCGAGATCGTCTCCTGGGTGGTGGCGATGGGGGTGGGGCAGATCGTCACGCTGCGGCTGCCGGCGAGCCGGCTGGCCGCGGTCAACCTGGAGCTGGAGCGCCGGGCGTGGGGTGTGTTCTCGACCGACTTTTACCCGACGTACGACTTCGTCCCGGTGCGCGAGCGGCTGACGCGAGAGTCCGACGAGCGGAAGGAACGGGCATGAGGGTCGGCGCGGAGTCGGTTCCGGAGCCGCCGCGCCCGGGCATGTTCAGCTATGCCCGGGTGCACGACGGCCACTTCTTCGTCTCGGGGATGCACGCGGGCAGTCCCGACGGTCCGGTAGGTGGGGACGACGCCTACGCGCAGGCCAGAGAGGCGTTCCGCCGCGTGCAGGCGCTCACCGAGGCGTGCGGTGCCACCGTCGACGACATCCTGGTGCTGCGCGTCTACCTGACCGACATCGCCGACAAGGCCGCGGTCGGCCGGGCACGCGCCGGGGCCTTCAGCGGGAACTTTCCGTGCTCCACCCTGGTGGAGGTCGCCGCGTTGGTCGACGAGGGGCTGAAGGTTGAAATCGAGGCTCAGGGGATCATCGGCAGCGCGGCCGGTTCCTGACCCACTTGCGGCCGGGGGGATCAGACGGGCGACTCGTCGGCCACGGGCTCTCCGGCCGCGCCGGTCTCCCGCAGGGAGTCGTAGAGCCGGCCCAGCAGGCGGGCCAGGTCCTGCTGTTCGTCGGGCGTCAGGCCCTCGAGCATGCGGGTCAGGTTCTCGAAGTGGACGTCGGCGGCCTTGTCGACCAGCTCGCGCCCCGCGTCGGTGAGCTCGACGTATACCGTGCGTTGGTCATCGGGGTCGCGCTCACGGCGCAGGAAGCCCTCGCGCTCCAGCCGCCTGAGCCGCAGGCTCAGACCACCCGTGGTCACCAGCGTCTGGCGCGCCAGCTCACCGGCGCTCAGTCTTTCGCCAGGCCCGCACCGGCGTAGGGTCGCCAGGACGTCGAAGCCTGGCTCGGTCGTGCCCACCTCCGTGAACCGGGTGATGATGCCGAGCCGGTAAAGCAGGAAGCTGCGGTGCAGTCGGCCGAACACCTCCATCGCGGAGACATCGAGTTCTGGACGCACCTTGGCCCACTGGTCGAGGATCTCGTCGACGGCATCCCGCGATGTCGCGTGAGGGGCAGAGCCGGGTTGCATGGAACTCCTCAGTCTCAAGGAACGGGCGTAACAACATCTTTGCACTGAGAAATTCCGCCGGGGACCATGCAGCCATTCCGCGCCCCTTCAGGGCTGGCGCGGGGAGTACTGCGCGCGTTCACGGTGGCCGGCGCAGACTAATCAGGTTGAGCGTGGGCCGGAGGGGCGCTTCGGTCACTGGGGCGAAGGCGCAGCCTGAGCAGAAGCAGTCGATCAGGCCCTTTGCATGGTGTCCGAACATTATTCGGGCTCCCGCCGCGGTACACGATGGCGTGGCGCAGCAGCAGCTTGGAAAGCCGGTGACGGCCCGCTCAGGTCCGCCCGGGTCGCCTCCCGACAGCAGACTAGATCCCGGGCCGACTCCTGCTCCTCGGTGAGCACCTGGACCGGCACGACCTCATCCAGCCGCAGCAGCCCGGCCAGCGCAGCGCGTCGCGCGTGTCGGGCTTGACCCGATCCCCGCCCGGCCGGACGGTCTCCGAGGCCGCCGCGACCTCGCAACGCACCCCCGCCCCAGCCAGCCCGCGGGCCAGCTCGAACCCCGTCGGGCCGGACTCGTACACCGTGGCACACGGGCCCGGCAAACCGCCGATCCACGCGATGATCTCGGTCGGGGCCGGACACAACCGGGCCTTGAACACCTCACTGGTCAAGCCGTCGATCGCGGCTGCCGCGACCGACCGGGCGTGCACGTCCAGCCCAACGCTCGTACGCTCAACAAACACCGGGGCCTCCCACAAGTGGCGGATAGCTCGAGCAGGCGGCCCCCGCTCGGCAACCCACGAATCTTGTGAGTGAGCCCCCCGCCCGCAACCCCTCACCGCGAGCGCATCACTCATGCGGTCTGAGGCCTCGACCGCCGCGTCGCCCGCGGCGAGGCCGACATGCGCGCGCCCTCAGCCGTCCCTTTCAGGCCCTGACTCAACCGCTCGCAAGTGATGGTACATTGGTTAGACCAATGGCCCCTGCACAGGCAGACCGCCAACGACAGTCTTGTGAAGGTGCGATGCCTGAAGCTGTGTTCGTCTCATGCGATGGGACTGAGAAGGCGGTCAACGCCTCGATCGGGGAATCCCTGATGATCGCGGCGACCCAAAACGGCGTGCCCGGGATCGTCGCCGAGTGTGGCGGCAACTGTAGTTGCGCGACATGCCACGTTTGGGTGCGCGACGACTTTCTCACCTTGGTTGGTGAACCCGGCGATGCTGAGGAAGACCTTCTTGATCTTGCAGTCACTGAGCGGCGTGCCGGCAGCCGGCTGTCCTGCCAGATCATGGTCACCGAGGACATGGACGGGCTGTCCGTCGACGTCCCGCCGGATCAGCCATGACCAGCGGTGCGTTGATCGTCGGCGCCAGCCAGGCCGGTGTTCAGTTGGCGGTCACGTTGCGTGATTTGGGATACGCCGACGACGTCACCCTTATTGGCGCTGAACCTCGGCCGCCGTATCAGCGGCCACCGCTGTCCAAGGCATTCCTCCTCGGTAACACGAAGGAGGCCTCGCTCGCCTTCCGCACTGAGGCGTTCTATGCCGATCGAAAGATCGACGTTGTCAGTGGTGATCGAGTCCAGAACCTAACGCTGCCAGGGTTGGGCGGGGGGATCGCCACCACGCAAGCCGGGCGATCGCTTCGGTATGAGCACCTCGCGCTCACCGTAGGAGCGCGCCCGCGCCGGTTGAGCGTGCCCGGCGCCGACTTGGACGGCGTGCGCTACCTGCGAGACGTCGACGACGGCCTCCGACTACGACGAGACCTCGCCGGCGCAACTCGTGTGGTGGTCATCGGCGGAGGCTACATAGGCCTGGAAGCGGCCGCGGTAACGCGGTCCCTCGGTAAGACCGTCACCGTCGTTGAGGCAGCCGAGCGGCTCATCGCCCGCTCCGTCGCGCCGGTGGTATCCGCGTTCTTTAAGCAGGTTCACGAGCGTCGGGGGGTGACGGTGCGGGTAGGCACCGGCGTGGTGAGCGTGGTCGGCGAGGCTGGCCGGGTGGCTGGAGTGGAACTGTTCGACGGCACGATCCTGCACGCCGACCTTGTCCTGGTCGGCGTCGGAGCGGTGCCGCGGACCGAGCTCGCCGAAGCGGTCGGCCTGCACTGTGAAGGCGGAATTGTCGTCGATCGATTCGCTCGCACCAGTCACCCCTTGGTCGTCGCGGCCGGGGACTGCACGGTTATGCCACATCCGCACACCGGTCAGGGTCGTTTACGGTTGGAATCGGTTCAGAACGCAGTAAGTCAGGCAAAGGTCGCGGCCGCTACCTTGACGGGGCGCCGCGAACCGTACGCCGAGGTTCCGTGGTTCTGGTCGGACCAGTACGAGCTGAAGCTACAGATAGCTGGTCTCAGCTCGGACTACGACGAATATGTGGTGCGTGGAGATCCCGAGGACGAGCGGTTCTCGGTCATCTACTACCGCCAGGGGCGCCTTGTCGCCATCGACGCGGTGAATAGCACCGCCGACTACCTCGTGGTGCGTAAGGCGCTGACCGTCGGTGCTTCGCTCCCCGCGGAGTCGGCGCGGGATGTTGCTCGATCGCTGAGGACGCTGCTGGTTCCGAAGGTCGTTTCGACGTGAGAGGAAGCGGAGCGCAGTGAAGCCGTGGGCTTCACGGGCTCGTCAATAGGCCGGCGCCCCGCGTTCCGCGGGTGCGTCGATTCGAAATCACATTCAAGGAGGCGGCGAATGCTCAAGCGAGAGATAAGCGAGCTACTGACCCAGACTGGTCCCGGGACGCCGATGGGCAACCTGTTCCGGCAATACTGGATGCCGGCGCTGCTGGCCGAGGAACTACCTAAACATGACTGTCCACAGGTTCGGGTAAAGCTGCTGTCCGAGAGGCTGATCGCCTTCCGTGACAGCGAGGGGCGATACGGTTTGATGGATGAGTTCTGCGCACACAGGGGTGCTTCGCTGTGGTTCGCCCGCAACGAGGAGGGGGGTCTGCGGTGCGCCTACCACGGCTGGAAGTACGACGTGACCGGTCAGGCCGTCGAGGTGCCCTCTGAACCAGAGAACAGCAACTTCTGCGCGCACGTAAAATTGCGCTCCTACCCGTTGATCAAGATCGGTGACGTCCTGTGGACCCACATGGGCAATCCGACGAACCCGCCTCCGCTGCCGGAGTTTGAGTTCGCTCGGGTGGCGCCTGAGCAGAACTACACCTCCAAGCGTTGGCAAGAGTCTAACTGGCTGCAGGCCTTTGAGGGGGGCATTGACTCCAGCCACGTGTCCTGGCTGCATTCCGGCGGCTTGAAGAACGACCCGCTGTTTAGAGGCGCCAAAGGCAACGAGTACAACCTTGCCGACTTCCGGCCCTCCTTCGAGGTCGTCGACTCCGACGGCGGACTCTTCGTCGGAGCCCGCCGCAACGCCGAGGAAGACAGCTACTACTGGCGGATCACCCCGTGGGTGTTGCCCAACTTCACCCTGGTGCCGCCGCGAGGGGACCACCCGGTGCACGGCCACTTTTGGGTCCCCATCGACGACGAGAACTGCTGGGCGTACTCATTCGACTACCACCCGACCCGAGCGCTCACCACCGCCGAGGTAGAGGCCATGAAGGCCGGGCACGGCGTGCACAGCGACAACATCCCAGGCACCTACCGGCCCCGGGCGAACAAGGACAACGACTACTTGATGGACCGGGTCGCCCAGCGGAGCGGGGAGTTCTTCTCCGGCATCCGGGGCATCGCGATCCAGGACTCCTCACTGCAAGAAAGCATGGGCCCGGTCGTGGATCGTTCGAAGGAACGGCTGGTCTCGTCCGACGCCGGCATCATGAAGGCGCGGCAGAAGCTTCGAAAGGCTGCGGTCGCGCTGCAGGAGAATGGGACTGTCCCCGCCGGAGTTGACCCGGTCCACCATCGAGTGCGGTCGGCGGCTGTGGTGCTTCCGCGTGACGTGGCCTTCATCGAGGCGACCCGGGAGGCCCTCACGGCCGAACCGGGCAAGCCCCACGCGACGGTCTGACCGGCGATGCGACCCATCCTCGCCAACAGCTGCGCCCTCGCTACCACCGCCGAGGAGGCGAGGTACCGAATCGACGCCCCGATCGCGGGGCGGCGGGGAGCTCGCATCCTCGCCCTAGACGACGAAGCGGCGACGATCGTTCGACAGGCCGCGCAGCAGCCCTGGAACGGAGCACGGTTCTTTGTCTCGGCGATGCCGCCGACGGCAGGCGATGACTCCCAGCCCGCGGGTGTCAACGGCCAGCCCGACCTGGCGTTGCATCGCTTGGACGGCTCAACGGTGTGGCTCAGCGAGGAGCTGATCGAGGCCGACGTGGCAGTCATGGTTGCCACCACCGAGGGCGACGGAGAGGCTGCCGAGGTGATCGGGCGAGCCTGCGTGCGCCGAGGAATCATGACGGCCGGCTTGGTCCTCGGCGACCCCGAGAAGGTCGAGGCAGCAGTCTTTACCCTGCGCCCGCACGCCCAGGTGCTGCTGGTGACCCGAGACGAAGCCGACCTCGTCGAGATCCTGACTGCACTCCGAGCGTAGGGGGCCGGTATCTCGCTTAATCCGCACCGAGCGGCGACCTACCCGGGTCGAGACCCACATAGGGAGAACAACGTGCAAGACAAGGTGACTGTTAACGGGCTGAAGGCCATGAAGCGGGAGGGCCGCAAGATCGTCGGCCTGGTGGCCTGGGACTGCCAGATGGCCAGCATCGCGGACCGGGCCGGCGTCGACATTGTCTCGGTAGGGGACACCGTCGGGGTTAACCTCTGGGGCCAGACCAACCCGCTCGAGGTGACGATGGACCAGATGCTGATCGTCTGTCAGGCAGTACGCCGAGGCGTCAGGCGGGCATTGGTGTGTTGCGACTTTCCCTTCGGGCCCCTGCAGCAAGGTACAGACAACGCGGTGGAGGCCGCGATCCGATTGGTGAAGGAGGGCGGTGTCGATCTAGTGAAGCTCGACGGTGCCGCCGACTTCCCCAACGCTGTCAGCGCGATCGCCCGGGCTGGCATCCCGGTGTTCGCGCAGTTCGGTATCACCCCTCAGACAGCGCTGCGCCACGGGACCACGTATCAGTCCACCCCATCGTTGGCCGACGAAGTGCCACCTGGCATGCAGGAGCAACTGGTGGCTGAAGCGAAGGGACTCGAGGAGGCCGGCGCTAGCCTGCTCAACTTCACCAACTCCGGTCCTATAGTGGGCCGGGCGGTCACCGATGCGGTCTCTATCCCGGTACTAGGCGGCTTCGGCGGCGGCCCTTGGCTCGACGGGCGGATTCGGCTGTCGACGACCGCCATCGGTTACCGCTCCGACAGCCTCGACGACCCCCTGGCCGAAAGCTATGCCAACGTCGCCCAAGTCGCCTTTGACGCGATCATCGAATTTTCCACCGACGTGCGAGAAGGTCGCCAGGTGAAGGGCGGCCGACCCACGTCCTAACGTCCCAGGAGACCTCGTGCCTGCCGCCGTTCTGGACGGAATCCTCACCCGCTACAACGTCACTGGCTCCGGCCCTCCGTTACTGATGTTCTCGCCCGGCGGCTTCAGCGCCACCCAAGACAACTGGCTCACCCACGGGATCTACCGGCGAACCGGCATGCTTCCCCAGCTGCAGGACCGCTACACCTGCATCACCTTCGACCGCCGCGAGTCCGGCCGCTCAGGCGGCCGTGTGGAGCGGGTCACCTGGCGGCACTACGCCGAGCAGGGCCGCGCGCTGCTGGATCACTTGGGCATAGCCCGAGCTGCGCTCATGGGTGGCTGTGTCGGGTGCTCAGTGGCCGCCGTCTTCGCCGTCAACCACCCGACCCGGACGGCAGGTGTCGTGTTGTACTCACCAGCCGGTGGGGCGCGGTACCGGCTCACCCAGCACGCCCGCTTCGCGGCGCACGCAGCCTTTACCGAGTCCCACGGGCTCGCCGAGGTGGTTGCGCTTGCCCAGAGATCCGCCGCTGGATTTGGTGACGACCCGCGGGTCGGCCCCTGGGCGACCGTGCTGCGCACGGACACCGGCTTTGCCGACGATTTCGTCCGGCAGGACCCGGCCCGCTACCAGGTGATCCTGGGCGGCTTGGTCCGGACCATGTTCGACCGGGACAGCGTGCCTGGACCGGAACCGGAGGACCTGCTCGTCTGCGATGTACCGGCGCTCATCGTCCCGGGACAGGACGCGTCGCACTCTCCATCGGCGGCCAACTTCTTGCACGAGTGCCTGCCCGTATCGGAACTCTGGGATGTCCCGGTAGCGGAGCAGACCACACAAACCGCTCCAGCGCGGGTGGCCACCTTTCTCGATGCGTTGTGAAGCCTGAGTGATACGGAACGGCGGCCAGTTCTCAGGCAGTCAGTTCGAGTGTGCCTGCGGCAAAGAGCGACTCGAGCGGAAGACCGTCACCCATGATGTGTTGCGCAACGGCCTGGTCCATCAGCTCTTGCAGAGCCGCACGGTTTGGTTCGAGACCGTAGGGCAGCGGGTCGCGCCCGGTCGCCCGCAACACCCGCGCATACGTGTTGTCCGCCGGCGTCGGCTCGGTGATGAGCTCTTCGCGCAGCCGCGCCACGTAGTGGTCCTTCGCCGCCGCGAAAGCGGTGAAGAGGTGTGCGGCCAAACCAGGGTGCGCGGTCAGCAGATCGTCTTGGACCACCACGAGATGGTTAATGGGGTAGTAACCGGTGCGCCGCAGCGCCGCCAGTCCGGCCTCCTCCGGATTGGCGATCAACGGCGCGACCCCCGCATCGGCGCTGTCAACACCGATAGTTGCTGCGAGATCCCCGGCGAGCAGCATCTGGGTGAGGTCACCGCCCGCGGGCATGGTGACCACGTTGCCCGGCGGGCGGTACTCGGCGACATGTTCGTCGCCGGAGGCCACCCATGTCACACGGTCGAGGTCGACGCCGTACTCGGTGGCCAGGATTCCGCGGGCCCAGACTCCTGTTGTCACCGTGTATCCCCGGTTGACCCCGACCCGTCGGCCTTCCAGTTCTTTGGCCTGCCCGATGCCGCCGTCGCGTGCGACCTGAATCGCGCCGTGGTGCAAACCGCGAACCAGAAAGATCGGCAGCGCTGTGAAGCGCACGCCGTGGGACTTGGCGACAAGGTAGGTGGTCAGCGCCATCTCCGAGATATCGAACTCTAACCCGCGCACCATGCGCCGGAAGCCCTGCACGAGCACCGGAACATCCATGAAGTCGAGGACTGCCTCGTGCAAGATGACGCTTCCGTCCTTGAGCGCCGCATTGGGGCCGGAGGTACGGGTCATGGTTCGAAGACGCAGGTCTGACATGGAACCTCATCTCTCGGGAGAACAAGGACGCCCGGGCGGCGGAGACAGTTGCGTAGCCGACGAACCGATATGCTCTATGGTAGGACCATTAGACCGCCAGAAGTAACGAGCGCTTGACCTGAGGATGCGACATGATCGATGAGGTACTTGCCGCCGTGCGCACCGCGCCGAACCAGACCGAGCTTCGCACCTTCGCGCGCCCAGACCTGCCCCCGGACGCGGCGCTGCTCAGAGTCGAAGTCGCGGGCATCTGCGGCACCGACGTCAAGATGTACCGCAAACCGCCACTGACTGACCCGGTGATCATGGGCCACGAGAACGTCGGAATAGTCACCGATGCCGGCCGGCAGTTCACGGAACGACATGGCCTCGTCGACGGCGACCGCGTCTTCGTCGAGCACTACGTGGGCTGCTTCCACTGTCAGTGGTGCCACGCGGGGGAGTACCGCCACTGCGAGAACACCGACTGGCGAACCAACCCGGACGCCCGCCGCTACGGCTACACGTCGGCGGACAACCCTTACCATCTGTGGGGGGGCTTCGCGCAGTACATGTTCTTGCCGTGGAACGCCGTCGTGCACAAGGTCCCCGACGGCGTATCGGCCCAGCTGGCCAGCGTGGTGACGCCGCTGTCGAACGGGATCGAGTGGGCGCTCAACGCCGGCGGGGTCGCCTACGGCACGACGGTGCTCATTCAGGGACCCGGGCAGCAAGGCCTCTCGCAGGTGTGCGCCTCGAAGGCCGCGGGAGCCTCGCTCATCGTCGTGACAGGCACTACGCGCGACGTCGGCCGGCTGGAGCTAGCCACGGCTTTGGGCGCCGACGCCGTCATCGACGTCCAGGAGGAGGACCCGCTTGAGCGGGTGATGGAACTGACCGGAGGCAAGGGCGTCGACGTGGTCCTCGACTGCACCGCCGGCGCCGGTGTGACCCCGGTGCTGCTCGGCATCGACGCCCTGAAGCGCCGGGAGGGCGCCATGGTGACACAGGGGGAACTGGCCGCGTTTCCTGACTTCCCGCTCAGGAAGATGACCGAGAAGAGCATCGCGCTCAAGAGCGCCCGCGGCCACAGCTTCCGAGCCGTCGAGCAGGCGATGGCCATGCTCGAATCGCACCGGTTTCCGCTTGAGCGGCTGGGCACGCACTCCTTCGGGTTGGCCGATGTCGACCGGGCGATCCGCGCCATGGGCGGGGAAGCTGGCGAGGACGTCATCCACGTGTCGCTGCTGCCGTGGACCGACATCGCCGCGCACCCCGACGGGCGCTCCACCGCCGCGGCCGCCTCGCCGGCGTCTTAAGCGCGGCCACCGTGCCTGTTGTCGTCCGCAACCCGCCTCGCGCTGACCGCGCGGTTGTCGACGCGTTGGCACGCTACGGCGTGGCCACGATCCACGAGGCCCAGGGCCGCACCGGCTACCTCGACCCACGGCTACGGCCCATCTACCCCGGCGCTCATGTGGCCGGTACGGCCGTCACCGTGAGCGTGCCGCCCGGCGACAACTGGATGCTGCATGTCGCGGTGGAGCAATGCCGGGACGGCGATCTCCTGGTTGTGGCGCCGACCTCGCCCTCCGACGCAGGCTACTTCGGAGACCTGCTGGCTACCGCCCTCACCGCCCGCGGCGTGCGTGGTCTGGTTATCGACGCAGGGTGTCGGGACGTGGCCGAGCTGACCGGGATGGCCTTCCCGGTTTGGTCCCGGTACGTCTCGGCCACCGGCACGGTCAAGGAGAGCCTCGGGGATGTTAACGTGCCAGTTATCTGTGCCGGCCAGCTGGTCCGGCCTGGTGACGTGGTCGTGGCCGACGACGACGGCGTCCTCGTGGTCTCCCGTGAACGGGCTGGGGAAGTGCTTGCGGCTTCCAGCGTCCGCGAAGAACAGGAGGCGAAGTCGAGGGAGCGCTACCAGCGCGGCGAGCTTAGCCTCGACGTCAACCAGATGCGCCAACGATTGGCCGGCAAGGGTCTGCTGTACGTCGACGCACCCAACGCCTGAGTTTCGCTTGCGAGGAAGGCACCATGATTATCGACTCTCATGGCCACTTCACGACGGTCCCGGATAGCCACACCCAGTTCCGGGCCGCGCAGAGGGCCAGCGAGCCGGCGCCCAAGTATCGGGCGCCGAGCGATGACGCCGTCCGCAAGACTATCGAGGCCAATCAATTGCGGGTCATGCGGGAGCGGGGCGGCGACGTCATGGTGTTCTCGCCGCAGGCCTCGGCGATGGAGCATCACCTGACTGGCGTGGACATGGCGCGGGTGTGGGCGCAGGTCTGCAACGATCTCATCCACCAGGTGACGCGGCTATATCCCGAGCACTTCGCCGGAGTCTGTCAGCTGCCCCAAACGCCGGAAGGCGGGCTCAAGACTTCCATCGTCGAACTGAGGCGCTGCGTCGAGGAACTCGGCTTCGTGGGGTGCAACCTGAACCCAGACCCGTCGGGGGGTTGGTGGACGTCACCGCCGATGACCGACCGGTACTGGTTCCCCATGTACGAAGCGCTCGTGGAGCTTGACGTGCCAGCCATGATCCACGTGTCCGCCTCCCGCAATCCGGCGTTCCATACCCTCGGCGCCCATTACCTCAACGCCGACACTTCCGTGTTCATGCAACTCGTGCGGGTGGATTTGTTCGACCGTTTCCCCACCCTTCGCTTCGTCATCCCACATGGCGGCGGCGCGGTGCCCTACCACTGGGGGCGCTACCGCGGTCTGGCCGTGCGGCTAGGCCGTCCCGACCCTGCAGAACTGCTGCGGAACGTCTTCTTCGACACATCCGTCTACCATCAGCCCGGGATCGACCTGCTACGTCAGGTGATCCCCACGGAGAACATCCTCTTCGCCTCAGAGATGCTCGGTGCGGTTCGTGGAGTCGACCCTCACACCGGTGTCGCTTGGGATGACACCAGAACATACGTCGAGGCAAGCGGATTCGATGAGTCGCAACTAACCCAGATCTTTGCTGGCAACGCCCGCCGGGTCTATCCGCGCTTGGACGTGCTGCTTAACCGGCAGGGGCGCTAGCCCCGCGTCACAGCCTCGCGCTGAGGCGTTCGGCGGTGCGGGCAAGGTGCTGACCCATGATGTCGTGCGCCGCCGTAACATCGTGCGCCTGCACGGCCGTGACGAACTCCCGGTGTTCGGAGGCGCCCTTGACCCCTAGCAGAGGATCCTCTTCCTGCGCACGCAGCAACGATGTCAGCAAGGGTCCGCGGAAGGACTGGGCAAACATCTCGATCGCAGGGTTGTGCGTGGCCCGGGCTACGCGGGTGTGAAACTCGGCCGAAAGCGACACGGGGTAGTTCTGACTACTCGCCAGTGCTGCGTCGGCGCGGTCACAGATCTCGAGCAGGTCGGTGATGTCCTGCTCGTCGGCGCGCTCACAGACCAACGCGACTATGCCGAGCTCCAGCACCTGACGAGCCTCGGTGACCTGGACCGGCGTCAGCACCGAGAGAGTGAGCAGGTCCGAGATACCCTCACCGACGTGTTCGCTTGTCGGGGCGGTGACGAACGCCCCACCTCGTGCGCCAACCCGGATCGTGACCAAACCGTTGGCCTCCAGCCCGCGAAGTGCCTCCCGAACGGTGACTCGACTGACCCCGAAGCGTTCGCCCAATTCGCGTTCCGACGGCAGCCGGTCACCAGCTTGTAGGTGCCGATCCCGGATCAGCAGCCGGACCTGGTCGACGATCAGCCCTGACACTCGGCCGGCGTTGACCCGACTGAACATGGAGGCGGTGCGGTCATCACGGGCCTGGTCGCGCACGGTAGCGCGAGTGGGAGCGCGGGTGGAGGCCATGGACCAATGGTAAGGCCAACTCCGATATCGCGCGCTCTCCGCTGGCCACGCTCAGCACCCTGTTGACCTCTTCGAATTTTATTCGTATAACGAAGCATGGACATATCAACTAGCGGGCCATCGTGAGTGCGCTGCTGGCGCCTCGCCAGGAGGTGATGGGTGGGCTGGCCAAGGGGCTTAGCATCATTGAAGCCTTCAGCCCTCACACGCCGCAGCTCACCATCACGACCGCCGCCCAGGCTGCTGGCCTCAGCCCGGCGGTAGCCCGTCGATGCCTTCTGACCCTGGAGGGTCTGGGCTACCTCAGTTATGACGGCAAGTACTTCCGCCCCACCGCTCGGCTGGCTCGCCTAGCCTCCTCTTACCTGTCCGCATCCCCACTGCCGCAATTGGCCCAGCCGCACCTCGCGGCCGTTCGTGACGAGGTGGGGGAGTCCACCTCTCTTGGAGTCCTCGACGGGGATTCCGTAACCTTCGTAGCGCGGGCGGAGGCTCGACAGGTGATCACGACCGGAGTGCGGGTGGGGTCGCATATGCCGACCCACGCCTCTGCCGCCGGACGCATCTTCCTGTGCGCCATGACTGATGACGAGTTGAGGCAGTACCTCGACGATTGTGAGTTCACTCGCACCGGTCCGAACACTCTCCTCACTCGAGAACTGGTCCGAGAGCGGGTCGAGCACGCGCGAGCCACCGGGTTTTCCTATACGGATGAGGAACTGCAGCCCGGCGTCCGATCGATCGCCGTTCCAGTCCGGGACTCCAACGGCGTGACCCGCGCATCCATAAGCGTGGCGACCGCCTCCAGCGGCGAGAGCATCTCGCACATGGACCAGGCGTTCTTGCCGGTTCTGCGCAGGGAGGCCGACCGGCTCGGCGCCAAACTCTAGACTGTCGCGGCCCGCCCCGCGGCTCCACACCGCGGACCCAAGGACATGACAACGTGCGATTGGGATAAAGGTCTTACCAAACTCTTGTGCCGATGCTACGCCTCCTGCTACGGTCGAGGACCGAACAAGTTTCGCATAGCGATAATCTCGACGGTGAGGACGGGCGGATGTCGGAAGGTCAGTCGCTCACACGTGAGCCCACGGGGGATCCGGCCGTCGCCGGCGCGCGGTCTCCTGCCCCGCAAGGCAGGCGTCACGCGCCGCTGACCGTGACCGGACTCGCTAGCCGGTACGGCTTGCTGGTGCTGTGGGTCCTGCTGATTGTTGGCTTTGCGGTGGCCGCGCCGACGACGTTCTTCAGGACCGGGACCTTCACGCAGCTGGCCAGCTCGCAGGCGGCGTTAGCAATCCTTGCGCTTGCCGTGGTTCCGACGTTGGCCGTCGCAGAGATTGACCTGTCGGTCGCCGCCATCATGGGCATGTCGGCCATCATTTTCGGTCAGCTGAACGGAGTCAACCAGTGGAATGCCGGCGCGGCGCTCGTCGTCGCGCTGTTGGCCGCTCTTGGGGCCGGGTTGATCAGCGGTGCAGTCACGGTCTTCCTCAAGGTGCAGGGGTTAATCGTCACGCTCGGTATGGGCACGCTGGTTCTTGGCCTCACCCTTCTCATCGCAAATTCACAGACGGTCGGCGGCATCTCGCCGCGTGCGAGCCAGCTTGTTAATACGAGGGTCGGCGGCATCAACTTGGCCTTCTTCTACGCCGTGGCGATCGCTGTTGTGCTCTGGTACCTGCTACGCCACACGCCGACCGGTCGGTCAATGCTCTTTCTGGGTTTCAACCGGGAGGTCGCCCGTTTGTCCGGCATCAAGGGTGACGCCCTTCGTCTAGGCGGTTTTGCTGCCGGATCGCTGATCGCAGGCGTCGCCGGGGTGGTGTCTATCAGCATTGCCGGAGGTGCCGATCCGACGTCGTTCGAGCAGCTGTTGCTGCCTGCCTTCGCCGCGACGTTCCTTGGCACGCTTGTCTTCACCCCTGGCCAGGTCAACCCACTGGGCACTCTCGTCTCTTTGTACTTTTTGGCCACCGGGATCTACGGCATTCAGCTGCTCGGCGCCGGCACGTGGGTCAGCAACGTCTTCTACGGCGGCGCCCTGATCATCATCATCGCCGTCTCAGGCATCGCAACCAACTTCGGGCACCATTTCGGGAGGAAGTCCAATGTCTAACACGGTGACTCGGCGTGGGCGTATGACGACAGCACTTGTTCTTTGCGCAGCGGCCGTGACCCTTGCAGCCTGCGGAAGCAACGGCGCCACAAACCAAGCAGGCAGCTCCGGGTCCCAGTCCGGCACCGGGGCAGGGGCCGGAAGCGTAGCGGGCGCCCAAGCCAACCTCGCTCCCTATCTGAACGCCAAAGTTCCCTCACCTGCAGGTGCAGCCTTCGACGCCTCGGGCGCGGCCGGCCAGAACGTGGAAGTTGTCGACCTGACCGGCGCGAACCCGGCCGTGGCCGCCGTGTCGGCCAGCGTGCGCACCGCGCTGACGTCCAAGGGCGTGAACGTGCAGCGCTGCGACGCCAAAGGTGTCTCCGTCAACATCAGTTCATGCATCAACCAGGGCGTTTCGCAGGCCGCCAAGGTGATCGTCGTAATCGGCGGCGACCCCAAGGCCTACTCCGAGGGCGTCGCGGCGGCAAAGAACGCGAAGATCCCCGTGATCTCCGCACTGGACTTCCCCATGCCGTCGGAGGTGACAGCTTCTGGGGTAGACGCGTCAGCTCTGCAGGCGGACGTGGACGCGGTGAGCGCAAATGCGGCACCGCCGGATGCCCTCTCCGGGACGCTAGCTGCCGACTTCGTCATCGGCGACTCCAACGGCAAGGCCACGGTGCTGTTCATTGCGTCGCCTGGCATCGTCGGTTCCGAGTACGTCGAAAAGGCGTTCTCCGCCGAGATGAAGAAGCGCTGCCCTGACTGCAGCATCGTCTCCGCCGGCGTCGCCTTGCCCAGGTGGGCCTCTGACCTAGCCCCGGTGGTCTCGGCCAAGCTCGCCCAGAACCCGGATATCAACTATGTCGTCCCGGTGTTCGACCCGATGGCGGCCTACACCAACCCGGCGATCAACCAGGCCGGCAAGTCCGATGCCGTGAAAGTCGTCACGGTTAACGGCAGCCTTCAACAGATGAAGGAACTTGGCTCCGGCGGTCTCATCGCGGCCGAAGTCGGCCAGAGCTTCCCTGAAATGGGGCTCATCGCCGCCGACCAGGCGATGCGTTTCCTCACCAACGCCGCGCCGCTCAAAGAAGCGGCGCCTGCCATCCGGGTATTCACCAAGCAGAACATCGGCAGCATCACAATCGCGGACAGCAATTTCCGAACAGGGGAGTGGTACACCGGCTCACCTGAAGCCCTGACGCGAGCCTATGACAAGATCTGGTCGAAGTGACCGAGGCCTCTGCCTCATCGCAGCCGCCCGCCCTGGTCATGTCAGGCATTGGCAAGGCCTTCACCGGCGGCCGGCCCGTCCTGACTGACGTGACCCTCGAGATCCAGGCCGGCGAGGTTGTGGCGTTGGCCGGCGCCAACGGATCAGGAAAGTCGACTCTGGTCAAGATCCTGGCCGGATACCACCAGGCGGACGCAGGACAGATCATTGTCAACGGTGCCGAGCTATCCACACCGGTACGACCGCATGAGGTGCGGATGGCGGGCGTGCGCTTCGTCCACCAAGAGAAGGGGTTCGTCCCCGGGATGAGCGTCCTGGACAACTTGTGCCTGGGACGAGGCTATGCCGGTACCGCTCGGCGGATCCACTGGCAGGCCGAGCGGACCGAGATCGGCGCCGAACTGGAACAACACAACGTCCATGTCGCCCTTGACGCCGACGCCGCCGACCTCACGCCCTCGGAGCGCGCCAAGCTGGCGATCATCCGCGCCCTACACACCCGCAGCGGAGAGCATCGTCGGATCATTGTCCTGGACGAGGCCACCGCAGCCATGGGCGAGGAGGAAAGTCGCGCCCTAGGAAGCTGGATGCGGACCCTCGCAGCCACCGAGAAGCTGGGCGTCCTATTCATCGGACACAGACCCGAGGAGCTACGCGAGGTGGCTGACCACATCTGCGTGCTCCGCAGCGGCCGCATCGCGCGCACCTTCAACGTCGGCGACGTCAGCGACGACGGCATCGTTGAGGCCCTCGTCGGCGCTCCTCTGGAGTCCTTCTACCCACCAATGGTCGCTCCGGCGGGGTCCGCTCAGGCGAAGCTCGAGGTGCGCCACCTGACCGGCGGGCTTCTTACTGACATCGACTTCTCAGTCGCTGCCGGCGAAATCCTCGGCATCACCGGAATCGAGGGCTCAGGGTTCGAGCAGTTGCCATACCTGCTGTTCGACCCGTCCCGCGGCGGCAATGGCACCATGTCAGTGGATGGCGCACAAGCTCCCATTGGGCGCACCTCGATCAGTGCCCAACTCAGCCGTGGGGTGGCGTTCGTCCCCGCAGATCGGGCCAGGCGCGGCTTCGTCGACCGGATGACCGTGCGCGAAAACGTCGTGCAACCGCGGCTGCGGCACTTCAAGCGGGCCGGGTTCTTCTCGGCGCAGCGCGAGCGGACCGCCACCCAGTCGGTGATCGACCTATTCGCCGTGGTCCCGGCCGCCACCGAGGCCAAGCTCAGCACAATGAGCGGCGGCAACCAGCAGAAGGTGCTGCTGGGCAAGTGGCTCGCTACCGACCCAGGGGTCCTCCTCCTGCACGAGCCAACCGAGGGCATCGATGTGATGACCAAGCGCGAGATCTTCCGCATCCTGACCGACCAGAAGGCCCGCGGCCAGGCGATCGTCATCGCCAGCATCGAATACGAAGACCTGGCCCACGTCTGCGATCGAGTCCTCGTTTTGGGTCGCGGGCGCATCTACACAGAACTGGCCGGTGGCACTACATCGGGTTCGGACATCATGCGCGCGTCCTACGCCGCGAGCATCGACGCCGCTACCGCCGAGCACGAAGGAGCCGTCTGGTGAACAACGTCCTCATCCACACCTCACCAACCTGTGCACGAGGAGACCACTCATGACAGACAGCAGCAACCCCGGGACACTGAACGACCGGGTCGCGATCGTCACCGGTGCGGGACACGGCATCGGCAAGAACTACGCTCGGCGGTTCGCCCGAGAAGGCGCCGCGGTGGTTCTCGCGGACATCGACGGAGACGCAGTCGAGGCCGGTGCCCAGGAACTTAACTCGCAAGGTTATCAAGCGATCGGCACCGGGACCGACATCCGGGAGAAGGCAGACGTCGACCGGATGGCCCAAGCGGCGGTCGACACCTTCGGGCGCATCGACATCCTGGTCAACAACGCGGCGCTCTTCGCCACCGTCCCCATGTCGCGCTCCCCCTTCGACGAAATTGAGGTCGAGGAGTGGGACCGGATGATGGCGATCAACCTACGGGGACCGTGGCTGGCCGCTCGAGCCGTCTTTCCGATCATGCGGCGGCAGGGCTACGGCAAGGTCATCAACATCAGCTCAGGGACGGCCCTGAAAGGATCGGCCAGCCGCATCCACTACGTCACCAGCAAGGCTGGCATCCTTGGCTTCACCAAGACCTTGGCGCGCGAGATGGGTCCCTCAGGAATCACCGTCAATTGCGTGGCCCCAGGCAGCACGCTCAGCGAAGAGTCTCCTGACGCCGCCACAGTGGCCATGCGCGAGTCAGCCAAGAGCGACCGAGCCCTCGCTCGCGTCCAACATCCCGACGACCTCGAGGGCGCCGTCCTGTTCTTCGCCTCCTCGGGCAGCGACTTCATCACCGGGCAGACCCTCGTGGTGGACGGTGGCTCATTCATGCACTAACCGCCTCGGGTACCGGACGCCACGTAAACGCGCCTACCCGAAACAGCACCTCGACAGAACAGGGTGAGCAGTGACCATCCCCCACCAGGAAATCCCGTCCCCCACGTCACTCGACGTCCGCCGACCAGTGTCCGCCGGTTCGACGCTGCCCGTCATCGACCCAGCCACCGAAGAGCACATTGGGACGATCCCAGCCGGCACCGCGCTCGATGTGGCCGCCGCCGTCGAACGCGCGGAGGAGGGCGGCCGAGAGTGGACCTCCTTTTCCTGGCGGCGCCGATCCGATCTGCTCCTGCAACTCGCCGACCGGCTGGCCGAAGTAGCGCAAGACCTAGCACTCACCGACACCAGGGACTCCGGCAACCCGATCAGCGGAATGCGCTACGACGCGAGCCGCGCGGGGGAAGAGCTGCGCTACTTCGCCGGGCTCGGCGGTGAGGCCAAAGGCGATACGATCCCCTGGACCGCAGCACAGTTCGGCCTCACGTTCCGTGAGCCGTACGGCGTGGTCGGTCGCATCACTGCCTACAACCACCCCCTACTGTACGCGGTCGGCAAATCCGCTGCACCACTGGTCACCGGCAACGCGGTCATCCTCAAACCATCGGAGCACACCTCGCTATCGACGCTGAAGTTCGCTGAGCTCGCCGCCGAACTACTACCCGACGGAGTGCTCAGCGTGATCACGGGAACAGGTGCCCAGGCAGGTAATGCCCTGGTCGAGCACCCCCGAGTACCACGAATCGCGTTCACCGGCGGCGTCCCGACCGGCCGCGCCATCTTGCGCAGCGCCGCCGAGCACATCAAGCACGTCAGTCTCGAACTGGGCGGAAAGAACCCGATGGTCGTCTTCCCCGACGTCGACCCGGCCCAAGCCGCGGCCGCGGCTGTGGCCGGAATGAACCTGCGCCGCTCGACCGGCCAGTCCTGCCAGTCGACATCCCGCCTGCTCGTGCACACGTCCATCGCCGACGCCTTCACTGCCCGCCTGGTCGAGCTGGTCGAGGCGCTGCGCATCGGAGATCCGAAGCGCGACGACGTCGAGGTTGGGCCCCTGAGCTTCGCCGCCCATTACCAGCGCGTCATGGACTACATCGAGGTCGGTAAGGCGGAGGGCGCGACGCTCCTCTGCGGAGGAGGCCGCCCGCGTGGCATCGACCGCGGCTACTTCGTCGCCCCCACCATCTTCACCGACGTTGCCGCGGACATGCGGATCGCGCAAGAGGAAATCTTCGGCCCGGTGATCTCCATCCTCACCTGGCGTGACGTCGACGAGATGATCGAACTGGCCAACGGTGTGGAGTACGGGCTGACCGCCAACGTCTGGACCAAGGACCTGTCATCCGCCTTCAAAACCGCGCAGCGCCTCCAGGCCGGGATGGTGTGGGTCAACGGCGAAGCGACGAGACCCGCCGGAGTCCCATTCGGGGGCTACAAGCACAGCGGTATCGGCAAGGAGGGCAGCCTCGACGAACTCCTCGGCTACACCCGGGAGAAGAGCCTGATCATGAACCTCGTGTGACACCGCCGCCAAGGCCAGGCCCAGGGAAACCAGTCGAGGAGCACCATGAGCACCACCTACGTGTTGTCACCTCTAGTCGTCGGAGTTTTCCCGGCATTCCCAGTGGACCGATTCGTGCACGGCAGCCTCGACACGACGGTGGTGCAGGCACCGTGCATCGCCTGGCTGGCGACCGGCTCCGACGGCTCGAAAGTCCTCGTCGACACCGGGCCGCCCATGCCTACCCCGCTCACCGCCGCGTTCCACATGGCGCTGGAGGTACGACCCGAGCACCGGATCGACCAGGCGCTGCGCGCGGAAGGCGTCGACCCCGCCGACATCCAGACTGTGATCTTCACCCACCTGCACTACGATCACTGCGCAAACGGCGAATTGCTGCCCGACGCGCGCTTCCTGGTCCAGCGAGAAGAATTACGCCACGCCGTGCTCCCGAACAAGGATCACCGCGGCGCCTACGAGGTCGGCTACCAGGGTGTCACCCCAGCCTGGATGGCGGTCTTCGACCGAATGTCGCCCGTGGAAGGCACCGTCGAGGTCGCCCCCGGCTGCACGATGCTGCACCTGCCGGGTCACACTCCCGGCTCGGCCGGCGTCGTCTTCACCACCTCAGTGGGGCGGGTCGCAGTCGCCGGCGACCTGGTTAACCGCCTCGAAAACTGGACCGGCCCACACGGCGATCACGCACCGCCGGCCCTATTCACCGACCTGACCGCCTGCGGCACCTCCTTCGCCCTCCTCGAGCGCAGCGCCGACCAAGTGCTGGCCTCCCACGACTTCCGGTCGACCCACCCAATCCCGGAGCGAGCCCTAGG
>JAABUM010001146.1_pt1 | contig 41184 bp, 41 predicted proteins | sample 5559161 | NCBI WGS metagenome assembly JAABUM01 (sample SAMN10711868, study PRJNA513369) | rock metagenome | isolation source: Antarctica rocks | place: Antarctica: Victoria Land, Siegfried Peak nord
AAAAAGGCCGCACCACGGCCCTCATCATTTTCCGTTCCCCACGAGCGTGTTCATCTTCTTGCCCTTGATCGTCGGCAAGACGGCCCTCGGCGTCTTCCGCGCTGCCCCGTGCGTGCCGGGAGGCAGGTCCCGCCGTCGCTGGCTTGCCCGCCCACAGGGGCGCGCCTCCCCCGTTGCGCCCACCGCCGAGTTGCGGCACAGGTGGCACCGTGGCCCGTGAGCAGGCGCCAGGGCGCGGCGCGCCGCTCTTGACCCCATTGTGTGTGTGTGCGCTCGGCCACAGGCACACGCCAGACCTGTACACCACCCCGCACTACCCTTACGCCGCCGCCCGCCAGTTCCACCACAGCCGACGCGCTGGCCCCGCCTCGCGTCGCCCCGGGCCAGCCACGCCCAGCAACCCTGCCGCCTCACAGGACTCTCATTGTACCCCGCCAATGAGCCTATTGCCTGACAGCAATGGTACCATTGCATCCTTGCAGTGCTTCTATTGCATAGTGGCAATAAGATCATTGACGTGCCGCAATAGTAGGCGTATACTGCTGCGCATGAGGGATCGGCTGGGGATCCTGACAAGGCTCGGGAGGGCTGAGGGCGGCCCGGCGGATAGGCGCGACCACGCGGGCGTGGGAGGCGGGTGAGGGGGGTTGGTGATGGTCGAGCGACAGGTGGATCAGGCGGTCCCTGATCAAGGTGAGGGGCCATCGTTTGGGGCGCTACTGCGGCGGTATCGGGAGCGCGCGGGCCTATCGCAGAACGGGTTGGCCCGGGCGTCGGGGGTGGACGCCGGTTCGGTCAACCGGCTGGAGAGCGGCAAACGGGAGCCCACGGCGCGGGAGACGGTGCGCCAGTTAATCGCCGCGCTGGGGCTGGCCCGGTCGGAGGGCGACGGGCTGCTGGGCGTGGCCGGCCACCTGCCGCTGGCCTTTGATGGCGTGGCCCCGACCGACCCGACGATCACGCTGGTGGCCGACCTGTTGAGCGATCCCACCATCTCAGCGGAGCACCGGGCCGAGTTCCGCATGCTGGTGGCCCTGGCCGCGCGGCGGTGGCGGCCTGCCGCCGCCCTGCCACCCCTGCCGCCGGCGGGGCAGCCATCATGACCAGGTCAAACACGATGACTCACCGGGGCTCTCCCCAACCCGACCACACTATCTGGCTAGGCCAGGGTGAGCCGGCATGGACCGCCGCGGCCGGAGCGGGAGGGCCGACACATGGCGCATAGCGACGAGGAGGCGACGCCCCAGGGTGGCGCGGTGGCCCCCTTCATTTTTGGCGGCATTGACAGCCCTAACACAACGAGCTTCCCCGACGTGCTGCTGGACAGGGTGATGGCCCACGTGTCGGGGGCCGAGTTCAAGGTGCTAGCCTATGTGGTGCGGCGCACCTTTGGCTTTAAGAAAAACGCGGATACGATCAGTCTGGATCAGATTTGCCACGGCATCACGCGGCGCGATGGCTCGACGCTGGATGAGGGCACCGGTCTGACCCGCAAGACGGCTATCGCCGCGCTCAAGGGGCTGGAGGAGAAAGGCGTGATCACGGTGCAGCGCCGCAGTTCGCCCACCAAGGGCAACTTGCCCAGCAGCTACGCGCTGCGCTTCCGCGGCGGGCCGCCCGACCATGACCCCGACCCCCGCGCCAAGCGGGATACCTGGCGGAGCGACGATGAGCAGGCCGACGACGAGGGCGACGTGGTCGTCGAAGCAGGGCGGCCCAATCGTACGACGAGCAATCCCGCTTATAGGGGGGGTAACCGCCCCGCGCCTGGGGGGGTGCAAAAAGGTAACCGGGGGGGCGTCAAAACTACTCCCCCCCCAGTGCAACAGGTCCACCAGGGGGGTGTTAGGGAGACACAAGGGGTAGGGGAGATTCGCCACCCACAACATACAGACGTACAACACACAGATAAAACAACAAATGGTGTGGTGGCTGGCCGCTCCAGCGAAGACGTCACGCTAGCCACCACCACGCCTGGGCTGTCCTTCAACGAAGAGACCGCCGGGGCACTGGCCCTGCTGTTGCGCGAGGGCGTGGCCCCGGTTCGCGCGCTCGACCTGTGCGCGCGGCATGCGGCCCACGAGATTGAGCAGCAGGTACGCTGGCTTGACAGCCGCCGCTACGATGACCGGGCGGCGTGTCTGGTCGCCGCTATCGAGGCCGGCTACCAGGCCCCCGTGTCGTCCAGGAACCGCCCACGCGTCGGCGCGGTCACCGGCCGACGCGACGGCAGCCACTACACAAAGGGGGCCTACGGGGTCTGCCCCGCCTGTGGCTGCAGCCCTTGTGACGCGGACTGCCCGGGTGAGGGCAGCGTCTAGAACTGCTGGGGTATGCATCTTGCCGTCCGCCAAAGTCTGCCATGGAGGATGCGCAAGTGAGATCCACATCGTAGAGCAATGAGTACGCTCAGCGCATTCGTTGGATAATCAGATAGAAGGAGAACAGTATGCCACCGGTGAGCGCCGCGCGTCTGGCCCGGAACCCCCTGATCACGCCGCAAGACGTGCAGCCCTCGCGGCCCGACTGGGAGGTGGTGTCTGCCTTTAACCCTGGGGTGGCTCGCCTGGGCGACGAGGTGCTGTTGCTGCTGCGGGTGGCCGAACGCCCCCGTGAGCAGGCTGGCCCCCCTGCTGAGGTGGTCATGCTGGACCTAGGGGCGCCAGCCGCCGGGGCAACTGGTGAGCTGATCGCGGTGCCCCTGCTCGACCTGGTGTCGCCAACCCCTCGCCTGGTCGTACGCTACCTGGACCGCTCCCTGCCCGGGCTGGACCTCTCCGATCCGCGAGTGATCAAATACGGCAGCCAGGTCTACCTGACCGCGCTCTCGCACCTGCGGCTGGCCCGTAGCCGCGACGGTATCCACTTTACCGTGGAGGACCAACCGGCGCTGCTGCCCAGCGGCCCGCTGGAGGAGTTCGGCGTGGAGGACCCACGCATCACGCTGATCGGCCAGGATTACTGGATCAACTATACAGCCGTCTCCCGCCACGGCATCGCTACCGCGCTGGCCTCCACGCGGGATTTTCACTCCTACCAACGCCATGGGGTGATCTTCTGCTCAGAGAACCGCGACGTGACTATCTTCCCCGAGAAGATTGACGGCCTGTACTGGGCGCTGCATCGGCCTGTGCCGGCGGGCATCGGCGTGCCCGAGATGTGGCTGGCCTCCTCGCCCGACCTGGTGCGCTGGGGCGACCACCGCGTGGCGCTCAGCCCGCGGCCCGGCGCCTGGGATAGCCACCGCATGGGTGGGGGCGCCGTGCCGCTGCGCACGCGACGTGGCTGGCTGGAGATCTACCACGGCGTTGATGCGGCGGGCCGCTATTGCCTGGGCGCGGTCCTGCTAGACCTGCAACGCCCCTGGCAGGTCCTGGGCCGTTCAGCCCAGCCGCTGCTGGCTCCTGAGGCCGAGTTCGAGCAGCAGGGCTTTTTTGGTAATGTGGTGTTCACCTGCGGAGCGCTGCTGATAGAGGGTGGCCAGACGGTGCGGGTGTACTACGGCGCGGCGGATAGCGTGACCGCCGCCGCCGACCTGTCCCTGGAAGAGATCCTGGCCAGCCTGGCGTAGCGCCGGCGGCGCCCTGCTTCAGAGTTGCCTGGAACCAGCAGCGGGTCCATGGCGCTTGGGCCAGCGTATGCTATGCTGCGAGGGCGCGCCGCCGCGGGACCGTGGTCTCCGCGCGGCTGATCTGGAGAAGGAGAGGCATGGGTCCACATCGCTCTGTCCTGCGCGTGGTGGGAGGCATCCTGATCTTTATGGGGGCCGTGTTGCTGCTCAACGTGGTCCTGCTTCCCCTGACGCCGGGGGTACACGGGATCAACCTGGCTGTGCTTCTGCAGATGACGCTGAACTGCGCCATCTGGATTGGGGCCGGCGCGCTGCTCTACGCCGTGGCCCCCAACCTGATGGAGTGAGCGAGCAGGTGTACGGTCAGGTGAGCCGCGCTAGTTGGCGGAGGTGACGTTAGTCGCCCCGGCGAGGGAGAGCGGCTGGCTCAGCACCAGGGCGTGGGGCAGCAGGTCGTCGGCGTCGCTAATTGTGTAGCGGTAGCCCTGCTCGGTCAGGAACAGCTGGCGCTTGGTCGAGAAATCCTCGTCGCGCGTTTCCTTGGTCACCACGCTGTAGAAGTGGGCCAGTGAGCCGTCGCGCTTGGGCCGCAGGATGCGTCCCAGGCGCTGGGCCTCCTCCTGACGGGAGCCGAAGCTGCCGGAGATCTGGATCGCCACATTGGCGTCGGGCAGGTCAATGGCGAAGTTGGCCACCTTGGAGACAATCAGGCGGCGTACCTGACCAGTGCGGAAGGCGTTGTACAGCTCCTCGCGGCGGCGCGTGGGCGTCTTGCCCGTAATCAGCGGCGCGTCGAGCAGGCTGGCCACCGTCTCCAACTGCTCGATATACTGGCCGATAACCAGCACCTGATCGTCGGCGTGGCGGTCCAGCAGGGCGCGCACCACATCCATCTTGAGCGGATTCTCGGCGGCGATACGGTACTTGTCGCGGTCCTCGGCCACGGCGTAGGGCAGGCGCAGATCGGGGGGTAGCTCCAGGCGGATCTCGTGGCACTCGGCGGTGGCGATCCAGCCCTGACGCTCCAGGTCCTTCCAGGGCGCATCGAACTTCTTGGGCCCAATCAAGCTGAACACATCGTCCTCGCGGCCATCCTCACGGACCAGCGTGGCGGTCAGGCCCAGGCGGCGGCGGGCCTGGATCTCGGCGGTGATGCGGAAGACGGGGGCGGGCAGCAGGTGGACCTCGTCATAGACGATCAGGCCCCAGTCGTGGGCGGTAAACAGGTCGAAGTGGGCCAGGGGACCATCCTTGGTGGAGCGGTGGGTGACGATCTGGTAGGTGGAGACGGTCACAGGCCGCAGTTCCTTGCGTTCGCCGCTGTACTCGCCGACCTGATCGGCGGGGATATCAGTCTTGTCCAGGATCTCTTCAATCCACTGGCGCACGGCCACGGTGCTTGAGGTGAGGATCAGCGTCTGGGCGCCCACCAGCTCGAGCACGCGCAGCCCGACCACCGTCTTGCCGGCGCCGCAGGGCAGCACAACAACGCCGCTGCCGCCGCGCACGCTGCCGCCGGCGTGGAAGGCGGCGGCAGCGCCGTCCTGATAGGGGCGCAGGCCGAAGGGCTGACCATCGCGGGTGGCCGTGCGCAGGTGGATACCCATCGGCGTGCCCTCCACGTAGCCGGCCAGATCCTCGGCGGGATAGCCCGCCTTGATCAGGGCCTGCTTGAGGTGGCCGCGCTGTGCCGGATCAATCTGTACGGCATCGTCGCCCACGGCGGGGCCTAGCAGAGGGGCCACGCGCTTATTGTGGCGCAGCTCAGACAGCAGCATCGTGTCCTCGGAGCGTAGCACAAGGCCGCTGTCGTCGCCGTGCAGCTTGAGGCGGCCATAGCGGCCCATATAGTTGCGCACATCGGCGACCACGTTGCCGGGTAGCTCATACTTGCTGTAGCGGGCCAGGATGTCCACGATCTCGTCGGTAGACAGACCGGCGGCGGCGGCGTTCCACAGGCTGAGCGGGGTCAACTTATATGTATGCACATGCTCGGGGCTCTTGACCAGCTCGGCAAACTCAGCCAGGGCGTCGCGGGTCTCCTCGAACAAGCTGTTGTCCACCTCCAACAGCAGGGATCGGTCGCTCTGCACAACCAGTGGGTTAGCCGGAACATACACGGCGGGCATGGGCATCCTCACTAGTCGGCGCCGGAGGGCGCCGCGTCACGCTGCTCGTTCAAGCATAATATATGCATAGTGTAGAGTGTCTGGACACTGCGGCCAGGGCGCCGGCCGCCCGATGTCCAGCACAACGCCTACTCCCTTAAGGATAGCGCCACCGTAGCTTCCGCGCGCCACTACCTTACAGCCGACAATTGAAACCACCTGAACCTGTGCGCCACGCGCCTCTATCCCACATGGCCGCGGTAGGGGGCTGGCAGGACCCCCGCCGATGGGCGCTCTCAAGAGGTGTCATCCTGTTGTCACGCACCGGGTACTATGATTGTAACCCAGCCACCAGTCCAGGCAATCTGGTCGGGAGCGGGGGTGGCGCCGCCGCGTGGAGCCAATGTACACCTGGGACGCGCGAGTTGTCCGGTTGAGGGCCTCTCGAGCGACTAATATCTGGGGAGGTCCGCAAGCGCGGCGGAAACGGTTGTGGCGGCCGGTAGTTGGTGGAGGACGTGATGTGATGGTGATGGGCGAGGATGCCATTGTCGCGGCTGCTGCCCGGGAGGGCAGCGTTAGCGCCTTTGACGCCATCGTGCGGATGTATCATACGCGGATTGCCCGCTACCTCTACCGGCTGGTTGGGGAGCAGGAGGTGGCGCTGGATCTGGCCCAGGATACGTTTCTGGAAGCGTACCGCGGCATCAGCCGCCTGCGCTCGGATCTGGCGCTGTCGTCGTGGCTCTACCGCATCGCCACAAACCACGCCATGGGCTACCGGCGTCGCCAGCGGTTGATCAGCTGGCTGCCGCTGTTGGGCTGGGCCGAGGCCTCCCCCGAGCGGGCCTGCAGCCCGGGGGCCGACGACGGGGTGGGGGAGCGTGAGCAGGTGCAGCGTGCGCTGCTGGCGCTGCCTCGCGATCGGGCGGCCTGTCTGCTGCTGCATGTGCGGGAGGGCTTCAGCTACGACGAAGTGGCGGCCATCCTGGGCATCAGCTCAGAGGCCACGCGCAAGCGTATCGCGCGGGCCAAGGAGCAGTTCAAGGCAGCCTACGATGGGCAGGGCGACGGAGGTGGGCGGCGGTGACCTGCGCCGACCTGCGTGATCTGCTCTCGGCCTACGCCGATGGTCAGGCCAGCCCAGCCCAGCGTGAGCTGCTGGACCTGCACCTGGAGCGCTGCCGTGCCTGCCAGGCGCGGCTGCACGGGCTACGCCAGACGCGCGAGCTGCTGCTGCGCCTGCCCGCCGACGGGTGGGCTCCCCCGCCCCCGCGCCTGTCACGCACAGGCGCGGCGACCCGCCTCCTGCCCGCATGGTGCGCGGCGCTGCTGGTGGGGGCGCTGCTGGGCGGCGGCCTGACCTGGGCGGGCCAGCAGGAGGGCCACTCCCTGACCGGAGTGGCGTTGCGGCGGGTCTCCGTCTCGTCGGTCACGTCAACAGTGGGAAGGGCGCGCCGGTCGACGCTGCCGCGCCCTAGGGAGCCAGTGTCGGCGCCGATGCTGGCCCCCTTGAGCCTGCCGGCGGCAGATCGCCAGGCGCTGGTGGTGGTGGTCTATCGGGTGGACAATGGGCGGCCCAGCGTTCATCGGCGGGTAGCGGTGGGTCAGGTGGATGACGTGGCCCAAACCTGGTCCGCCCTCCAGAGCATCCTGGCCGAGAGTAGCCCCTCAACCGAGGCGGCGCGGCCAGCGCCGACGCGGCAGGCCAAGGGGCAGCAGGCAGCGGCGCGCTGGACATCGCTACGGGCTATTTGACAGAATGATAGCCACATGAATATACTTTTTCGATTGTGGGTCGTCGCGGTCACTCATCGGTCGCTACGCCGCGACAACCCCATGCAAGATAATGAGGAGGTGCCATCGGAGGCGACATAAGGTTGCACAAACACAGGTAGGGCCGGCTGGGGCCGGCGCCACGTTGATGCTTTACTGGGCCACGGCACGGTAGAGATTGGGTAGTCGAGTTCTCCCCGTATTTAAGGAGTAGTGTAGGTGTTGTACAAACGGTTAGCGGCAGGCGCCGCGGCCCTGGTGATGGTGGGCAGTGGAAGCATGGTTGGCTTCCGCCCCAGCGCGTCTCAGGCCGCCGCCGGTCGCGCGGACTATAGCGCCCCGCAGGTCACGATCACCGACTGGCAGTTCCCCGATGGCCTGGGGCCGCAGAACACAACGGTCGTCGACGCGTCGTTGAAGGCCCCTATGAGCGATGGCCTGGATGTCGTTGATAACACTCTCAACGTCCAGCCGGACCTGGCAACCCAGTTGCCCACGATCAAGAACGGTGGAGCCAAGGTGGTCGGTGGCAACCTGGTGGTCACCTGGAAGATCAAGGCTGATCAAAAGTGGGCCGACGGTACGCCGTTGACCGCTGAGCAGGCCATCTTCGCTCAGAAGATCAACATGACCCCCGAGGGCGGGTTCCCCACGGCCAATGACACGATCAGCAAGATGAGCGCGCCGGACGCGCGCACCATCGTGGTCACGTATAAGGGCATCTACGGGGACTACCTGTTTGGCGCTCCGGGCTTCTACAACTATCAGAAAGGCCCAGCCAAGTACGGCGTGGGCGATGTCAGCTCCTACGCCAAGGGCGACTATGATCGCCAGGCATGGCTCAAGACGGTGCTGAGCAAGCCCAGCGATGAGAGCAGCGACGAGACAGGTAGCTACAAGTCGTCGGCCTTCGCCAAGTTAGTCACAGCATATGTTGCCGATCCATTCACCAAGCCTGACGACACGGCCTGGAACGGCCCGTATAAGCTGGGCGAGTATGTGACCGATCAGCGCATCACCCTGGTGCCCAATACCTACTACAACGCGCTTGGCCCGGCCATGCAGGGTGGTAAGGTCCTGCCTCGCCCGTCCAAGATCGTGTTCGTCAGCGTCAGCCAGAACGCCACGGCCTTCGCCACGGCGCTGCAGTCGCCCAGCATCCCGGTAGACAAGGCCGAGGACTTCCAGGTCTCCGACCTGCCCATCCTGTATGGCATCAGCCGCTTCCGGGTGACCGTGCAAAACGCTCTGGAGATCGAGCACCTGGAGCTAAACCGCGACAACCCGTACCTGCGCGATGTGCGGGTGCGCAAGGCCCTGGCCCTGGCGGTGAACAAGACGGAGTTGGTTCATGAGCTGTTTCCTCAGATCAAGAACCCCGCCGAGTTCGTGGCCAACACGTTCTACCCCAACATCCACCCCTACGCGGACAAGAACGTCAAGAGTGTCTATGATGTGGCCCAGGCCAAGAAGCTGCTGACCGCCGCTGGCTACGAGACTGATCCACGCAAGGGTGGCAAGCATGTCATTCTGAACTTCAACACCACCGCCCGTGAGCCGCGCCTCAAGGCAGCCGATATCCTGAAGCGCTACTGGGCGCAGGTGGGCGTTGTGCTGAAGATCAACAAGCCCAAGCCTTCGGCTGGCTACGGCGGCCTGTTCGCCTCGTGGGACAAGAATGGCATCCTGGCCCGCCGCACCTTCGATGTGGCTCTGTTTGCCTGGCAAGTATCGCCCAGCCCCGATCTGTCTGGCTTCTTCGACCCCAAGTACATTCCCACCGCTGCGTCGCACAACGGCGGCCAGCAGAACTACTCGGCGGTCAATGACCCGGTGATGACCAGCGCGATGGCCCGGGGCCTGCAGAGCCTGGATGTCAATCAGCGCAAGGCCATCTACAACCAGGCTCAGGAGCGCCTGGCCGATCAGGTCTACTGGATCCCCCTGTTTGTGCGCCAGAACATCACGATTGACAACCGGTCAATCGTCAACTACAAGCCCAACCCCAGTTCCGCTAGCAATAGCTGGAACGCCTGGGAGTGGAGCAAGTCGGCCGCTCAGTAAGAGAGCGTAGAGCCCTAAGTTTTCCAGCGCCAGAAAACCAAGGGTCGCGCGACCCGCGCGACCCTTGGTCGGTGCATCTAAGTAGGGAACGTAGCTGACGATAAAGGTAGTTAAACACGATGGGCACGTATGTAGGGCGGCGCCTGCTGCAAGCAGTTATTATTTTCTTTGGACTGGCCGTCTTTTTCTTTTTCTTGTTACATATCAGTCCGCAAGGGCCATGTGAAGTGATCCGCGAGAGCGGCGGCATCAATATAGAGCAGAAATACCACGCGTGTGTGCTGCGCTATGGCCTGGATAAGCCGCTGCCCGTGCAGTTCTTCGCCTGGGCCGGTAATGTGCTCCATGGCGACTTCGGGTTAACTCAGGATGGCGAACCGGTCGGCTCGGCTATCCTGGCCCGCCTGCCTGCCACGCTGCTGCTCGGCGGCATCTCTTACCTGATTCAGGAGATCATCGCCTTACCGCTGGGTATCCTAGGGGCCTTGAAGCGCTACACGTTTATTGACCAGATCCTCACGTTCTTCTCCTATATCTGGCTGTCCACGCCCACGTTCTGGCTGGGTGTGGTGTCCATTCTAATCTTCGCGGTCAAGCTTAACTGGGTGCCACCCACGGGCATCGTGGATTTCGTGCGCTATCCCGCCTTCGGCACCGCTGACTACCTGACGGCCCTGCAGCAAAACCCGCTGCCCCTGATTGGGGACTTTCTGCACCACCTGATCATGCCGGCTATGGTGCTGGCCATTGTGGGCATCGGCGGCGACAGCCGATTTATGCGGGCCAGCATGCTGGATGTGATCAATCAGGATTACATTCGTACAGCCCGGGCCAAAGGCCTGACCCGCCGCGTGGTGATCTACAAACATGCGCTGCGTAACGCCTTGCTCCCCGTGGTCACAATCATTGGGGCCACGCTGCCCGCGCTGCTAGGCGGGGCTATTATTACTGAGGGCATCTTTAGCTGGCCGGGGCTGGGCTTGCTGTTCATCCACGCGCTGCAGACGCAGAGTTATAATACGCTACAAGCGCTGTTGCTCATCGGGGCACTGGCTGTGCTCGTGGCCAACATTCTGACCGACGTTGCCTACGCTGTGGTCGATCCGCGCATCCGCTACAGTTGATCGGCTGATCAGGACGCGGAGAGGATACGAGAAATGCAAGATCAAGCCATCAACGCGGCCCTGGGCGAACGGGAGACGCGGCTCTCCACGGCTTTCCCCGGCGGTGAAGAGGAGCTAAACACACGGCAACTCTCTCAAATCCAGTTGGTGTGGATGCGGTTTCGTCGGCACAAGTTGGCTATGATAGGCGCCAGCATGCTGCTGTTCTGGATCGTGGTGGCTATAATCGGCCCCTTCTTCATGGTTGAGAACCCTTATGACGCGTTAACCTATTCGGCGACAAATCAGAACCTGGCCCCGTCGCTGCACAGCTGGAACTTTATACTGGGCACCGACACCTCCGGCCACTCCATTGTCTCCCAGATTGTGTGGGGCGCCCGCGTCTCCCTGGTTGTGGGCATCGTCTCATCGGCGCTAACTACGCTGATCGGCACCATCGTGGGGGCCATCTCAGGCTACTTCGGCGGATTTGCCGACACGGTGATCCAGCGCGTTGTAGACATTTTCCTAACGCTGCCTGGCTTCCCCATTCTGCTCATCGTATCCGCGTTTGTGGGTGGCGGCAGCGTGACGCTGATCATCGCCATCTTTACGTTCTTCGGCTGGGCAGGTGTAGCCCGCCTGGTGCGCAGTTCGTTTCTTGGCTTGCGCAACCAGGAGTTTGTGGAGGCGGCGCGCGCTGTTGGCGTGCCCCCACTGCGCATTGTGTTCAAGCACGTGCTGCCCAGCGCCCTGCGTCCAGTCATTGTCACGGCCACCCTGGGTGTCTCCGGGTTTATCGTCGCCGAGGCCTCGATTGACTTCCTGGGCGTGGGCATCTCGTACCCTACACCGAGTTGGGGCAACATCATTACTGGCGCACAGGATGCCTTTGGGCTGGGCAACTGGTGGTGGGCTGTCTTTCCTGGTCTGGCCCTGGTTAGTACGGTGCTCGGCGTCAACTTTATGGGTGATGGTCTGGGTGACGCCCTTGATGTGCGGTCCAAGTAGTAGGCGAGAGCCGAGGTAGGATACAGAGTAGATGAGCACGGTGCTGGAGAAGCCACAATCGGCCGCGCGCACGGGCGGCAACCTACTGGAGGTGCGCGACCTCAAGACCTACTTCCGCACCATGGATGGCGTGGTCAAGGCCGTGGATGGCGTGGATATGACCCTGCGTGAGGGTCAGACTCTGGGTGTGGTGGGCGAGAGTGGCTGCGGCAAGAGCGTGACCTCGCTCTCGATTATGCGGCTGATTGATAAGCCGGGCTGGATCGCTGGCGGCACAATTGGCTTTAAGGACCGCGATCTGCTCAAGCTCTCCGAGGAGCAGATGCGCCATGTGCGCGGTGATGACATTGCCATGATCTTTCAGGAGCCCATGACCTCGCTCAATCCGGTCTATACGGTGGGCAACCAGGTGATGGAGGCCATTCAGGAGCACCGCAAGGTCTCTAAAAGGGACGCGCTGGACCGCACCGTGGAGCTGTTCCGCCTGGTGGGTATTCCTTCACCCGAGCAGCGGGTTAAGAACTACCCGCACAACATGAGCGGTGGCATGCGCCAACGTGTGATGATCGCCATGGCCCTGGCCTTGCAGCCAGACCTGTTGATCGCCGACGAGCCGACCACGGCGCTGGACGTGACCATCCAGGCGCAGATCCTGGAGTTGATCAAGGACCTGCGCACCAAGCAGAACGCCGCCGTGCTGCTGATCACCCACGACATCGGGGTAGTGGCCGAGATGGCCGACGACGTGACGGTCATGTATACGGGCAGGGTGGTGGAGCACGGCTCGGCGGTGGACGTGTTGACCAACCCCAAGCACCCCTACACAATGGGCCTGCTCAACTCCATCCCCTCGGTGGGCCAGAAGAACCAGCGCCTGAACGTGATCCCTGGCACGGTGCCCAGCCCGCTCAACCTGCCCAAGGGGTGCCCTTTCGCGCCGCGCTGCCCCCATGTGATGGCCATCTGTCGTGAGCAGGAGCCGCCGCTCAAGCCGGTGGAGGGTACGTCGCAGGTCGCCCGCTGCTGGCTCTACTAGGCCGAGAGCAAAGCCTCTACTCTCTAGTAATTCACTCTGATGTGGGGAGACACGACAGCATAATGATTGATTCGAGCAACAATGGTCGTAGCCCGGCGGACGCCGTGGCTCACCCTCAACCATCGGCGGGCAACAGCGCCGCGCTGCTGCAGGTCAAGGATCTCAAGACCTACTTCCCCATTCAGGGCGGCGTGCTGCGCCGCACGGTCGGCTACGTGAAGGCCGTGGACGGCGTGTCGTTCGATGTGTACCCCGGCGAGACCCTGGGCCTGGTGGGCGAGAGCGGCTGCGGCAAGACCACCACGGGCCGCACTGTGCTGCGCCTGGCCAAAGCAACCAGCGGCCAGGTCATCTTCGAGGGACGCGATGTCTTCTCGATGCCCAACAAAGAGATGACCAAGCTGCGCGCGCGGATGCAGATCATCTTCCAGGACCCCTACAGTTCGCTGAACCCGCGCATGCCCGTGGGCGACATCATCGGCGAGGGCCTGTGGGTCCACGGTATGAAAAACAGGGGCGAGCGCGAGAAAACGGTGCAGTACTTCCTGAGCGTGGTAGGGCTGCGCAAGGAGTATGTGCGCCGCTACCCCCACGAGTTCAGCGGCGGCCAGCGCCAGCGCATCGGGGTAGCCCGCGCGCTGGCCCTGCGGCCCAAGTTCATCGTGTGCGACGAGGCGGTCTCCGCCCTGGACGTGTCGGTGCAATCGCAGGTGCTCAACCTGCTCAAGGACCTGCAGAAAGAGTTCGGGCTGACCTACCTGTTCATCGCGCACAACCTGTCCGTGGTGGAGTACCTGAGCGACCGGGTGGGCGTGATGTACCTGGGCAAGATGGCCGAACTGGCCGATTCCGAGGAGCTATACCGTAACCCGCTGCACCCCTACACACGCGCCCTGCTCTCGGCTATCCCCAACCCGGACCCGCGGATCCGCAAGCAGCGCATCGTGCTGCAGGGCGACGTGCCCAGCCCGATCAACCCGCCGTCGGGCTGCCGCTTCCGCACACGTTGCCCTATCGCTGTTGACCGCTGCGCTACCGAGGAGCCAGCCTTCCGCATGATGGGTGACCGGCACTGGGTCGCCTGCCACCGCGCCGAGGAATCACCCACTCTGATGGCCCGTTAGTTACTGGCCCGGCCGGGCTGCTTTCGTCGCTCCGGCTCTCGCCCGCGACTGCCTGGCTGTGGCCCGTGGCGACCGCCCGTGGGTGTGGGGAGACAGGATTAGGTGGATGAGCGGCTGGGCTGGAGGCTAGGCGGACCACCAGAGTTCCTGCCGCCCCTGCGCTTCTCCTCGTTGCTGGTGATCGGGTGCTTCGCCGCCCTGTTTGTGACGGCGGTTCGTCCGGTGACCGACAACGATGTGTGGTGGCACCTGGCCACTGGCCGCTACATCCTGGCCACGGGCACAGTACCCCACCAGGATGTTTACTCGGCGCTGGCCCAGGGGCGGCCCTGGATCGCCCACGAGTGGCTGACCGAGGTGATCCTGTACTGGGTGCAGGTCCACGCTGGCTACGGCGCACTGATGGCGCTGTGGGCCGGCGTAATCACGGCGGCGTTTGTGGTGGTCTACCGCACGGCTTGCGCGCTGGGCGCGGCGCGCTGGATCGCCCTGCCCACCACGCTGCTGGCCGCCGCCGCCTCCAGCCACACCTGGGGGGTGCGGCCGCAAATGCTCTCTCTGCTGCTGTTTGCCTTGTACACCGCGCTGCTGTGCCAGCCCGCCGGCCTGAGCCGCCGCCGGGCGGTGGGGCTGGTAGCCCTGATGGCCCTGTGGGTCAACCTGCATGGCGGCTTTATTTTCGGGCTGCTGGCCCTGGGGCTGCAGGTCGCCGCCGCGCTGCTGTCCGCCGCGCTCGGTGAGCGGCCGGCCCGCGCCGGGCGACTGGGGCAGGCGCGCCTGCTGGGCCTGACCCTGGGTGGGGCAGCGGTCGCCGCGCTGCTCAACCCCAACACCTGGCGGGCGCTGCTGTACCCCTTCTCCTACCTGGGCAACAACGCCTCGGTACGCTACGTGGCCGAGTGGGTGTCGCCTAACTTCCACGAGGGACGCTATCTGTTCTTCGAGGCGTTGTTGCTGCTGACCCTGACCGCGCTAGCACTGGCCCCGCGACGTCCCGGGGCGCGCGAACTCTTGCCGTGCCTCGTGCTGGCCTACCTGGGCCTGCAGTCGGTGCGCACTATCCCGCTGTTCTGCGTGGCCGCCGCGCCCATCGCCGCCGTGGCCCTGCAGGGCTTGTGGGCCGCGCGCGGTTCACGGACGGCCACGGTCCACCCGGCCCTCTCCCCGGGCAAGGCGCTGATCAATTGGGTCGCCGCGGCGGCTATCGCGGCGTCCGCTCTGTTGTCCACGTCGTCGCTGACCACGCCGCGCGCGGTGACTCTGGCCCAGAATAGCGCGTACCCGGCGCGGGCGGTGGCCTACCTACGCGGGCACGCCGTGCCGCGGCCGTTGCTCAACAGCTACGATTGGGGGGGCTACCTGATCTGGACGCTGTACCCTCGCTACCGGGTATACATTGATGGCCGGCCCGATATGTATGGCGACGCCTACGTGGAGCGGTTCATGGCTATCTACCAGGGCCGTGTGGGCTGGCAGGCTGAGTTGGCTACCCAGCGCATCCGCTCGGTACTGATTGAACCGGATAGTGTGCTGGCCCGGCTGCTGGCCCTCAGCCGTGGGTGGCGGCTGCTCTACCACGACAACCAGGCCGTGCTCTACGTCAGGTGACCACGCCCTGGGCGGCGACATTCTTCCAGGGTGCGGAGAGCGCATCGGCCTGGCCGCCAACACCGTGGGCGTGGCGTGGGCCGGCCAGGCTGACGAGAGAATCAGCGGCGGGGCACGCGCTCCTGGGCGCGGGGCACCAGGCGGGGCACCAGGGCGCGGGGCACCAGGCGCACGATAGCGGGCAAGGCCTGGTTGCTCAGGCCAGGCACGACCAGGGGCTTGCCGCGCAGCATGCCCTGGTAGCCGATCTGGGCCACCGTGGCGGCGTCCATGACCATGCTGGGCCGGCTGAATAGCCGCGACTGCTCCATGTTGGGCCGCTTCTGGAAGCCCGTGTCGGTGGCCCCAGGGCACAGCACGGTGACCGTGACGCCGGAGCCGCGCACCCACCCTTCTTCTGTGCTGCTGAAACCATGTCTATTCCTCTCCTACTTTCCATACTCCGCGCGTCGGGGACGGCTTAAACATAACTGGCACAGCGATAGCGGCCTACCATCTCAGCGGTGCAACGGGATCCAGCAGGGCGTATTCAGGGCTCCTGCCCGGTCAGCTGGCGGTAGCGCAGGGCGTAGGCCACATCGGCGGTGCGGTGGGCCTGCCACAGGTTTGGTGTGGTGGGGTAGCCTTCACGGGCCAGATCGGCGACCCACTCTACGCCGCGCCCGTAGTGCTCCAGCAGCGTCGGCAGGTCAGGCGCTTCGGTCTGCAAGCGCTCCAGCGCGGGCCGGATGATCGAGTTTAGCTCCACCTTGCGGCGGCCCATCTCCAGGGCGGTATAGCGCCGCAGGGCGTCGCCCCAGGTCGCGCGCGGCTCGTCCGGCGGTTGCTGCTCGGCCATGCCCGGGCCCTCCTCATGGTGCTGAAAGCCGCTGTGTTTCCCTGTAGAGCCTCGCCCTAGTGTATCCTGCTCACCCGTTCATCATAGCGTCCCGCGCGGGCTGCCGCCAGGGATGGCTACCCGTTGTCAACCTGCTCAGTCTCCCTATTGGCACCCGCTACCAGCACGGCCAGGGTATGGGGCGTGCGTAGGACCAGCCATCAGCCAGCTCCTCGTCTCGTCTTCTTTGGTGAACAACCCGGGCTGCATGGCCCCAGCAGAGGCGCCCGAACGCCTGGGCCGCCGGCCTGAGAGTTGGCTCTACAGCGCCACGGCCACGCGCGCCCGGTCGCTGACCGGTTGCTCGTCCTCGTCCTCATCCTCGTCGGCGATGACCATGTCGTCGTCGGTGGCCGGACCGATCAACCGCCCATCGGCCATGGCCAGGATGCGCGTGGCCACGGCGGTCAGGAAGCGCCGGTCGTGCGAGACAGCGATCACGGTGCCGGGGTACTCCTTGAGCGCCTCAATCAGCACCTCCTGGGTCAGGGCGTCCAGGTGGTTGGTGGGTTCGTCGAGCAAAAGCAGGTTAGCCCCCTGCACAAACAGCTTGACGAAAGCGACGCGGCTGCGTTCGCCGCCGCTGAGAGCGGCCACGGACTTGTAGACGGCGTCGCCGCTGAACAGCATGCGCCCCAGCAGCGAACGGGCCATGCCCTCGGCCACGCCGACGCGCTCCGCGCCATCCTCGCCCTGGGCTGGCTCCTCTTGCTCCTGGCCGGGGGTGGGCAGGATGGTGGTAGATAGCACCTCCTCCAGGACCGTCTTGGTGCGGTCCAGCGCCTCGGCCTGGTGCTGAGCATAGTAGGCGGGGCGCACCCGATAGCCCAGGGTCATCGTCCCGCTATCGCGCGCCTCAACGCCGGCCAGCAGGCGCAGTAGGGTCGTCTTGCCGGCTCCGTTGGGGCCGACGAAGGCCACGCGCTCGCCGCGCTCCACCAGCAAGGTGATGTCGTGCAGCACGGTGCGGTCGCCGTAGCGTTTGGACAGGCCCACGGCGTCCAGCACGATCTCGCCGGCGCGGGGCCCCTCGGGGAAGCGGAAGCGGGGGGCTTTAGAGCCCTTCTTGGGTGCCGACACCTTCTCCACCTTGGCCAGTTGCTTCTCACGGCTCTTGACCTGCGTGGCGCGGGTGGCATTGGAGCGGAACTTCTCGATGAACTTCTGCTCCTTGGCCAACTGGGCTTGCTGGCGCTTGTAGGCGGCCTCGGCGGCGCGGGCCTCCTTTGCCTTGATCTTGAGGTAGGCCGTGTAGTTGCCCGGGTAGGGCGTCAGCACTCCGTCGTCCAGCCCGGCCACGCGGGTGGCCACGGCGTCCAGGAATGAGCCATCGTGGGAGGTGATGATCACCGTGCCGTTATAGCGGCTCAGGTAGGTCTCCAGCCACTCCCGCGCGGCCACGTCAATATGGTTTGTCGGCTCGTCGAGCAGCAGCAGGGTCGGCTCGGCGACCAAGATCTTGGCCAGGGCGATCCGCATCTGCCACCCACCGGAGAAGTCGTCGGTCATGCGGTCACGGTCGCCCTGGGCGAAGCCAAGGCCGTGCAGCACGGTGGAGATGCGCGCATCCACGCTGTGGCCGCCCATGGTGCGGAACTCGGCCTGGGCGGCGGTATAGCGGTCCAGGATCTTGCCCTTGCCCTCGGTCAGCCTGGGCTCAAGTTCGGCGATAGTGGCCCGCAACTCGGCCAGGCGGGGGAAGGCGGCCAGCAGTTCATCGTAGACGGTGTGGCCGAGCTGGCATTGGCTCTCCTGGGCCAGATAGCCGACGGTCTGGCCCTCGGACGCCTTGAGCGCTCCGCTATCAGGCCGCAGGTCACCGGTGAGCAGGCGCAGCAGGGTCGTCTTGCCAGCCCCGTTGGGACCGACCAGACCGATACGATCACGGTCGCCCACCTCCCAGCTCACGTTCTTGAGCACATGGTGCGCGCCAAATGTGACATTGATATCTTGTAGTCGTAACATTGCCAGTCTCCTTCCAGGAGCCGTGGGGCGCGTGGGCGGCGCCCCAAACGGCTGAAACTATCGTCGCGGGGGGCGTCGTTATCCCCCAAGGGGCGCCGCGCGCCGTACTACACGTCCCTATGCCCACCCCGCAACCGATACGTCAGAGACCGGCGAACGTGGGTGTGCCCTCCTGAACAGCGTCACCCAGGAGGGCACAACGGTGGCTGATCGCCGCGTCAGCCGGCGCGTGGACTAGCTTGCCGGCGAGGCGCGCTGCACCTTGGCCGGGCCAGGGGCGACAATCACATTCAGGCTGCGTCCCTCAGCCAGAATCGTGCCTTCGATATGACCAACCTCGGCGAGGTTCTCACCGATGCGCTGCAGCATAGCACGAGCCAACTCAGGGTGAGCTTGCTCACGGCCACGCATGCGTACGGTGAACTTCACGCGGTCTCCCTCGCCCAGGAACCGCGCGCCGTTACGCAGCTTCGTCTCCAGGTCGTGCTCCCCGATATCGGGGGCCAGGCGGATCTCCTTGAGCAGGGTCACCGTCTGCTTCTTGCGGCTCTCGCGGTCACGCCGCGCGGCCTCATACTTCTCGCGTCCGTAGTCCTGCAGCTTGCACACCGGTGGCACAGCCAGGGGCGATACCTCAACAAGGTCCAGCCCAGCCTCGACGGCCATCTCCAGAGCCTGGGCGGTGGCCATGATGCCCAACTGTTCGCCGTTCTCATCAATCAAGCGCACTTGAGGCACGCGGATCGCCCTGTTCAGGCGGGGTCCACGGTCTCGGTCCGTCGGTGGGCGCTGCTGGCCGCGCGGCCCAGACGGCGGTGTGGGCGCCACGCGCCCTGCCGGGTTTGCCGGCGCGTTGCCCACGGGGCCGCCGCCCACCGTGGGGCTAGCGACCGGAGTTTGGGTGAGTGTATCCGGGCGATTAGGGCTGTTTGTATTCGTTGTGCTACTCCTTAACAATAGACGCTACCCGTCGTTTCCGCCGTGTGCGGACCGGCGCCCGGCTGGCCACCATAGGCACTCCGCACCCCAGGCCCCGCCGGAGATAGGACACGGCTTCCAGTATACCCCACCCAGGCGTACCTGGCAAAATCTCCGCCCGACGCCACGGGGGCGGGCAGGGTCGGCTACTATAGAGGGTATGGGTAGTGTAGATGCGCTGGCCGGGGTGTGGCTGCCCCTGCTGATCTCGCTTGTGATCGCCGTGGCGCTGGGCCGGCCGCTGATCGCCGGGCTGCAGGCGGTGGGGCTGCGCACGTTTCACTGGCGTAAGACGGAGATAGACAACAGCCTGTTCTACGACCTGCACCAGAAGAAGATCGGCACGCCCTCAATGGGCGGCTTGCTGATGGTGGGCGTGAGCGGTGTCCTGGCCCCGGTGGTCATCCGTGCGCCCTGGATGGGCGTCTTTCTGCTGTGTTTTGTGGCGTTCGCCGCGCTTGGGTTGGCCGACGATGTGAGCAAGCTGCTGGTCAAGGCGGGGCGAACCAAGCGTGAATTCAGCGCGCTGCCCAAGTTCGTGGTCCAGTGGGCGCTGGCCCTGGTCGTGGGACTCTTGTTGTATGGGCCGCTGGGCCTGCACTGGGTCACCTTGCCAGGGCGCATGGGTGTCCTGGACCTCTCCTGGGGCTACGTTGTCTTTGCCGCGCTGGTGCTGGTTAGCTGCACCAACGCGGTCAATATCGCCGATGGGTTGGATGGGCTGGCCGGGGGGCTGTTTAGCATCGCCCTCTCCGCGCTGATGGTGGTGGCGCTGTGGCAAAGCCACCAGGCCGTGGCCGTGCTGGCCGCCGTGGTGATCGGGCCGGTGATCGGCTTTCTGGTGTACAACATCCACCCCGCCCGCATGTTCATGGGCGATGTGGGCTCCATGGCCCTGGGGGCCGCGCTGGGCATGGTCGGCCTGCTGGGCGACAACATCGTCGGCCTCGTCGTGGTCTCCGCCGTATTCGCCGTGGAGGCGTTGTCCAGCGCCATGCAGATCGCCGCGCGGCGGTTGTGGGGGCGCAAGATCTTCCGCATCGCCCCGCTGCACCACCATTTTGAGGCGCTGGGCTGGCCTGAGACACGGGTGACCGCCGTGTTCTGGACGGCAGGTCTCCTCTGCGCGCTGGTGGGCGTTCTACTCGGTAGGATATCCTGACCCGCCCCTTTGTCTTGATATCCTGGGTCCCTCTCCATTTCCATGATGGCGGTAGGCCAGAAAGGTAGTAGGCACGCACACCAATGGATCAGCACACCCGGCCCTCCCTGCCCACCCACGCGCTGCTCGTGCCGGGCCGCCGGCTACGTGTAGGCGTTATCTTCGGCAGCCGCTCCGTGGAGCATGAGGTGTCCATTATTACAGCCCTGCAAGTCATGGCGGCTATGGACAGCGAACGCTACGACGTGGTGCCGATCTACATAACCAAAGAAGGGCGCTGGCTGACTGGGCCGGGCCTGACCGATCTGGAGACGCTGAAGAGCCTGAACGGGGCCGGCAGCGGGAGCGCGGCCGAGGCGCGTCAGGCGGTGATCAGCGCCGACGCCACGGTGCGCGAGCTGAGCGAGGCGACCGACGGTGGGGGGCTGTTCCGCAAGCGCCGCGCCGCCCTGCACATTGACGTTGCTTTTCCCTGTGTCCACGGCACCTACGGCGAGGATGGCACCCTGCAGGGGCTGCTGGAGCTGGCCGATCTGCCCTACGTTGGTTCAGGGGTGCTTGGCGCGGCGGTGGGCATGGACAAGATCGCCATGAAAGCGGTCTTTGCGGCGGAGGGGTTGCCCATCGTGCGCTACCAGGCGCTCAGCGGTGAGCAGTGGCGGACCACGCCGGAGGCGGCGCTGGACCGCCTGGAGGCGGCGCTGCGCTACCCATTGTTCGTCAAGCCGGCCAACCTGGGCTCCAGTATTGGCATTGGCAAGGCCGGCGACCGCGCCGCGTTGCGCCAGGCGCTGGACGTGGCGGCGAACTACGATCACCGCCTGCTGGTGGAGGAGGGCGTTGAAGAGGCTACCGAGATCAACTGCGCCGTGCTGGGTGGCGCGGGCGATCCGCCGCGGCCCTCGGTCTGCGAGCAACCGGTGGCCTGGCAGGAGCTGCTCAGCTACGAGGACAAGTATCTGCGCGGGGCCAAGGGTCAGGGCATGAAGGGGGCCAGCCGGCGCATCCCCGCCGACATCGCGCCCGACCTAGCCGCCCGCGTGCAGGAGCTGGCCGTGCGCGCTTTTACCGCTCTGGACTGCAGTGGGGTGGCCCGGGTGGACTTTCTGGTGCGCCCGGAGGAGGGCACGATCTACGTCAACGAGATCAACACCTTGCCCGGTTCGCTGTCGTTTTACCTGTGGGAGCCCAGCGGCGTGCCCTTCGCCGAGCTGATTGACCGGCTGATCGCCCAGGCCCTGGAGCGCCACCGCCGTAAGCGCGAGCTGATCACCTCCTACGACTCGGCGCTGCTGTACACACTGTCCAAGGCGCCCAATGTCGCCGCCTCCGACTAGCTGGGGTGATCGCCCTGCTGTACAATGACCATGATGACTATCATGACCAGTTAGGGGGAGTAGTATGGCGATGGATGCGGAAGCCTGGACAGTGGCCGATGCCAAGGCGCGATTTAGTGAGGTGATTGACCGCGCTCTCGCGGACGGCCCGCAGACCATCACACGCAACGGCAAGCGAGCGGTCATCGTCGTCGCCTCCGAGGAGTGGGAGCGCAAGACCAAACGCAGGGGAAATCTGGCCGAGTTCTTCGCCGCATCACCGTTGCGCGCCTCGGGCATGACAGTTGAGCGAGCAAAGGACGGGCCACGCGAGATCGAGCTGTAAGGTTCCTGCTCGATACCAATGTCGTCTCGGAGTGGGTCAAGCCCCAGCCCGACCCGAACGTCGTGACCTGGCTGGCCGAGGTGGACGAGGACAGCGTGTTCCTCAGCGTCGCATCGTTCGCTGAAATCCGCCAGGGCATTGAGATGATGCCAGCTGGACAGCGCCGGGCGCGCCTGATGGACTGGCTTACTGACGAGTTGCCAGCGCGCTTCGAGGGCCGCGTCCTTGGCATCGACCAGCGCATCGCCGAGCTGTGGGGCATCGTGATGGCGCGCGGCCAGAAGGCCGGCGTGACACCTGGGGCGATGGACGTGTTCTTCGCCGCCACGGCTGAAGCGCATGGACTCACGCTCGTCACACGAAACGTCCGCGACTTCTCGCTGGCCATGATACCTCTGCTCAATCCCTGGACCCGATCATTAGAATAGAGGCTGGGGCCACACCGAACGCCGTCTGATGACGCGTCCGGGCCTGTGCAGGTGGAGGATGTTGGCTTGCGACTTCTTGCTTTAAGGGACTCGCGGGGAAATATGTAGCCCAATGTAGGTATACTGGGCCATGAAGCCAGAGGGAGTAGCACTGGGGAGAGCACAGAAGAGGATATGGAACTGACAGATGCGGTCAAGACCCTGGTACACGACGCGGCGACACAGCTCAAGGGGAGCGCCCGCCGCGTCTTCATGGCCAAGACGGTGCGGGAACTGGGCCGCGGGGGCCAGCGGCGGGCCGAACGGGAGTTGGGCTGGAGCCGGATGACCATCCGCAAAGGACGACACGAACTGGACAGCGGGATTGCGTGCCTGGATGGGTTTGCCTTGCGGGGACGGAAGCGGGCGGAAGAGCACCTGCCGCACGTGCTGGAGGACATGCGGGCGATCGTGGATGGCCAGAGTCAAGCCGATCCGCAGTTCCGCACCCACCGGCTCTACACCCGCCTGAGCGCGGCGGAGGTCCGTCGTCACCTGATCGCGACCAAAGGGTACACGGGGGAAGAACTGCCCACCGTCCAAACGCTCACCACCAAACTCAACGCCTTGGGCTACTATCCAAAGAAGGTCATCAAGAGTCAACCCCAAAAAAAGTCCCCGAGACCGACGCCATCTTCGAGCAGGTAAACAAAGTCAATGCGGAGGCGGATGCGGCCCCCGAGATGGTGCGGGTGTCCCTGGATGCCAAGGCAGCGGTCAAGATGGGGCCGTTTGCGCGGGGCGGCACGAGTCGGGTGCCCGTCGCGGCCGCCGATCACGATTTTCAGCCCGAGGCGAAGGTGACGCCCGTGGGCCTCTTCTTGCCCGCCTCGGACGAACTGTTCCTCTACCACGTCACCTCCAAGGTGACCAGCGATTGCCTGGTGGATCGTCTGGAGCAGTGGTGGACAAGCGTGCGGGCGCGCTTTGCGCCCAGCACCATGTTGGTCCTCAACCTGGACAATGGACCGGAAAGCCATAGCCACCGCACGCAGTTTATCGCTCGCCTGCTCACCTTTGCGCAGCAGCACCACCTCACGGTGCGTCTGGCCTACTATCCGCCCTATCACAGCAAGTACAATCCCATTGAACGCTGCTGGGGCATCCTGGAGAACCACTGGAACGGGGCGTTGCTCGACTCGTTGGAGGCGATCCTGGGGTTCGCCGCCACGATGCGGTGGAAGGGTCGGCACCCGGTGGTGGAACTGGTCACGACACCGTATCCGCGTGGTGTCAAGCGCACTGCGCAGGAGATGAGCCCCGTAGAAGCCCAGCTGACGCGCCTGCCGGGCTTAGAAAAGTGGTGTGTGGACATCTCTGGGTGTCCCGCACCTGCCCGGGATACGTAAATCTCCGTGAGTCCCTAAGCCGCGTTAACCGGACAATGCGGGCAAGGGGGTGGGTAGGCAGGAGAGAGGAGAGCCAATGGCCGAAGCGGTCGTTACCTTAGTGCAGGGAGCTCAGTTTGTCGCCACGGGCGAGGGCGGGCACAGCGTTGTACTGGACGCTCCGGCGGGGCGGGATTTATGGGCGGGTTTCAAGCCCAGCGAGTTGTTGCTGGCGGCGGTGGGCGGTTGCACGGGTGTGGACGTGGCGGACATCCTGCGCAAGAAGCGCCAGCGGGTCACCGGCCTGCGCATAACGGTGCGGGGTCACCAGCGGGAGGAGCATCCCCGCGCCTTCAACCGGATTGAGGTGCATTACGAGGTGCGCGGCCACGGGGTCAGCTCACGGGCGGTGGAGCAGGCGATCAGCCTCTCCGAAGAGAAGTATTGCATGGTGGCCGCCACGGTGCGCGGGGTGGCTACGATCAGCACATCGTATACGGTCATAGACGAGGAAGGGCCGATTGGTGGGGGGCCCGCCGCCGAGTGAGCCTGCCGAGCGGAACGGCCGAGCTGCGCGGTGCAGGATAACCTGGAGGGTTCAGCAGGTAGCCTCAGCGGGCTATCGTCAGATAGAGAGGAGATGGACCATGGCGGGGTATGACGCGGGGTGGGCCAGGGACGGCGCGGTGGGCGGCGCCGCGGCGATGGTGGCCATGAGTGCGGTGATGCTGGCCGCGCGCGGGATGGGCCTGGTGGGCCAGTTACCGCCCCACCGCATCGCCCAGGAGGCGCTGGGCGGGCCGGGCCACCAAGACACGCGGGTAGAGGTCGCCGTGGCCACCACGCTGCACCTGCTGTTTGGCATAGCGTCGGGCATGATCTATACCCTGCTGAGCCGCCGGTGGTCACTGGGCCTGCCGGCGGTGGCTCGGGGCTGTCTGTTCGGCACGGCCCTCTGGGCGATCAGCTACAAAGGGTGGGTGCCCGCGCTGGGCATCTTGCCACCGCCGGAGCGCGACCGCCCCGACCGCACGGCGGTGATGGTGGTGGCCCACTGGGTCTACGGCGGCGTGCTGGCCGCACTCACACGGGACGCCCCTAGAAACCGTCATAGTAGCGGAGCCGTCCTGGTGGGCCGTGGGCGAGGGCCGGTGAGCCCGTCGGGTGGCGCTACACCCTCTGCAGAGGTAGGCCAGACTTAAGGAGCGGGATTGAGCCAGCCCCGCTGGCGAACATAGCAATGCGTAGCTCCTCAATGATGCCCCGCAGAGCGGTGTGAGCAGCGTCCTCGGAGATGGCGGCGGCGCGCAGCAGGTGGCCGGCAAAGCCGGCCAGATCGGCGCCCAGGGCGATGCACAGAGCGGCGTCCACTCCGGTGCGCAGTCCGCCACTGGCGATCAGGGGCAGGTCGGGGCAGGCGCGGCGGCACTCCACGATGCAGTCGGCGGTGGGTTGCCCCCAGCCGGCGAAGGCAGCGGCGACCGCGGCCAGCCGGGGCGTGGGGGCGCGGTGGCGCTCCACCTCACTCCAGGAGGTACCGCCGGCCCCGGCCACATCCACGGCGGCCACCCCGGCGTCGCGCAGCTTACGGGCCACCTCACCATGGATGCCCCAGCCCACCTCCTTAACGATCACCGGCACGGGCAGCGCCCGGCACACCGCCTCGATCCTGGACAGCAGGCCGCTGAAGTTCGTGTTGCCGCCTTCCTGCAGGGCCTCTTGCAGCGCGTTGAGGTGCAGCACCAGGGCCTGAGCCTCGATCATCTCCACGGCGCGGCGGCAGTGGTCTACGGTGTAGCCGTAGTTGAGCTGCACGGCGCCCAGGTTGGCCAGCAGGGGCACATCGGGGGCGACGGAGCGCACCTGGAAATGGTGGGCCATGCCGGGGTCTTCCAGCGCGGCGCGGGCCGAGCCAAGGCCCATGGCCACGCCAGCGGCCTGCGCGGCGGCGGCTAGGCGGTGGTTGAGCAGGCCAGCCTCGGCGACGCCGCCGGTCATGCAGGAGATCAACAGCGGGGCGGCCAGGCGGTGGCCCAGGAACTCGGTCGTCGTGTCCACGGCGGCCAGGTCAAGCTCGGGTAGGGCGCAGCTGACCAAGCGGTAGCGCTCCAGTCCGGTGGTCACGCCCTTACCCGCCACGTCTTCCTGCAGGTTGATGCGGATGTGGTCGGCCTTGCGGCGCGCCGTGGCCGGGGCGTCGGCGCCCGAGGGTGGCTGGCCGGTGTCAGTCATACACACACAGTAGCATACCTGGGTGGTTCTGGGTGGTATTGGGTGGTAGGGAGCGCATGGAGCGTCACGCTATACTGAGGGCACGCCCGCCACTATGCGCCATGGCAAGCGAGACGCGCGCTGTGCCGGTGTACGGTGGCAGGCGGGGCATGATAGGGGTCAGATAGCCGCCGCGGGAAGGATAACGCAGTGAGAGAGGGACAGGCCGGCGACGCCAATTCAGAGGTGCGGCCCTCACGGTATAGCGATGTCTGTGGCACGGTTGACGAACTGAAGCGCGTGCTGTTCGAGGAGCCGGAGATCGTGCCCACCGACCCCGCCTCGCTAGATAGTTTGCTGGGCGATGCGCTGGGCATGCTGGATCGCATGGAGACGCGGCTGACTGAGTATGAGGCGTTTGGCCAGGAGATCACGGCGGTTGCCGCCGCGCTGAGCATGATAGAGACGGGCCTGCCCCCGGTGGAGGACGAGGCCGCCGCGCTGCGCGCCCTGTTGAGCCAGGGTCACGCGCTGACCGATCAGCAGCGTGATCAGGCCGTGGTTTACGCCGAGGCCGTGCGCGCCGTTGCCCAGGGTATGGAGAACCGGCTCTACCGCTACAAGGAGTTGGCCCTGGCGCTGGGGCGGGCCTATCAGGGTGTGATGGGCGGGCGGCACTGGGTGCTCACCGACCCGGAGGAGCAGACCGAAGCTCCCTTGCCCGGCGAGCCAGCGTGGTCGCGCTGGCTGCCCTCCTCGCCGCACCGCGAGCGCATCCTGCGCTACCTGAGCGCGGGCCGTGCCCACCTGGCCCCACCCACCGGCGCCGAGGAGGGGCCGCCGCTGATCCAGTTCGAGGACGGTGGTCTGATGCCCCTGCCGGTGGTGCGCTGGTCGGAGGAGGTGCGCAACTTCCACCCCGCCGACGCGCCACCCCACCAGCGCGGGCTGCTCTACCGCCAGTCCGACGCGCGGGAAGGGTGAGCGCCGGCTATGTCGCGCCGCCGGTCTGTCATAGTTGGCCCACTCAGAGCGGCCAGGGCGCGGCGTGCCGGTCATGGGGCGGACGCGGGTGAGCCGAGGTTGAAGCGTGGAGAGTGGGGATAAGGTATGGAGGGTCAGCCAGGGGCGGCGGTGATCGGCACGGGCTTTATCGGGCCGGTCCATGTGGAGGCGCTGCGCCGCCTGGGTATCCCCGTGGTGGGCCTGCTTGGCTCACGGCCCGAGCGCGGCCAACAGGCCGCCGAGCGGTTGGGCGTGCCCCGCGCCTACGCGTCGCTGGATGAACTACTGGCCGACCAGGCGGTCGCGGTCGTGCATATCACCTCGCCCAACGACCTCCACTTCGAGCAGGCCCGGCGCAGCCTGGAGGCGGGCAAGCACGTGATCTGCGAGAAGCCGCTGGCCATCACGTCGGCCCAGACCGCCGAGCTTGTTAGCGTGGCCGCGCGGTCGGGCAGAGTGGCGGCGGTCAACTACAACGTGCGCTACTACCCGCTGGCCGTAGAGGCCCGTGAGCGGGTGCGCCGCGGCGACCTGGGTGAGGTGCTGCACGTCAGCGGAGCTTATGTACAGGACTGGCTGCTGTTGGAGAGCGACTTCAACTGGCGCGTGCTGGCCGCGCAGGCCGGCGAGACCCGGGCTATCGGGGACATCGGCACGCACTGGCTGGACCTGCTGCAGTTCATTGTGGGCCAACCCGTGCAGGAGGTGTGCGCCGATCTGGCCACCTTCCTGCCCGTGCGCCAGAGGCCCAGCGGCCCGGTGGAGACGTTCAGTGGCCCACTGCCCGCGGGCAGCCACAGCGAGCCGGTGGCGATCACCACCGAAGATTATGGTTCGGTGTTGCTGCGCTTCCGAGGCGGCGCCCGCGGCTGCCTGACCGTCTCGCAGATGACGGCGGGGCGCAAGAACTGCCTGCGCTACGAGATCGCCGGCAGGAGCGCCGCGCTCGCCTGGAACAGCGAACGCGCCGAGGAGCTATGGATCGGCCACCGCAACCAGGCCAACGAGGTGCTGTCCCGCGACCCCGCCCTGCTCACTGAGGCGGCGCGGCGGGGCACATGGTATCCTGGTGGCCACGCCGAGGGCTTCCCCGACACGTTCAAGGCCCTCTACGCCGCTGTCTACGCCGACATCCGCGTTGGTGGGCCCTCGGCCACGCCAAGCTACCCCACCTTCGCCGATGGTCACCAGGAGGCGCTGCTGTGTGAGGCTATCGCGCGGAGCAGCCGCACTGGATCCTGGGTCTCCCTGTGAGCCGGGTCCCGGTGCCCACACCGTGCTCCGCCGAGGCGGGGCGCCTGTTCACCCCAAGGGGTATGAGGAAGGACTGAGCGGATGCAACTTGGTTTTGTTAGCGCGATTCTGCCCGATCTGGCGCTGGATGAGGTGCTGGGGGTTGCCGCCGAAGCGGGTTACGACTGCGTGGAGGTGATGTGCTGGCCACGGGGCAAGGCCGAGCGGCGCTACGCCGGCGTGACCCACATAGACGCCACCGGGTTCGACGCCGCGCGGGCCGCCGAGGTGCGGGCGCTAACTCGGCGTACCGGTGTGGGTATCTCGGCGCTGGGCTACTACCCCAACCCGCTGGCCGCCGACGAGGGCGAGCGGCAGGTCGCCGCCGAGCACATCAGGGCGGTTATTGACGTGGCGGTGACCCTGGGCCTGACCAACGTGAATACCTTTATCGGGCGCGACCCAGCCAAATCGGTGGACGACAACTGGCCGCGCTTCCTGGAGGTGTGGCCGCCGCTGGTCGGCTATGCGGCGCAACAGGGCGTCAAGATCAGCATTGAGAACTGCCCCATGCTGTTCACCAAGGACGAGTGGCCGGGCGGCAAGAACCTGGCCACCAGCCCGGCGATCTGGCGGCGTATGTTCGAGGCGATCCCCGACGCGCACTTTGGGCTGAACTACGACCCCTCGCACCTGATCTGGCAGGGCATGGACGAGATCGCGCCCATTGAGGAGTTCGCGGGGCGCCTGCACCATGCCCATGCCAAGGACGCGCGGCTGCACCGCGCCCGGCTGGACGAGGTGGGCATCCTGGCCGCGCCGCTGGACTACCACACCCCCAAGCTGCCCGGCCTGGGCGACGTGCGCTGGGGAACCTTTTTCGCCGCGCTGACCGAGGCAGGCTACACCGGCCCCCTCTGCGTCGAGGTGGAGGACCGCGCCTACGAGGGCAGCCTGGAGGACCGCAAGCGCGCTCTGCGGCAGTGCGCCCGCTACCTGCGCCAGTTTATGGGCTGACCACGCCCGTGGATCCTGGCGCCCAATCAGAGCGGTGCGTCATTGGCTGCGCCCAAGGGCGCGGGCTGATGTCCCGGCATGGCAGTCCGTCTGGGCCGGCGCTACACGCGCAGCTTCTGCCAGGCCCCCTTCCGGTAGCGTAGGTAGTTGGCCAGGGCGCGCACCCCCGCATCCACCACGTTTGAGATGTACAGGCCGGGCAAGCCCATGTGCAGGGGCACGGCAAACAGCCAGCCCAGGGGCAGGCGGACCAGCCAGACCGATAGGCCGGTGGCCATCATGGGGAAGCGCGTGTCGCCCGCGCCGCGCAGGCTGCCGGCCAGCACCTGGCCCAGCGCCTGCAGCGGCTGGGAGAGGGCGATTACCTTGAGCGCCGCCGTGCCCACGTCGTCTATGGTGGGGTCGGCGCTGAACAGGCGCATGATGGGGTGGCCGAAGACGATCAGGGCGGCCCCAATAGTACACATCCACAGCGCGGCCATGCCAAAGGCTATCCAGGTGGAGCGGCGGGCCAGATCGGGGCGACCGGCCCCCAGAGACTGGCCGGTCATGGTGGTGGCGGCCTGGCCAAAGCCGATGCCCGGCATGAACGAGAAGGAGAGGGCCTGGAAGGTGATCCGTTGCGCGGCGTAGATGGCCGTGCCCATGCCGATCACCAGCACGGAGTAGAGCAGCATGCCCCCGCTCATCAGGGATTGCTCGATCATTGAGGGTACCCCTATCTTCAAGATGCGCCGCATCAGCACGCGGTCGGGCCGCCACCCCTCGCGGCCCTGGATGCGCATGCCCCGCCGGCCACGGTACAGGATCACCAGCAACACGGCGGCGCCGATGGCCCGCGCCGTGCTGGCCCCCCAAGCCGAGCCTATCACGCCCAGCGCGGGCAGGCCAAAGTGGCCGAAGATCAGGGCGTAGGCCACGGCAACGTTGACCAGGTTGACCAGCCCGGTCACGATCATGGGCGTGCGCGTGTCTCCCGCGCCGCGCAGTGCGCCGGCGCAGACCATCTGCACCACCAGGAACACGGACATCTGGGCCACAATGTCCAGGTAGTCGCCGCCGGTGCGCACCACGGACGGCGCGGCGCCCAGGAGGGCGATGGCCGGGTGAGCCCCAAAGTGGCCGGCCACGGTGACCACGGCGGCCAGGGCCACGCCCAGGAGCAGCGATTGCTTGGCCGTGTACGCCGCTTCCCTGGGCTGGCCAGCCCCGCAGGCCCGGGCCACCAACACGGTTGTGCCCACGGTCACCGCCGAGAGCGCTGAGATGACCAGGAACATCACCTGCAACGAGGTGCCCACGCCGGCGATCGCCGCCGTGCCCAGCTTGCTGACCATCAGCAAATCCACCACGCCCAGCAGCGTCTGGAACAGGTTCTCGGCGATGATGGGGATAGCCAGGCGGTTTACGCTGCCCAGCAGGTGTGTTTCGTCCAGCATGAAGCGTTGCCCCGTGCGTCCCGCTACCCCGGCCACTGGGATGACCACGGTCGCGGGCGCCGGTTGGACATGTTGGCGGGCCATATCAGGACCGGCCCGCGAGGCTGGCCGTGGCGGCGCGTCGCGCGGCCAGCCGCTCACGGCAGCGGGCCAGGTCCGCCTCCAGCGCGGCGGCCAGCCGCTCACCCTGCTCGACCTCAGCTCTGGCCCGCGTCACCCGCAGGCGCACCTCATCTAGCTGCGCCTGCAGGGCGGCCATAGCCGCCTCTACATCGGCGGTGGGCAGGCGCTTATGGCCGCTCTCGTCAACCTGGCGGCGGTACTTGAGCAGCTCGCGGATAGCCGCCAGCGAGAAGCCCAGGTTCTGTAGGTTGCGGATGCGTTCCAGCCGCTCCAGGTCCTCCTCATCGTAGGCGCGGTAGTTGCCTGCCGAGCGCTGGGGCGTCAGCAACCCCAACTCCTCATAGTACTTGACCGTGCGCGGCGTTAGTCCCAGCCGCTCCACGACCTCCCCGATACGCATGCCCCCGCCCCTTTAGCCTAAACCTGTACGTATACGTCTATGTATACCACTGTGCAGGCCATTACGGCAAGGTATACGCCACCCGTGAGCTGGCGGCGTGGGGAAGAAATGAGGTATAGCCAGTCCCTCCATAGGGGACTGGCTATACCTGTAGGGAGGCCTCTTGTGGGCGCCCGCTGACCAGACCTATAGGGTCGACACTGGCTTGAGAGCGGCGTCCCGCCCATGCGCGCCTCTTGTCGGCGCTCACTGACCAGACCTGTATGAGGGCCTCCCGCGCCCGCGGCGCCTGGACTGCGTTGTAGCCAATGCTGTGTGTAGGGGCGCTACCCGCGTTTGGCTGGCGCCACACTGGGTGGCGCCAGCCGCGCCGTGCTAGTAGCGGCTCAGCCACTCCAGGGGGATATCCAGCCCGAAGCCGGGCGCGTCGGTAGGCACGAGCCAGCCGTTGTCGGGGCGGGCCAGGCCGGGCAGCGTCCAGCCGGCGTCCTGGGGCACGCCGGGCGGCGTCCCTACAAAGTATTCGCACCAGGGCACGGCGGGAGTCGCATAGCTGAAGTGCTGCCCGAAGGCGGTGTTGCCGCCGGCGTGCAGGATCACGCGGGACCCCGCCGCGTCCGCGGCGGCGGCGATCTTCTGGCAGGTGCTCAGCCCACCGCACCAGTTGATATCGGGCTGCAGGATATCCACGGCGCGTTCGCCGGCCGCCCACTGGAATGGCACGTGGGTGTACCAGTGTTCGCCGGTGGCCAGGGTCTGCCAGGGCAGGCGCTGGCGCAGTGCGGTATGCGCGTTGAGGTCTTCGGGGATCAGGCACTCCTCCATCCAGTAGAGCCGGTAGGGGCGCAGGGTCTCGGCCAGGCGCACAGTGTACTCCACGTCGAAGGCCATCCAGCAATCCAGCATCAGTTCACAGTCGTCGCCGATCTGTTCGCGGGCGTGGGCCACGAACTGCTCGTTCTTGCGCAGGCCATCCAGCCCATCGGCGGGGCCATAGGGGCAGGCCAACTTGAAGGCGCGGAAGCCCAACTCCTTGTACCAATCCACATCGTTGCCGGTGACGTAGCAGAAGATACGCTCTTTCTGGGGGCCGCCCAGCAGGCTGTAGACCGGCTGCCCCAGGACCTTGCCGCGGGCATCCCACAGGGCAAGGTCCACGGCGCTGACCGCATAGGAGGCCAGGCCGGTGGAGCCGTAGGGCTTGGTCAGGCGGAACATCATATCGGCCAGCTTCTCCCCAGCCATGGCATCGTGACCGACCAATTGGGGGGCCAGGTGATCCTCAATGACCGCCGCGACGGGCCGCCCGTTGCCCGTCTGGCCCAGCCCCCACGTGCCATCCTCAAGGGTGACCTTGCACCACACCTCGGACCACTTGGGCAGCCACAGGCCGCGGTGGGCTTTGGCGTGGGGGTAGCGCGACATGGGGTTGGCCACCTCGGCGGTCTCGGTCCACGCGGGGCGGCGGGCCACGGCGGTGGTCTGGGCGGGCGGCCTGGTTAGCCGCATTGCCTCGATAGAGACTATCTTCATGGTTGTCCCTCCTATGCCGGCGATGTGAGCCGGTGGCGCTTACCCATATACCGTTGGCCCATGGCCTGACGGCAGCCCGCGCATCGGCGGCGGGGTCGCATGCCTACATGCTAGTACACCGCGGCGTCCGCGCGCCACCGGTAGGGGCGGGCACACCGCCGGGGCAGGTGGGTCGAGCTGTCCTAGCGTATCAAGCCGCATCCTTTCGGCAGGGTAGTAGACAGGGTGTTGGCGCTGGAGGGTGACCCGGTTAGGGGCGGCTAGGCCGTGGCTGGGCCCCACGCAAGGCGCGGACGGGCACGCGGCCACCGGTCAGGCGCAGCCAGAAGCGCAGGTAGTTCAGCAACTCGCTGGAATTGTAGGGGCGGGAGTGGGCCGCTATCATGCCGCCCGTGATAGCCGTGTAGAGGTCGTGGGCGGTGTGGCCGGGGAAGGTAGTATAGCCCTTACCCACGGCGCCCAGGATATGGCCATCGGAGTTAGCCAGGGTTGGTTGGTGGCACACGCTCGTGTTATAGCGCTGGGCGCGGCGGTTGGCCAGGGTCAGGAAGGGCGTCGCGTTGATCGTCTCGACGGCGTCTAGGTCCAGTTGGGCGATCAGCGTGCCCAGCCCAACCATGGTCGTGGGCTTGCCACGGCGTTGCGTGTCGCGCAGGAAGGGATGGGGGGCAAAGGCCAGGCCACCCTGGGCGTGGATAGCGGCCACCGTCTCGGCGGCGCTCAGGCCCGGTTGAACGCGTTCGCGCAGGAACAGGCCGACCAGGTGGCCATCGCGGGTTGACACCTCCTCGCCCACGATCACCTCAAGGGCGCAAGGCAGGTGGCGCCGCATCTCCTGAGCCTCCAGCGCGCCGCTGATCGTATCGTGGTCGGTGATGGCGATCACATCCAGAGGGGTGCGCGTGGTCACATAATCCAGCAGCTGGCGCACGGTGGGCTGACCATCGGAGTGGGTGGTATGCATGTGCAGGTCGGCCATCCCGCGGCGGAGCGGGTTCCGCGCCTGCCGGCGTGAGGCAGTGACCATAGTTGCCCGCGCGCTTGCCGGTGCCGTGTCGTGTCTGTACACCTTGCTCACCTCTGCCTCCTCGGCTCTACACTACCGCGCATGGGCCAGCGCTGGCGTCATGCGTGCGCTGACCAGGCCGCCGTACCACCCCATCAGGTGATCGAACACGGCGTCCCAGGTGTACTGCTCGGCCTCGTGGCGGGCCGCCGAGGCCATGGCGTGGCGCAACGTCGTGTCGGTAGCCAGGTGCTCCGCCGCCGCCACAAACGCGCCGTCGTCGTCGGGCAAGCACAGCAGGCCCGTCTGGCCATCCCTCACCAGGTCGCGCACGCCGCCGGCGCGCATGGCCACGCTGGGCAGTCCGGAGGCCATGGCCTCGCGCACAACTTGACCAAACGTCTCCGTGGTCGAGGGGAAGAGAAAAACATCGCCCGAGGCGTAGGCGCGGGCCAGATCGGCCCCAGAGAGCAGGCCGGTAAACCTCACATTGAGGCCCGCCATGTCGGCGGCCAGCTTGTCCCGCGCCGGTCCATCGCCCACGATCAGCAGGGGGTACTGGGGCAGTGCGCGGGCCACCCGGGTCAGCACGCCCAGGTTCTTCTCCGGCGAGAGGCGGCCCACGTAGACGAAAGCAGGCTGATCAGGCTGGATACCCAGGGAGGCCCGGTAGCCTGCGTCGCGGTGAGCCGGGTGGAACAGGCGGCCATCAACGCCGCGGCCGCACACGTGGATGTTGCGCATGCCCCGGTCGCGCAGTTCCTCGGCCACGGTGGCCGTGGGGGCAAAGCTCACGTCGCAGGCGTTGTGCAGATCAAGCAGGCGGCGCCAGGCCAGGTCGGCCAAGACGCCCAAACCAAAGTGCTCGGCGTAGCGGCCCAGGTCGGTCTGGTAGTGCGCGGCAATGGGTACGCCCAGATCGCGGGCGACAGTCAGGCCGTGAGCGCCCAGCACAAATGGGCCGGCCAGGTGGACCACGTCGGGGCGCCATTCGCGCAGCAGTGGCCCCATCCTGGTGCTGTAGGGGGCCAGGACAAGCTGGGGATAGAGGGGGCAGGGGAGGCCGCGCACGCGCACGACGGGGAAGCCGTGGCACAGGCGCTCCCCATCGCCGGGGGCAAACACGATGGCCTGATGGCCGTGGGCCTCCAGGTAGCCCAGGAACTCCAGCAGCATGCGCACAATGCCGTCCATGCGGGGCAGGAAAGTCTCGGTCACGATGGCGATACGCACTCTCTCACCTCCGTGGGCACTGCCGTGCAACGCAGTCACCGCGCCTGACCCACCCAGCTACCGCTACTCTCTATGCTGCTCATCACGATTGTATCGGAGATATATTAAGGTCTTATTTGGATCAGGTTAAATTTGGTTTAGCACACCGCAATTCCAAAGCAATCCGCCACGCTTGGCCAGTTTTGAGGCGGCTGTATCAGCGCGTTACCGCCCGAACCGGTTGTGGGCGCCCGGGTCCCCGCGCCGCCAGGACGTGACGCTCGTAGGGGCGCAGGGACGCGCATGGGCGTCTGGAGGACATCCCGTTGGGAGGCTACGATAGGGTGGACCGCAGCAGGGTCAAGAACGCGGCGTCGTGTGGTCCAGGAAGCCGAGCACCAGAGCGTTGAACTCCCGGGGCTGCTCGATCATGGCCTTGTGGCCAGCCCCGCGCAGGATAGTCAGGTGGGCGTGGGGGATCGCCGCGGCGATGGCCACGCCCGAAGTCAGGGGCACCAGGTGATCCTGGTCGCCCCAGACCACCAGCGTCGGTGCGCTGATCCGCGACAGCTCGGCGCGCACATCATCGGTCAGCAAGGCGCGCGGCGCTGATCATAACCAGCGGCCCCGCGCGCAGCGACCCGCTCATCTTGCCCATGGAGAAGCCCCGTGGCTCCAGCGCTGCCACCTGCAAGGCGCGGGCCATCAGCAACGGCAGGGGCCGCCGCAACGGCAGGCCAGAGGTGTTGACCAACACAAGGCGGTCCACCAACTGGGGGTACCGCACGGCCAGTCGGATGCACACCTGGCCGCCCATGGAGTGGCCGACCAGGTTGGCGCTGCTGATGCCCAGGGCCTCCATCCAGGCGGCCAGCATCTCCACGGCCTGGGCAAAGCCGAAGGCGCGGCGTGGGCGGGTCTGCCCGAAACCGGGCAGATCAACGGCGTAGACGCGGTAGCGCTCGGCCATGGCCGGTAGTGCCCCGGCCCACCAGCGGTGCGAGGCGGCGAAGCCATGCACCAGCACAACGGCATCCCGGTGCTGCTCCCCGGCGGCCACGTAGTGAACCCGCCACGGCCCGACGGTCACCGTCGCGCGGCGCACCTCCACGCCCATGGTGGGGGCGGGAAAGGGTAGACCGCGCTCAACTCTGCTGTACTGCACGTTATCGTCAACTCTGCACGCTATAGTGGGTGGCCAACCGTCGGACCAATCCCGCCCAGGCCTGGTGGCGAACAGGCCTGGGCCACCCGCCGGCGCCGCCCACCTAGACGAGCGCCGGTTCTGCCAATGGCCCTGTCCCCGCCACGTTGGCCCGCCGGGGATTGACCGCCGCATGACTTTATGGAGGCAGCATAGCACATGCTGAGAGTAAGCTATCCACGCCCCCCGCACCTGGATCGCCGGGGCAGAGACACACAGCCTTTACATGATCTTAACACACTTTTAGCCAATACTTAACCTGCGCCACGTACGGTGGAGGCTGTACGCTGATCGGAGCTACTGGAGGGAGAGGGTCATCGCCGCCTCACACCGGGCCGTCTTCTTTCGTTTCGCGGTCACAAGCCTGATCGGGACGGTCATTGACTTCCTGCTGCTGTGGCTATGTGTCTCCGTGGTGGGGCTTGCCGTGCTGCCAGCCAAGCTGCTGGCCAGCGAAGGCACGGTCCTGAACAGTTTTGTGTGGAACGAGCGGTGGACCTTTGCCGGGCGCGCGGCTACCTATAGCCTGCCCCGCCGCCTGGTCTCCTTCCATGGGGCCTACGCCGGTAGCCTGGCGCTATCGCTGACCGTGGTCGGCGTGGGCGTGGCCGTATGGGGCCAGCATGTCTACCTGCTGGCCAACGCCGCGGCGCTGCCCTTAAACTTCCTGTGGACCTATGCTGTCTCCAACTGGGTGATCTGGCGGCGTGGGGCGGAGCCAGTCGGGGGGCGGAGCACCCCCAAGATCCCTGTGCTATCGTTCGCGCAAGACGAGGGTGAGCGGCAGAGCAAAGCCGGGAAGTAGCTCCTCGTCCGTGAGGGGCTCCGCGCCACGGATAACACGGGTGGGCGCATCCGCGTCGTGGATATGGGCCACCCGGCGCGCGGGATAGATGCACCAGACCCGCCGCGCGCCCCCGGCCAGGTAGTCCTGCACCTTCTCCGCCACATCGTCCGCCCTGTCCGACCTGCTAATCACCTCGACGACCAGAGCGGGCACAGCGGGAAAGTACTCACCTTCGGCCCAGGCGACGCGGGCGAGTTGCTCAGGCGGAATGTACACGCCGTCGGCTCCGCGGATCATCTGGGGATCGTCGGGCACGGCAAACCGTAGTCCCACCTCGCCGCTGCCCACGCACCCTACCAGGGCATCGCGCGCCGCGATACCCTGGGCCGGGTTCCAGCCCAGGGAGAGCGCCCATTGCTCCAGATAGCGATCAATGGCCGCCAGGAGGGCCAGTTCCACGAACCCGTGCCTACCCTTTGATGGAGGCATGACGCGCAGTTCTCCTCGCACCAATTCGTGCCTGTTACCATCGTCAGGCAGTGCCGCAAACTCGCCAAAGGTCATGGGCCTGTGCTGGACGACCATTCCGAACCCTCCATCGTCTCCCTGATCTATTGTACTGCCGCCGCCCCCAGAATGATCAAGTGGTCGAGGCGCTCCCGGCGGACACTGACCAGCAAGCGCTCACGGAGGGCAATCATCTGGGGCGTCCGGTAGGCGGCGCGTGGAACCTTGATGCCGCTGTGCTCCGCTCCTTCGTCCAGAGTGGCTGGTTGCTCCACCGCGCGGTCAAGTCTGCTCCCGCGCTCAGACGGTGATGCTCTAATGAGCACTCAGTCCAGGCGGGCTAGCCTCCAACGGGGGTGAACGCTTGCTCCAGGAGGGCGCTGGGCAGGCGCTCGGTGAGCACGGCCACCAGCAGGTCCATCACAACCAGACGGTCGTCGGACGAGCCGGTCTTGAGCACGCGGTCGGCGCTGAGCAGCGCGTTGAAGCTATCAGCCAGCCAGGCGGGGCTGACGTTGGGGGCGCGCGGGGTGCGGCCAACGCCTAGCAACCAATCGCGGAAGCGCCCGCTGAGCACGGCCATCAGGTACTCCGGGGCGGCGCCGCCGTCGAGGAGGGTGCGCAGCAGCGGCAGGGCCAGATCCAGGCGGTGGGCAGTGATCGCGTCCAGCAGGCGGAACACGGTGGCCTCGGCGGCGCTGTGTACCAGGTCGGCCACGACGGCGGTGGTGACCTTGCCGCCCGGCCCCACGTAGGCGGCCAGCTTGGCCAGTTCGGTCTCCATCGCCCATAGGTTTGATTTGTGCGCCCCGATGAGCAGGTCCACGGCTGGTCCCTCCACGGTGATGCCGGCGCCCCCCGCGCGCTCCCGCACCCAGCGGCCTACGGCGGCCGATTGCAGGGGAGCGCTGTAGGTGATCGTGGCGTCGGGCAGCCGGGCTTCTTGCAGGGCCTTGACGTGCAGGTTTGTGGGGGTCAGCGCCCCTTCGGTCAGGATCAGCACCGTGGTGGAGGGGATGCCGCCGATAAAGGTGGCGACCTGGGCGGGCGGCGGCACGCGGCGGGTTGATTTGCCCGGTGGGGCGGGCGTGGGTGCGGCGGGCGGCCTGTCGTCGGTGCGACCCCCGGCGGCTCCTTTGCCACTGGCCGAGGTGAGCAAGCCGCGCACCTCCACCACCTGGGCAGCGGAGAGGAACGGTAGCACGCTGCAGGCGGTGACCACGTCGTCCCAGGAGCAGGTTGTGCCGTCCAGCGTCTGCGTGGCCAGGGCGCCCACGATGGGGTCGGCATGGCGGGCGCGGGCGGCCAGGGCTAGCTGCCGCGAGGTATAGTCGTCCTCGCCGTAGAACAGGTACAACACACGAGGGTCCTCAGGCATGGGGGGAGCTTGATGGGGACCCGGGAACCCGCGCCCTGGCCCACCGAGGGTTATCCATGGTCGGGGTGAGAGGACTTGAACCTCCGACCTCAGCGTCCCAAACGCCGCGCGCTACCAACTGCGCCACACCCCGATGCTCCCGGCCCCCTCAAATATATGCTGTAGGCGGCGTGGCGTCAAGCGCGGCCACCGTTATCTTGATCTATGATCGGCCCTACGACGCCATTGGGCTGGCTCCGTGCGCCGCCGGCGTGGCGGCGCTCACCCCCGTATGACCGTCAGGCCCAGCGCTCGGTAGGGGGCCAGTAGCTCGTCGGAAACGCCCCGTTCGGTGATCAGATGGGTCACGGCGGAGGTGGGGCTGACCACAAAGGGGGCTACCGTGCCCAGCTTTTGAGCCAGCGCTGGGGCCACCACGTCGGCGGCCCCTTCGATCATGGCCCGCTTGGCCGCCGCTTCCTCGTAGTCCACCACGCTCAGCCCCACCTCGGGGTGGATGGCCATGACGCCCACGACGCACAGATCGGCGCGGATGGCCCGCAGCGCGGCCACGGCGCTCGCTCCCACATTGACCAGCGGGTAGCGGTACAGCCGGCCCCCGATCATGATGATCTCAAGGTTGGGCCGCCCGGCCAGTTCGACGGCGATGGGCGGGCTGGTCGTCACAATGGTGGCCCGCAGATCGTGTGGCAGATGGCGCGCCACGGCCAGTGTAGTCGTGCCGCCATCAAGCAAGACCACCTGCCCGGGGCGGATCAACGCCGCCGAGGCGCATGCGACAGCCTCCTTGGCCTCCGACCGCTCGGCCTGACGCGCCATGTAGTCCGCGTTGAGTGGCGGCGCCGGCAGCGCCCCGCCGTAGACGCGGCGTAGCCTGCCCGCCGCGGCCAGTGTGTCCAGGTCGCGGCGGATCGTATCGTCGGAGACATCGAGCGTGCGGCTCAGCTCGGCGGCCACAACCTTGCCTGCCCGCCGTAACTCCCCCAGGATGTGCTCCCGCCGCTCCTGCGCCAACAAGGTGCGGTTTTCTTCACCACTATCCATCAATATGCCCCCTTGATTATGCGGTTTTATGCGGTTATACCCGGTAGTATAGCGTGGGACCGAGGCGCCGCGCCAACGCCGCCCACGCGCCGATGTAGTGCATCATCACCCGCAAGTGGGATGGGGGCACAAGCCAACGCCGCCCACGCGCCGATGTAGTGAGGAGGACATAACGATGAGCGAGGCAAGCGGGCCGTTAGTCATCCTTGTGGCCGGGCCGTACCGCTCGGGCACGAACGATGATCCGGCTCTGATCGAGGCCAATATGCTGGCCATGAACGAGGCGGCGCTACGCCTGTTCCGCGCCGGGCACGTGGGCCTCACCGGGGAGGCTGTCGCGCTGCCTCTGGTGGCCCTGGTCGGTTCGCGTCGCGTCGGTGACGCGGCCTGGGACGAGATCATGCACCCGTTGGGCCGCCTGCTGGCCGCGCGCTGCGACGCGACGCTGCGCATCGGTGGGCCATCGCGCGGGGCCGATGAGATGGTTGAGATTGCCCGCGCGCACGGCCGGCCGGTGTTCTACAGCGTAGCTGATGTGCTACGGGCGCCCTGAGATGGATCAGCGTATCGCGATCAAGGCCGTGGAGACGCTCTCCGACGATTGGGGTGTGCTCAAGAAAACGACCTTTGCCTACCGCCACGCCGACGGGCTCTGGCGCACGCATAGCCGGGAGACCTACGATAGGGGCCATGGGGCGACTATCCTGCTGTACAACAGGCGGCGCGGCACGGTTGTGCTGACCCGGCAGTTCCGCTTGCCTGCCTACGTCACCGGCCACCACGACATGCTCATCGAGGCGTGCGCGGGCCTGCTGGACGCGGACAACGCCGAGCAGTGCATCATGCGGGAGACCGAAGAGGAGACAGGGTACCGGGTTGCCGCGCCCACCAGGCTCTTCGAGGTGTTCATGAGCCCCGGCTCGGTCACCGAGCGGCTGACCTTTTTCGTGGCCGAGTACGAGCCTGGCGCGCGCGTAGCCTGCGGTGGTGGCGTGGAGGGCGAGGACATAGACGTGCTGGAACTGCCCATTGACGATGCCCTGGCCATGATCGCCACCGGTGAGATCGCCGACGGCAAGACGATTATATTGCTGCAGTACGCCAAACTACACGGGCCTCTGGACCTGCTCACATGACAGGTGCCATTTTTGGGAAGCTGTAGGTCCCCAGTTCTGGGGCAGGCATGGTAGACTCGGGCAGAGCACTGCAGCCCGCGTTCAGCGCGCGAGAAAGACGCCGGAGTCA
>JAABUM010001148.1_pt1 | contig 41163 bp, 36 predicted proteins | sample 5559161 | NCBI WGS metagenome assembly JAABUM01 (sample SAMN10711868, study PRJNA513369) | rock metagenome | isolation source: Antarctica rocks | place: Antarctica: Victoria Land, Siegfried Peak nord
GGCGCTACTGGCGCAGCTGGTCGCCACTGCCCCCACCGCCCGCGTTGTGGTGCCTGCTTGAGCACCTCCGCCACGGGCACGGCCTCGACCTGTACGCCTCGCCCTGACCCAAGTCAACAAAGTACCGATAGGAAGGGATCTTAAAGCCGTTGTTGATGATCAGGCGTTCCGGCGGCAGGATGCCGTGCCGCCAGAGGAGGCGCACGATGTCGATGTCGTAGGCCGAGGAGGTCTCGTAATGCGCGCCGCCTTGCAAGGCGTGACGGATGACCTCTTCGGCGACGTTCGCCTTCGTCGCGTTGGCGTAGACGAAGCCGCCCGTATAGCCGACGGCGGCACCGGCCTCGCCGAAGATCGCGATCATCTGGGCGACCCGCTCGGTGATCAGCGGCGTGTAGACGAGTTCGAGCGGGGAGCCGTATTCGCGGGTCAGGGTGTAGAGATCGAGATCACGGAAGTGGAGCCGCCCCTCGCGCACGCTGAGCGTGTCATTGAGCTGCCCGTCCGGCGTGATCCGGGCGTAGCGCGCGCGTAGATAGTCCAGGTATGTGCTCAAGCCCTTCACCCCCCTATGTGGCCCCCGCTACCATGCCGCTCACGTCACGTTGTGTAACACAGGCCGTGGCACGACGCAAAAATTCCCGAGGGCGCGGGGGCACGGATCGAGCGATCCGTGCCCCCGCGCCCTCGGGTCAACTGATTTTGGGACGATCCGTGGCCGTTACGGTGCCGGGCTCGCCGCAGCACTCGGGCTGGGCGAGGGAGATGGATTCATGCTCGGCGCGGGGCTGGCGCTCGGCGAGGCGCTCGGGCTCGGCGACGGGCTGGCGCTTGGCGAAGGTGACGGGCTTGGGTTGGGTGAAGCACTCGGCGAGGGGCTCGGCGAAGCGCTTGGTGAGGGACTGGGACTCGGTGCGGCGCTGGAGCTCGGGCTGGGGCTCGGCGATGGCGATGGCGATGGCGTGGTGGTGTCCCCTACAGCGCGTGTCTTGAAACCTGCGTCCGCCGTCTGGGTGACGTTGCCGACGACATCGCGCGAGATGATGACGAAGTGATAGTTCTGGTTTGGCAGTAACTCCTCGAGGGTGACGGAGTGGAACCGCGCCAACTCCAGATTCCCCGCGAGGCGATCGTATTGATCGGTCGTGCCAAACTTCACTTCGCTGGTGGCGGCCTCATCGGTCTTCCAGACGATGCGAACACTCGTCGTTCTCACATCGGTCACGACCAACTCGGTGATCTGCGGTGCCACTCTATCGGCGTTCTGCGGATAGCGCCACGCGTAGTATTGGAGACCGGTGTTCGCCAACTCCACCTGGAACGCGGGCGGGTTCGAGGGGGTGTAAGTCAGACAGCGGCGCTCGAAACACTGGATCAGGACATCGCGCATGCCGCCGCCCGCCTTCACCGTCGCCCAGTACGGCTCGGTGATCGGCAGACCGGTCACATAGAAGGTTGGGGTATAGATGGCGGCGGTGGAATAGGCTCCGCTGGCATCGGCGACCGGTCCGGTGCTCTGCAAGAACTGGTAGAAGACCGAGGCCATGCTGTGATTCGTCGTCACCCCCGGCACCACGCCGACGGAGGTGACACCGCGCGGGTCCGCGCTATTGTTGACCGCGCCGCTGCGCTCGATCCGCTGGGCGATCGCGTTCCCCGCCGGGATCGGCGGCGCAGCGAGCACCTTGCTGAAGGAGGCATAGGTCGGGCTGGCGTTACTGGTGTCATCGAGATCGCCGAAGGGGATCTCCGCCGGGCTGGTCTTTCTAAACTGGTTGTCACCTTCTTGAACCTCGCCACGGATCATGTCCCGCGCCAGGAGTCCTTGGGTGACGAAGAAGTCGGCGTTTCGATCGCCGCTGGGGTTGTTGATTTCCATGCGGCTCTTATCGAAATACTGGACCAGGTGCTTGCCACTCGGCCCTTCGGCGTACCCCTCGGAGAGGCCCGCCGTGATCTGATTCCCCCAGGTATATGAGCGCGATGCCTGGCCGTAATAGACTGGTTTGTCGTAGCGCTCCCAGACGCGCTGGAACGCGGTATCCGCGAAGGCTGGGTACGTCAGCGTCGGTTCGGCCCGCACCTGCGTGCTGGCCGGGACGCCCCCGATGGTGAGCGCCAGCGCGAGCGCCCCGATGATCAGCCGCGATCGCTTGAGATAGTCCATGCGTCCACTCCTCTCTCCTCGTTGGAAATGCATTCCCTCTGCCCTCCCGATCTCCCTCACCTCCTTTCGGCGCTGCTCCTCCCTGCGACGAGCATCTGCGCCCCATGCTCGCCGCCTCACGGGGAGACTGCCCCGTACAACGCTTGTATTCCGGCTTGGTTGTCGCGAATCGCTGCCTGGGTCACTTGCTCCTTTGGGAGGCTCGGTAGGTGCTGATATGGCGGGGACTACCGATGGAGCGGGCCAAGCCTCGCGATCGCGGGTTGTTGACAAACCACTGACATTCTAGGTGAAGGGCCGCCCTGTGTCCATCGCAATGGCGATGGGCACGAGCGGACATGCTACTATTCCGCCCGCAGCCCGATCGACCGCTGTAAGGGAGCGAGCAGGGAACGCACACCATGATGGGCATGCCTCGCAAAACCACCGTGCGGCGAGATGACGTATCCGGCGCGGTCGTCGTCACCGGCGCATCGAGCGGGATCGGTGAGGTCACCGCGCTGACGCTGGCCCGTGCGGGGTGGCTGACCTTCGCCGGGGTCCGTACTACCGAGGCGGCGGAGCGACTCTCCGCGTCGGCGGGCGCGATCGGTGTCGGCGGGCTGCTGCGACCGCTCATCCTGGATGTGACCGCCGAGGCGCAGATCGCGGCGGCGACGGCGCTTGTCCGCGAGGAGTGTCGGGGACGTGGCGTGCGACTGCGCGGTTTGATCAACAACGCGGGGATCGCGGTGGCCGGGCCGCTCGAACTCGTGCCGCTTGAGCGGCTGCGCGCTTCGCTGGCGATCAACACCGTCGGGGCGCTGGCCGTGACGCAGGCGTTCTTGCCACAGCTGCGGGCGGCGCGCGGGCGCGTCATCAATCTCAGCAGCGTCTCCGGGCGCGTGGCCGCCCCTTTCCTGGGGCCATACGCCGCGTCCAAGTTCGCGCTCGAAGCGCTCTCGGACGCCTTGCGCGTCGAACTCCGGCCCTGGGGAATGCGCGTCATCCTGATCGAGCCGGGGCCGATCGTCACGCCGATCTGGGAGAAAGGGGCCGCGCTGGCCCTCGGCGCCGATGCAGCGCTCGATGGGTCGCCTTATGCGCCGTTTTTGCCGCGTGTGCGGGCGCGTTTTCTCCGGGCGGCGGAGGGGGGCCGGTCGCCGGAACTCGTCGCGACGGCGATCCTGCGCGCGCTGACCGTGCCGCGTCCGCGCGCGCGCTATCTGCTGACGCGCAGCCCGCTCGGCTTCGCACTCTTCGCGCGCTGCGCCCCGGACTGGCTGCGCGACCTATCGTTCGGCGTGGCGCTCGGATTTTGGGCTGGGCCACCGCGCGAGCAGACAAAGCGACAGATGCGAGAGGCGGATGTATGATCGAGCGGAACGAGCGCGAGCAGTTCAACGATCGCGGACGGTATACGGTGATCCCGCGTACCCTCATTTTCTTAACCGAGGGAGATGCGGTGCTGCTGCTGCGCGGTGCGCCGACAAAGCGACTGTGGGCCGGACGCTACAATGGCTTGGGCGGGCATGTGGAGCAGGGCGAAACCTTCGCGGCGGCGGCATTGCGCGAGGTCGAAGAGGAGGCGGGCATAGCCCCGGCACAGATTCGCGATTTCGCCCTGCGCGCGCTCCTGAACATCGAGGGGACGCCGCACGGCGTCCTGCTCGCCGTCTTCGTCGGGGAGGCGCTGACCCGCGCGGTGCGTCCCTCACGAGAGGGGACGCCCGAATGGATCGCGCGTGTGGCGCTGAAGGAGCTTGATCTCGTCGATGGCGATCGACTCTTGCCGCGCCTGCTCGATGCGCGCGGTGTCCTGCACGGGCATCTGCGTTATGATGCGAACGGGGCCGCCGGAGACTTCACGCTCGAATAATACCGAGCACGGGAGCGACACCCTCCCGATGCCCCAATGTATAACGTGAAACATCCCCGGTCGCGCGGGAGAAAGGTGCCGGATGAATCGCGAGGAACTGAAAGCGCGCGTCGCCGCCGCGATCGACCGCCATCAGGATGAGATCATCGCCATCGCCGAGCGCATCTGGCGCGATCCCGAGCTTGGCTTCAAGGAGTTCCGCACGGCGCAGATCGTGATGGAGGAGTTCGGACGCCTCGATCTGCCGCAGCGTTCGGGCCTCGCGATCACCGGGGTCAAGGCCATCGCCGATAGCGGCAAGCCGGGGCCGACCGTCGCGATCATCGGCGAACTCGACTCGATCCTCGTCGCCGATCATCCCTCGGCCAATCCCGAGACCGGCGCGGCGCACTGCTGCGGCCACAACGCCCAGATCGCGAACATGCTCGGGGCCGGGATCGCGCTGACGGAGTCGGGCGTGCTGTCCGAATTGAGCGGTCGCGTGGCGTTGATGGCGGTGCCGGCGGAGGAGTACGTCGAGATCGCGTATCGGTCGGACTTGCGGCGGCAGGGGAAGATCGAATTCCTCGGCGGGAAGAGCGAACTCGTCCGTCTCGGCGAATTCGACGATGTGGACATCGCGATGATGGTCCATACCGCAAGCCAGGATTTCATGGACGGGGTGTTCGGCTCATCGGGGTCGAGTAACGGCTTCGTCGGGAAGAACGCCCGCTTCGTCGGTCGCGCGGCCCACGCCGCCGGTGCCCCGCACCGTGGCGTCAACGCCCTCTACGCCGCCACCGTCGCCCTCGACGCGATCAACGCGCAACGCGAGACCTACCGCGACGAGGACGCGGTGCGGATCCATCCGATCCTCTCCCGTGGCGGCGATCTCGTCAACGTGATCCCGAACGACGTGCGATTGGAGACCTACGTGCGCGGGAAGACAGTCGGCGCGATCGAAGGGGCCGCCGCGAAGGTCGATCGTGCGCTGAAGGCGGGGGCACTCGCCCTCGGGGCGCAGGTGGAGATCACCACCTTGCCGGGGTATCTGCCGCTCTTCAACGATCCGACGCTGCTGGAACTTTTCAGAGCCAACTTCGCGCGCGACTATGACCCGAGCGCATGGACCTTGCGCGGTCACGGGGCCGGTTCCACCGACATGGGCGACATCGCGCATCTGATGCCGACGATCCACCCCTATGCGGTCGGCGCGCGCGGGCAGGGACACGGGAACGACTGGGAGATCGCGGACAAGTACATCGCCTACGTCCTGCCCGCGAAGTTGATGGCCCTCACCGCCGTCGATCTCCTCGCCGACGGGGCGCAAGAGGCGCACGCGCTCCTCGATGGCTATACGCCGCGTATGACCAAGAACGAGTATCTGGCGTTCATGCGTCGCGCCTTCGCCGAGGATACCTTCGATGGCGCGACGTTCTGAGACACGACATACCGCTGTCGGATCGGGCGGGGAGGGGTGAGCGTGGCCGCACGAAAGGACGAGTTGATCGAGTTGGAGGCGGCGCGCGCCGCCTGGTTCGCGGAGTATCACGCGCCGCGCGAGCTCCTCTGTCCCGAGTGCGAGCGTCCGCTCGGCACGCTCTTCTACATCACCTGGGCCGATCAGGTGGTGATGGACGCGCTGGGGGACAGCACCTTCGGCGGCGTGCCAACCCAGGGCTTCTTCGTGCTCGTGCCGCAAGGAGACGCGCCCCTGACGGCCCTCCAGGGACGGCATCGGTACGGGCGTCTCGCGGAGGCGGAGCATCATGGCTCGCCCGCCTGGATCGGGCTCCCCGGCGAGGTCGCGTGCGCCGGTTGCGGGGCGGCGGTGGCGATCCCACATCCGCGCTTCCCGCAGCAGGCACGCCTCGATATCCTCCTCAAGGCGAGCGGGAAGGATCGCCGCCGCTGGCGGCGCGGCTGATACGCGCGAGGCGACACGAGCGGGGCGGCACCGGCGGTGTCGCCCCGTGTTCATAGCTTGGCCGCGTATGTCGCGCGCTCAGCCAGTCGGCGCCGCGGTGCCGCACCGTGTGCTAAGGAGTTGCCGCGCGCGGAAAAGGCGCATCCGCACCGTCGAGACCGGTAGCCCGGTCGTCTCGCTGATCTCGTTGTAGGAGAGGTCGTGCCAGTAGCGCAGTTCGAGGACCGCACGATAGGGCGCGGGGAGCTGATCGAGCCAAGCGCGTACTTCGTGTTGACGCTCGCGATGGAGCGCCACGATCTCTGGTTCCTCCTCGATACTCGCCAGGATGCCCAGATCGCCGCGTCCCTCGCTGGCCGCTTCGAGCGAGAGCGCGCGCTTGCGGCGCAGGGAATCGATGCACCAGTGCGAGGTAATGGCGAGGAGCCACGAGCCGAAGCGGCTGCCGAGCTGGTACGAGGTGAGCCGGGTATAGGCGCGGACGAAGGTTTCTTGCGCGGCATCTTCGGCGTCGGTCGCGTTACCCAGGAGACGATAGGCCAGCGCATACACCGGATGCTTGTAACGCTCGACCAGGACGGTGAACGCGGCAACATCGCCGCCGATGATGCGTACAACGAGCGTGTCGTCGGTTTCGACGGGCGCGGCAATCTCTGCGACGGCGGGACGAAAAGGCACGGACCCGGCGGGACGTAGCATAATGGCGGCCACAAAGTCCTCCAGAAAGCGTGGGCCGGAATGCGACAAGTCGTCGCTTCGGTGCTGTCTCTGGGGATAGCATACGGCGCGGAAAGGGCGCTGCCAATCGCATGGAAGGGGGAGAAGCGGGCGGTCCCTGTGGACTACCTCTTCTCCATCGGATGGGGGAGAACAATCGCTCGACAGATGGAGAGCCGGCAGGCGAGGAGCGGGTGAAAGCGCTCCTCCGTCCACAGCGCTGTGTATAACGTGAAACATCCTCGCCGTGCCTCAACGGACAGTGATACTCAGGAGAAAGGGACGAGTCTCTCTTTCAGCGCGTAAATCGCCGCTTGTGTACGATCCTCAAGGTGGAGCTTCGTGAGAATATTGCTGACGTGTGTTTTGACCGTCTTCTCACTGATCGAAAGCTCCTCACTGATCTGACGATTGCTCCGTCCCTGCGCGATCAACGCCAATACCGTGTGCTCGCGTTCCGTCAGGGGGTGTTCTTCCGTCCCGTGCCCACCGCCGATGGCGATCTCTTGCAGCAGCTTGGTGGCAATGCCAGGCGCGAGAGACGCCTCGCCACGCCGGGCTGCACGGATCGCCACCGCCAGATCCTGCGGTGAGACATCCTTCAGGAGGAAACCTGTCGCCCCTGCGCGGATGGCGGCAAAGACCTTCTGGTCGTCGCCGAATGAGGTCAGGACAATAATCTGAATCTCCGGTTGCGCCGCTTTCATGCGTCGCACGGCCTCGATTCCGTCCATGCGCGGCATCATCAAATCCATCAGCACCACCTGCGGCGCGAGTTCGCGCGCGAGCTGTAGCGCCTCCACCCCATCTTTTGCCTCCCCTACAATCGTAAGATCGGCTTGGAGATCGAGGAAAGTACGTAGGCCCTGCCGAACCACCGCATGGTCATCTACCAGGAGAACACGCACCGCCCCATCGTCTGCTGATGGCGAACCTGTGGCTATCGCGCTCGGTTGTTGTTGCTCGACCATCGGTCTCCCTTTCTCTCGTGCGCGGTCACGATACCTGCGCCAGCGCGATCTCATGCTCAATCGTGACGAGGACGCGCGTTCCCCGGTTGGGTCGGGAGTCGAAGGTCAGCGCGCCGCCGAGCAGTGCGGCGCGCTCGCGCATCCCGCGCGTACCGAAGGCATCCGTGCGAAGCGGCCCACTCGGATCGAAACCCCGCCCATCGTCTTCGATCAGCAGCGAAAGCGCCGTCGCGTCGTTGCGGAGGCTGACGATCGCGCGCGCCGCCGCCGCGTGCTTGACCACATTGTTCAGCGCCTCCTGCGCGATACGGAAGAGTTCACGCTCTTGCTGCTCCGAGAGTCGGAGCGGCAGCGGCCCTTCGACCTGCACCTCCACCGGCAGCAGATGCTCGTGGCGAACCCGCTCACACCAGCGCCGTAATGCCATGACCAGACCCTGCTCGGAAAGTTCCGCCGGGCGTAGGCTATGGATCAGATCGCGCATCTCGGCCAGCGTCTGCTGGGTCCGCTCGCGGAGTTGGGTCAGCTGCTGCGCGGCGGCGGCGGTATCGCGATCGAGGAGCATCCGGGTCGCCTCAATCGTGAGGTTCATCGAGAAGAGCGATTGGGTGACGGAGTCGTGCAGATCGCGTGCGAGACGGTTACGCTCCTCGACGACCGCCAGGCTGAGCGCGCGTTCTTGTAAACGGCTGCGCTCGACGGCGGTGGCGAGCTGATCGCCGAGCGCCAGGAGGGTCCGCTCGTCCTGGGTATCGAGTGGCGCGCTGTGCGCCGCCGCAACCACCTCCAACACCCCGATTACCCCACCCTTCGTGGCGAGTGGCACCAGCAGCCCTCGCCGCCCATCTGTGTCGTCCCGTCCGCCGAAGCGATGCACGCCGCGTTGGGCCAGCACCCAGGCGATATCGTCGTCGGTTGCACGTGCAACGCGGCGGTTGTGCCCGAAAGGGGGCGTAAAATGCACCGTGTCGTCGATGAGCAGGCCGATCCGTGCCGTCTCGTAGCCGAGTGTCTGTTGCAGGGTGGCGATGACCTTCGCGAAAAGGAGGTCGAGCTGCGCGATCGCCACTATCTGCTGGCTCGTCTGATTGAGCAGATGGAGCTGCGCCCCGCGCCGCCGCTCGGCCTCATACAGACGGGCACCATCGAGTGCCGCCGCCGCCTGATCGGCTATGGCCGCCAGGATACGCCGATCCTGCGCGCCGAAGGAGTGTTGGCGCGGGGCGCGGATATCGAGGTAGATCACCCCCAGACGCCGTTCGCGGGCTACCAGCGGCACGCTGATGAACGAGCGCGTATCGAGGGCACGGGCGAGTTCGCCGATCGCCAGACGGTCGTCGTGGTCCGCGTCGGCGACCACCAGCATCTGCCCTTCGAGCATATACTGTTGCACGATCGTCTCCAGACGTTCGCGGTCGTCGGTTCCGAGGGGGGTCTGATGCGGCTGGAAGCCATATTGGTAGAGGCGCTGCACCGTCTGTTGCGCCGCGTCATCGACGTGCGGATCGAAGAAACCGACGATGCAACGATCGACGCCGAGGCTATGGACCGCGTAGCGCGCGATCAGGCGGACCAGCCGGTCGGGATCGAGCGTGCCGGTCGTCAGCTGCGCCATCTGCGCCAACATCCCTGCCTCGGCGCTGCGCCCTTTTTCCGCCACATAGAGGCGAACATTCTCGATCGCACGGGCGATCTGCCCGCCGACCTGCTCCAGCAAGGCCCGCTCGCGCTCGTCCGGTTGCCAGGTCGGGGCGGCGATCAGCACCAGGAGTCCCCGTGTGCGTACCGCCGTATCGAGCGGCAAGGTGATGTAGGTCCGGATACCGCCCGTCGGGACCGCGAGGGGCGCGACGCCGAGCCGGTCGTGGTCAGGCGCTAATTCGCGGATCGCCGCGTGTGCGCGCTCCTGCGCCGCCGGGCGTACCGGCGTTGTGTCATGGTCGGCCCGATCGTGCCAGTGCCAGCGTTCGCCATCCTCGTCGAAAAGCGCGATCGCCCCCCCCTGGGCATCGAATGCGGCACAGACAATGCCCAGACTCCGCGCGATGATCAGATCGAGGTCAAGCGGGCTATCGAGGGCGTCGCCCACTTCGCTCAAGAGATGTAACTCGTGATTGCGGCGCTTGGTGGCGGCCAGCGCGGTGTGTAGGGCATCGCGCGATTCCGCGAGCCGCGTGGCCATCGTATTCATGACGCCGCCGAGCATGTCGAATTCGCTGGACAGGCCGGAGGCGACCCGGGTTTCCAACCGTCCGGCTCCGATCGCCGCCGCTGCCATCGCCAGCGCGTCGAGTGGTCGCGTGATGCTGAGGATCACACGTCGCACGATCCAGAGCCCCAGGAGTGCGGTGGCGGTGGCAAAAAGAAAGGTGAGCAGGATCGTGACCGTGCGCGAACGTTGTCCTGCTCCGACCGCCTCGTTCTGGGCGACTTCCTGCGCACGCTCGATCATGGTGATCTGCCGCTCGATCTGCGCCAACGCCGCCGTACTTTCGGCCTGCCAACCACTGAGGGCCTCGCGATCCGCTCCGCTGCCACGCAGGGCGATAGCACGGTCGGCGGTGACGTCGAGCGCGGCGAATTGCTCGCGTAGAGCGGTGATTGCCGTGAGGGAGGTGTTATCGCGCGCGGTGTTGGCGACCCGGTCGAGCGCCCCCCGACGCGCCGTCAGGCTGGTATGATAGTCGCCCAGTGCGGCGGTATCGCCATTGGCGAGATAGCTGAGGAGACGCAGATTACTGTTGCGCTCGCTCGTTTGGAGGGACGAGAGGTCGCGATAGGCGTATGTCACACCCTCGGTTGTGGCGCTGAGCTCTAGCATAGTGGACCAGTTGATCAGCAAAGCGACGCTGAATACCGCCGCGACCGCCGCCGCCGTGATCGCGTAGAGGATGAGCAGGCGGCGGCCCAGGTGGCGGGTGCTGCGTCGCTCACGCCAGCGGGCTGTCGATTCGTTGCGCCGTTGCATCGCCGCCCTGCCGCATACCGTTGTCGCGCCACACCTCGCCATGGTTGGCGGGGCGAAGGAGGGGCGCGCACGGCACTCGGGACGTGTGCCTCCCCTGACAGTATAGGCAGTAGCCTGGGCAACCTACCCTAGCCTATGGGTCCTGGTTCTCCCCGGGTCGGTGGGTGTTGTCCCGCATCGCGTGGTTTCCCGTGAAACATCGTCGCTCCACTGTCGTCGACATGGATACCAGCGTCGCGTCGCAGCAGATAGCGCGGGAGTCGTCTCTCAGCGACCGTTACGAAGGCTGCCCGCTCACGGTAGATGAGAGAAGAAAGGTTGATCAAAGAAGGAAGAACTGACCGGGTGCCCCATCTGCCAGCGCGCTTTCTCCGCTGTCTTGTGGCTCTCCGCCTCCCTGGTACCGGCTTTGGCTGAGGCTCCTGCGGTCCCTCCCGATCGACGTATGCGCTGGCGTATACTTGGCCCCGATGGCCGTGTTTTGCCAGTTGACCGCGTAGCGCGGTGGATGGGGGTGACGATGGAATTGATCGTCTTGGGTGGGAGCGCTGCAGCCCCGAATCCGGGCGATGCCTCAGCGGGCTATCTGATCGTCGGCGGTGAGACGTCGATCCTGCTCGATTGCGGCTCGGGCGTCGTCTCGAAATTGCGCGAGCGATGCGATCCTCGCGCCCTCTCGGCGATCGTGATCTCGCACCTGCACTCCGACCATACCCTCGATCTGGTGGCGCTGCGCTACACCCTGCAATATGCCCCCCCCGGCCCCGGCGCGGCGATCCCGCTCTACTTGCCGCCACACGGCCAGGAATTCCTCGGTCGTCTCGGCGGGGTCTTCGCCTCGGGGAACGAGCGCCCGGAAGGCTTCTGGGATCGTACCCTCGCCCTGCTCGATTACGCGCCCCATCTGGCGTCTGGTACGCCGCTCCGCATCGGCGGGTTTGCGCTGACCTTCGCCCCGATGCAGCACTACATCCCGGTCTGGGCGATCCGCATCGAGGAGATCGCCACAGGTCGAGTCCTGACCTTCTCCGCCGACACCGGCCCGCACGCGCCGCTGGCCGACTTCGCGCGCGGCTCGGATGTATTCCTCTGCGAGGCGACACTGCTGGAACAGGCACCGGGCAGCGATCCGTCCGGATGGGGACACCTCACCGGGCGCGAAGCGGGGCAGATCGCCGCCGATGCGGGGGTATCGCGGTTGATCCTGACGCATCTGTGGGCCGAGTTGGGCTTCGAGCATTATCGCGAGGATGCCAGCCTGGCTTTCCACGGTCGGATTGACCTGGCGCACGCTGGACTTAAGATATCGATTTGAGCGCGCGTTGATACCATGCGCGATCGGGCGGCGTGGCAGGATACCGGCAAGACAGATGCATACCGACGATAACGGGGCATCCCTCGGCGCGACGATGCGTGCCTGCTCGCGACACTGCTCGCGGAGGCATGCCCCGCAAGGCCGCTGGCATCGAACAGAGGCAAGCATTTTCGGGATGAGCAACGGTAGCAGCACTGTGGGCAGCCGAAGCTGCCAGAGGTCAACTAAAGCAACCTGTTGCTATATGATCAACTGGTTGTATTCCTCTCGATGAATGCGATCATCAGGCGTATGTGCGTCAGATGTCCCCGCTGGTACATCGTGGCATTGCTCAGCCTGTCGGGATCGCCACCGATCGCCGCAGCGATCGACCAACCGATCGCCCCTTCCAGGGCGTCGTCGGGCGTCGTCGCGCTCACCGTACCGGCGGCGAGTGCCTGGCGGCAGCGCTCCTCCAATACGTCGAAATAGGCACTATTGTCGCGCAGCAGCGTCGGCTCCCGCTCCGGCGGCGCGTGGCAGGCCAGGATCGTTCGCGCGCCGAGTGTAGCGAGCGTCCGCAGGGTCGCGCGCAATTCCGGCAGCGCCGCGAGCGAATGCGCGAACGGGAACGGGCGCTCCGCCGCATCGCCCACCAGCAGCGTCGCGATCTCCGGGATCAGGATCACCAGATGATCGACGGTGTGTCCCGGCGCGCGGAAGAGTTCGAGCGTGAGGTCGCCGCCGTCGATCCGCAAGCGCTCGTCGAAGAGTAACGTCGGCGGGGTCGGCTCGACCGCCGCGAAGCGCTCCGGCTCGTCCGCGCGCAACCGATCGAGCCGCGCCGCCACATCCCCCGCTGCGAAGCGCGCCGCGCAGGCGCGGGTGGCGATGATCGGGGCCGGATCGGTGGCGGCGGGTCCGGCGAAGGCGCTGTTGCCCAGGCAGTGATCCCAATCGGCGTGGGTATCGACCACCAGTAACGTCCGCCCATCGCACAGATAGCGTCGGGCGATCACGAGGAGTTGTTCGGCGGTGTCGGGGCCGATCAGGGTGTCGACGATCGCTACATAGCGCGTCGTGACGATGATGAAGACATCCACCAGGGTGCCGCAGCGGCAGATCAGGATGCGGTCATCCCAGCCGTCGTTCGGCACGACCCAAACGCGATCGCGGTGAATCCCGACCTCGCTGACGCTCACGATGCACCCCCTCTCTCTGCTTCCTGCGTCCGCACTCGCTCGCGCTGTTCTTGGCGCAGGCGCAGGGCCTGTTCCAGGATCGGACCCTGCACCGACACGATATCGGTCGGAAGCGCATCGAGCGCGCAGAATCGCGCCTCAGCGATCTCGGCGTTCGCCCGGAATTGGCCACCCCGATACTCGCAAAGGTAGTACACGTCCACCTGAGGGCGACGGTAGCCGCTGCGGACGTGGACAACCTCGCCGATGGCGATCATCATCCCGGTCTCCTCGCGTAATTCCCGCGCCAACCCGAGATCGAGGCGTTCGCTGCCGTCGACCCAGCCTCCCGGTAACCCCCAGGGGTGGCGGCGGCGGTAGGTGTGCCGCAGGAGAAGGATGCGCTCCTGCTCGTCGAAGACGACCCCGACCACGCCGACCAAAAATTTGGTGTTGCCGAGCCAGAGGATCGCCCAGCGCCCCCATCGTGGGATCGGTAGCATTTTCCAGAGCCAGAGGAGCGCGGCGTAGGGCTCCCTCGTCACCCGGTCTCTCCGCACCTCATTCCTTTCCCTCGCGCCGCCGGACCGCATAAGATAGGGTCCGATGAGGCACACACCTCAGCGGGGATTGTAGCAGCGGGCGGGCAGTGGAGGGACGAATGATGACACAGACGGCGGTGGTATGGCGTGACGACATCGGCGATGTACCGGGCGTGCGCGTGGGGCACCACACCGACCCCGCCGCCCTGACCGGTTGCACCGTCGTTCTGACCGAGAATGGCGCGGCGACGGCGGTCGATGTGCGCGGCGCGGCCCCCGGCACCCGCGAGACGGCGCTCCTCGCGCCAGGTCGCACCGTCGATCGGACGCACGCCATCCTGCTGACCGGTGGCAGCGCCTTCGGGCTCGCCGCCGCCGATGGGGTGATGGGCTGGCTGCGCGAGCGGGGCATCGGCTTCCCCACCATCGCCGGCCCCGTCCCGATCGTCCCCGCCGCCGTCCTCTACGACCTCGCGCTCGGCGCGCCGCAATGGCCGGATGCGGCGGCGGGACGTGCCGCCTGCGATGCGGCGCATGGGGCAGACGATACCCCGCTCGCGCAAGGGAACGTCGGCGCGGGCACCGGCGCGACGGTCGGCAAGCTGCGCGGGGCGGCGAGTGCGACCAAGAGCGGCCTCGGCTCGGCCAGCGCGCGCCTGTCGCTCGGCGCGCTCGGCACCGTCACCGTGGGGGCGCTCGTCGCCGTCAACGCCTTCGGCGATGTGCGCGACCCCGCCACCGGCGGCATCGTCGCGGGCGCGCGCGGGGAGCCGGGGCGTTGGCTCGACACCGCCGCCGCCCTCGCCGCAGGCCTCCCCGCCCCCGACGAGGCGGCGGGCACGAATACCACCCTCGCGATCATCGCCACCGACGCGCCGCTCGACGGCTCCAGCGCCTCGCGCCTCGCGCAGAACGCACATGATGCCTTCGCGCGCGCGATCTGGCCCTGCCATACCCCCTTCGATGGCGATACGATCTTCGCCCTCTCGACGCGGCCTGGCACGATCGAGGCCGCGCCGCTCGCCGTCCTCTCGGTCGCCGCCGAGGCGACCCTGACGCGCGCCATCCTCCGTGCCGTGGCGGCGGCGATCGGCGCGGGCGGGTTGCCGTCCGCCGCCGAATGGCGCGCGAACGGCGACTGAGCGCTGTGCTAGTATGCTGACGTGGTGTTCGAGGGTGTGAGGGAGGAAACGATGAGCGGTCAGGTCGGTAAGACGATTATCACGGCGGCGATCACCGGCGGGATCCACATCCCGACGATGAGCCCCTATTTGCCGATCACCCCCGACCAGATCGTCGAGGAGTGCGTGCGCGCCCACGAGGCCGGGGCGGCGGTCTGCCATATTCATGTGCGCGACCCGGAGACAGGCAGGCCGGTCCCGCGCCTCGACCTCTTCCGCGAGGTCGCCACGCGCGTCCGCGAGCGCTGCGATGTCGTCCTCTGCACCACCACGGGCGGTGCGCCGGGGATGAGCACCCCCGAACGGCTCGGTGTGGTCAACGAACTCTCGCCCGAACTCGCCTCCTGCAACATGGGCTCGATGAACTTCGCCCTCTTCCCGCTCACGAGGCGCTACAAGGAGTACAAGTTCGACTGGGAGCGGCCCTTCCTGGAAGGGACCGACGAGAACATCTTCGCCAACACCTTCGGCGGTATGAAAACCTACCTGGAGACGATGCAGGAGCAGGGCACGCGCCCCGAGCTCGAAGTCTACGACGTGGGCATGATCAACAACGCCGCCTTCATGATCAACGCGGGGCTGCTGCCGCACCCGGTCTACATCCAGTTCGTCCTCGGCATCCTCGGCGGCATCCCGGCCACGGTGGAGAATCTCGTCACCCTGTATAATCAGGCGCGGCTCCTCCTCGGCGACTTCAACTGGTCGGTCGCGGCGGCGGGGCGCTTCCAGTTCCCGATCGCGACGGCGGCGCTGGCGATGGGCGGCAACGTGCGCGTCGGGCTGGAAGACAACGTTTACCTCGGCAAGGGGGAACTCGCCAAGAGCAACGCCGATCAGGTGGCGAAGATGGTCCGCATCCTGCGCGAGCTGAGCCTGGAACCGGCCACGCCGGACGAGGCGCGGTCGATCCTCGCCCTTAAGGGGTTGGGCGAGGTGAAGTTCTAACTCGCCGCCGACGTTTGCAACGCGGCGAGCAAGGTGCGCGTGCGAGCGAGCATCGCCCGTGCCGCCGCCGGGTCGGGTGCCTCGGCCAGGAAGACGAGCGCCAGCATTACGACCGTATCGAGGCGATAAAGGTTCTGGATGGCGGGTGGGAGCGCGCCGAGCGGATCGCCGCCGTAGCCAGCCAGGAACGCATCGTCCAGATTGCCGCTCTCGGCGATCCGTGCCACTTCGAGGGCCGGGTCGCCGACGAGCGCGTTGCCCCAATCGATGATCGCGACGATCGCGCCCCGCCGGGTGAAGAGATTGGCAGGACGTGCGTCCATGTGCAACAGCGCGCGCGCCGCCGCGCGTGGGGCCAGCATCGTCGCCATTTCGGTGCATGTCGGCAAGGGGAATGCCTCCCCCGTGAGGCGGGCGAGCGCCACGGCGCGCTCGCCCAGCCGCGCCGCGATCCGCTCGTGCGGGGGCGCGTCGCCCCCCTCGATCAGCGCGAAGTCTGGCGGCGGCAGCGCGTGGATCGCGCGCAGCAGCGCCCCGAAGGCATGGGGGGCGGGCGGGCTGCCATCGCCGACCACGAAGTCGGTCGCCAGGAAATCGACGCCGTCATCGCTTAGGTGCAGCGCGCGGGACGCCGGTGCGGGGATGCCGCGCGCGCACATACTCGGCCAGCGCCGTCTCCTGGCGCAGCAGGCGGCGCGCGTCGAGGACGCCATCGGTGTCGTTGACCAGGGTCGCCACCCACGGCGTCCGTAGCGCCAGCGCCCCGAAGCGTGCCGTCTCGGCGCGGCAGACCAGGAAGTTTAGCCCCGCCCCGGCGACCGATAGTGCCCCGCTGCCCCATTCGGGGTACTCGCGCGCCAACACCTCGCGCAGCGCGGCGAGGTATGGTCCTGTCGCTGGTTGTGAATCGTTCGCTGCGCTCATCACCAGTCCCTTCAAGTCAGTGTCATGCCGCATCGGCGGTGGTCCCATAGCCCACGCTCGTTCAACGATTGTTCAGCGTCAAGTTGGCGATCGCGATCGCGAGTTGCCGGTCGTCTTGCGAGCGTGGGTCGAGATCGTTCGGAGTGCTCGGCGGGTCGAGCGAGCGGAAGGTGAAGAGGTGGCTGCCGGGCGTGAGTGTCAGCGGTATGGCAATATCTCGCGCGCTGTCGATCGTCCATCGTCCGAGTGAGCGACCGTCGAGCAGGACCTCCAAGTGCCGTGGCGTCCGGTAGGAGACGGTGTCGAAGCGCAGGGTATAGGTGTGCTCGGCACCGGAGAAGTTCCAGGCTTCGACCGTCCCCGCTTCCGCCAACCAGCGCATCCGCGAGCCGTTGTCGGACGAGTGCTCGGCCTCCTGCCAGCCGCGCACCGGCGCGATGAACCGATCGATCCCGGCGGGCGGAGCAGCCGGGCGATAGACGATCATCCCGGCGTCCTCGTAGAGCGGGGTCGGCTCGGCGAAGCGCGCCAGGAATTGGGCGATGGTGCTCTGCTCATAATCGGGGTCATCGCGGACGACCACGATCCAGCGCACCCCCGCGTAGGCGAGGATCTGCCGCCCGATCGCCGCCTGATCGACGCCGGGCGTCATGTCCTCGCCCGGTGGCAGGAGTTCTCGGAAGAGCGGCGAGTCGCGGATCGGGTAGGCGAGCCGCCGGGAGATGTAGCCGCCGATCACCGGTCGCCCGTGGACCGTCTGACGGTAATTGGTGAGCGAGCACTGTTTGCAATACGGGATCTCCAGGATCGTCCCCGGCTCGGACGAGGCGGCGAGTTGGCGATAGAAGGGTGGCGCGCTGACCGCCTCCATCGGGAAAGGCACCGCCAGGTGCTCGGCCAGGAGCGCCGCCGCCAGCAGCGCGGTCAGCGTGAGGCGTGTGCGCCCGCCGAGTCGCGCGCCGAAGCGCTGGCGCAACGCCACGATCGCCAGCCCCGCCAGGATCGCCAGGCAGAGGGTGACGACCAGGGCGAGCCGATTCGGCACCCGCGCGATGTTGAGCAGCGGGATCCGCGCGATGAGCGCGTAGGGGAGCGGCACCCCGCGATCGACATCCCCGATCGAGAGCGACGGGCCGAGCGCGAGGACGGCGAAGAGCAGGGTCAGCCCCGCCCACGGCCAGGCGCGACGCGGCGCGCGCCAGAGGGCGATGGCGGCGAGGAGGAGCGGCAGGAAGCCGAGGAAGACGCCGCCGGCGCTGCTCGGCTGCAATGCGCCCTCGCCGATGACACGTCCCAGGGGCCGCCAGAGGGTGGCGAGCTGGGTCGGGCGGACGAAGTCGAGGAGATCGGCACCGTACTGCTGGACTTGCCCCTCGGTCGGCGCGATCGTGGCACCGGAGCGCGCTTGCGCGATCGTCGGCAGCAAGAGCGGTGCGGCCAGCATCAGCCAGAGCGCGCCGATGCTGACCGCCACGATCAGCGGTGCGAGCGCCCGCCGCGCGACGCTCCGCGCCGAGACGTAGCAGAGGGTGAAGAGCGCCGCGAAGAGGATGTACTGCCAGTCGCAGAGCATCAGCAGCAGGAGCGCGCCGACCGCCGCCAGGGTGTAGCCGGTGCGCCGCCGTCCGCTCGCGCCCGTCGCGCGGACGAGGCAGAGGATGTAGGCGGGCAGCCACTCCGAGGCGAGCAGGTTCATGTGCCCGAGCAGGTGGGTCATGTGGTACGAACCGAAGGCGTAGATGATCCCGCCGATGAACCCGGCCTGCCTGCTCCCGCTGATCTCCGCCACCAGTAGGTAGGCGAAGTACCCCGCCAGCGTGAGCGAGAGGAAGACCAGCAGGTTGTAGGCGGGAATCAGCCCGAAGAGCAGTTGCAACGGGATACTGACGAGCCCATTGAAGAGGTTGAGGGTGTGCAGGTAGAGCGGCGCACCGTAGGGGGCGTAGAGCAAAGGCGTCCAGTAGGGGTTCTGCCCCGCCGCCAACGCCCGCTCGGTCCACCAGTAGTTCCAGTAGTTCTGGAGCGCGTCGCCGCCATCGCTCGGCAGCCACGAGCCGAAGTGGCGGATCAGCGGGTAGGTCGCCAGCACGGCGAGCAGGAGATAGAGCCCCAATGGCAGGAGGTGGGCGCGCGCGCAGACGCGCAGACGCTCGCGCTTCGTGGATGGTGTCGTGAGGGCGGGCGTCGGAGCCCAGAGGAGCTGCGCGAGATCGATGCGCCTGCCTGGCCGCCGAACGCGCCGTCTGGTTCGCCCGGTGCGCGGGCGCGGGGCTGTCGCGATGTTCGGGTCTGCGCGCACGATCGTCGGCCACCCCTCGCTAGTGCCTATCGTCGCCGCACTCGGCAATGCCGCGACGCGAGCGCGATGGTGTCTGTCGTCAGAAGGGTACGCCATCGTCGCGCGGGTTGCCAGAGTCACGAGCGCGGCGACCCAGCCTCAGCGCCCTCTGCGCGCCAGGGGGACGAGTCGGCGGGGCGTGCCTCAGCGCCCTTTGCGCGCCGCCACCCCGAACGCCTCCTGACGGCGCTCGATGCGGGTGAAGCCGGCCTCGCCGAGGCGGCGGATGACCCCGCGCGCCACCCCCGCCCCGCCTTTGCTCTCCAGGCTGCCGATGTAGTGGAAGAGCCGTCCGCCGCGCTGGAGGACGCGGAAGAGTTCGCGGTAGAACGCGCCGGAATAGAGTTCCCCCGCGAGGCTGAAGATCGGCGGGTCGTGGATAATCCGCGCGAAGGACTCGTTCGAGAAGCCCGGCACGATGTCGTAGGAATCGCCGATCAACCGGGTGATCTTCGGGTCGGCGAAGAGGGGGCGCGACCAGGGGTTGTCGCGCGCGATGGCGAGCGTGGTCGGGTCGAGTTCGATCGTCACTACTTCGGGCACCCCCGGCGCGCGCGCCGCCGCGATCGCGGTGTAGCCGAGCCCGGTGGACGTATCGAGCACGCGACCGCGCAGCGGCGCGGCCGCGCCGACCTTGGTGAGGGTGTCGCGCCACGGGTCGGTCCCCTTGATCCGGTGCATACTGAAGCCCGCGATCAGGATCGTGGGGGCACCGGCGGTCGGGAAGAGGCTGTAGTGGCGACTCAGCGCTTCGGAGAAGCGCCCGATCCGCTCGGCGTCGCCGGGCGCGCGGATCGCGTAGCACGCCTCCTCGTGGTCCGCGATCTCCGCCAGTTGTTGCCAATCGAGCCACCACCCGCCCGGCAGCATGGCGCGCGCCGGTTCGATCCCGACTTCGTCCGTGGTCAGGCCGAGGTCGAGCGACACCGCCACCGTCGCCGCGGCCGCCGCGCGCGCCGCCAGGAGCACGCGCGCCTGGGTCGCCGCGAGGACGAATGGCGCGGCCTCGGCGGGTTCCTGGCCTGTCTGCACCGCCTCATCCTCACTAGGAGCTCCCACCGTCTCATCCTCCATAGGGGTTCCCTGTGCTGATCCTCCACGGCGCACAGCCTCCGTCCCGATCGGCTATCCTGATGACAGCGCCGCCCACTGACCGGTATGCGCCGCGCGCCGTGCGTCGGGATAGATGGAAAGTATGGCATCGGCGTGCGCAAACCCCGCCTCAGAGCCGATGGTCGCGCCGACCTTTTGTCTTTATGATACAAGGGTTGGCGAGCGCGAGGCTATCCATCGCCCGGCCAATGAGGCCGCGCCCGATTCATCGCCAATATTGCTGAAGGCCGCAACGATCGAGGAGTGAGCAGAGATGAGCATCGCTGTCGATCTCAATAGCGATATGGGGGAGAGTTTCGGCCCCTACACCCTCGGGCAGGACGATGCCTTGCTCGATTGGGTCAGCTCGGCCAACGTCGCCTGCGGTTTCCACGGCGGCGATCCGCGCGTGATGGGCGCGACGGTGGCGCTGGCGCAGGAGAAAGGGGTCGCGATCGGGGCGCACCCGAGCTTCCCCGATCGCGTCGGCTTCGGGCGGCGCGACATGGTGATGACGCCGGACGAGATCGCCACCGATCTCCTCTACCAGCTCGGCGCGCTCGACGCCTTCTGTCGCGTCGCCGGGGTGCCGTTGCGCCACGTCAAGCCGCACGGCGCGCTCTACACCCGGATCGCCGCCGACGCCGATCTGGCACACGCGGTCGCCCAGACGATCGCCCGCTACCGGCGCGATCTGATCCTCATCGGGTTGCCCGGTGGCGAGGTCGAGCGCGCCGCCGCCGCCGCTGGGCTCTCCTTCGCCCGCGAGGCGTTCGCCGACCGTGCGTACAACGACGACGGCACGCTGGTGTCGCGCCGGATCGTGGGGGCGCTGATCACCGATCCGGCCCAGGTGGCCCACCGCGCGGTGCGGATGGTCCTGCAGGGTACGGCGACGACCCTGCTCGGCGGCGAGGTCGCCTTGCAGGCCGACACGATCTGCATCCACGGCGATACCCCCGGCGCACCGGAGCTGGCGCGCACCGTGCGCGCCGCGCTGGAGGCGAACGGGATCGCCGTCCGCCCGCTCACCGAGGTGCTGCAACGGCGCGCACAGGCGAACCGTCTCACAGATGCGGCCTCGACGCCTGCCCCCGGTGCCTGAGCCGCCGCGCACGCCGATTGGCATCCGCGCGCCCTTTGTCGTACCCTCGCACCTGTCGGGAGGCGGCTCTATCGCCCTCCGCGCCGCTGCGAGGAGGGCCGATGGATGCGCACCCGAACGAGTTGGAGGCCGCGCCGCGCTATCGGGCGGTCGGCGATGGTGCGTTGCTGGTCGAGTTTGCGCCGCAGATCGCCCCGGAGATCAACGCGCGGGTGCGGGCGCTCCTCGCCGCGCTCGACGCCGCGCCGCCGCCCGGCCTGCGCGACCTCGTCCCGGCCTACCGAACCCTGCTGATCGAGTACGACCCGACCGTGACCCGCCACGCCGCGCTGCTGGAGTACCTGCGCGGGCTGGTCGCGGCCCCCGCGACCGTCGCGCCAACCCGCCTGGTCACGTTGCCAATCGCGTATGGCGGCGAATTCGGCCCCGATCTGGCCGCCGTGGCCGCACACACCGGCCTCGCGCCGGATGAAGTGATCGCGCGCCACGCGGCGGGGCGCTACCCGGTCTACTTCCTCGGCTTCTCGCCCGGCTTCCCCTACCTCGGCGGCCTCGAAGCGGCGCTGCACACCCCGCGCCTCCCCGAGCCGCGCCTGCGCGTCCCGGCTGGCGCGGTCGGGATCGGCGGCGCGCAGACCGGCGTCTACCCGGCAATCACGCCGGGCGGCTGGCGGATCATCGGGCAGACCCCCGTGCGCCTCTACGACCCAGCCGCCGCCGACCCGTTCCTGCTGCGCGCGGGCGACGAGATCCAGCCGCGCCCGATCGACGCCGCCGAGTATGCGCGGCTGGCCGACGAGGTCGCGGCGGGACGCTATCTGCCGGAGATCGCGGAGGAGGAACGATGAGCGAGAATGGGGCCGCGCTGCGCGTCGTGGCGGCGGGGTTGCAGACAACGGTGCAGGACCTGGGGCGGATCGGCTGGGCGCGCTTCGGCGTCGCGCCGGGCGGCGCGCTCGATGACGGGGCGACCCGCTGGGCCAATCTCCTCGTCGGCAACGAGCCGGGCGCGGCGGCGATTGAATTCGCCCTGCTGGGCCCGACCCTCGTCCACGAAGGGCCGGTGCCGATTGTCTGCGCGCTCGCCGGTGCCGACTTCGGCGCGACGGTCGCTGGCGTGGCACAACCCCCCTGGCACACATTCCTGCTGCCTCCGGGGGCGACGCTGGCTCTGGGTGTGTGCCAGCACGGCGCACGCGGCTACCTGGCGGTGGCGGGCGGCATCGCCGTGCCCGTCGCGCTCGGGAGCCGCAGCACCGACCCGCGCGCCGGGATCGGCGGCGTTGAGGGCCGCGCCCTCCGCGCGGGGGATCGGGTGCCACTCGCGCCCCCCGCCACGCCGCCGGAGAGGGGGCTGGCGCTCCCCGCCGCGCGCATCCCCGCCTATGAGGCGGCACAGGCCGTCCGCGTCGTCCTGGGTCCGCAGGACGACTGTTTCACGGAGGACGCGATCGTCACCTTCCTCTCCTCACACTACACCGTCACGCGCGAGGCCGACCGGATGGGGATGCGCCTCGATGGTCCGGCGCTCCTTTTCAAGGATGGGGCGAGCGGGGCGGATATCATCTCCGAAGGGGTGGTGACCGGCGCGATCCAGGTGCCGTCGCACGGACGACCGATCGTCCTCCTTGCCGCGCGACAGACGACCGGCGGATACGCCAAGATCGCCACGATCATCGGCGCGGACCTCTGGCGACTCGGGCAGGCCCGCCCCGGTGATACCGTGCGCTTCCGCGCCGTCCCGGTGGCGGAGGCGCAGGAACTCGCCGCCCGCCATCGCGCTGCCTACGACCCGGCCCTGCTGGTCCCTAAGCCCTGGCCGAGCGCGACGACAACGACAACGGAGAATGGTGCGATGGCGGCGGAGCGGGCGAAGGCGGCGACGACCGGCGAGGCGGGGTGGACCCCGGAGGCGGTCGGACGCCTCCTCGAACGCGCCGCCGCGCTCGACCTGACCGAGCTGACCCTGGAGGCGCCGGGCGTGCGCCTGCAACTGCGGCGCGGCGCGACCCCCTCGGCGACGACTGAACCGATTGCACCGCTCGGCGCAGACCCGGCATCATCACCGGCGGACGAGCCCGCCCCCGCCCAAGAACCCGGCGAGTTCACCGTGACCGCGCCGCTGCTCGGCGTCTTCTATCGCAGCGCGCGACAAGGGGAGCCGCCGCTCGTCGCGCTCGGCGACCGCGTGGAGGCCGATCAGCCGCTCGGCCTGATCGAGGTGATGAAGACCTTCCATGAGGTGACGGCGGGGCGCATGGCGCGCGTCGTCGCGGTTCGCGCCACCGACGCCACGCCGGTGGAGTATGGCGCGGCGCTCTTCACATTATCCCCAGTCGAATAAGGGCGATCGATTGCCCTTTTTGGATCATCTGTGGACGATCGTCCACAGATGATCCACAGTGGATAACTTGTGGATGATTTCGCGTCACCCCTTGCATCGCGATCCACGGGTGACTACCATTAACGCTGCGTTAGCACTCATCCGGGCAGGAGTGCTAACGTCCTTTGGTGCCTATATGTCGCGCCTGACAGGGCGATGCACGGCGCAGCGATGATCACAGCACCGCGATAGCGACCGAGTTGTAGGGAGGGAACATTATGACCGCCGAATCCGCCCCGACCGACCTGACCGGGGCCAATCCCGTACCGTTCCGTGCGGAGGTCAAGCAACTGCTCACCATCCTGGCGCATTCGCTTTATTCCGACCGCGAGATCTTCCTGCGCGAGCTGATCTCGAACGCCTCCGACGCGATCAATCGCCTCCAGTTCGAGCAGCTGACCAACCGTGACGTGCGCGATCCGGGCCTGGAGCTGGCGATCCGCATCACCGCCGACGAGGAGAACAAGACGCTGACCCTCTCCGATAGCGGCATCGGCATGACCGCCGCCGAGTTGGCCGAGAATCTCGGGACGATCGCCAAGTCGGGCGTCAAGGCGCTGATGGAGGGGCTGGAGACGGGGCAGAAGAGTCAGCTGATCGGCCAGTTCGGCGTCGGCTTCTACTCCGCCTTCGTGGTCGCGGAGGAGATCGTCGTCACCTCCCTCTCCTACGCCGCCGATGCCGAGGCCGCCGAATGGCGCAGCACCGGCGACGAAACCTTCACCGTCGGCCCGGCGGAGCGCGAGGAGCGCGGCACCACGATCGTCCTCAAGCTGCGCGAGGATGCTACCGAGTTCGCGACGCCGTGGCGGATCCGGCAGATCATCAAGCGCCACTCCGACTTCGTCAGCTTCCCGGTCTATGTGGACGGCGAGCAGGCGAACGAGCAGACCGCCCTCTGGCGGGTTCCGCCGCATCAGGTGACCGAGGAGCAGTACAACGGCTTCTATACCGGCCTGACCTACGAGTCGGAGCCGCCGATTCTGCACATGCACGTCTCCACCGACGCGCCAATCGATCTCCACGCGATCCTCTTCGTCCCCGCCACCCGCGAGCGCGGCATGATCGAGCGGCGGATCGAGGGGAAAGTCAAGCTGTATTCCCGCAAGGTGCTGATCCAGGAGGAGGCGAAGGAGCTGCTGCCGCCGCATTACCGCTTCGTCGAGGGGGTCGTCGACTCCGAGGATCTGCCGCTGAACGTGGCGCGCGAGACAGTGCAGGGGACGCAGATCCACCAGCGCATCCGCCGCACCCTGACCGGGCGCATGAACAAGGCGCTCGGCGAGCTGGCGAAGGACGACCCGGAGAAGTACACGATCTTCTGGCGCGAGTTCGGCCCCTTCCTGAAGGAAGGGATCGCGATGGACCCGATGGTCCGCGCCGATCTGGTGCCGCTCCTCCGCTTCCACAGCACCAAGGCGGAGGGAGAGACGCTGATCAGCCTGGCCGACTACGCGGGGCGGATGACGGAGGGGCAGGACGCGATCTACTACGTGCTGGCGTCCGATCTGGAGAGTGCGCGGCAGAGCCCGCACCTGGAGGCGCTGGCGGCGCGCGACCTCGAAGCGCTGCTGCTCACCGATGTCTTCGACAGCGTGATGCTCGAAGGGCTGAGCGACTACGAGGGCAAGCCGCTGAAGAACCTCGACGATCCCGACCTGAAGCTCCCCGGCGACGATGCGGGCGCGGAGTCGCGCGTGGACGACGCGGCGTTCGCGACGCTGGAGGAGCGGGCCAAGGCGATCCTCGGTGATCGCATCTCCGGCGTGCGCGCCTCGACCGTCCTCCAGAGCAGCCCCGCCCGCCTCGTCTCCGCCGACGCCGGTCCGGGGCGCGAGATGGCGCGGATCCAGCGCCTGATGGGGCGCGAGTACAGCGTCCCGACAAAACTGCTGGAACTGAATCGCGGCCACCAACTCGTCGTCGATCTGGCGCGGATCGTCGCGGAGCGCCCGGATGACGCGCTCGTCGGCCTCCTCTTCGAGCAGTTGTACGACAATGCGCTCCTCCTCGAAGGGCTGCACCCCAATCCCTCCGCGATGGTGGGTCGCCTCCAATCCTTGATGGAGGCCGCTGCCCGCGCGGAGCGGTAAACGTCCCAGTCCCGCGAACGCCGGTTCCCCTCGACAATAGGGGAACCGGCGTTTCTTTTTGCTCCGTGGGCGTGTCCATACCGCGTGCTGCGGTCTCTGCTATAGTGCGGCGATGGATATGGACGCTGAGAATCCGGCCATCAAACTTTGCGTTGCCGGGATGCAGGCCGAAGCGGACGGTCGCTACGCCGATGCGCGCTTGCTCTTTCTGCGTGCGTGGGAGGCGCGGCACGACGATTACGCCGCCTGCATCGCCGCGCACTACGTCGCGCGCCACCAGGACGATCCGTGCGACACCTTGCACTGGAATCAGGTAGCCCTTGACCACGCCGGCAAGGTCGCCGACGAGCGCGTGCGCGACTTCTACCCCTCGCTCTATCTCAACCTGGGCCATTCCCATGAATTAGTCGGCATGCTGGCTGAAGCGAAGCGCTATTACACGCTGGCTGAGGAAACCACCGAACGACTTTCGGATGATCGGTATGGCCGCGTGGTACATGGCGCGCTCGCGTCGGCGAAGGAACGCCTGGGGTAATCAACCCGAACTTTACTGCCTTACGCCCCGAAGCGCCCCGCCGCGAACGCCGACAGGTCGAGTCCTGCGGTCTGGCTCTGTGCCATGCGGGCGACGATCGCGCCGGAGTGCGGGCCGAGTTGGAGGCCGGATGGGCCGTGGCCGGTGGCGACGAAGATGTTGTCGTAGCCCGGCACGCGCCCGAGGACCGGCAGTCCGTCGGGGCTGGTCGGGCGCAGGCCGATCCGGATCTCCGCGAGCGTGGCCGCCGCCAACCCCGGCGCGACGCGCAGCGCCTCCGCCAGCACCTCGTGGACGCCCCCCGCCGTCATGCGGTAGTCGTAGCCCGAATCGTGCTCGCGGGTCGCCCCCGCCACCACGCGCCGCTCCGGGAAGGCGAGGAGATACTGCGAGCCGAAGCCGAGGATCACCGGCCAAGCGGTCGTGGTTGTGCCCGGCACGTCCAGGTGGAGTATCTGGCCGCGCTGCGGGTAGAGCGGCAGGGCGACGCTGAGCGCCTGGCCGAGCGCCGCTGTCCATGCACCCCCGGCCACGACAATCGCGTCCGCCGCGATCGTGCTCCCGTCAACGCGCACCCCGGTGGCCCGCCCGCCGACCTGGACGATTTCCGCGCTGCCGTTGACGATCGTCGCCCCGCGCTTCGTCGCCGCGCGACAGAGAGAATCGCGCATCAGGCGACCGTTGACCCGTCCGATGCCGGTGAGATGGATCGCACCAGGGATATTGCCGAGAGGCGGGAAGAGGGCGCGCGCCGCCGCGCCGTCGAGGGTCGTCACCTCGCCGATATTCGCCATGCCGCTGGCGCGGCGCTCTTCGATCGCGGCGAGATGCGTGGGGAGGCGCGCGGCTTCCCCTTCGCTCGTCGCCACGAAGAGTCCCTCGCAGATCGCGAAGCCGGTATCGGTCTCGCCGTCCTCCGCGAGGCGCGCGATCAGTTCGGGGTAGAAGGCGAGCGCCGCCGCCGCGAGCGGGCGCAACGGCCCCTCACCAAGCGCGCCGGTGCCGGGCGAGAGGATCCCCGCCCCGGCGGCGGTCGCCTGCCCGTCGTCCGCGCGGTCGATCAGGGTTACGCTGGCCCCGATGGAGGCCAGCTCGTAGGCCGCGGCCTGCCCGACGATGCCGCCCCCGATCACGACGATCTCGCCCATGCTGCCCCCTCGTTCTCTCGTATCCGCCGTCCTCAGCCCTGCGTCAGCAACCCGCGCTGCCACTCGACCTGCGCCCGTAACCCCTCGCGGGGGCTCGTCTGCGGCGCGTAGCCGAAGTGCGCTCCCGCCTTGCCGATGTCGGCCAGGGTGTTGCGCTGGTCGCCGAGACGGGCCGGGCGGTAGCGGCGCTCGGCTGTGCGCCCGGTTAACTCTTCGAGCAAGGCGAGCGCCGCGTTCATCGAGATCGGCACCCCGCCGCCGATGTTGTAGACCTCCCCCGGCTGCCCCCCCTCTAACGCCAGCAGCGTGCCAGTCACGCCGTCCTCAATGAACGTGTTGCCGCGCGTCTGCTCGCCGTCGCCGAGGATCGCGATCGGCTCGCCGCGCAGCAAGGCGTCGATCCAGATGTGGTACGCCATGTCCGGGCGCTGGCCGGGGCCGTACATCGAGAAGTAGCGCAGGACGACCACCTGGAGGCCGAAGCTCGCGCCGTACGAGAGGGCCAGTTGCTCCGCCGCCAGCTTGGTGATCCCGTAGGGGGAGACCGGGCGGAGCGGCGTCTGCTCGTCGCCGCACGCCTCGGTGCCGTAGACCGAGGAGGTGGAGATCTGCACCAGCCGCCGCCGCTCCCCCTCCCCGACCGTCCGCAGCGCCTCGACCAGGCGCTCGGTTGCCTTCAGGTTGCAGCCCATGTAGAGATCGAAGAGATCCCAGCGGTTGCCGGGCATCGCCGCGAGGTGGACGATCGCCTCGGCGTCCGCGACGAGCGGGGCGAGATTGGCCTCGCGCAGGTCGGCCTCCACGAAGCGGAAGCGGCGCTCGTCGCGCAGCCGTAGCAGATGCTCTTCCTTCAACGGGCGCGGGTAGTAGGGGATGAAGGCATCGAGCCCGACGACCTCATGCCCCTCACCCAGCAATCGCGCGCAGACATTCGACCCGATGAATCCCGCCGCTCCCGTCACGAGGACGCGCATAGGCACCTGTTCCTCTCCACATCGCCACCGGCGACGGTATCTTGCTCACGCCATATCGCCAGGACGCGAGGGCGCGCTTCGCCCGCCCGCTAGAACGAGCGTTGCCCGCGCCGGGTGCTCTACGACGCGGCGGGGACGATCAGCCCGCCGCGCTCCGCGATCGTCTGGAAGTTCGACCACTCCATCCCCTGCGTGCCGTCCTCGATCGCGTGGATCAGGTCGAGGACCGCCGCGTTGATCGGCGTCGGGATGCTGAGTTCGCGCCCCTTGTCCACGATCGCCGCCACCTGCATGTCGACCTCAGTCTTGCGACGCTTAATCTTGAGATCGCGCCAGATGCCCATGTGCTGCTTCGGCGAGCGACGCATCGCGTCGGCCAGCGCGTCGAGCGACCCGTCGGCGGCGGCGCGCTGACCGGGCGCGAAGTCGTTCGGCTCGAACTCGCCGATCGGCTCCAGCGGCTGTGCCTGGGTGCTCGCTATTAGATAGGCCTCCTCGGCGGCGGCGCGGCAAACGAGCCGACCCAGCGGATCGTCAAGGATCGCGGGGATCGGCGCGTCCACGGTGGAGGCGGCGAAGGCGAGCGCGCCGTAGACGAGTTTGCCCCACAAAAAGCCCCAGATGTTCGCGGTCGTCCGCGCGGGCATGACGTTGGCGAGGGTCGCGCGGAGCGCCTCGGCGCGCGGGGTGATCGCACCGTCGAGCTCGCCGATGAAGATCGTCTGCTCGACCCCGAGGCGGATCAGGCCCGGCTCGATCAGGTCCGCCCCGAAGTGGACGAACGCGCCCACCGTCCGCCCCGCCCCGATCGCCTCCGCGATGATCGGCTCGTTCAGCCCATTCTGGAGTGAGAGGACGTAGCCATCGGGCGCGAGGAGCGGCGCGAGATCGCGGATCGCCCCGGCGGTGAAGTGCCCCTTGACGCAGAGGAAGACGACCCCGAGCGGGCCGCTTAACTCGTCCCGCCGGATCGCGCGCACGTCGAACGTGCGGTCGCCGCGCACCCCCTCGATCCGCAGCCCGCGCTCCCGGATCGCCGCGACGTGCGCCGCGTCGATGTCGACCAGCGTCACGTTGTAGCCCGCATCGTGCAGGAATGCGCCGACCGTGCCGCCGATCGCCCCGGCCCCGACGATCGTGATCGGTGTCCCGCGCAGATCGCTCGTGCTCATCGCGTCGCCCCCTCTTTCGGTCACGCTACGGCTCCGCTCGCGGCGCTGCCGTGCCTCTACCCTCGCTGAAATGGTCTCATCGAACCAGCGGCAATGATAACGGAAAGCATTCCCCGCCGTTGTACACTTTCGCCATGCCGATGCGTATATCGTTTATCGCGATCGCGCGCTCGTGGCAAGCGTGTTGCGCCGGAGTGTCATAGAATGGTGGTGTGTGTCGGATCAGTCGGCGGCGATGATCGCCGCATCCGTAGCGCCGCGCTGGCTCTCCGCCACGTTGAATCTTAATCGCACGTTTTAAGGATGGTGGAGCCATGTTAGGGGTTCCTGTCAGCGAGATCATGACCCGCGATGTCATCACCGTGCCACCGGAGATGTCGACCAAGGAAGTGGCGACGATCCTCTCCGAGAAGCGCATCACCGGCCTGCCGGTGGTCGACGCCACGGGCAAGGTCGTGGGTGTCCTGAGCGAACTCGATATCATCAGCCGTCAGGGGGCGACCGCCGCCGACATCATGAGCGGTCAGGTGATCAGCGCCGCGGAGGACGACGACGTGCAGGAGGTCGCCAACCTCTTCTCCAGCCGCCGCATCCGGCGCGTGCCGATCCTGGCCGATGGGAAGCTGGTCGGCCTCGTCAGCCGCTCCGATCTAATGCGCCTTTTCATGACCGCGCGCTGGGTCTGCGAAAATTGCGGCTTCTTCGTACGCGGCTTCGAGCGCCCCGACCCCTGCCCCAACTGCGGCTCGGATCGCGTCTCTTTCCAACGCGAGAGCTGAAGCAAAATCCCGGGAGGGGCTTGACAAGGTGTACGTACAGGAGTATCCTACTCGTGGCGGGACAACCTCCATCCTCCCTCCTCATAACCCCCGGACTGTTGGCGGCAGTCCGGGGGTTCCTTTTTGTCCATTTTCTCGCCGCTCGCCGTATCTGTCGGCGCGATCCCCGCTGACTTGTAGCGCGCCACGATTCCGACGGCCTCCTGGATAACGTACTCGCGGAGCGCGCTCGGCTCCTCGACAAGCAGCCGTGTACCGAAACCGAGCGCGAACTCGCGCGCCGTGCGCTCCCCATCGAAGCAGATACGCAAGGTGATCCAGCCGTCGGCGTCAGGTACGGCCTCGTCCTCGATCCGCGCGAAACGGCCGCCGCTGCGGATCGTCCGCACGACCTCGGGCGCGACCCGCACCGTGGCACGGTATTGCGGCAGTGCGCCGAGGAACTCGCGCGACGATGCCGCCCAATGCGCGGCCAGATCGAAGCCTGCCGGGCGCTCGCACGGCGTCTCCAGCAGGGTCGCTGCGACGATCCGGGAGACGCGATAGGTGCGGAGCTCCCCCGCCACCGCGGCGCTCAGATACCAGAGGCTCCCTTTCGCCACCAGGCCGAGCGGGTCGATCGTGCGCTCGACCTCGCTGTCGTCGGCGCGGCGGTAGCGGATCGCCACCTGACGGTCGCCCCAAAGCGCCGCTTGCAGGGTCGGCATGGCCGGTAGCGCCCTCTCGGACTGTCGCCATCCCGCGACATCGATGTGGATCCGCTCGCGCACCTCCTCCGCCTCGGAGCGCTGCGCCTGCGGCAGCGCCGCGCGCAGCTTAATTCTGGCCCCCTCCGCCGCGCCGCTCAGGCCGAGATCGGCGAAGAGCCGCGCCGGTGTGCCGACGAAGAGCGTCTGCATCTCCGTCGCGCTGAGGCCGGTCAAATTCGTGCGATATTCGGCGAGCAGATACCAGCCGCCGCCCGTACCACGCTCCGCCACGACCGGCACGCCCGCCCCGCTCAGCGCATCCATGTCGCGGTGGATCGTGCGCGGCGACACCGCCAGGCGTTGGGCCAGTTCCCCGGTCGTGACCCGCCGCTCGGTGCGGAGCAGTAGCAGGATCGACAGCAAGCGATCGGCGCGCATGGCTTCCCCCTCCATGATCCACTGTCGCCCGATTGTACCGCGCCAACATGACAGGGGATGGCAACAATCGTCCGGTATGATCGCCTCGGAGCGAACCGGGTGGCTCGATGCCGCGTATACAGGAGGGAACGATGCGCTACGGTTTTGTGATGCCTTTCGGGGATGCCCGCACCGCCGCCGATCTTGCCGCGCTCGCGGAGGCGTCCGGTTGGGATGCCTTCTTTGTCTGGGAGGCGACCTGGGGGGTCGATGCCTGGGTGGCGCTGACCGCCGCCGCCATGCGGACCGAGCGGATCAGGCTCGGGACGATGCTGACGCCGCTATCGCGGATGCGTCCGTGGAAGCTCGCCAGCGAGACCGCCACCCTCGATAACCTCTCGGGCGGGCGCGTCATCCTGGCGGTCGGACTCGGCGCGCCGGAAACCGGCTTCGCGGAGTTCGGGGAGGTGACCGATCGCCGGACGCGCGCCGAACTCCTGGACGAAGGGCTCGACATCGTCACCGGCCTTTGGGCAGGGCAACCGTTCAATTACAGCGGCAAGCACTACACGGTGCGCGAGACGACCTTCGCGCCGCCCGCGCCCCCGGTGCAGCAGCCGCGCATCCCGATCTGGGTCGTCGGGGCGTGGCCGCGCGAGAAATCCATGCGCCGCGCCCTGCGCTACGACGGCCTGCTGCCCAACGTCATCGGCGAGGATGGCGCGGCGCGCAACCCGAGACCCGAGGAGATCGCGGCCATGCGCGACTATGCCGTCGCCAATCGCGCCGAGGTCGGCTCCTACGAGATCATCATGGAGGGGGAGACACCGGGCGATGATTCCGCCGCCGCGATCGTCGGTTCCTGGTCGGCGGCAGGCGCGACGTGGTGGCTCGAAACGCGCTGGGCGTTGCCGCGCGAGCCGGAGAGCCTCCCCGCCGTCCGCGAGCGGATCGCGCAGGGGCCGCCACGCATCGAGGAGTAGCCATGTTGCGCGAGGCTTGTGATAGCGCGGATCGCGGGTGGCAAGGGGCGGGCGGTTCGACACCGCCCGCCCCATTACGGCTTTGTCTTGCTCGCTGACGCGCCGACCGGGCCGCTACTCCTCCGCACGATCCAGCGCCGCCCGCATCGCCGTCGCCACGCCGCGCTCGCCGGGGTCATCGCTCGCCGCGAGCGCGGCCACAACCCCGCGCCGATCGACGGTCGGGCGGTTCTGGCTCAGCTTCGCCTTCCCTTCGAGGCGCGCGATCGGGATTTCGAACGCGACCAGGGCGCGCAGTTGTCGCTGGAGATAGTCGGGGTCCAGGTCCATCGGCCACGGCGCGGCAAATTGCGCCTCGTGGTGCGCCGTGAGGTCGCGCAGGATCGCCTCCACACGTCCCGCGTCCTCGATGATGTGCGGGGTGCCGTAGGCGTGGACCGCCGAGTAGTTCCAGGTCGGGACGCTCGGATCGGTCTTGTACCAGGACGGGGAGATATAGGCGTGGTCGGCGGCAAAGATGATCAGCGCCTCGCGCCCCGAGGCCAGATCGCGCCACTGCTCGTTCGCCCGCGCCAGGTGGCCGATCAGCGTCCCGTGCTCGCCCGCAGCGGGATCGAGGCGCAGGGGGAGATGGGTGGCCTGCGGCACACCACCGCGCACGGTGATCACCACGGCGAAGCCGAAGCGCTCCATCAGGGCGTGCAACTCCGCCCGCTCGGTCAGCGCGAAGGCTTTTGGCGTATACATAGCTCTCCCTCGCTCTCTGACTCGCCCCGCGGTGAAGCCGCGACGAGGCCCATACTCCCTTCAGTATACGGGCGAGTGGACCGCTGCATAGGTCCACTCGGGGTCGCACTCGCTGGTCCATTCTCGATAGGGTTAGCGGATGGGGCGGGATCGATCGATCCCGCCCCGCCCCGGTCAGTTCCTTGTGGAGCAGCGCCGCCGCCTAATCCGCCGCCTGCACCGGCGCTTGCCAGCGTAGATTCGGCTTGCGCGCGGCACTCGCCTCGTCGAGGCGGCGTACCGGCGTGTGATGCGGCGCGGACTTGATTTCCTCCGGCTTTTCTTCCACCTCGCGCGCGATCTCGCGCATCGCCGCGATGAAGCTGTCCAGCGTCTCTACCGACTCCGTCTCGGTCGGCTCGATCAGCAGCGCCTCGTCGATGATCAGCGGGAAGTAGATCGTCGGCGGGTAGAAGCCTTTGTCGATCAGCCGCTTGGCGATATCCAATGTGCGGACGCCGTGCTTCTTCTGGCGCGAGCCGGAGAGGAGGCACTCGTGCATGGTGATGCGGTCGATCGGCACGTCGTAGACATCGGCGAGCTTGACCCGGATGTAGTTGGCGTTGAGGACCGCGTGCTCGCTGACCGAGCGGAGGCCCGTGTTGCCGTTGGCGATGATGTACGTGTAGGCGCGGACCAGCACGCCGAAGTTGCCCCAGAAGGCGTGGAGCTTGCCGATCGTGTCCGGCACCGGCGTCAGGCGGTAGGTCGTCCCGTTCTCCGTCTCCTCCTTGACGACGGTCGGCGTCGGGAGGAAGCGCGCGAGGTGCGCCTTCACGCCCACCGGCCCCGCCCCCGGCCCGCCGCCGCCGTGCGGCGTCGAGAAGGTCTTGTGGACGTTGTAGTGCATGATGTCGAAGCCGATCGCGCCCGGCTTGACGATCCCCAGGATCGCGTTGAAGTTCGCGCCGTCGTTGTAGACGAGTCCGCCCGCCGCGTGGACGATCTCCACCAGCTCCGAGGCCCCCTCGTCGTAGAGGCCGAGGGTGTTCGGGTTGGTGATCATCATCGCGGCGGTGTCTGGCCCGACCGCCTTGCGGAGCGCCTCCAGATCGACGTTGCCGCGCTTATCAGAGGGGATGGTGATGACCTGATAGCCGACCATCGCGGCGGTCGCCGGGTTGGTGCCGTGCGCCGAGTCGGGGACGATCACCTTGGTGCGGGCGGTGTCGCCGCGGCTCTCGTGGTAGGCGCGCACCGTCAGGATGCCGGTCAGTTCGCCATGTGCGCCCGCCGCCGGTTGCAGCGTCACCGCATCGAAGCCGCTGATCTCGGCGAGATAGCCCTGCAACTCGTAGAGGAGTTCGAGCGCGCCCTGCGCCGTCTCGGCGGGCTGGTAGGGGTGCAGTTGTGCGAAGCCCGCCTGCCGGGCCGCGTCCTCGTTGATCCGCGGGTTGTACTTCATGGTGCAGGAACCGAGCGGGTAGAACCCCAGGTCGATCCCGTAGTTCAGCTGCGACAGGCGGGTGAAGTGCTTCACCACGTCGCGCTCCGCCACCTCCGGTAGCGGCAGCGACGCGCGGCGCAACTCCGCCGGGATCGTCTGCTCCGGCACATCGCAGGCCGGGACCGGCACGCCCTTGCGCCCCGGCTTGCTCATCTCGAAGAGCAGTGCTTCAGCCACGATCCCTCGCTCCTTTGTGTCGGTTCCCCAGCCCGAACACGGCCAAGGGGGAATACACCGACATTCGCCGATCGGCCACCCCAGTCGCGCAAGGATAGCATGGGCGCGCGTGGGGTCACAACGCGGCCTCCGCGCGATGAAAATGGGATGTTGGGCTTGAGACCCCGTGTGCGCCTGGCACCGCAGGCAATGTTGCCGGTGACGGCGAGAGGATGCAGAGGTGGGTCAGGAGTGCCGGATTGTGGTCGCCCCAGCAGCAGCACGCAATATCAGCCGCCATTACAGTATGTGGGTACGCCGCAAGGCGGGCGATCGCGCCCACGGTGGGTGCAGGAGTTATCGGTCAAGCACCCCTAGTGCCTCCAGATCGTGCCGATCGCTCTATTTGCTTCAGTGCCAATAGCGTCAGACGGACGACGAGGCCGCGCGGAAAGAAGCGCGGCAGATTGGCGAGCAGCGCATTCTGCCTGCCCGATACAACGGAAGGGCGACCTTGCTCAAGCGCTCGCAGCCCAACGCGAACAACGGTTTCCGGCGTCTCCATGTTGCCGGGGACGGCACCCTGCGCGCCGGCTACCGCGAAGAATTCGGTACTCGTGGCCCCCGGACTTAGGGCCAGAATCCGCACGCCTTTGGTGCGATATTCTCCCCATAGTGCCTCCGTGAATGACAACACAAACGCTTTGCTCGCACCATACACCGCCGCGTATGGTGATGGTTGATATGCGGCGACCGACGCGATATTGATGATCGCGCCCTGGCGACGCGCCACCATCGGCGGTAAAAAGCGATGGGTCAGATCGACGAGCGTGGCCACATTGAGCCTGATTTCCTGCTGCTCGCGCTCCGCATCGAGTGTCTCGAACGGGCCATACGTCCCGAAACCTGCGTTATTAATCAGGATATCGACCGTCAGTCCGCGCCGCTGCACTTCCGTGAAAACGTTGTGCGCCGCGTCTGCGTGACTGAGATCGGTGGCAATTACCTCGGTGCGGATCGCGTGCTGGGTCGCCAACCGATCGGCAAGAGCGTGCAATTTATCCTCCGACCGTGCGACGAGGATGAGATGGGCACCAACAGATGCCAATCTTGCAGCGAATGCGGCGCCAATACCCGACGAGGCACCGGTGACGAGCGCGGTCTTATCCCGGTACAGATCCATGACATCCCCCTTTTATGATCGCGATGAATCGTTCCGAATCGCTGCCCGCCTGATTTGGACAGCGCCAAGATTGAGCCATTGTATACTGAAGTCTGGACGGTGTCAAGATCCGGAAAGGACATCAGCGATGCAACAAAGCGGGAAGCGCTCCTATCATCATGGCGACCTTCGACAGGCGTTGCTGGATGCGGCGTTAGAGATCGTGTCAGCGCGTGGCCTCTCCTCTCTCACCCTGCGCGAGGTCGCGCGGCAGGCCGGGGTGAGCCACAACGCGCCATATCATCACTTCGCAGATAAGGCCGAACTCGTCGTCGCCCTCACGGTTGACGGTTTCCAGACGCTGGAACGGGCCTTACGCTCGGCCTATGAACAAACCGAGGGAACCGCGATGGCACGAACCTTGGCGATTGGCGGGGCCTATCTCCGTTTCGCCCTCGATAATCCGGCGGTATTTCGCCTGTTGTTTCGCCCTGAATTGCGCCAATCATCCCGCGATGGCGGGGGGTGGGATGAAACGGTCGAGCACGCTGCCGACGCGACCGTCCAAGTCTTACTGCGGGGTATCGATGCTGCCCAGCAGGTGGGAGCGCTGAGGACGGAGACGCCCGTAGAGATTCTGGCACTGACACTCTGGTCGACGATGCACGGTCTGACCGTACTGCTCCTGGACAATCTCCTGGTAGACAAAAAATCTGCGGTACCCGATGCGGCCCCTTCTTCGGAGAACGCCGAACAGCTTATGGTGCAGGTGATGCAATTAGTGCTGCAAGGACTGCGACATCCTAGCGCTTGAAGGTGGCGCGCAGGGTGACGAACCGGGCTGCGGACCAGGGCATGGCTCTACACGCCACGGCCTCCTCAGCGTAAACCGATCTGGAGCGCCTAGCTATCGCACGGTTTAGCGCGATACCGACATGGTTGTACTTCATGCAAGAGTCAACCAAAAGGTTCGTCAGGTATTCCTTTACCACCGCATCGTGATCGCCCCACCGCGCAGCGCCGGCGTCCCGACCTCTAGCATATCAGCGGTGTAGGTGACGGCGAGATCGAGGCCGTCGAGATCAGCGCGGGGCCGCGTGGATTCGGCGGCCTCGAGATGCAATCGCAGGAGGTAGCGCCGCGCCAATGTTCCCGCGATGACGATCATCGCCTCGCGCCCCTCGGCGTTGAGGCGGATCGTGGCGATCGTGTCGTCCGCTTCGGGGAGATCGAGGCGGTCGCGCCCGACCAGGACGCAGCGCAGGGTCAGCATGTCGATCGACGCGGCGTCGGTGTGGCGCATCGTCGGCCCGAGCGGTGGGAGTCGCGCGCCGTGCCACGAATGTCTCTGTGCGGGCGGCCAGCACTTCCACTCAACAGAAGGGCGGGGCACCCGCTTGGATGCCCCGCCCTCGCCGCACCCCGCACGGCTCATTCGTCATTCGTACTTCGTACTTGCTCAGCCCTTCACCGCCCCCGCCGTCAGCCCGGAGATGATCCGGCGCTGGAAGAGGAGCACGAGGATCACCAGCGGCAGGGTGATCACGATCGAGGCGGCGGTGATCTGCCCCCACGGGTATTGTGCGGCGGCGTCGGCCCCCTCGAACTGCGCGATCGCGACGGTCGCGGGCAGCCGGTTCGGCTGGCTCATGAAGGTGCGGGCGAAGAGGAATTCGTTCCAGGCCTGGATGAAGAGGAGGATCGCCGCCGTGAAGATCCCCGGCGCGGCGAGCGGCGCGACGATCTTGAATAAGGTCTGCATCCGTGTGCAGCCATCGACGCGCGCCGATTCTTCCAGTTCGATCGGCATCCCATTAAAGAAAGCAGTCAGCGTCCAGATGCAGATCGGCAGGGTGAAGGTCACGTTCGGCAGGATCAGCGCCAGGTAGTTGTTCGTCAGCCCCCACTCGTTGAACTGTCGGAAGAGCGGCCCGATGATCGCGATGCCGGGGAACATCGAGATCGCCAGGACCAGCGCCAACAGGAGATTCTTGCCAGGGAAGTCGAGGCGGGCAATCGCGTAGGCGCAGAACGAGCCGATCGCCAGCGAGATCATCGTGGCGCTTGTCGCCACGATCGCGCTATTCAGCAGCGACCAGCGGAAACGCTCCAACTGGAAGATCTGGGCGTAGTTGACCAGATCGAACGGATTCGGGAGGTAGTTGATCGGCACATTGAAGATCGTCGTCGTGCCCTTAAAGGAAGTTAGCAACGTCCAGATGAACGGGGCGAGGCAGAAGATCACGAAGAAGGCGATGAACAAATAGAAGCCGGTTTGACTGAGGAACTCACGACGCTGCCGTTGCGCGGTGTGCGCGTTGGCGGCGCGCTCGCGCGTCGTCATGCTCTTCGCCGGAGCGGTCATGCTCGTCCTCCTTGCGTCGGCGTGCCCAGCACCTTGATGAAGATGAAGCTGATGATCAGGACGGTTAGGAAGGTCATCACCGCGAGCGCCGAGCCGTAGCCGAAATTGAGGCTGGTGAAGAGGGTATTGTAGGCATAGAGGACCAGCGTCTCCGTCGATTGTCCCGGACCGCCGTTGGTGAGGACGCGCGGGAGGTCGAACATGCGGACCGCATCGATCGTGCGGAAGAGGAGTGCGACAAGGATCGTCGGCTTCAGCAGGGGCAGGGTGATCTGCCAGAAGGCTTGCCACCCGGTCGCGCCATCGATCGCGGATGCCTCGTAGATGTCACTAGGGATCAGTTGCAATCCGGCCAACAAGAGGAGCGCCATGAACGGTGTCGTCTTCCAAATCTCCGCGCCGATCATCGCCCAGATCGTCAGGTTCGGCTTGGCGAGGAAGATCAGCGGCTGTTCGATGATGTGCAGGCGGATCAGGATGTCGTTGGCGACGCCGTAGCGACCGTCGTAAATCCAGGCCCACATCCGGGCCGAGACGACCGTGGTGAGCGCCCAGGGCACCAACACCGCCGCGCGCACGATGCCACGCCCGACGAATGCACGATTGATCGCCAGTGCGATGATCATGCCGAGTACCAGCTCCACCGCCACCGACAGCCCGGCGACGGTACCGGTGACGCGCATGGCGTTCTGCCAGCGTTCGTCCTGGAGGACAGTGGCGTAGTTCTCCAGACCGACAAATGGCTGAGCCTGATTGGCGAAGCGTAGGCTGATCTTGAACATGCTGTCGCGGATTGTCCCGAGCAAGGGGAAGAGCGCGACCCCGATGATGAAGAGAACCGAAGGAGCCGCCAGCATCATCCCGAGACGGGAGTCGGCGCGCGCCTGGGCGCTACGCCGCACCCTGGTGCGGCGTGGTACCCCGGTGATGAGGCGTTCTGTCGTTGCCATCCCCACTCCTGACCGCACAGAGGCCCCCAGTTGGGCCATATATCGAATGGGGGGCGCGGGCTCGCCCCGCGCCCCCCGGCCAGCGCTCGCCTATGCCTTGAGGATCGTCCGCATCTTGTCGGCCATCTGCTTGATCGCTTGGTCGGGCTTGAGCTGCTGCGCCATCGCCTGGCCGAAGGCCGGCTGGATCGCGTCGGCGGACATCTGCGGGTAGAAGGGCGTTACCGGGCGTGGCTTAAGGGTGTCGAGCGAGGACTGCGCCGACTTCGCCCACGGGAATTTCGCCTGGATCTCGCCGTCATCGAAGACCGCTGGGCGGGCGGAGAGGAAACCGCCGTTGAGCATGCGCTGCTTCTGATTGTCCTGGTTGGTCAGGACCTTGATCGCCTCGATCGCCTCCTTCTGCTTCTTGGAGAACTGCGAGACGCTGAGGTTCCAGGTGCCGAGGCAGCCGGGTCCGGGCTTCGTGCCATCCTTCGACGGCAACGGCACGACCCCCCATTGCTCGGGCTTGACAACGGAATCGGGCTTGTACAACTCGCCGATGCTCGAGAACCAGAGGCGAATCATTGAGACCTTGCCGCCACGGAAGAGGTTGATCACGTCCGCGCCGAGCTTGAATTGGAGCGCCGCCTCGGGGATGATCTTGTCCTTGTACAGGAAGTCGACGACTTTCTGCATACTGTCCACGCCGGCGGTGCCCTTGTCCACGACGACTTGCAGCTTATCGTCGACCAGATCGCCGCCGTAGCCCCAGAGGAACTCCATCCAGTTGATGATGCCACCCTCATTCTGCGGCAACTGCATCGCGAACCCGGCGAGATCGGGCGTCTGCAACGCTTTCGCGGCGTTGAGCAGATCGTCGTACGTCTTCGGTGCCTGAAGGCTCTTCGCGTCGAAGAGATCCTTGCGATAGTAGAGGCCGGGGCCGTTGTTGTACCAGGGGAAGGCGTAGATCTTGCCGTTATAGATCGCGCCGTCGAGCGTGCCCTTGAAGAATCCGGCCCGGTCGGCCTGCGGGAACGCGTCGTCTAGCGGGATGGTCCACCCGGCGGCGGCGAACTCGGGCACGAACGGCACGTCGGACGAGATGATATCAGCCGACGGATCCTTGGACGAGCCGACCGTCACGAACTTATCGTGCAGATCGGTCGTCGTCGCGCCCTGTTCCTGATAATCGATTTTGAGCGTCTTGCTCGCCGTGTTGAATGCTTCCACTTGCTTGGCGGTGTAGCCGGTTGTGTCGCGCGCGGCGAACCAGACAACCGTCGTGGTGCCGCTCGCCCCGCTGGACGAGGCGGCGGGGGAGGTGCTGGCGGCGGGGGCGCTGCTCGCGCCACCAGCCGGGACGGAGGTCGCGGAGGTGCCGCTGCCGGTGCCGCCGGACGAACTGCTGCCGCAGGCGGCGAGCAGCGCCAACGCCCCGGCGGCGACCGCGCCCTTCAACAGACCGCGCCGGGAAAGTGCCGTCTCCCCCGCTTGCTCACCGAGTAAGGCAAAACGTTGTCGTCGATCATCCACCGTGTTCATCCTCCTTCAGAAACCCCACAATAGACCCACACGATGCCTGTGGTCAGAACGGATATCTGACCAACGCTCGGTCTGCATCACCCGCTACATTGGGGGTGGAGGTGTGGTGCCGTAAGCGGTGATTCACCGTTTTACAACTCCACTTGTTATGCCGCACGCCGGGATGGAGTCGCCGCATTATAGCATCAGCGCCCGCATCTTTGTAAAGATAAAAAAGATTCGTGCCGATGTCTTCGTCTACTACCACAACAGCGCTGTATGGTCCGTCGTTTGACCAGTAGATAACCTTCGCAATAGGAGGCAGGCGTGATGGCCCCCCTCCCCGGTCGGCCGGGGTTACGCGGCGAGGCGCTCGCGATAGGCGGCGACCCGGCGCAGGCGGCGGTTGACCAGCCCGGCCACGGC
>JAABUM010001149.1_pt1 | contig 41155 bp, 36 predicted proteins | sample 5559161 | NCBI WGS metagenome assembly JAABUM01 (sample SAMN10711868, study PRJNA513369) | rock metagenome | isolation source: Antarctica rocks | place: Antarctica: Victoria Land, Siegfried Peak nord
TCGCGCCTCACGCTCACTTCCCCCTCTCCCTCCGGGAGAGGGTTGGGGTGAGGGAAACGGCAAGCACTGACCCTGCAACTGCGGCAGCAGGCATAGATGGGCCAGAGCCTGTGCGTGCGGCCTCCCTCACCCCGGCCCTCTCCCGGAGGGAGAGGGGGCAACGCAGCCCCGTCATCACGTCTCCACCGCCCGGCCCTTGAGCGGGAACATGCCACGCGGGCGGCGCTGGATGAACAGGATCAGCAGCACCAGCACCACGATCTTGCCCAGCACGGCACCCGCCACCGGCTCCAGGAACTTGTTGACCACCCCCAGGGTCAGTGCCCCCAGCGCCGTGCCCCACAGGTTGCCGACGCCGCCGAACACCACCACCATGAAGCTGTCTATGATGTAGCCCTGGCCCAGGTTCGGGCTGACGTTGTCTATCTGGCTCAGCGCCACGCCCGCCATTCCCGCCACGCCCGACCCCAGCCCGAAGGTCAGCGCGTCAATCCAGGGCGTGCGTATGCCCATCGCCGCCGCCATGCGCCGGTTCTGCGTCACCGCCCGCATACGCAGGCCCAGCGGCGTGAAGCGCAGCACCGCCATCAGCGCCAGCAGCACGGCTATGGCGAACACAATGATGGACACCCGGTTATAGGTCAGCGTGACCTGCCCGATCCGCCCGGCGCCGCTCATCCACGCCGGCGTCCCGACCTCACGGTTGGTCGGCCCGAACAGCGACCGCACGGCCTGCTGCAGCACCAGCGACAGCCCGAAGGTCGCCAGCAAGGTTTCCAAGGGGCGGCCATACAGGAAGCGGATCAGCCCGCGCTCGATCACCATGCCCAGCGCGCCGGACGCCAGGAAGGCCAGCGGCACGGCGATCAGCAGGCTGGCGCCGAACAGGCCCGGCGCATGGGCGCGTATCGCCTCCTGCACCATGAACGTCACGTAGGCACCGATCATCACCATCTCGCCGTGCGCCATGTTGATGACGCCCATCACGCCGAAGGTGATCGCAAGCCCGGTCGCGGCCAGCAGCAGGACCGAGCCGAGGCTGAGGCCGTAGAAGGCGCCTTGAAGCAGGCGCCAAAGCTGCAACTGCCGGTCTATGCCTGCCACGGCCTCCGCGGCAGAGGCGGCAACAGCCGGGGACTGGCCTTGCAGGGACGCCAGCAGGGAGCGGGCGTCCAGGTCCCCGCGGGCGCGAAGGGTGGCAACGGCGGCCAGCTTGTCGGCATCCGCGGCGTCAGCCGTTGCCAGCACGGCGGCTGCACGGGCGTCCTGCATGACGGAACGAACGGCGCCGTCCTTCTCGGCACCGATGGCGCGGTCCAGGGCCGGCAGGGCGGCGGCGTCGCGGGACTTGAACACGGCCTCCGCCGCCGCGGCGCGGGCAGCGGCATCCGGGGAGAACAGGCGCAGGCCGCCCATCGCAGCGTCCACGGCGCGGCGGACGGCGTTGTTGACGCGCACGGGGCGCAGGCCGGCGGCAGGCACGTCCGGGGCGGGAGCGCCGGTGGCGGCGTCCTCGATGGCGCCGCCGGGGGTGTGTATGAACAGGCCGCCGCCGGGCTGCACGAGCAGGCGGCCAGCTTGCAGGGCGTCCAGCACCGGGGCGGCGCGGGGATCACCGGATACGGCAAGGGCCTCCACGCCGCGGCGGATATCGTCGAAGGACTGCCCGGCCAGGGGGGCCAGCGACGGCTGCGCCAGGGCCGGGGCGCAGAGCAGGACGAGGAGGGCAGCGATCAGGCGCATAGGTGTCCTAAAAGGCGCTGTTCTGCTCCCTCTCCCTCCGGGAGAGGGCCGGGGTGAGGGAGGCGGCCAGCACGTACGTCGGCTAGGAGGAGGCGCTGTTCTGCTCCCTCTCCCGGAGGGAGAGGGAGCAGGCAGGCACTCTCGATGGAGGGCCTGCCCCCAACAGCTAGCTCCCGCCGCCGCACTTCCCGGTCTTGACGTTGAAGTTGCCGCAGCTCATCGGCGCCCGCCAGTCGGCGATCAGGTCGCGCGACCCCTCCAGGTACGGCGACCACTCCTGCGCCACGATGGTGCCCGGCGTCGTGGACACGATGTTGAACTGGCCGTTCGCCTGTATCTCGCCGATCAGCACCGGCTTCGTGATGTGATGGTTCGGCATCATCGCCGACAGCCCGCCGGACAGGTTGGGCACCGACACCCCGATCATGGCGTCAATCACCTTCGCCGGCTCGAACGTCCCGGCCTTCTCGACCGCCTTCACCCACATGGCGAAGCCGATGACGTGCGCCTCCATCGGGTCGTTCGTCACCCGCTTGGCGTTCTTGGTATAGGCTTGCCAGCGGGTGATGAACGCCTTGTTGTCGGCGCTGTCCACGCTCATGAAGTAGTTCCAGGCCGCGAGGTGGCCGAGCAGCGGCTTGGTGTCCAGGCCCGCCAGCTCCTCCTCGCCGACGCTGAACGCGATCACCGGGATGTCGGTCGCCTTGATCCCCTGGTTGCCCAGCTCCTTGTAGAACGGCACGTTGGCGTCGCCGTTGATGGTGCTGACGACGGCGGTCTTCTTGCCGGCGCTGCCGAAGCGCTTGATGTCGGCAACGATGGTCTGCCAGTCGCTGTGGCCGAACGGCGTGTAGTTGACCAGGATGTCCTCCTGCTTGACGCCGCGCGCCTTCAGGTAGGCTTCGAGTATCTTGTTGGTCGTGCGGGGATACACGTAATCGGTGCCGGCCAGCACCCAGCGCTGCACGCGCTCCTCCGCCATCAGGTAGTCCACCGCCGGGATCGCCTGCTGGTTCGGCGCGGCGCCGGTGTAGAACACGTTCTTGCTGCTCTCCTCGCCCTCGTACTGGACGGGGTAGAACAGGATGTTGCCGGTCTCCTCGAACACCGGCAGCACCGACTTGCGCGACACGCTGGTCCAGCAGCCGAACACCGCGGCGACCTTCTGCACCGTTATCAGCTCGCGCGCCTTCTCGGCGAACAGCGGCCAGTTGCTGGCGGGGTCCACGACCACGGCCTCCAGCTTGCGGCCCAGCACGCCGCCGCGCTTGTTCTGCTCGTCTATCAGCATGAGCATCACGTCCTTCAACGTGGTCTCGCTGATGGCCATGGTGCCGGACAGGCTGTGCAGGATGCCGATCTTGACCGGGCCGGTGGCGGGCGCCGTGCCCGGTGCAGTACCCTGGGCGCGCGCCCCGGGCGCCAGCAGGACGGCGGCAACGGTGGCGGCGGCAAGGCTCGCGCCCCGCAGCCAATGTCGAACGGATGCCATGCGGCGAGGTCCCCCTGTGTCGGCCGGCCCTGGCGGCGCGGCGCTCCTCCGCCATCGTTGCAACCCCCGTGCCACCCGCTCACGATGGCGTGAGCAGAAAACAGGCAGCCGGTCTGCCCGTTTCGCCATGCGGTTCCGGACGATGTGCCCGCATCCTGGGCAGCCCGGCGTCCCGGCCCTAGCGTCCCAGCACGGCGGCGGCCAGCGCCCGGGGGTGCCAGCGCGGCAGCAGGCGCAGCCAGTGCAGCGTCGCATGGGCATTGGCCAGGCTGTCCTTGTAGCGCCCGTCGCCGCCCAGGAAGTCATAGGCCGCGTCGCCCGCGGCGTGCGCCGCCTCGATGGCGAGGTGGTGGCACAGCAGGCCGGGCTTGCCGTGCGCCGGTGCGCCGGCGTAGTCGAAGCCTCCCTGGTAGGCGCAGACCCGGCCGTTGGCGCGCAGGTTGTACAGGTAGCCGGCCACGCCTGGCCCGGCGCTGATCCGCAGCAGGTCCACCTCGCCCGCAGGTGCGCCGTGCGCCACCAGCTCCCGGTGGAACCGCAGGAAGGCCGGCTGCGCGAAGGCGCCGGGCTTGCCGCGGGCCTGCCACGATGCCGTGTGCAGCGCGGCCAGGGCGTCCAGGTAGTCCAGCGCCTGAGTTGCCGTTTCGGCCCGGTCCAGCCGCGCCACGCCGTAGGCCCGCGCCGAGCGCCGGAGCTGCTGCCGGGTGTTGCGGCTGAGCGTGCCGAGGTAGTCCGCGCCCGCAGGAATGGCGGACAGGTCCACGAACGGTGCCGCCCGCGCCTGGTGCGCCGCCGCGCCGCCCGCCCCCCGCGCCGCCGCGAGCACGGCGCCGTCCACGCCGGACAGCACCGCCCCGCCCCGGCAGCCCGCTGGATCGCCCAGGGCGCATCGCAGCAGGCCCGCCAGCACGGCGCCGCGGTCCGGACCAGGCAGCGCCAAGGGACCGTTGTGCTCGATATAGATGCTGTCCAGCGCCGGGTCGCCCGACTCGTGCAGCCACAACCGGCCGCCGCGGCGGTTGAGCAGCATCAGGCCGACTAGGTCGCTGCCCCGGTGGGCTTGCACGAGCACCGGGTCGGGATACCGTTCGCCCGCCCGGCAGCCGATCCAGCTCCACCGCTGGAACGGGGAAGCGCCGGCCAGGCCCTCCATGCCGCGCCAGGCGGCGGCCAGCCGGGCCAGGCCGGCGTCGTCCAGCTTTGGGCGCGTGCGGGTGAAGGTAATCTGGTGCATCATGCGGCCTTGGTCATACCGGCCGGGCCATGCCTCCGGTAGCCGCGGCTTTCAAAGGCGCGGCTGGCATCGGCATCAGGAGTTGGGCGTGACAGGGGCAACCGATCCTCTCATCAGACCGGCAGGCTCCGCGGCGGCGCCCGCAGCAGCGCCGATGTCCGCAACGGTGCAGGTGGCCGCGGCGCTTGCCGAGGTCGGGCCGGAGTGGGACCCGCTGCTGGCCAGCGCCGGCTTCCAGTCCAGCCGCGCCTGGTTCGAGGCGCTGGTCGCAGCGGCGCTGCCGCCGGGCACGCAGCCGCAGTTCTGGATGATCGGCGCCGGCGGGCGTCCGCTGCTGCTGCTGCCGATGCTGGCCGGGCCGGGCCGGCGGCTGTGCAGCCTGACGACGGCCTACACGACCTTGTTCCAGCCCCTGGCGGCGCCGGGCGCCACGGACGCCGAGCTGCACGCCGCCGGCGCCGCCGCCGGCCGCCTCTGCCGCGCCTGGCCCCATGCCACGCTGGAGGCGCTGGACCCGGACTGGCCCGGCCTGCCGCCGTTCCTGGCCGGGCTGCGCGCGGCGGGGCTGGGCGTCCGGCGCTACCTGCACTTCGGCAACTGGCACGAGCCGGTGGCCACCTGGGACGCCTACCTCGCCTCCCGGCCCGGCCCGTTGCGGGAGACGATCCGGCGCAAGTCGCGGGCCTGCGCCCGGATGCCGGAGGTGCGGACCGAGGTCGTGAGCGGCGGGGACGCCCTGGCCCCGGCGCTGGAAGCCTATGAGAGCGTCTATGCCCGAAGCTGGAAGCAGCCGGAGCCGGCGCCGGGCCTCGCCGCCGCGCTGCTGCCGCGTGCGGCGGCGGCCGGGGCGCTGCGCCTGGGCGTGATGTGGTCCGGCAGCCAGCCTGTGGCGGCGCAGTACTGGACCGTCCGGAACGGGGTGGCGACTGTGCTGAAGCTGGCGCATGACGACGCCTGGCGGGCGCTGTCCCCCGGCACGGTCCTGACCGCCCACATGATCCGTTCGCTGATCGCCGAGGATGGGGTCCAGGACCTGGATTTCGGCCGCGGCGACGACGCCTACAAGCAATCCTGGGCCAGCCTGCGGCGGCAGCGCATTGGAGTGCTGATCGCTCCTGTCTGGCGTCCCCGCGGCGCAGCGGTTTTATTTCGACACGATATCGGAAATTTGTTGCGCGCCGTGCGGCGGCTTGCTACCACCGCAAAGCTATAAACTTTCTTGACAAAACCAAATGTTACCACGCTGCGTAACTCGGGATAGCAACGCATGTTGATGTCCGGGAGCAGCGGCATGTTGGGCAAGGTGCCACTATGCCGCCGCAAATCAGGGGTTAAGGCTATCGGCCAGGGTCATGCCCGGTCCGAGTTGGAGGTTTAAAATGTGCGGCATCGTTGGCGTGATCGGATCGGAGCCTGCGGCTCCGTTGCTGCTGGATGCGCTGCGCCGCTTGGAGTATCGCGGTTATGACAGCGCAGGTATCGCCACCCTGGTTGGGGACGGCATCGTGCGCCGGCGCGCGCCGGGCAAGCTGGTGAACCTGGCGGAAGTGCTGCAGCTTGATCCCCTGCCGGGCATGACGGGCATCGGCCACACCCGCTGGGCAACGCACGGCGCTCCGACGCAGCGCAACGCCCACCCGCACGGCACCCCGCGCGTGAGCGTCGTCCACAACGGCATCATCGAAAACCACGCCGAGCTGCGCGCCGAGCTGGAGGCCGAGGGCCAGGTGTTCGAGACGGAGACGGACACCGAAACCGTCGCGCAGCTTGTAGACTTGAACCTGCGTCATGGCATGGCGCCGGTGGACGCGGCGCGAGAGGCGTTCCGGCGGTTGGAGGGCGCCTATGCCCTGGCCCTGGTGTTCGCCGGGCACCCGGAGCTGATGGTGGGCGCGCAGCACGGTGCGCCGCTTGCGGTCGGGTTCGGCGACAACGCGATGTATCTCGGCAGCGACAGCCTGGCGCTTGCGCCGCTGACCCGGCGCATTGCCTACATGCAGGACGGCGACTGGACCGTGGTGACTCGGGAAGGTGCGGCGTTCTTCGGCCCTGCCGGGCAGGCGGTGACGCGGCCGGTGCGGCTGACGGTGCAGACCGGCGCCGTGGTCGGCAAGGACGGCTACCGCCACTTCATGGAAAAGGAGCTGCACGAGCATCCCGCCGCCATCGGCCAGACGCTCGCGCGGATGCTGGACCCGGCCACCCGCGCCGTCGCCCTGCCGGAGCTGCCGTTCGCCTGGCCGGACGTGCCGCGCGTGTCCATCGCGGCGTGCGGCGGCGCCTACTTCGCCGGGCTGGCGGGGCGGCACTGGATGGAGGAGCTGGCGCGGCTGCCGGCGGACATAGATTACGCGAGCGAGCTGCGCTACCGCGCGCCGCCCATGCCGCGCGGCGGCGTCGGCCTGCTGGTGAGCCAGAGCGGCGAAACCGCCGACACCCTGGCCGCCCTGCGCTTCATGCGCGGCACCGGCCAGCACGTGCTGTCCGTGCTGAACGTGCCGGAGAGCACTATGGCCCGCGAAAGCGACGTGGTGCTGGAGACGGTGGCCGGCCCGGAGATCGGCGTCGCCAGCACGAAGGCGTTCACGGCGCAGTTGACCGTCATGGCCTGCCTCGCCATCGGCGCGGCCCGCGCCCGCGGCGCCATCACCGAGGCGCGCGAGGCGGCGCTGGTCGCCGCCCTGCTGGAGCTGCCGTCCCGCGCGGCGGAGGTGCTGGCCCATCCCGAGCCGCTGCGCCGGCTGGCGGCCCGCATGTCGGAGGCGCGCGACGTGCTGTGCCTGGGCCGCGGCGCCTGCCACGCGATCGCGCTGGAGGCGGCGCTGAAGCTGAAGGAGATTTGCTACATCCATGCCGAGGGCTATGCCGCCGGGGAGATGAAGCACGGCCCGATCGCGCTGATTGACCGCCAGGTGCCGATCCTGGCGGTGATGCCGTCCGGCCCGCTGTTCGAGAAAACGGCGTCCAACGTGCAGGAGGCCGGCGCCCGCGGTGGCCAGATCGTGGTGTTCAGCGACGCCGCGGGCTGCGCCAAGATGGCCGGCATCGCCGCCGAGATGATCGAGCTGCCGGCAGTGGACCCCTTCGTGGCACCGATCCTCCATGCCATCGCGGTGCAGATGCTGTCCTATCACACGGCCGTCATGCGCGGCACGGACGTGGACCAGCCGCGAAACCTTGCCAAGAGCGTGACCGTTGAATAGCGGTGTCCGGGACGGGACGCCGAACGATGGGACGTGATGCGATGACCTACCTGATCACGGGCGGCGCCGGCTTCATCGGCTCGCACCTCGCCGATGCTCTCCTTGCAGAAGGGCACCAGGTTCGCGTGCTGGACGATTTCTCGACGGGCAAGCTCGGAAACCTGGACAGCCGGTGCGAGGTGGTGCGCGCCGATGCACGTGACGCGGCGGCGCTGCGCCGGGCCATGTCGGGGACGGCCGGGTGCTTCCACCTGGCTGCCATCGCCTCGGTTGCGCGCGGCAACGAGGACTGGATGGGCACCCATGCGGTGAACCAGGGTGCCACGGTCGCGGTGCTGGAGACGGCGCGCGCCCTGGGCGGGCTGCCGGTCGTTTATGCGTCGTCCGCCGCCGTCTATGGCACCCTGGAAGGGGTCGCGTGCGAGGATGCCGCGCCGGTGCCGCGCACGGCCTATGGCGTGGACAAGCTTGGGTCCGAGCTTCATGCGCGCGTGGGTGCGCTGGTGCATGGCGTGCCCTCGGTGGGGTTCCGGTTCTTCAACGTCTATGGCCCGCGGCAGGATCCGGCGTCGCCCTACAGCGGCGTGATCTCGATCTTCGCGGACGCCATCGGCGGCGGGCGTCCCATCACGCTGCACGGGGACGGGCTGCAGACGCGGGACTTCGTGTTCGTGCGCGACGTGGTCGCGCACCTGGTCGCCGGGATGGGCCACTGCGCCGCAACGCCGGGGGCGCACGTGCTGAACGTCTGCACCGGGCATGAGACCTCTGTGATGGACCTGGCGCTGATGCTGGGCGAACTCAGCCAGCGCACCCCGGTCATCCGACGCGGCGAGGCGCGGGCCGGGGACATAGCGCGTTCGGTCGGCTCGCCGGAACTGGCGCGGGCGGTATTGGGCGTGCAAGCTGGGACCGGGCTGCGCGCCGGACTGCAGGAGACATTGGCGGCGCTGGCGGGATTGCGGGTAGCAGTGGGGGCCTGAACACCAAAACTCTAAGAATTCAAACCCTGAACGCCCGGGCGATGCCCTTGCGCGGCTTTACCTGGCGTGGGGCAGGGTGGTAGCTACGTTGACGGTCACAGGCGTGTAGCTCAGTGGCAGAGCGCTGCCATTACATGGCAGAGGTCGGGGGTTCAACTCCTTCCGCGCCTACCAGACCTGGCGTGAACCGAAGCGCCGTATAGGGATTAATAAGGCATGTTGCGCGGCAAGGTCTCCACCATCGCTTCCGTCCTGGCGCTGCTCGGGGCGTTGCTTAGCGTGTCCGCGTGCGGGTCGCGGGCGCCGGACCAGTTGGCGGCCCGCGCGCCGTCACCCAGCCCGTCCTACCTGATCGGCCCTGGCGACGTGATCAGCATCTTCGTCTATCAGGCGCCGCAGCTCAGCGTGCCCAGCCTGCCGGTGCGCCCGGACGGACGCATCTCCATGCCGCTGATCCCCGACATCGCCGCGGCGGGCAAGACGCCGACAGCGCTGGCCAAGGACATCGAGGGCAAGCTCAAGGAATACGTGAAGCAGCCGAACGTGTCGGTCATCGTCAGCAGCTTCGTCGGGCCGCTGGACCGGCAGATACGGGTGATCGGCGAGGCGACGGAGCCGCTGGCGATCCCCTACCGCGACGGCATCACCGTGCTGGACGTGATGATCCAGACCAAGGGCCTGACCCGCTACGCCTCGGGCAACAGCGCCAGCATCGTCCGCACTGCGGGCGGGCAGCGCCAGACCATCAAGGTGCGCCTCAGCGACCTGCTGAGGGACGGCGACATTGACCAGAACGTGGCGATGCTGCCGGGCGACACGCTCATCATCCCGCAAAGCTGGTTCTAGGCGACATCATGCTGCACATCCCGGCGGTCGTAAGGAAGTATCTCAGCCTGGCATGGCGCCAGCGCTGGCCGGCGATATTCTTCACCTGGCTTGTCTGTGCAGGCGGCTGGGTGCTGACGTTCACGATCCCCAACCAGTATGAGGCCAGCGCGCGGCTGTATGTGGATGGCGACGTCGCGCTGACGCAGGTGGTGCGCGGCTTCACGCTGGACAGCCAATCCGCCGCGCAGCTCGACTTCCTGCAGCGCACGCTGCTGAGCCGGCCGAACCTGGAGAAGCTGATCTCCAAGACGGCGCTGGAACTGGATATCAAGGGGCCGACAGACCGCGAGCGCATGGTGGAGGCGTTGGCGACGGCGATCAAGATCGGTCCGCAGACGCGCAACCTGTTCACCATCAGCTACCGCAGCACGTCGCCGCGCCTGGCCTATGAGGTCGTGCGCTCGACGCTGACCAGCTTCGTCGAAAGCAAGGTGGGCAACAACCGCACCGACATGGAGAGTGCCGCCCGGTTCCTGGACAAGACGATTGCCGATGACGAGCGCCGGCTGCAGGAGGCGGAGCGCCGCCGGGCCGACTTCCGGGCCAAGTACGTGGATGTCCTGCCGGCTGCCGACGGCGGCGGCTCGCGGCTCGAAGGGCAGCAGGGACAGTTGCGCGAGCTGACGGGGGATTTGCAGGATGCGATCACGCGGCGCGACACGCTGACGCGCGAGCTGTCCAGCACGGCGCCGCAGATCGTCACCGAAACGGAGGGCGCCGGCGCTAATCTCCGCTTGCGCGAGGCCGAACGCGTTCTGCAGGAGCTACGCACCCGATACACCGACCAGAACCCGGACGTGATCAGCCAGCGCAACATCATCGCCGCGATACGGGCTGGCGGCAACGACCCAGCACCAAGCGGCAGCCGCGCCACCCCACGCAACCGCACGGCGTCCAATCCGGTCTATGAGGCGCTAAAGATCCAACTGGTGAACAACGACTCGGTCATCGCCTCCCTGACTCGGAAGGTCAACGACTCCACCAAAGAGCGGAACCGGCTGGAGACCATTGCCCGGTCAGCGCCGCAGTTGCAGGCCGACTACGCCAACGTCAACCGGGACTACGACGTGGTACAAAAGCGCTATGCCGACCTGCTAGGCCGGCGCGAGGCTATGCGCCTGTCCGCCGCGGCCGAAATAGACGGTGACAAGCTCAAGGTCCAGATCATTGACCCGCCGCAAGTTCCGCAGAACCCGGTCGCGCCCAAGCGCCTGTTACTGGTATCGGGCGTGTTGCTGGCCGGGCTGGCCGCGGGGTGTGGCTTGGCGTTCCTGCTGACGCAACTCGACCAGTCGTTCCACACTGTTGACGACCTCCGCACGTTGGGCTTTCCGGTCGTGGGTGGAGTCTCAATGCTGCCCAAGACCGTCTCGATGGGGCGCCGAATGCTGGCGGCCGGCCTGTTCGCTGCTGCGGTGGCCCTGCCGCTGGTTGCGTATGGCGGTTTGATGCTGCGCGCCTCCAAGGCCGGGTTGCTGACCTGATTAGGGGCGAATGGCCGTAACGGCTGCTTAATCTCGACATGTGAGACTGGTCTCCCAATTGGAGGCCACCATGTCAGGACAGCAGTTCACTCTCTCCTCTGCAAACGACTGCCATGCCGATGGCTTGGTCGTCTGCGGCACAGACCGCTTGCCGGATGAGCCTTTCCAGCTTCCGGCCTCGATAGCGGTCATCGTAGGCTTGTCCGGCGCCCTTTGGGGCGTCGTGTGGTACGTCGGCCATAACATCATGGGTTTGTAGGCGAGTTGGCCAGGCCCGGGCGTTCCGGAACAAGGGTCGGGCTGGGTTGCCCTTGTCAGCTTCAAGGCGTGCAGCTCCTGATTGACCTTCGGCGCGGAACCTATCGTTTGTCACAGGGCGGCATCGGTCGGAATGGAAGCCATGCATGAAATTGATAAGGTGCCCCGCCCTTGCGGCGTTTTGGAGGGGACGATAAGGCTTACCTGGTTCATCTGCCTGCGCCGGGCCGTTCCCGGGCGTCAGTGATGGCTGGGGCCGTAAGGCAATGCGCCGTCCTGGTGGGCGGGCTGGGCACACGGCTTGGGCCGTTGACGGCCCACACGCCAAAACCGATGCTGCCGGTCGCCGGCCGTCCTTTCCTGGCTTGGGTGCTGCGCGAGGCGATGCGCTACGGCGTCACCGACATCCTGCTGCTGACCGGCCACTTGTCCGGCATTGTGGAGGCGGGCTTGCAGGACCTTTGCCGCCTGCTGCCGCGGCCGGTGCGGATCACCATAAGCCAGGAGCCGTCGCCGGCCGGCACCGGCGGGGCGCTGCACCATGCGCGCCAGCACCTGCACGACCGCTTCCTGCTGCTGAACGGCGATTCGCTGTTCGACTGCGACCTGCCGGCCGCCCTTGCCGCGGATGACGGGCCGGACGTGATCGGGCGGCTGCTGCTGCGCCAGGTGGAGGACGCCTCGCGCTACGGAGTGGTCGAGGCGAAGGGCGACGGGATCGTGGCGTTCCGGGAGCGTGGCGCCGCCGGGCAGCCCGGCACGATCAACGGCGGCGTCTATCTGCTGGACCGGCGCGTGCTGGACTGGACCAGTCCCGTCTGCTCGCTGGAGCGGGACGTGCTGCCGCGCCTGGCCGCGGCCGGGCTGCTGCGGGGAACGGCCGGGGACGGCTGGTTCATAGACATCGGCGTGCCGGCCGACCTGGCCCGCGCCGGGCAAGAGGTGCCGGCCCGCCTGCGCCGCCCGGCATTGTTCCTGGACCGCGACGGAGTCTGCAACGTGGACCACGGTTGGGTCGGCACGCGGGAGCGGTTCGAGTGGATGCCCGGCGCCATGGACGCCATACGCCTGGCGCACCGGCGAGGCTGCCATGTCTTCCTGGTCACGAACCAGTCCGGCGTCGCCCGCGGGCTGTATTCGGAGGCGGACATCCAGGCCCTGCACGGTTGGATGCTGGACGCGCTGCTGCAAGCCGGGGGGACGCTGGACGACATACGCTACTGCCCTTTCCATCCCGAGGCGGTGCTGCCCGGATACCGGCAGGCCCACCCTTGGCGCAAGCCGGCGCCGGGCATGGTGCTGGACCTGATGCGCGCGTGGGAGCTGGACCCGGCCCGGTGCGCCCTGGTCGGCGACCAGCCGACCGATGTGCAAGCTGCGGAGGCGGCGGGCATCGCCGGCTATGCTTATGCAGGGGGGGACCTGGCGGCTGTCGTATCGCCTATCCTGGACCGGATCGCACCAGCCTGACGCCAACCGCCATCTGCGCCAGCCGCTTGCTGCGCGCCATTGCAAGCCGCTCTTGCGGCTCGGCATGGAGGGCGGTGAGGACTACCCGTGCCGCCTCGCCGCGTCGTTGCGCTCCCTGCCGTGACGGCGCTCAACCGGGGGCAGCCGCGCAACGGTCAGGACAGGTGGCTGCCAGCATGAGCCAATCGGGGCAGCGCCGGGCTGCGCCCCGCTTCAACTGCCCGCGACCCTGGTGGCCGCTGCAACGGCGGAGGTCAGGCTGGGCTGCGCTTCGATGAACCGCTGGACCAACTCCTTGGCACGTTGCCGGTCGGCTGCGGTTGATCGCTCGCCAAGGTCGGGCACGACTGCCATCAGCAGCGGAACATGGGACCCGCTTTGCAAGCTGTCCCGCGCCAGGCGGAGGCGTCCCGCAAGGCCGCCCTCGGCCGGCACGCCGCCGACCCAGGCGGCAATGCCGGCGATCAGGTCAGGCTCCCGGCTCTCGAACAACGACCAGCGCCCATTGTCTCCGGCGGCGGTGCGGATCGGTGACGTGGAAATGTCCTCTGCGCCGGGCGGCATGGCTAGTCGCGTGCGCTCGCGCTGCAACAAGTCAGGAGGGGCACGGTAGGGCAGGGTCACGACCGTGACGGCCAGGGTGCGGCCACTGCACTGGAACGAGACCCTTGATTGCCCCTCCGGCGCCGGCAGGGCAGCACCTGGCGCACAGCCCGCAGGCGGCAGGAGCGCCGGAGCGGCGGTCAGGCGTGCCGGGACATCGCGATGGTTCAGCAGCGCCGCTCCGGCCGGGCCGGCGGCGCACACCGCGCCCACCGCGAGCGCCGGCCACAGCGGCCCCAGCCGGCCCGGCGAGGATGGCCGCGGCGCGGCAGCCAGCGGCGCCTGCCGCCACGGCATCCCCGCCGCGACCAGCAGCAGCATCACGACCGAGAAGAAGCCCCAGCCATAGATGACGTGGTCCGCCGCTGCCGCCTCCGCGCTGCCCAGCACATGGCCCATCACGACGATGCCCAGCGCCCGCATCCCGTTGGCGATGATGGGGATCACGACCGAGGCTGCGATGAACACCATCCGGCGCCCCGGGCTGCGGTAGTTCAGCAGCGCATAGAACACCCCGAACGCCACCGCGGCGACCAGGAAGCGCAGGCCGGCGCAAGCCTCGGCGACGTAGAAGGTGCCTGCCGAAATCTCGATGGTAAGGTCGGTCACATAGGCCGGGATGCCCAGCAGGTGCAGCCCGGCGACGATGAAACCAGCCGTGAAGCTCTGCAGCGCCGGGGTGATGAACGCCCCGAACGGCACCAGGAACACGAGATACAGCAGCGGCCCGGACAGCGCCAGGAACAGGCGCCAGCCCAGCAGCGACAGGAACAGCACCTCCAGCCCGGCGAGCGCGGCGAGCTGCCGCCCCTCCATGATGCCCAGCCGCTCCGCCGCGAACCAGGCCAGCACAGCCGGCACCGCCAGCCCTGCGAAGGCGAGAGTCGGGCGCGGCTGCATCCCGCGCAGCGCGTCCCGGCGGTCCCATGCCAGATAGAGCGCCATCGGCAGCACCAGGAAGCAGTGCCCGTAGGCGGTGGAGGCCAGCCAGACGCCGACCGCCGCCTGGCACTCCGCCCGGAACAGCAGGCCGAGCAGCAAGGTGCCCGCGGCCAAGGCCGCCGTGACCGGCATGAGGCTGGAGCGCGAAAGGACGGGGTGGGTCGTTACGGACATGCGGCGTCCTCTATCATGTCCGGACCGGGAGCGGGAGCAATGATGCTGCTTCCCCACCGGCAGGGCGTTCCAAGAATGTCGTCGGCGGCCAGAGCCTGTCCGGCGCGGATAGACGCGCCAGACAGGCTCTGGCTCTTGTTTTTGCGAGCATGTTCAGCCCAAACGAAGCCGTTTGGGCTGAACATGCTCTAGCCGATCCCGCGCACGATCTGCGGACCGATCAGGTTCGCAACCGGAACCGGGAGCCGCTTCCAAGCCGCGATGAACAAGCGATATCTAGGGTTCAACGGATTATGGTCCGGTATGGATGCACCGGGCCGCACGCGGTAACGATAGGCGAGCGGCGCCGGGACGAAGCCCCAGTTCTTCTTGAACGAGAACGCGCCAGTGCCGGCCTTGCTGCGGCCGAAGTCGAACAGCCGGCAGCCGCGCGCCGCGGCCCGGCGCATGACCTCCCAGTACATGAAGTCGTTGCTGAAGCAGCCGCGCGCCGCCGCGGTGCCGCCGCCGTAGTAGGGCAGCACCTCGCCGCGGTCGTAGAAGTTCAGCACCGCGCTGACCGGCGTGCCGGCGTCCAGCACCGTCACCACGTCCATGCTGCCGCGGAACACGTCCGCCAGCAGCCGGAAGTAGCGCCGGCTGAAGACGGGGGTGCCCAGGTTGCGGACGCTCTCGGCATAGATGGCGTGCAGGCCGTCCACGCCGTCCGACACCGTGCTGACAAGGCCGCGGTCAATGCCCTTGCGTACCACCGCCCGCTGCTTGCGCGGGATCGCCTTCATGTTGGCGTCGTCGTCCCCGGCGATCTCCTTGCGGAACGTTACATACAAGCCGTCCCGGGTCTGCCAGTCCGCCTCCGGCAGCCAGCCTTCGGGCAGGGGATGCAGGCAGCGGAACTCGGTGGAGGCCGCGCCGGTTTGCGCCATCAGCGCCGCCGCGTGGGCCTCCAGCGCCAGGGCGGATTCCCGGTCCGCCGCCAGCGGGCCGCCATAGACGCAGAACGGGCTGGACATCAGGCTGTTGCCGAACAGTCGCGTCTTGACGTGGACCAGCGGCAGCACGCCGGTGATGGCGCCGTCCTGCTCGGCCAGAGCATAGTGCGGCGCGTGGCGGAAGGCGTCGCGAAATACCCCGGCCCAGGCCGCGCGATGAAAGAAGGTGCCGGCCGGCATCCCCGACACGAACCGGTCCCAGGCCGGCCCTGCGGCGGCGTCCAGGGTGCGCACGGTGACGGCCATCGCTAGAGCGCGGCCAGCGCGGGCGCGAACACACGGTCCATGCGGTCCCAGGCGAAATCCCGCAGCAGCCGGTCCAGCCGGTCCGGCATGGCGGCGATGTTCACGTAGTGCCGGAACCGCGCCATGCGGCTTGCGGCCTGAACGCGGGGCTGCCCGGGGTCAACTTCCCAGGGGTGGAAGTAGAACACGCCGGCAGCCCGTTCCGTCCGGTGGAAGCGGCGCAGCAGGGTGCGATACAGGGGATAGGGCATCAGCCGGAAGTAGCCGCCGCCGGCGCAGGGCACGTTGCGCCCGCCCAGCCGCACGGTTGTCATGGGGATTTCCAGCAACGGCCCGGCAGCGGGACGGTAGGGGAAGCGCGGTGCGTCCGGCACGCCGTACAGGTCATGCTTCACCGGGTAGATGCTGCTGCTGTAGCGGTATCCCTCCTCCGCCAGCACGTCGAACGCCCAGGGGTTGCGCGGCCCGATGGAGAACGTGGGCGCGCGGTAGCCCAGGACGGGGACGCCGCCAAGGTCCTCAAGCACCCTCTTGGCCCGGCGCACGTCGTCCCTGAACTCGCCGGGCGTCTGGCCGTCCGCGCGGGCGTGGCCATAACCGTGGCTCGCCAGCTCGTGCCCGGCGGCCACGATGGCGCGGACGACGCCGGGATAGCGGTCGGCGATCCACCCAAGGGTGAAGAACGTGCCCTGCACCCCCGCTCGGTCGAAGGCGGCCAGGATGCGGTCCATGTTCGCCTCGACCCGGCAGGGCAGGGCGTCCCACGTCCCGCGGTCTATGACGCCGGCAAACGCCTGGACCTGGAAATAGTCCTCCACGTCCACGGTCATGGCGCCGGTGGCCTGGGTGTCCGGGCGCGTCATGCGTCCAGGCCCAGCATCTGCGACAGGCGCCGGAACACATGGTCCCGCTCGGCCATCTTGTGTTCCAGCGCGACCACCCGCTCCGTCAAGGCGCTGGCGGCGAAGTCGGTCGTCATCGCCGTCTGCGGCTGGGGTTCGCCGGACGCGGGCATCGGCGTTTCCGTGCCCTCCAGATCCTGGGAGAGTTCCTGGGCCGTCGCCTCGACCACGGCGCCGGTGATGTCGTGCGTCTGCTCCAGCACGCCGTACAGCAGGACGCGCGAGCACAGCCGGTTGATGCGCCGGGGTATGCCGCCGGTGCGGTCATAGACGATCTCGAACGCATCGTCGGACCAGCGCGGGTCGCCGGCCCAGCCGACGGCGGTGAGCCGGTGCTCGATATAGGACCGGGTCTCGTCGGCGCTGAGCGGGCCGAGGTGGTAGCTGGTCAGCACGCGCTGGCGGAGCTGGTCCAGGTTGGGGCTGGCGAGCAGCCGGCGGAACTGCGGCTGTCCCAGCAGGATCGTCTGCAGGCTGGTGCGGCCGTCCACGGTGATGTTGGACAGCATACGCAGCTCCTCCAGAGCGGGGATCGAGAGGTTCTGCGCCTCGTCCACCACCAGCAAGCAGCGCCGGCCGGCGGCCTGGTGGGCGCGCAGCACGCCCTCGAACCGTTGCAGCAGCCCGGCCTTGCCGGCGCCCTCGTCCTGCAGGCCGAAGCCGGCCATCGCCAGGCGGAACAGGTCGTTCTCCGAGACCTGGGTGGTGCTGACGCGGGCGATGGTGAAGGCAGCCGGGTCCATCTGGGTGCGGAGCCACTCGACCAAGGTGGTCTTGCCGGCGCCGACCTCGCCGGTAATGACGATGAAGCCCTCGCCCTGCGCCAGGCCGTAGTTCAGGTGGGCGATGGCCCGACTGTGCCCCTTGCTGCCGAAGAAGAACCGGCTGTCGGGGGTCAACTGGAACGGCATCGCCGTCAGGTGATAGAAGGATTCGTACACGCGCCTGCCGCCTAGAAGCTTTTGCGCAGGCCGGCGAGCAGCACGTTCTCGACGTAGCTGCCGGACCGGGAGCCAAAGCCGTTGAAGCCGTTGAAGCCGTTGAAGCCGTTCGAGTTCAGCCCGCTGACGCCGTTGCCCGAGACGTTGGTATGGACGTATTGCACCCGTCCCGTCAGGGTCTGCGAGAAGATGTAGTTCAACCCGGCGCTGCCCGTGAACGACGTCTGGGTGCCCGAGCCGAGGCCGAGCGCGGTCCCGTTGTCGTTCACGCCATAGGAGGCGGTGGCGTTGCTGGTCAGCCGGTCCGACAATTGGTGCCCCCAGCTCAGCGTGCCGAAGGTGCCGGTCGTGGTGGTGCCCGGCGGGACGATGGTTGATCCGGTGTTGGCTACCGCGCTGGTGACCGAGGTGCGCCGCTCGTTCGACACCGACGCGCTGAAGGAGTCGCGATTGAGGCTGAGCAGCCCCGTGAGGGACGCGCGCCGCAGTTGGAACACGTTGTTCTGCGTGCCGAAGAAGCCTGAGCCGCCCGATACCGGGGCGCCGGTGGTGCGGTCGGTCAGCAGCCCGCCCGCCCCCACGTTCGTGGTCGAGAGGAGGTTCTGGGACTCCTCCGCAGAGCTGGTCAGGCCGGTGCTGTAGCGGGCGAAGAACGCCGTCCGCGCCGTCGGCGACCAGGAGGCGTCGGCGGAGAAGTCCTTGAGGCCGTCGCGCTGGCCATAGGTCACCGTCGCCGTCAGGTTCGGGTTCGGCGCGTAACGCCCGCCGACGCTCCACAGCGGCTTGCTGATGTTGTAGGGGGAGAGTCCGGAGTAGTGCAAGTCCTGGTAGCCGATGGTGCCGAGCGCGGTGATGGTCCGGGTGACGGCATAGGCCGTGGCGGTCGAGACCTCGTTGCGGTAGGCGCCGCGATACGACCCGGCGCCGTCGTACTGCGTCGCCGACAGCACCGTGCTGTTGTTGATCTTGCCGAAGTTCTCGCCCGTGGTGAACGAGGCGCGCTCCCGTTGCGTGGTCAGGTTGCCGGAGCTGCCGAAGAACGCCGGCCCGGCGACCGTCCCGTTGCCGCCGATGCCCTGCACGAACTGGCCGTTGTTGGCAAAGCCTTGCACGAATTGGCCGTTGCCGTTGGACGTCTCCTGGATAGTCTGGGCGACCGAGTAGCTGGCCAAGCCGGTGCCCCATCCACCGAACCGATGCTGCACGTAGGGGGTCGCGCTCAGGGCGTAGCTGGTCGCCTGGTTATTGTTGTTGAACCCGCGGCCGTCCGCCGAGCCGGTGCCGCCAACCAGCGAGCTTTCGGAGATGCTGCCGCGCAGGTCAAGGAACAGAGTGTCCGGCACAAAGGTAACCAGCGCGCCGGCCTGCCCGAACTGGTCAACCCGGTTCTGGCCGCCGTTGTTGGCGAACACGCTGATGGACGGCGTGTAGGAGGCGTCGGCCCGTATGTGGGCGGTGTCCGCCGTTATGGAGATGTTGGGCGTTATCAGCGCGAACACGTCCGCCCGGCGCGGGCTGTTGACCCGCTGGGCGTTGTCGGTCAGCCCGATGTCCACGCCGATGGAGGGCGACACCTGCCAGTTCGGCCCGATGGTCCGTGGCGGCGCATTTGGCAGGTAGGCTTCCAGCGTGCCGCGGAGGTCGCCGACCCGGGTGGTGTCCAGGCCCGTTGCCGGCACGGTCGTGCCGCCGCCGGCCTGCGCCCAGCCCGTCGCCGGGCCGGCGACGCATCCCAGCGCAGCCCAGGCGGCGCCGGCCAGGACGCGGCCACGGGGAGACGAGCACGGATGGGACGTGGCGCGGCGCACTAGCTGTACGTCCCGTAGTAGTCGTAGGCGCCGAAGGTATGGCTGCTGGTCAACTGCACCTTGTTGAGCAGCATGGTGATGTTCGGGCACACGCGGACCAGGTCCAGCGCCGCCTCGACCTCGCTGCGTTGGGTCCGTTCGGCCTCGATCACCATGACGATCTGGCCGACGACGGCCGCAATGGTGCTGGGGTCGCTGGTGGACAGGCAGGGCGGGGCGTCCAGCACCACGACATGATCGGCGAACTGCCGCGCGATACGGCCGATGGTGGCGGTGATCGGGCGTCCGTCCGCCTGCCCGTCCGTCTCGTCGGTCCGGTGCCCAACGGGCAGGAAGTGCAGGTTAGCGACCGCGGTCGGCAGCATGGCTCCTGCCGGGTCAAGCAAGGAGTTGGCGACGAGGTCGTAGAAGCCGGGCAGATCGCCTGTGCCCAGGAGGGCGGTTAATGGCCGCACCTTCGCATCCAGGTCAACGAGCAGCACCTTCTCCGTGGTATGCTGGGCGATGCTGCCGGCAAGGTTCAGGGCGGTGAAGCTTTTGCCCTCGCCGGGCTTGGCGCTGGTGACCATCAGCAGGTTGGCGCCGCCGCGGCCGTCAGGCTCCTCCCGCAGGGCGCGCAGCACGCGGCCCAGCACGATACGATACTCCTCCGAGATGCGGCTGCGGCTGCCCCGGGCCATGACGAGGCCGGCGGCCTGCAACCGGTCGTAACCGATGGGCGCGTGCTGCGGCAGCGCCGGCTGGGACGGCGCCGGCTGGGGCGGCGGCTGCAACGCGGCAGGTCCCGCCGGGAGGCCGAGGGTAGCTGGCGCAAGCGGGGCGCCGGTCGCCAGCGCCAGCGGCGGCTGCGGTGACTGCACAAGGGACGGCTTCGCCTGGGGCAGGGGAACGAAGGCCCTGCTGACCGGCGGCGGCAGGTCGTCCACCTCGGCATCTCCACGGGGCTGGGCGTCCTGCGCCGGGCCGGCGGGCCGCAGCGGCCCGTCCAAGGGCAGAGCCGGACGTATGGCACCCTGCAGCAGGGCGGCTGCCCGTTCGATCAGATGGTCCGACGAACTCATTTCAGAACCTCCGGAAGCCGCTGGCTATGGGCGCCCTGACGGTCCGCGTCCACCGGCAGGCAGCAGCCGGCATGAAGCGGCTGCTGCAATTCGCTGCCGGGATGCACGCGAAGCGATCAAGCATCAGAACCCAACACCCTTCTTAGAACCGGCACCGGCACAGCCAACCCCTGGCCGTTCCGTATCACGCAGCGACGAGGACAAATCAACCTAGGTGAGTTTCCAGCCGCCTCGAACCAGCAGCCCGGCGGACGACAGGCCCGGAACTTCCGCCTTTCTGCCGTCAACGCCGTTGCCATGGTTCGGCTGTTGACCAGCATAGTCCAATCCGCGCCCTGGATGAAGCGGCGGCTGCCGCCGGATCCCGGCATCCTCCGGGCCGTGCGCCCGCCGCCATATCCCGGCCATGAAGCATGGCCAAGATGCACCGCGGGACGTAGTGCGGCATGATGTCTAAAATATGTAAAACAGATGTCTTTGGAACGGCCTGATGCTTTGCCTCACAGTTGCGTGCGGCGACGCCGCGGCGTTGTGCGCTGCGTCATGGATGCGTTATACCCCGCCTGGCTGGGCGAGGGCTGAGGGCTTCGGGACTGTGCAAGCCGCGTATTACGCACGTCGTGGCGTGCGCGTCATGTCAACTGATTGCGCTTATCTGTCGGGTTCATAGAGCGTTGTCGCGTGAGGTCACGATATGTCACGTCTTGTCGGAAATCAGGTCGCATTCGAACTGATTGGGCTGTGGGTGCTGGAGTTCGCCCTGTCCTTCTGGCTGGCCTATGCCCTGCTCGGCGCGGGCGTGGGCTACAGCGCCGGGTTCCAGCGCCCGGCGTTCAACCATGCCGTCATCCTGGCGCTGACTGCGGTGCTCACCACATCTGCCATCGGGCTTTACCGTGCCGAGGCGTTCCGGCGCACCCGCTCCATGCTCGCCAACACCGCGCTGGGCGGGCTGGTGGCGTTCCCGGTGGCCTGGGGCGTCGGTTGGCTGCTCGGCCTCGACGCGGGCCGCCTGCTGGGACCGGACGCGCTCTGGCCGCTCAAGATCGTCGGCACCTGGATCGCGGCGCTGTTCTCCATCCGGCTGCTGTTCCTTGCGGCGGTGCGGTCCGGCCTGTTCGTGCGCCGGGTGGCGGTGCTTGGCCCCGTTAGCTCGGTGGCGGGCACGGCGGCGGCGGTGCGGACGGCCCATCGCGGCTTCATCGAGATTGCCGACCTGCGCGGGACGGAGGGCACTGTGCCGGACCTCGCCGTGCTGCACCGGGCCGGGATACGCAATCTGCTGGCGTCGCCCGAGGCCCTTGCCGCGCTCAACCCCCGGGTGCGTGCCGCCTACGCCGGCAGGGGCATCATCGTCGAAAGCGAGATGGGGTTTTGGGAGCGTTGCCTGAAGCGGGTGAACGTCGCCCACCTGGATGACGGATGGGTTGCCGAAGTGGACACGATCCGGATCGGGCGGCTGCAATCAGCTGTCAACCGTGCCGGGGACATCGGCATCAGCCTTGCGCTCCTGATTTTCACGCTGCCGCTGATGCTGCTGGTCGCGTTGCTGGTGCGGCTAGACAGTCCCGGCCCGGTTCTCTACCGGCAGGAGCGCGTCGGGCTGGGCGGACGGCCGTTCACGCTGCTGAAGTTCCGCAGCATGCGCGCCGATGCTGAGGCGCGCGGCCCGGTCTGGGCCAAGCAACGGGACGCCCGCGTCACCCGGATCGGCTCGTTCATGCGGCGGACGCGGATTGACGAGCTGCCGCAGCTGCTCAACGTCCTGCGCGGCGAGATGGGTTTCATCGGTCCGCGCCCGGAGCGCCCGCACTTCGTCGAGAAGCTGGCGGAGGTCATTCCCTACTACCGCGAGCGGGCCAGGGTGAAGCCTGGCCTGACGGGCTGGGCACAGGTCAACTTCCCTTACGGCGCCTCAATCGAGGACGCACGAGGCAAGCTGTCCTATGACCTTTATTACGTGAAGCATCGCAGCCTGCTGCTGGACCTGGCCATCCTGTTCGCTACCGTGCGGGTGATCCTGTTCCAGGAAGGGTCGCGTTAGGCTGGCCACCCATCAGGCCGACGCGGCAGGCGGCGGATGAGCACGGCGCAGCTCCTGTTCGCCACCTGCGCCGCCGTTTACGCCATGCTGTGCGGCCTGATCGCCTGGCAGTCGCCGCAACGGGCCGGATGGCTGCTGGCGGGGTGCTGCGCCACCACGGCCGGGTGGGCCGCCGTGTCGGCGGCGCTGCCCGGCAACGGCCTGTCCGGCCTGCCAGGCGCGCTGGACCTCGTGCGCGCCTTGGCCTGGTTCGGCTTCATCCTGCACCTGTATCGCCGCTACGTCCCTGCCGGGCAGGATCTGGCCGGGCGCTGGTTCGCGCTGATCGGGCTTGCCGCCTTGCCGCTGGCGGCGGCTGCGGGCTGGTTGGATTGGGACCAGGCGGTCGGGCAGGGTTCGCTGTGGTCGCTCGGCGTCATAGTCCGGCTCGGCATCGCGGTGTGCGCGCTGCTGCTGATCGAGAACGTCTATTTCAACGTGCCCGAGACCAGCCGCTGGCATGTGGCGCTGCCCTGCGTGCTGCTGGGCGGGCTGGCCTGCTTCGACGTGCTGATCTGCGCCGACGCCGCGCTGTTCCGCGAGTCGTCCGACGCCTTCGCCGGGTCGCGCGTGGTGGCGTGGCTGACGATCTCGCCGCTGCTGGTAGTCGCCGCGGCACGGGACCGGCGCTGGCGGCGGACGCTGCAACTGTCGCGCACGGCGGTGTTCCACAGCGCGACGCTGATCCTCAGCGGCGTGGTGCTGCTGGCGCTGTCGCTGGCCGGGGAAGTGTTCCGCCGGTTCGGCGCGGACTGGGGCTGGTTGGCGCAGATCAGCCTGGTGTTCGCCGGGCTGATCGGCCTGGGCGTGGTGGCCACGTCCGGTTCCGCCCGTTCGGTGATGCGGCGCGTGGTGGTGCAGCATTTCTTCGCCACCCGCTACGACTACCAGCGGCAGTGGCTGGCCTGCATAGACACCCTGTCCGGCGACGACGCGGCGGGGCGGACGGCGCTGCACAGCCGGGTGATCCAGGCGATGGCCGATGTGGTGGACAGCCCCGGCGGCGCGCTGTTCCTGCGCGACGCCGGGCAGGGGGCGTTCCAGTGGGCGGGATCGTGGAACCTGCCGGCCACGACGGCGCTGCCGGCCGACCATCCCGCGGTGCTGGCCATGCAGGATGGTGGCTGGATCGTGCGGATGGACAAAGAGGACGCCGCGATGCGGTCCGGCCCGGTGGAGCGGTTGGGCCGGGTTTGGCTCGGCGTGCCGCTGGCACACGGGCCGGTGCAGACCGGCGTCGTGCTGCTGGCGCCGCCGCGCGCGCCGTTCAAGCTGGACCAGGAGGTGTTCGACCTGCTGCGGATCGTCGGCCGGGAGGTCGCAACCTACGTGGCGGAGCAGCGCGCCACCCGGGTGCTGCTGCAGACCCGGCAACTGCACGACTACGGCAAGCGCTTCGCCTTCGTCGCGCACGACATCAAGAACGTGTCGAGCCAGCTCAGCCTGCTGCTGTCCAACGCCGAGCGGCACATCGCCAACCCGGAGTTCCAGCGCGACATGCTCGACACCATCGGCGCGTCGGTGGCGAAGATTACCCACCTGATACGCCGTCTGGACGAACCCTCGGCCGACCGCGCCCCGGCCGCGCTGGCACCGCTGCCGCGGCTGGAGGAACTGATTGCCACCTACCGGCGCATACGCAAGGCCGCGGTGTCGCTGGAGCATGACGGCTCTACCGCGACGATTGCGATGGCGCCGGACGCCTTTGACACTGCGGTGACACATTTGTTGAATAATGCTGTTGAGGCGGCACCTGATGCAAGTGTATTGATACGTATCCGCCATGAGGTGGGTCAGGTAGTCATAGACATCGTGGACAAGGGGCCGGGCATGTCCGAGGAGTTTATTCGGGACGGCCTGTTCCGGCCGTTCGGCACGTCCAAGCGGCACGGCTCCGGCATCGGCGCGTTCCAGGCGCGTGAGCTGGTGCGTGAAGGCGGGGGCGACGTGCAGGTGATCAGCATACAGGCGGGCACCATACAGGTAGGCAGCACGCAAGCAGGGAAGGATCGTGCTGCACCTGGGACCACGATGCGGATTACCTTGCCGCGTGCGGACGGGGCGGACCCGGAGCCGGGCCAGCAACCGCAGCTTGCGTCCATGGAGGGCCGGGCATGAGCCTGCCGAAACTGCTGATCGTTGAGGACGACATGGGCCTGTGCAGCCAGTATCGCTGGGCGTTCCCGTCCTGCCAGGTGCTGTTCGCCCATACCCGCGCGCAGGCGTTGCAGGTCGCGGCCAAGGAGCATCCGCAGGTCGCCATCATGGACCTCGGCCTGCCGCCGGACCCCGACGGCGTCAGCGAGGGGTTCGCGACGCTCGACGGCATGGCCCGGCAGGTGCCGGACACTAAGGTGATCGTTGCCACCAGCCACGGCGACCGTAGCCATGCCCTGCGCGCCATCGCCGCCGGTGCCTACGACTTCTGCGAGAAGCCGATAGACATCGGCGTGCTGAACACCATCGTCACCCGCAGCCTGCGCCTCCGCACCCTGGAGGACGAGAACCGCCGCAACCAGGACAGCCCGGCGCCGTCCCCGATCAAGGGCATCGTCGCCGCCGACGCCGCCATGATGAAGGTGTGCCGCGACGTGGAGAAGCTGGCGCCGGCCAACGTCGCCGTCCTGCTGCTGGGCGAGAGCGGCACCGGCAAGGAGGCGCTGGCCCGCGCGCTGCACGACCTGTCGCCGCGCGCCCGCCAGCCCTTCGTCGCCATCAACTGCGGCGCCATCCCGGAGGCGCTGCTGGAGAGCGAGCTGTTCGGGCACGAGCGCGGCGCCTTCACCGGCGCCATCAAGCAGACGCTCGGCAAGATCGAGCTGGCCAGCAAGGGCACCCTGTTCCTGGACGAAATCGGTGACCTGCCGCACCAGTTGCAGGTGAAGCTGCTGCGCTTCCTGCAGGAGCAGGTGGTGGAGCGGATCGGCGGGCGCCAGCCGGTCAAGGTGGACGTGCGCGTGGTGTCCGCCACCAACGCCCTGTTGCAGGACCAGGTGGACCAGGGCCGGTTCCGCGGCGACCTGTTCTACCGGCTCAACGCCGTCACCATACGCATCCCGCCGCTGCGCGACCGCGGCGGCGACCGGCTGCTGCTGGCCCGGCACTTCCTAGGCGTGTTCAGCCGCGAATACGGCCGGAGCGTGCGCGGCTTCTCGGACGACGCGCTGGCGGCGCTGGACGCCCACACCTGGCCCGGCAACATACGCGAGCTGGAGAACCGCATGAAGCGGGCCGTGCTGATGTCCGAGGGGCGGCTGGTTACGGCAGCCGACCTGGAGCTTGCGCCGGGCGTCGAGGACCTCACGGCCTACGACCTGCGGAGCGCGCGCGCGCGGGCCGAGCGGGAGGTGGTGCAGCGCGCCCTGGCCCGCAGCAGCGGCACGCTGGCGACCGCGGCGCGGCTGCTCGGCATCAGCCGCCCGACGCTGTATACGTTGCTTGAGGCGCACGGGTTGGAGGCCAACGGCCAGGCTGCCGCAGCAGGCGGGCCGGCTTCAGGCGCCGATGCCACCCAGGATGCCATCACCAAGGATCGGGCAGACGCATGAACAAGGTCATCATACCCGCCGCGGCGGTGCTTCTGATCGCCGGTGCGGCCGGCGGCGCATGGGTCGTCACGCACCGGGGCACCCCGCTTGAGAACGCCCGCGCGCTGCAGGCCAAGGGCGACTTCCGCGGCGCGCAGATCGAGCTGCGGAACGCCGTGAAGGCGGAGCCGGAAAACGCCGAGGCGCATTTCCGCCTGGCGCAGTTGCAGTTGCAGGCCGGCGATGCGATTTCGGCCGAGCGCGAGGTGACGGCCGCGCGCGACCTGGGGTCCAACGGCAATGCCACTACGCTGCTGCTGGGCCAGGCCCTGCTGGCGCAGCAGCGCTTCGACGACGTGCTCGCCAAGCTGCCGCCCACGGCCGGCAAGCCGGATGCGGCGTCGGCCAACCTGGTGGTGCGCGGCCTGGCGCAGATCGCGTTGCGGAAGTTCGCGGACGCCCAGGCCAGCCTCGCCGAGGCGGAACGGCTGGCGCCCCGGAATGTGGAGGCCATCGCCACCGCCGCCCGCCTCTCCATGCTGCAGAACGACCTGCCGGAAGCCGAGGTCCGGGTAGCGCGCGCGCTGGCCATCGAGCCTGGCCGTGCGGACACGCTCCTGCTCAAGGGCCAGGTGCTGGCGGCGAAGGGGGACCGGCCGGGCGCGCTGGATACCCTGGACAAGGCCGTCGCCGCCGCGCCGGCCGCGCTGCCGCTGCGGCTGGAGCGTGCGGGCATGGAGCTGCAGGCCGGGCAGGACGCGAAGGCCCGCGCCGACGTGGACTTCATCCTGGCCAAGGACGGGCGCATCCCGGCGGCATCGTACCTGGACCTCGTGCTGCTCGTCCGCGCCAGCAAGTTCCCGGAGGCCGACGTGGCGCTGACCAAGCTGGAGCCGGTGATCGAGACCATGCCGCGCGGGCAGTATTTCCAGGCCATCGTGAAGGCCAACCTGAACCAGCTTGAAACCGCAGCCGATGCCGCCGGGCGCTATGTCGCCCGTGTGCCCGGTGATGCCGAGGGGGTGCGGCTGCTGGCGCGCATCGAGATCGCGGCCAAGCGGCCGGAGCGCGCGGTCGCGGCGCTGGCCAACGCCGTGAAGGCCGGCGTGAACGACGCGGAGACGCTGGACATGCTCGGCCGCGCCTATGCGATGGAGGGCCGGGCGCCGCAGGCGGCGGAGAGCTTCCAGCGCGCGTCGGAGCTGGCGCCGGAGAACCCGGGCATCCTGACCCGCCTGGCGTCCAGCAAGCTGCAGATGGGCGACACCGGCGGCGCGACCACCGCGCTGGAGCGGTCGCTGGACATGGCGCCCAAGCAGGCCAACGCCGGAGAGGCGCTGGTCGCCGCGGCGCTGGCGTCCGGCGACGCGGACCGGGCGCAAGCGGCGCTCGACCGGATGCGCGCCCAGGTCGGCGAGACCGAGGCGGTCGGCGTGCTGTCAGCCTTGGTCAAGCTGGCCCGGCGCGACATGGACGGGGCGCGCGAGGGCTTCGCCGACATCGCACAGCGCTTCCCGCAATCGGTCACGGCGCCGGTGAACCTGGCAAAGGTGCTGTATCTGCAGGACAAGCCGGCAGAGGCGGAAACGGTCTTGCGCGGCGTGCTCGCGCGGGTGCCGGCGGAGGCGCAGGCGCTGAACCCGCTGGTGGCGGACCTGGTGCGGCGGGACCGGCTGGCGGACGCCATCGCGGCCGTCCGTGCGGCCCGCACGGCGGCGCCGGCCAACCTGGCGCTGACGGCGGCCATCGCCGACCTGCAGGTGCGCGGCAAGGATGCCAACGCCGCACTGGCAACGCTGGAGGAGGCGCGGGTTGCGGCCGGCGGCACGTTGCCGGCCCCGCTGCTGCCGGCCCAGTCCCGCGCGCAGGCGGCCGGCGCCGATGTCGAGGGGTCCAAGACGACGCTGCGGCGCTATGTCACCACCAATCCGCTCGACCTTGAGGCGCTGCGGTCCTACGTCGAGCTGCTGGTCAACAGCAACGACATCGCTGCCGCCCGCGAGGTGCTGACGGAGTCGCTGCGGAACTCGCCGGGCAACCTCGGCATGATGCAGGCGATGCTGCTGATCGAGAACAGGACCGGCGGGTTGCCGGCGGCCCTTGCGAGGGCGGAGGAGCTGCGCCGCGCCCCAGCCAACATGCCGGCCGCAGGGGTGCTGAAGGGCGACCTGCTGATGGCCAGCCAACGCTATGGCGACGCCGCTGCCGCGTTCGCCGCGGAGCAGAAGGCCGCGCCGTCCACGGTGCTGGCGATGCGCCAGGCCGCCGCGCTGGTGACTGGCGGCGGGCAGGAGCAGGCGGCGGCGGTGCTGCGGGGATGGCTGGCGCAGCACCCGGACGACGCGGACGCATCGCTTATGCTCGGCGGCCTGGACATCAACGCGCGGCGCCTGGCCGATGCGGAGACGCACCTGAAGTCCGTGCTGACGAAGCGGCCCAACGACGCCATCGCGCTCAACAACCTGGCTTGGGTGTATCAGCAGCGCAACAATCCCGAGGCGCTGCCCCTGGCGCGGCGGGCCTACCTGCTGTCTCCGACGACGGAGAGCGCGGACACGCTGGGCTGGCTCCTGGCGACGACCGGGGACGCCAAGGCGGGGTTGCCGCTATTGCAGCAGGCGGTGGCCGGACGCACCACGGACCCGACGATCCGGTATCACCTGGCCGTGGCGTTGAACGGCGCCGGGCAGCCGGGGGAGGCGATGAAGCTGCTGGAGACGCTGACCACTGAGCCGGCAGCCTTTGACGACAAGGCCGCGGCGAGCAAGCTGCTGAATGAATTGAAGGCCAAGCGCTGATCCGGAGGCAGCGCGGCGCTGCTGCCCTGCCTGTGCCGGGGCAGCGCCGGGGCAGCGCCGGCCAGCCCCGGCCGCGGGCTGGCTTTTGCAGCCGACCCAAGCTTCACTTTTAGGCGGCTGTTGCCGCACTTGTGCTAACAGCTGCTTGCGCTGACTGTTTTGCCAACCCGCTATCGCGGTTCGCCCTTGCGACGTGGCAACAGGGTGGCGGCCAGGGCCGTGCTGCGGACTCCTGAATCGCTACGCAGCAACGACGATAAAGGTCAGAGCAGCGAATTGCTGATGTCAAGAACCTATTGCGTGCGTTGGATGCGGTCCCGGGACGGGTTGCGGCGCCTGTATGTGGTTGCCCGGCACGGACCATGTGCGTTCCGCTCCCGGCTGCTGCCCGCATTCGTCGTGCCTTGGGCAACGGCCTCGCTAGGACTCGGCAGCCCTCGCATTTTCCAGGGCGGATTGGGTCGTCATCTCATAGGCGTCGGCCAGCAGCGTCAGGCGGGCGGTGTTGGGCAGCTTGCGGAAGGCGTTGAGCAGCAGCACCTCCTCGTTGGAGGGCTGGGCCGGCGGCGGCACGTCCGCCGCTGTTTCCAGCAAGGCGCCGATCGGGACGTTCAGGACTTGGGCCAGCTTGATCAGCCGCGCCGTCTCAGGGAAACAGGTTCCCCAGATCCAGGCATGGACAGCGACCCGGGACACCTCAAGCGCGCGGGCCAAGCCAGCCTGGGTAACTCCCTGCTGTCCCATGATGCGGGCGAGGTTGTGCCGGAACCGGTCACGCGAGACGTTGCGCGCCGTGATCCCATCGGGCCAATCCTGCGAACCTTCCGTCTTCTGGAGAGCCATCATGATATGGCCTGAATGTTTGCTGCTTGGTGCGCCTGAGCCGCAGGTTTGGTAACGGACAAAGCACTCTCCAGAATTAGATGCATGAGGATAATTATTATTCACGATGTCGCAAATGCAATTTGCCACATGAACGTGCCAGGGAACATTATTTAAAAGCAGTTTTTGTTAAGTATGTGTTGCCAACGTGTTGCGCTGCCTCACGCGTCCGTTCAATGCCGACGGCCGTTCGCTTTAATCCTTATCGTCAATTGCGAGCCGCACCTGCGGCGTGGCAGTCCGGATATCTGCAACACGGCCCTGTCCGCCCCTGGATCGCCACGCCGCAAGAGCGGCTTGCGGCGACGGGTTGGCAGAACGGTCAACGCAAGCGCCCGTCGGCACGATGCCGACGGGCGCAGGCTTGCCTGAATGGTTGCGGTCGCCCTTGCAAGCGGCACGGCAACGCAGCGGTCGAGAGCCGCCAGCGGTGCTGGCCATCCTCGCGTCCTTGGGACTGTCGCACCACAGGCGCCTCACAGCGACGGCAGTCCGCTTCCTGCCGACATCTGCGGCAGCCGGTGCAGGTCTGCATGGTGCAGCCGCCCAAGCCTGGGCGGCCTAGTTGAACGGGTTGGACACCTTGCCCGGCCGTTTGGGGGGCGCGACGGCGGCCGGCAGGGCGCTGTCCGCTTCGAGCACCTGTATGACCGCGTCCAGCATGGCCCGCATCTCGCGCGCGAGGGCAAGGCCGGCCTGGTCCCGCGTCAGGTCAAGGCTGCCGTAGGCCGCAACGCGGTCGCGCCCGTTCTCCAGGCGCATGTCGCCGACCGAGGTGGCGGCGCTGTCATCGGCAAAAGGTTTCATGGCGCGTTTCCTCGGCGTCGGGACCCGTAACGGTTCGGCATGGGCGTGGGCCTGGGGAGGCGGAGCAGGGTGGTCCTGGCAGCGGCCGGCAGCGCCGGGAACACGTTTAGTCCGGTCAGGTCGGCAAGCTGCGCCATGCTGACGACCGCCCAGGGCGAGCTGTCCACGTTCTTGGCGACGTATGCGGCAGCCAGGCCGCGCCGCGGGTCCAGCACGGCCTTGAAGACCTGGGTGGGCACGATTACGTCGCCGACCCTCTGCAGCTCGGCGCCGCGGAAGATCGGGCCGGTGACGACGTAGATCTCGCCCTGGCGCTCGGCCAGCTTGCGGACGGCGCCCTCGATGTCCGCCCAGGTGCCGCGGTTCAGCTTGGGCGCCTGCGGTACCATGTTCGCCAGGCTGAAGCTCTCCTGCTGCGCCTCGTCGTCCGGCATGTCGCCGCTGGGCGCCATATGCCCACGGTCGAAGCCGCTGCGGGCGTAGTCCTGCAGCTCGGCCCGTTCCTCGGGCGGCAGCGCAGGCTCGGCGTGGAACTCGCTGTCGCGGGGCAGGCCGCGTGCGGCGGCGATCCCGTCGCGGGTCAGGTGCTCGGCCGAATACAGCGCGGTGCGGGTCGTCGCGGAGTGCAGGACGGCAAAGGCGCGGTAGCAGAGTGCGCGGGTGCCGGCCAGGAGACGCGGGTTCAGCACCTCCGGCGCCTGGCCGCCCTGGAAGTGTTCGGGGCAGGCCGTCGTGGCGCCTGCGGCCGGGCAGGCCGCCAGCAGCAGGGACAGCGCCAGCAGGAGCACCGGCGTCTTGCGGTTCGGCATGCATCCCCTCCGGGCTGGTCGTTCCGTGCCTCCAAGGGCATATCGCCGGCAATCCCACCGAATGGCAACCGTCATCAAACTAACTGGGTCCGCGGACGTTGATAACGGGAACGCCTTAAAAATAGAGGAAAGCATCACATGAACAAGCTTGTACCGGCCCTGGCCATCCTGCTGCTGTCCAGCCCGGTCTTTGCCCAGAGCGGCTCGACCCAGGTGCCGCCTTCACCGAACGCAGGCGAGAGCGCGCCGCAGCCGTCGAGCAGCGCCCCTCCGGGCGCAACCAACATGAACACCAACAGCACCTCCAACCCCAACGTCAGCGGTCCGGTGGGCACCACCGTCGTCACGCCCAATGCGGTTCCGGCACCGATGACGGCCGCCCCGGCCGTTCCGGCAGTTCCGCAACCGTTGGCGAACACTGTCCCGGCGCCCGCTTCGCGCTGAACAGGACAATCTGGGGCGGCTGGGATGGTTCCCGGCTGCCCCATTTGCGGCTATAGGGCAGGGGTGTCAGCCCCTGCCCAATTGCCGGACGAGCAACCCGTCGCCATCTCACGCGATGGCACTGTCGCTATCATATCCATGAAATCGCCTGCACGCCGGAACGTGCTTTCTGCAGGCATGATTTCCGCTTTGACAACTGCCTTGGAATGCACGCAGCCTGTTCATGCCGTGGTGCTCCGCGCAGCGGCTGGCGCAAGCGTCTGGTGCGCCGGGTTCGACATCGGCGCATTGTCGCCCGGCTTCGACCCCCTGGCACAGGACGGGGCCTTGCAGGCGCTGTTTCGCCGTGTGCAGGGCCATCCCGCGCCCGTCATCGCCATGGTGCATGGGTCGGCTTGGGGCGGTGGCGCCGATCTGGCGCTGCGTTGCGACATCGTGATCGGCGATCCCACCTCCAGTTTCGCCTTCACCCCTGCAAAGCTCGGCTTGCCCTATGATGCCGACGGGTTGCTCAACGTCACTATGCGGGCAGGCCCGGCGGCGGCGCTGGAGATGTTCAGTACTGCCGACCCCGTGCAGGCCGACCGTGCCCTGCGCCTGGGCTTGCTGAACCACCTGGTTCCGGAAGTGGAGCTGGAGCCGTTCACGCTGGCGATGGCCCGGCGCATCGCCGCCAACGCCCCCCTGTCCGTGGCCAGCGCGAAGCAGCAAGTGCGCGCCCTCGCCGCGGCAGCGCCCTTGCCGGCCGCCGTGGCGCAACGCTTGGCAGAAGGCAGGCGCCGGGCGCTGGACAGCGAAGATTTCGGCGAGGGCCTGGCCGCCTTCCGTGCCCGGCGTCCGCCGGACTTCAAGGGCCGTTGACGCCTTGGACATCGCCCTGTGGATGCTGCCCGCGGCGGCGCTGCTGCCCTACGTCACGGTCGGGATCGCGAAGGCCGGACGGTCCGGCTACGACAACGCCCTGCCGCGGCAGTGGACAGAGGGTCTGCGGGGATGGCGTCAGCGTGCCGAGTGGGCGCACCGGAACCACATGGAGGCGTTCCCGCCTTTTGCCGCCGCGGTGCTGGCGGCGCAACTGCGCGGCGCGGGCGATGGCTGGACCGGCCTGTTGGCCTGCGGGTTCGTGGCCCTGCGCATCGGCTACACCGCCGCTTACATCGCGGACCGTCCGGGGCTGCGGTCCATCCTGTGGTTCGGTGGGGTGGGCTGCGTGGCAGTCCTGTTCTGCCGGGCCGCGTGACGGCGCCGGAGTCCGCCGGCTTTAACCCTGGAGCGGTTTCCCAGCGCCCTGGCGCACGATGAAGCCCCAGACATCATCCAGCACCAGCGCGCGTCCGCGGAACAGCGGCGCGAATGCTGTTATGATGCCGATGTGGCCGATCCCCGGCAGGATGCGGCTCTCCGCCGCTCCCCCGGCGGCGCGGACTTTGGCCGCGAGCGAAAGCGTGTTGCGCGGGTTGACGGTCGTGTCGGCGTCGCCGGCCAGCAGCAGCAGCGGTGGGTTGCCGCCGTCCGCATAGGTCACGGGCTGGCTCAGCGGCCCGTCGTTGACGGTGGCGAACACCGGCTTCACGTCCTCGCCGGTGATGGGCAGGAAGTCGTAGGGACCGGCCAGGCCGACGACGCCGGCCAGCCGTCCCCGGTCGAACCCGGCGGCGGCCAGCAGACGCGGATCAAGCGCCAGCATCGCCGCGTTGTAGGCGCCCGCGGAGTGGCCGACGATGAACAGGCGGCGCGGATCGGCTCCAAGCTCCGCCGCATGGGCCGCCGCCCAGGCGACGGCGCGGGCGTTGTCGTCCAGGAACGCCGGGAAGGCCACCTCGGGATACAGGCGGTAGTCCGGCACCACCACGACGGCGCCCCGCGCCGCGAGCGGCCGGGCCACGAAGGAGTACATCCCCTTGTCCCCCGTGCGCCAGCCGCCGCCATACAGGAACACGACCAGCGGCGCCCCGCCCTTGGCGCCGGGCGGCCGATAGACGTCCAGGCGGTGCCGCGGCCCATCGGCATAGGCGACGTCCCGGGTCTCGGTCACGCCTTGCGAGGGGACGGTCGCGTTCAGTAAGGCGGCGGGCGAACAGGCTGACAGCAGCAGGGCGAGCAGGACGGTGAGACGCATCTTGTCACGAACACCGCGGCGCCATCCGGGGTTCCGCCATGTGGCCATCGTTGTTCGGGGACTACTGCGCCCTTGTGCCAAGGCCCAGTTAATGCGACCGCTCCTGTCCGTGTCGCGAGGAGCGCAACGGCACGTCAATCTGGATCTGCAAGGGTTGTGCTTGCCGCTTCTGGATTGCCACGCCGCAAGCGCGGCTCGCAACGACGGGTGGAAGCCAGCCCAAGCAAAGAACGTTTGGCACTGGCGACGTGCAAGCCAGCACTATCACTCTACGTATTATGCTAGGTTTTGTTAACTGCTGCTAAACTGGACAACTATAGGTTGATATTGCCGGGCCTACTGTGAAATCTAGATGCGAGGCCGGGTGCAGGTGCGCCCTGGGCGGCAATCCAAGATGCATATGAAAGCGGTCCCGGCGCGGCTGGACCTTGGCGACGTTCTGGCCGTTGTGCGGTCCGGCCTGTTCCTGCGCGACTGGTTCCTTGATCTCAACCCGGACATCGCTGCGTGCGGCATTGATCCGGTCACGCACTACTGCCGCTACGGCTGGCGGGAGAACAGGCGCCCGAACCCGTACTTCGACCCTGACTGGTATCTGCAGCGCAACCGCGACGTGCGCGAGTCCGGTGCCGAGCCGCTGCTGCACTACATCGAGTACGGGGAGCTGGAGGGCCGCCAGCCCATCGAGCACTTCGACCCCGCCTGGTATCGCGCCCAGCACCGGCTGCTGCCGGGCCAGGGGTGCCTGCAGCACTTCTTGCAGCACCGGCACCACGGGGCGGTCAGCCCGCTGCCCGAGTTCGACGCGGCGTTCTATCGCATGGGGTCGCCGGACGTGGTGCGGGCCGGCATGGACCCGTTCGAGCACTACCTGGTGCAAGGTGCGGCAGAGGGCCGTCCGGCTTCGGCTGGGTTTGACACCGCCTGGTATCGGGACCGCTACCTGCGGGACCAGGCCGGCGTGAATCCCCTGCTGCACTACCGCGCCCACCGCCACCAGCCCGGCGTGTTCCCGGTCCGGCCCGCCCACGACACCGACATCCCGCGCGAGTGGCGCCGCAACACCGCCCCCGGCCCGCTGTTCGAGCCGGTGGAGCCGCTTCCGGCGGACGCGCCGCGCCGGGCGGTGGTGCTGGCGTTCTACCTGCCGCAGTTCCACGCCATCCCGGAGAACGACGCCTGGTGGGGCCAGGGCTTCACCGAGTGGACCAACGTGGGACGCGGGCTGCCGCGCTTCGCCGGGCACTACCAGCCGCGCATCCCGCGCGACCTCGGCCATTACCGGCTGGACGGCACGGCGGCGTTGCGCGCCCAGGTGGCGCTGGCGCGCGGCGCCGGGCTGGGCGGGTTCGTCTATTATTTCTACTGGTTCAACGGCCGCCGCCTGCTGGACGGCCCGCTGGAGGCGATGCTCGCCGACCGCGGCGTTGATTTCCCGTTCTGCCTGATGTGGGCAGAGATGTCGGGTTGTCGGGGGTTGCATGGTGTTGCTGACCTTTGCGAAACCCCCGCTGTTGCTGGCTTTCGGCACTGATCCGGCTTGCATAGGTTTGCTGCTACTTGTCCCAACCTGCTAGCTATATGCTGCTAGGGGCTGATAGCTAGCAGGGGGTCGGATGGCGGCGGAGCGAAAGCGGCTTGGCCTGAAAGACGTGCGGGGGCTGGGAGAGAACGAGACGGTGTGGGACGCCGCCGTGCCCGGGTTTGGCGCCCGCCGGCAGCGCAGCGAGCGCATCGCCTATGTCCTGCTCTACCGCACCCGGGAAGGCCGGCAGCGGTGGCACACCATCGGCCGACACGGGGCGCCCTGGACGCCTGAGACAGCCCGGGACGAAGCCAAGCGGGTGCTGGGCGAAGTGGTCCACGGCGGGGACCCGGCAGCGGATAAGCAGAACGCCCGGAAGGCGATCACCGTAGCCGAGCTGTGCGACGATTACCTGAAAGACGCCGACGCCGGCCGCCTGCCGACGATCCGGGGCGGGGCGAAGAAGGCCAGCACGCTCAGCACCGACCGCGGCCGGATTGAGCGGCATATCAAGCCGGTGCTGGGCAAGCTGCGCGTGCCGTCCGTCACCCGGGAGGATATCGAGGCGTTCATGCACACCGTTGCCGAGGGCGGCACCGCGGCCCGGCACCAGACGAAGCGGGGGCTGTCCACCGTCCGGGGCGGCAAGGGCACCGCCAGTCGCACGGTTGGGCTGCTGGGCGGCATCTTCGCCTATGCCGTCCGCCGGAAGCTGCGGCCTGACAATCCGACCCGGGGCGTGATGCGCTTTGCAGACGGCCGGCGGGAACGCCGCCTGAGCGATGCCGAGTATGCGATGTTCGGCGCGGGCCTGGCGGCTGCCGCGCTGCCTCCCGAGCCGATCCGCCAGGGCGCGCGGCCACCTGGTCCGATGTGGCCGCCAGCTATCGCGGCAGCCCGGTTCCTGCTGCTGACGGGCTGGCGCCGCGGGGAGGCACTGGGGCTGCGCTGGGGGGACCTGGACCTGCCCCGGCGCACGGCACGGCTACAGGACATCAAGACGGGCCTGAGCGTGCGCCCGCTGTCCCTAGCCGCGTGCGAGCTGCTGGCCGGGCAGGGCAGGGGCAAGCCCGATGCGCTGGTGTTCCCGCCGACGCGCGGGGAGGGCGTCATGGGCGGCTTCCCGTGGCTGTTCGCGCGCATCGTGAAGGAAGGCGGGTTGCCGGTGGACGTGACCCCGCATGTGCTGCGGCATTCGTTTGCCAGCTTGGCCGGCGACCTGGGATATTCGGAACCGACCATCGCGGCCCTGGTTGGGCACCAGGGCCGCAGCGTCACATCCCGGTACGTTCATGCAGCCGATGCGGTGCTGCTGGCGGCGGCGGACGCGGTGGCGGGGCGGGTGATGGAGTTGATGGGATCACCCGCCGTCTTGCCGTCAGTGCCCGAGTTACCCCATCATCCCGGCTAGCGCCCCTTCAAGGTCCCCAGCCGTGAGCCTTGAGGTAGGCGAGGAAAGTCTGAGTTGCGACGCTAGTTGCCGCTGTCTCAGCTATTTTAGCCAGTTTGTTACTGGCGGAACGCAGCAGCCCGACATCTGGTTGGTCAAGCTTCGCCTCCGCAATCAGCATCGCCTCTGCACCTGCGGACAGTTTCCTATTATCAGGCGACCAATCAGCAACAGCAGCATTCATGAGTGAAACAAGTTCATCCAAACTTGGGCTATTATGGTTGGTCTGGTGGACGCTTCCCACGCTGGCCTGACCCTGCGCTACCGCCCCAACCGGCGCTTGAAATGTGTTCTGATAGATGTAACTGGGCCTATCAGCACTCGTTGTTGCTTGCTTTTCTGTCTCGGCTGCCATTGCTAATTCCTCAACGACTGCTTTTATCAGACCGCAGCAGTTTCTAGTGGTGTCGGCAAAGTCTTTCCTCATCAAATCTGTCATGGACTTATGCATAGATGCGTCAACGCGCAGCAATACCTTTGTGACTTGCTCACACTCGCTGCTTACGTAAGTTAGGGCTTGCATTGTCATATGCTGTAAAAATTCGCTAAGCTCTTTCTGCCCTTCAATAAGCTGATTAGGCGAACAAGAGACACGGTACTTTCTCGTTTCCGTCTCAATCAAATCAGTACGTATCTTGGCCTCTTCCGCAAACACCCGCATTGTTCGCCGAACGAGTGCCCCGCTAATAGCAAGACCATCCCGGCTGCAAGATGCCTGAACTTCGGCAAGAGCGTCTTTCAAAATGGAATGCCGGGCTTCGATTCGTCGGTATAGCTGCCCAGCAAGCGGCTTGAAAGCAATTGGAAGATCACTCATGCCCCAGCGCTCCGCAGCCGTACTCCCGGCGCATCCCCGTTCGTAAACTCGACGCCGGCAGACTCTAGGGCGGTGCGGATGGCAGCAACAGCGTCAACCGGCAACGCTCGGCTCCTGCCGTTCGAGGACACAACCCGCCCGGTCTGCTCGAATGCCGTCACCATCGGGACCGAGGTGCCGCTCCGGGCGGCTAACCGGTCTAAACTCCACCCCAGCAAAGCTCGCGCAGCCTTGACCTGATCCGGCGTCACTGGTCCGGTTTCCGCAGCTTGACGCCAGGCTCGTCGCCGTTGGTGAACACTACGCCAGCCTGTTCTAGGGCTGCGCGGATGGCCTCGACGGTGCGACGTTGCGGATCGCCTTCCCCAAGTTCCATTCGAACAACGGTGCGTTTTGGCACCCCACTTGCTCCAACGAGCTGATCTTGTGACCAGCCTATCAGACCACGGGCTGCGCGGACCTGCCCAGGCGTGATGGCAAACCTAGTGCCGTTTTCGCTTGTCATCATGCGCGCAGTATGGCAAGCCTGGTGCCGTTCCGCAAGGAACAAGCGGCCGGACGGGGAGCTACCACCTTCCCAGCCCGGCCTAACCGCAACCCACGTTCAGGGGAACGCTGGCCATGGCTAAGCACGAGCATACCCTAAGAAGATCGGACCTCCATCCCGCCGCCAGCACGGGCAGAAGATCGCTGCTGTCCGCCGCCCCTGCCGCCATGGTCCTGGCCGGCATCGGCATCGGCGGCGCGGTCCAAGCTGCGCCGCCCGGCCCTGATGCCGAGCTGATCGCCCACTGCGCCCAACTGGACGCGCTGGAGCATGAGTTCCTGGCAACCGACTTCAACGCCATGCCGAACACCCCGGAAGGCGACCACGCCGAAGCCGAGCAGGACCGCATCGCGGACGCGCAAGCGCCCATCGTGGACGCAATCTGCGCCCGGCTGCCGCAAACCCCAGCCGGCGCCGTGGCGGTCGCGCATAGCCTGGCGCTGTGTGATGCCGATTTGTTCAGGAGGGGCGGGCCGGACGGCTACCCCAACGATCGCCTGATTGCCGCCCTGGTCCGCGGCCTGATGGGGAGGGCCGGCGCATGAAGGAGCAGCCCCGGCAGGCCATAGAGTCTGCCCTGTATGAGCTGGGCGTGGTGACGGACATTTTGGGCGCGATCGCGTCCGCCGACATCAGCGGCACCAAGCCGGTCTGCGGCACCTACATTGAGTATCTTGCGGCCAGACAGCGTGAGCAACACGACCGCATTGAGCGCGCCCTGTCCTGCATGGGGAGGGCCTGAGCATGGCGCAAGCCGCAGTACGCTCGCCTGAACCCTGGATGGTGTCGCATCCCCTAGACCGCCTGCCCTTCGTGGTCCCGAACCCTGGCGAGGGGCGCATCATGTGGGCGCCGCGCCCGACCGGGGACTACGGCTTCGATTGCACGCTGGGCGCCCAGTATGCCGAGGCCGTGCTGTCCCTGATGCGCAACCCATCCCCGAACGATCCCGGGTTGGGGCGGGGGCTGCTCCGCATGATAGTGCTGGGCATCCTGAGGCATGGCGACGAAGAACGCGACCTCGGCGTGATCGTCGGCATGATGAGCCGGCTGGGGGACGTGCTGGCGTGTGGCGTGGGGAGGGTCGCGCCATGAGCTGCACCCTGCCCAGCCCGCGGCGCATCGCGGGTGCCTTGGCTGTGCTGACTGCGCTACCGCCGGCCGCGCTGGCGGACTTGGCCGAGCGGCTGATTGACGGCTTGGACGCCCTGGCGCCGGATGCGGACCTGGAGCCGGACGACGACGGCGAGGGCGATCACGACGACGAGGCCGGACCCTGGGATGACGGCGCGACCTGGGCGCCGACGAAGAGGCCTGCCGAGTGCGGGCCGCTGCGGCTGGCGGGGGCATCGTGACGGCGACGCGGATGGGGGAAGGCGGTGCCTCCCCCGGCGGCGCGGGCGTGCTACAGTGCGAATTGGCGGGGATAGGTTGGCCCCCGAAAATCCAGGCCCCCTGCGCTGGACTTCCCCGCCAACTATCACGCGGGGCGGGTGCAGGGGCACGGGATGGGAGATGCGGACGAGCCGGTCTGGACGGCAGAGGAACACCGCGAGTTCGAGGCTCAGGTCGAGAGGGCGATTGCCGCAGCGGGGCACGTATATCAGGAAACCAGCAATCCCGTTTATGCTTGGCTTGCCTTATCACAGGCCAACACAGCTCGTGTTCGTCGCCAGTTCGACCATCTTCCTACGTCCGGGCTAAACATCCCGGAGTGGTGCGCCAACTACTTCGCACATGTCGCTCAAGCCGTGATGTGGTCCGCACACGGGCTGGACTTCTTTGCGAAGCCGCGAGACCCCCCAGAACCGGGTGCGGTATCGCAGCCTTTGCAGCGCTTACCCACAAAGCAGGTTGCGAGCGGGATAATGCGGGCAATTGGCATAACCGGACAAGGCTTCAACAATTTGGAGCAGTTCCAAAAAGATCAAGTAGATATGCATCTGGCTCTGCATTTCGAACAATTGCAAGCTGTGGGGTTCAACTACGACGATGCGACGGAACAAGTTGCAAAGAAGGTGAAGAGCAAGGACCAAAGCACCGTTCGGAAGCAGGTCACAAGAGGAAGGCGTCTCATGCGGTATCGAGATGCTGTGAGGGTTGTCGTCGCACAAGGGACCGGCAAAACTCCCCCCTGAGGTTTTGCCGTGGCAAGACTTCCCCTCTAGGTTTTGCCATGGCAAAACCTACCCCCGAGCCTTTGCCGTTATATTTGCCTGCTCAATCAGCCATCTTCCTATCACACCAACCGCAACGGTTTGTGTGCAAATGAAGGTGCGAGACATGACCCCCCATGTTGCGGAGGAAGTCGGCAAGTCCATTGATCGCCACAGGCGTGCGATGGTGAGCGCCATTCCGGCCGACCTCGACCAGCGGCTGCTTCGGTCACAGACTGCGGCTGCTCTGACGGAGATCGGCTTCAAGATTGCAGGACCCACCCTGGCCACGATGGCGACGCGCGGAGGTGGCCCGCCGTTCTGCAAGTGGGGGCCGCGCGTAGTCTATCGCTGGGGTGATGCGCTGGCCTGGGCTGAGGCCCGGCTGAGCAAGTCCCGCCGCAGCACTTCCGAAGCTGACCTCACCTAGCAGCCGCCGACCCTGGCGAGGGACGGACGGCGCTAGCGTGTTTCAGGCATCCACACCGGCCAGGTGCTGCCTGAGACATAGCGGAGCGACGCGCCCCATACAAGCGCCAGGGAACCCCAAGAGTTGGAGTTCCCGCTATGCCCACGATCACTCCATTTGACCGTATGCGCCTCAACCGTGGTGCCGAACACCTGCACCGCCTTGGCGCCCGCGCCACCAGCGAATTTTTGGCCGAGTTGTCCGCCATCATCGGCGGGCAGCCGGCGATCCTGCGGCTGCTGGCCGAGTACCAGAACCGCCTCTCCCCGGCGCTGCTGCAATCAGCGGGCGGGCACCG
>JAABUM010001150.1_pt1 | contig 41102 bp, 46 predicted proteins | sample 5559161 | NCBI WGS metagenome assembly JAABUM01 (sample SAMN10711868, study PRJNA513369) | rock metagenome | isolation source: Antarctica rocks | place: Antarctica: Victoria Land, Siegfried Peak nord
ACGAAGCCTGTCTACCCGTAGGGACATGGCAGGCCATGTCCCTACGGGCGGATAAACCTCGATTCTTTCACGAACGGCGCGCGCACCACAAAACCGCGTTGCGCAGGATTTTTTGCACTGATTCGTTGTGATACGTCGCTATGGTTTCGTGGCCCGGACGAAAATAGAAAACGCGGCCCTTCCCCTCGCCTTGGTTGGCGCCTTTGCCGCCGCCCGATGTGAATTCGGGGTCGATGCCTTCGCCAACGCTTAGCGCGAATCCGCACGGAAAATATTCTTTCCCGTGCGGGAAGAACGATTGGAAAACGAGGGTTTGAAAGGGCGGCGCGCCAAAAGGCGAGCCATACATTTCTTCGGCGGGCAGGATGAACGATTCGATGCCTTGCGCGATGGGATGGCGAGGCGCGCAAACCGTAATTTCTTCCGGCTCGAAGCCTTCGATTTCGCGCCAGCCGCCTTTCAAATCGCCCGTCGCTTCCAACACCGCTTTGTAAGTTTTGGAATAGTGGCCCGAATGAAGCGGCATGAAACCGAGGCCGTTTTGGTGAACCGCCGTTTTGACGAGTTGCGCCACGGAGTCTTCGACTTCGCCATGACGCGCGTGGCCCCACCAGATCAGCACATCATAACTGGCGAGTTTTTCGGCGGTGATACCTTGATTGGGGTCGTCCAAATTCGCGGTGTCGGCCTGGATTTGACCTTCGCCGAGTTGGTTGAGGGCATCGGCGATAGCGGTGCGGATGCCTGCGGGATAGAGGTCTTTTTTGGCGTGCGGCGGGTTTTCGTCCCACACGAGAACGCGAACGATATTTTGGCTCATGGCGCTTGGAAGTATGAATCCCGCGCACCTTGGCCGCGCGTTGGTAAACCCCTTCCCGTGCTTGATGCCCCTTTTCGCCCGCTCGCCGTCTTGTTCGACCTCGACGGCACGCTCCTCAATACTTTCGCTGCCGTCGCCCGCGCCTGGAACGCGGCGATGGAGCCGATTGTCGGTCGCTCGTTCGATCCCGTCGAAGTCGCCGCGCGTTTTGGCCCGCCCGATGAAGAGATGTTGGAAGCCGCTTTCCCCGATTCGCTGGCGCGCGATGAACGAGACGCCGCCATCGAACGCTATTTCGCGCAATATGCGGTGGCGCACGCGCAAATCGAACCGTTTCCCGGCATCGAATCGCTGCTCGATGAACTGGGCACGCGCCAAATGCCGATGGGCATCGTGACGGGCAAAGGGCGCCGCGCCGCCGATCTCACGCTGGCTCATTTCGGCTGGACGAGCCGCTTTGCGGTCATCGTGGCGGGAGGCGAAGTCGCGCGTCCCAAACCCGATCCCGAAGGCGTGCTCCGTGTTGCGCGCGAACTGGGCGCCGAGCCAAACCAATGCGTTTTCATCGGCGATTCGCCCGCTGACATCGGCGCCGCCAAAAATGCCGGGATGGTTTCGGTTGTCGCGGGCTGGCACGACTTCTACTTGAACGAACTTGAACAAACGGCGCCCGATTTCTGGCCGCAATCGCCCTTTGAGTTAGGGCGCTGGTTCGAGGCGCGCTTGGATTGATCTTGGATTGATCATGGCGCTCATCGAACTCAAGGCCGCGCAGGTTGTTTTGGAAGGCCGCCCAATTTTCCAGTCGCTGGATTTTGTGTTGCAAAGCAGCCAAAGCGTGTCGGTCACAGGCGCAAACGGCGCGGGCAAAACCACGTTTTTGCGATTGCTGGGCGGCGACCTGTGGCCGGTTGACGCTGAATCGCGCTGCTATGGTTTCGGCGACAAGCCAACCTGGTCGCCGCTTCGGGCGCGCGAACAGATCGCTTTTGTGTCGCCTCTGGCGCAGGAACGCGTGGTTCGTCTGGCGCAGGACGGCGCCGATGGCGAGCGCGGAGCGCGTCTATCGGCGCGCGAGTGTGTCTCAACGGGCCTCTTCGACTCGTTTTTGCTGCACCAAAAACCGACTACCGAGCAACAAAAGCAAGTCGAACGGGCGCTTGCGCGTTTTTCTCTGAATGAACTGGCCGGACGCGAATTGCAAACGCTGTCTCAAGGCCAACTGAGGCGCGTGCTTTTGGCGCGCGCTCTGGTCAAACATCCGCGCGTGGTCTTGCTAGATGAAGCCGCTTCGGGACTCGATACGGGCGCGCGCGACGAGTTGTTCATCGCGCTCCACTCGCTGTCGCAAAGCGGCGTAACGTTTGTTTTCGCCTCGCACCGAGCGGAAGAATTGCCCGCGTGGACGACGCGTTGGACAATTGGCAACGGGCGCATCGAACGAGAATCTTCCGGCGGAACCGAGGCTCCTTTGCAAGCGCCGTCAGCGCCGGTAGCGCCGTCATCGCCGGTTAGAAGTGCGGCTTTTGTCATTCCGAGGGGGCACGCCGAGGAATCTAAGAACGCTGACTTGCCATTTTCAAACGAAGAACCGCAAGTGGATTCCTCGGCGTGCCTTCTCGGAATGACAAAAGCAACAGGTGCTACCTCAAACCGTTCACCCGCAGTGACAAAGGGAGGCGATGAACGAGCGCTTGTGTTCGAGTTGCAAAACGTGTCGGTTTTTCTCGACGGGACGCCGATTTTGCGTGACTTGAACTGGGTTTGGACGCGCGGTGCGCACTGGCAAATCGCGGGCGAAAATGGGTCGGGCAAAACCACGTTTTTGCGACTGCTGGGCGGCGAACTCTCGCCAGCTTTAGGCGGTGAAATCAAGCGGTTGGGCCAAACGAACCGCCCAGTCTGGGAATGGCGGCGGCGTATCGCGCTCGTATCGCCACTTTTGCAAGCGCGTTTTCACGAGGCGCTATCCGTTCGAGAAGCCATTGCTTCGGGCTGGGAATGCGGATTCGTCGCGCCGCGCGAGCTTTCTACCGATCAGCAGAACGCCGTAGAATGGGCGCTCGATGAATGGGATTTGCGCCATTTACAAAGGCGCCGCTTCGACCGCTTGAGCTACGGACAAACGCGGCGAGTGCTGCTTGCCCGTGCACTGGTCGCGTCGCCCGAAGTGGTTCTGCTCGATGAAGCCCTCGACGGACTGGACGCCGCAACGCGCGATTTTTGCTTTCAAAAGTGGGAGCAACTCGCGCGAAACGGAACGCATTTCGCTTTCGCTTCGCATCACGCCGCCGATTTTCCCGGTTGGGTGAACGGCGAAATTCGGCTTGAGTCGGGGCGGATGGGCGCCGTATCGCTAGGTTGAGCGGCTTGCCTGGAGCGTATCTCAAAAAGTTGGCGCTCCTGTTACTTTGTGGGGACATCGCTTGCCGTGTCTTGGGCGAACACGCGATTGGGGACATGGCTTGCCATGTCCCCACAAATGTGCGGGCCTCTCAAAAACGACTTTAGCGCCGCGTGTTCGCGTTCGCTTCCAACAGCGCGAGGATGCGCGCGTTTTGCTGCAACAACTGCTGGTTTTGCTGGATGAGCACCTGGTTTTGCGCGCTTTGCAACACCTGAAACCGAAGTGAGGCTTCGCCAACTGCTTGCGTCGCTTGTTCGGCGGTCTGGGCCTGATTGCGCAGCGAATAGTAGTTCGACAGCAATTGACCGATGGCCAAACGCGCTAAAATCGGGTCGGTCACGGCTTGACCGTAAGCGAGAAGCAAGGCGTCAGCGTTCTGGGTTTGCTCGGCCCCTGACAGCGTTTGATTCAAACCGGAAGCCGACAGCGCGGGCGGAATCGGTTGAATTTGCCGTTGTTCCCCAACGAGCGATTGCCCCTGATTTTGCGATGGCGACTGCGCCACTTGAACCGGGCGCCTCGATAATACGTTCACTGACGCTCGCCCGGTGCCCGACGACGAGCCGGTTTGAGCGTGAGCGAGGGGCGCCATCAGGCCCGCCGACAAAGTGAAAACACCCGCAAGGAAGAAACGCATCTCTTTTTGGACGCGCGTTGTGGCCAAAAGAGGCGCCTTTGAAACTCCAAAAAGGAAGAACCCTCAAGCTGCCCGAAGATTTTTTACGCACAAAAGAGCGAGGTTGGAGTCGCCCTCCTGTGCCACTTTCAAACGCGTAGCGGCCCAGATGGGCGAACGCAGGGGCTTTTCAAAACGGACTTTCCACCCGTCACTGGCGGTCTTTGATCCTTCGTTCAACCAATACCCATTGCCTGAGTGTGTCTTGGGTTCTTGCGCGGCAACATCGGTGCTGGTGCTCTGCTTACTCCTCGATTTTTAGCCTTGGCTAAACTTCGGTCTAAGAATGAATTTGAATGCTCTTCAAGAGGACACGCACGCTCTGGGCGAAGTCGCCGTGCCGCCGTCCTCATCGCAACCGGGCGCGCCCGGAATCAGCGGTTGGCGCACGTTTTTGTCGTTTGCCGGGCCGGGGTTGCTTGTGTCGGTTGGCTATATGGATCCGGGCAACTGGGCGACGGACATCGCGGGCGGCGCTAAGTTCGGCTACTCGCTGTTGTGGGTGATTCTGGCCTCGAACCTGTGCGCGATTACCCTGCAAACGTTGTGCGTGCGATTGGGCGTGGCGACGGGCCACGACCTGGCGCGCGCCTGCCGCGAATACTTTTCCAAACCGGCGTCGTTCGCGTTGTGGATTCTGGCCGAAATCGCCATCATCGCCTGCGATCTGGCCGAAGTGATTGGAAGTGCCGTTGCCATCAAGTTGCTGTCGGGCGGGCGCATCCCCCTCGAATGGGGCGTGCTCATTACCGGACTCGATGTCATCGTGTTGCTGGGCGCGCTCAAGTTCGGCTTTCGCAAGTTGGAAGCGATCATCCTGTCGCTTGTGGCGACCATCGCGCTGTGTTTCGCGGTGCAAATCTTTTTCGCGCGGCCCGATTGGGCCGGCGTTGCAGGCGGCACCTTCGTGCCGTCGATGCCTTCGGGAGAAGCCTTTGCCCTGTCGCTCGGCATTTTGGGCGCGACGGTGATGCCGCACAACTTGTATTTGCACTCCTCGCTTGTGAACACGCGCCGTTTCGGACAGGCGATAAGTGACAAAGCGCGCGCTATCAAGTGGAACACCCTCGACACGCTGCTCAGTTTGGGCGCGGCGTTTTTCGTCAACGCGGCGATTTTGATCGTTGCGTCGGCGACTTTTCACGCCAACGGTCACTTCGATGTCGCGGAACTCGAAGACGCGTATCACCTGCTGGCGCCGCTACTGAGCGCGCCAATTGCGGCCACCGCTTTTGCTATAGCGCTTTTGGCGAGCGGCCAAAGCTCGACCATCACCGGAACTTTGGCCGGACAAATCGTGATGGAAGGGTTTCTGGGATTCAAAATCGCGCCGTGGTTGCGGCGCATCATTTCGCGGGGCCTGGCCATTGTGCCCGCCTTGTTTTTGATTCACGCGTCGGGCGGCAAAAACACCAACGGCCTGCTGATCTTGTCGCAAATCATCCTGGCGATGCAACTGCCGTTCGCCATTTTTCCGCTTGTGATGTTCACTTCGAGTCGCGCCAAAATGGGCGAGTTCGTCAACCCGTTTTGGCTCAAGTGGACGGGCTACGCCATCGCGGTCGCCATTTCAGGCCTGAACGTGTATTTACTGATTCAAACCGTCCAGGGATTCTTCCGATGAACCTTTCAACCGAATCACGTGACGCCGGGATGACCGGCGCCGGAGCAACTTTCTCCGAAGTGCCCGCTGTCGAGCCAATTGGCGCCCAATCGAACACTTCCGAACTAACGGACGCCGGGCCGTTGGGCCGCGCGCCACTGTCGAGCGCCGTCGAAGATTACCTCAAAGCGATCCACACCCTCGGCGCCGCATCGAGCGCGCCTGTCACGACGCAGGCGCTCGCCGACCACTTGAACATCGCGCCCGCAAGCGCGACCAACATGGCCAAACGATTGGCGGGAATGGGTTTGGCGCATCACACGCCCTATCGCGGCATCGAACTGAGCGAAACCGGCGAACGCATCGCCGTCGAAGTCGTGCGCCATCACCGCATCATCGAAACCTTTTTGCTCGAAGTGCTGGGCCTGGACGCCGCCAAAGTCCACGCCGAAGCCGAACGCCTGGAACACGTGCTCAGCGAAGAAGTCGAAGCGCTGATGATGGCCAAACTGGGCCACCCCACGCTCGACCCGCACGGAAAACCCATTCCCCAAAGCGAGGAATTGTCCACACGCCCGTCGTGAAACAGCGCATAGATGGTGTTGTTTCGCTGGCTTGAAGTTGCGCCCCGTCCCCTCTGCTCGCTGTCGACATATTTTGTGCTTCAATTGATACGCCGCAACCAACCACCTGCGTGAGCCGAAAACTGCTGCCTTTGCCACAACGCATCATCGCGCTCGAACTCAGGGTGGCGAGGCAACCAATCGTCCAACGCTTCGCCTGGCCCCGGCCCATGTTCAAGCAATACAGGACGACCATTAACCGTCGTGTCTTCTACTACCAGATAATTACCAGTTCCAACGAAGCGCGGATAAACATCTAACTCTTTGAGCACATGGCGTGTGCTATGATCGGAATCGAGTGACACCATGCCTCCGTTGGTAGATGGAATGTTTATCAGCAAATTTTCCACCTGAGTTACTGTTGAATCTGCGGTTGAATCACCTTCTATGAGTCGAATGCGTGGATGGGTCAAAGCCAAAGCTGAAGGATGTAACTCGATATCTATAGCGATAACCAAGGCTGATGCGGGCGCCCCTGCTAAGTCGAGCATATGGGATAGAAACAGCGCTGACCCCCCCACCAAAAACTCCAGTTTGAACAATATAGTCGGGAGTGTTGCGACTGATAATCTCTTGGTAAAGATAAAGGTCGGATGGAAATTGCTGGATCGGCACTCCGAACCACCGGTTGCGTAGCCATGTGTCTGGGTTGTGGTAGTAAGATTTATGAAAAAGCCTGTTTACGCTGGGTGTGATGAAGCGCGCGTTGAAGTCACGATTGCGGATGTTCCACTGCGCTTGCAGCTTCAAACGGATGACCTTCGAGCGTTCGTGAGGTTTAAGACGACGAGCCGTTTCCATTCTACGGATCAATCTTTGAAAGTTCATATCTATAGCTTGAACACTTGATTTTACTATCTTCTGCGTGTTGATATAGGTCACGATTCCCTTCAGCGAGCAAGAACGCTCAGATGAGGCACTCGACTTTTGACACAAGGAAAGTCATTCTTAAACGCGCCTATGCAACCTTCAATTTCTGTCGTTGTTCCCACCTATAACCGGGGCAGAGCTGTCAGTCGAACGATTGAGAGCGTTCTCTCTCAGGATTTGCGTGCCGAAGAAGTGGAGATCCTCATCGTGGATGATGGCTCAACGGATGATACCTTTTCTGTGCTGCGAGAGCTTTACGGCGCCAACGCGCGCGTGCGCTTGTTCACGGTGCCCAACGGCGGCGTGGCGCGCGCGCGTAACTTCGGTTTAGCTCAAGCGCGCGGCGAGTTCATCGCTTTTCTGGATCACGACGATTTGTGGCTACCGCAAAAACTGCGACTTCAACTCGACGCGATCCAACAGAGCGAGAAAATTGGCGTCGTTTACTGCGATTGGAAGCATTTTGAAGGGCGCGAAATTCTGCCTGACGAGGACGCGCGAGTTTGGAAACCGCGTTTTGGCCTGAAAAAGCGCGTTCTGGGAAAGTTGTTGACTGGGAACTTCATCATTTCGATGAGTGTTCCCTTGATCCGAACTTCTGCTCTGCGGCTTATTGGAGGATTTGATTCTGCTGTTGTTCCCTGCGATGATTGGGATGTTTGGATTCGTCTGGCAAAAGACAATGAGTTTGTCGGTATCACTGAAGCTCTGGTTCTGTATCATCAGCACGAAAATCAACAATCACAGAATGTTAAGTCCATGTTAGTTGCTGATAGACGCACACGATGGAAGAATAGACAGTTGGGTTGGCCTCATCCTTACACCCTGATTGGCCTTTATCGGCCAAATTATTTGCATGCTTCGCAGCCAACTTACCTATCAGTTAAAGAAGCCCTGTTCGCTCAACAATGGAAACGGGCGTGGCAGTTGAGCTTGACGTGTTTTACACAACGGCCTTTGTTGTCTTTGACTCCTCAGTGGATGGTGCTCATGGCCCGTCTGATCCGGTGTGATAGCCGTCGTTATTAACATGACTTTGGTTTCCGTTGTGATTCCGGTTCACAATCGCGGCGCGCTCGTTCAAGCGACCGTTGATTCGGTTCTCGCGCAAGACTTGCCGCCGGAAGAGTTCGAGATCATCGTCGTGAACGATGGATCGACCGACGACACCTTCGCGGTGTTGCAACTTTACGACGACAATCCGCGCGTTCGCTTGTTTCACATCGAGAATGGCGGCGTGGCGCGGGCGCGCAACTTCGGTTTGGCGCAGGCGCGCGGCGAGTTCATCGCCTTTTTGGATCACGACGACCTGTGGATGCCCGACAAACTGCGGCTTCAACTGGCGAAGATGCGTAATCCGCGTGTGGGCGTCGTTTACTGCGACTGGCTCGCGGTCGATGAAGCCGGTTCGCCGATGCCGCGCGTGTTTCAGCATTCGCAGCAACGCTGGTGGCGACCTCAACAGGGCCGGACTTTTCCGTGGGTCTTCATGCCCCACTTTTTGGAGATGCCGCGCAACCCGATTCTTTCGATGAGCTATCCCCTCGTCCGAGCGCAGTTGTTGCGCGATGTGGGCGGCTTCGATCCCGACATGGTGCCTTCGGACGACTGGGATTTGTGGATTCGTCTGGCGCGCGTCACCCGCTTCGCTTTTGTTCCGCGCGTGCTGGCGCACTACGTTCACCATTCCGGGCAGCAACACACAGACATGGAGCGCGCTTACAAATCGTGGCTGGCGATTTGTGGCAAACATCCGCTTTCACCCGGCGAGCATCCCTTTGTGTGGCTCAAACAAAGGTGGTTCGCGCGTTATTGCCGCGCGCTTTTGCTGTATGAAGAAGCCAACAGCGCGTTGCTTGCGGGAAATATGCGCGCCATTTCCCGGCTTTACGCGCGCGCTTTTGTGTTGCGCCCCGATGTCGCGCTTTATCGGCGCTGGCTGAGGCTTTTGCAACGCGCGTGGACGGCCAACGCGGAGAAACTTTGAATTCGATGAAGTGGATTTTCGCGCTCAACGCCGAGTCGGTGGACTCTTACGGCGATTTCGCGCGCGTGGCGGTTTGGTCAGCGAAACAGCATTCGTCGCTGGAAGCCGTGTGTTTGTTCGATGGCGATGGGTGCGAGTTGACGGACTGGATGCGCGCGCAGGGCGTGCAAGTCGTGCGCGCGCGCTCTCGTTTTCGGCCCGAACTGGAGCGCGCCACTGGAGGGCAAAGCGATTCTCCTGCGCTCAAAATCGGCGCGGGCGCGTTTTTGCGCATGGAGATCCCGCGTTTGGCGCGCGAACTTGGTTGGACTGACGAGTTCGTTTTTTACACCGATTGCGACGTGATTTTCCAGTCCGACCCGCGCCCGCTCTTGGAGCCGCTTCGTCCGCGCTTTTTCGCTGCGACACCGGAGACGTTTCGCAATAAACCGCTCCACATGAACACTGGAGCGATGTGGATGAACGTGCGCGCCCTCGATGATGCGGCTTTTGAAACGTGGACGCGCAAGCATTTTGCGCAGTGTCTGGCTTCATCGTTCGATCAAGGCGCCTTCCGCTCGTTTTACAACCCGCCGCACCGTCTGGCGTGGCAACTGCGTGTGCCCGACCGCGTGTTCTACGCACCCCTGTCACGCGTGCCTTTGAAGACGTGGAAATGGAACGATTTGCCGCTTGAACTCAACTGGAAACCGTATTGGGGGCCAAATTCCAAGGCCAGCGTAATTCATTTCCACGGCCTCAAACCAACACAACGCGCACTCCTATCGCAAGGGGCTTTGCCACCAAATATCTCCCAAATGCACACGCCTTTCTGGGAACAGTGCGCCGCTCAATGGGATGAATTGCTAAAAGAAGCGAGAGGTATTCATTAAACACAAAGGAAAGGAGGTTCACAGAGGGGATGTATTGGCAGGATGAACACGGAAGAAACAGATGACATAGCCAATAAACATTTGGAAATCATCTATGTTCTTTGTGTTCATCCTGCCAATATATCCCCTCTGTGAACCTCTTTTCCTTTGTGTTTAATGAAAGCTTATGAACATATCCGTTGTTATTCCGGTTTTCAATCGCGGGCTGCTCATCGGGCCAACGCTTGATTCGGTGCTGGGCCAAACCCTCGCGGCAGATGAAATTCTCGTGGTAGATGACGGCTCGACCGATGGCACGTCCGATTGGATCGAAGCGCATTACGGCGAGCGCGTGCGCGTGGTGCGGCAACCCAATGGTGGCGTGGCACGGGCGCGCAATCATGGTTGGCGGCAGGCGCGGGGCGAGTGGATCGCGTTTTTAGATCACGACGACCTGTTTCATCCCGACAAATTAGAGCGCTTGGCCCCGTTCACAAACGGGCGCGAGGGCGTGGTCGTTTCGCGTTGGCGCGAAGTCGAAGAGGAACAAACCAAACGCGAAAGTCCCGTTATTTCGACCGATGATGCCTTTGATTGGTTGTTCGGTTGGAATAACCCCTTGGTTTCGATGAGCGTGCCTTTGGTGCGGCGCGATTGCCTCGAACAAGTCGGCGGCTTTGACCCGCGTTGCGCTCCTGCCGACGATCTCGATTTGTGGTTGCGTTTGAGTCGCGTCACAACCTTTGCGTTTTGCAACGCGATCACAACCGATTATTTGTTGCACGCGGGGCAGCAACGCCGCGATGAAGCGCGTATGTTCCGCGCGATGAGACGGGCGCTGGTCAAATATCCACTTTCTTTGGCGAAGCGTCCCCTTTTGCTGTGGTGGCTGGTGTGGAGCGGCGCGTTCGTGCCGTCTTTGCCCGCTTACGAACGGTTCAAAAGCGGGCAACGCGGCGCGTGGCACGAAGCGATGCGGGCGCATCCGCTGGCGCTACTCAGCCCGCAATGGCTGGCGGCGCTGGGCAAACACGCGCTGGGTAAAGCGCGTTAGAATCGCTGTTTACCCTTCTGGCTTTTGTGTTCCCGCAGAAATGCTGTTCCCGCAGAAGTGCTGTTCTGCTGGCACTGCGACCAAACTCCCGCAGATGAAAATTTTGTTCGTCTCGCACGCCGCCAACCGGTCGGGCGCGCCGCTGGTTTTGCTCGAACTGCTGCGTTATTTGAAACGGGAAACAGACTTCCACAGCACGATACTTTGCGCCCGAAGCGGCCCGTTGGAACCCGACTTCGCGCCGTTCGCCGCGCCTTTTGCGCGCCCACTTCCCTTTCGACGCGCGACGCAGTTGGCAGGCGCCGCGCGCCGTTTGAACGAATTCGACGTGCCTGGCAAAGCGCAACTGAAGCGCGGCGTGCGTTCTCTTGGACGTTTAAACGAACGCGCGGCGTGGCGCATCGCGCGTTCGTTTAAGCGCTTCGACCTCGTTTACGCCAACTCCGCCGCGTCGGGCGAAGCGGTTCGCGCGCTCGAACCGGTGCTCCAGCGCGGCGCGAAGTTACTGGTTCACGTTCACGAGTTGAAGTGGGCGCTGGAGCAAAACCAGCCGGGCTGGGAGTTTTTGCGCGCGCGCGGCGACTTTTTTCTGGCCGCCTCGAACGCCGTGCGCGATGAACTTCTCGCGCAAAACATCGCCCCAGAACGAGTCGAGACGGTTTACGAATGGACGGATTTAGCGCGTTTGGAAACCGACCGCGAATCGGCGCGGCGCGAATTGCACGCGCAAATCGGCGTCGGAGAAAACGCGGTTTTGGTCGGCGGTTGCGGTTCGCTCGAAGCGCGCAAAGGCGCCGATTGGTGGGTTCAAAGCGCTTTTTACGCGCTGTCAGTCGAGCCAAACGCGCGCAAGTCGCCCGCGCCACTGCATTTCGTGTGGCTGGGCGGGGATGAATCGGGTTTCGCTCGCCAACTCCGGCGCGATGCGCGCGGTTTTGGCATCGAAGAGCGCGTTCATTTCCTGCCGCAAACCGGGGAGCCGAAGCGGTTTTTTGCGGGCCTCGATTTGTTTTGTCTGTCGTCGCGCGAAGACCCCTTTCCCCTGGTCGCCGTTGAAGCGGGCGCGCAGGGCGTGCCCATCGTGTGCTTCGCGGGCGCGGGCGGCGCACCGGAACTGGTGGGAAACGATGCGGGCGTCGCCCTGCCGTGGGGCGATGTCGCGGCGATGGGCCGCGCTTTAGCATCGCTTGGGCGCGACGCCGGATTCCGCGAACAACTGGGCCGCGGCGCGCAAAGTCGCGTTCGCGCGTTGTGCGATGTTGAACGCAGTGCGGCGCGTGTAGTAGAAATTCTCAAACGTGTTGCCCAATCGTAGCTGTTCCTGGCTTCGCGTAGCTGCTCCCGGCTTCGCGTAGCTGTTCCCGGCTTCGCCTATCTCAGCCACTCTCCCAGGGCGTGGAAAGGGATTTTGGCTGGCTGTCCTCTTGGGGCACAGTAGCACCGCGCTCTATCCCGCCAGGTTGCAGCCGCATCTCTCTCCACATCAGAGGAGGGTGGCTGAGGTAGGCGAAGCCGGGAACAGCTACGCCCTCCTTTTCCTTTCTTGCGCCTCACCTCCTTGCGTCAGGGTGCTAACCTTTTCCCCGAAAATCATGGCTGTTCAACGAATTGGAATCCTCACCGGCGGCGGCGATTGCCCCGGCCTCAACCCGACCATCAAAGGCATCGTCACGCGCGCCGCCGATCACGGCATCGAATGTGTCGGCCTGCTCAACGGCTGGAAATCGCTCGTGGGAGAAACCCCGCTTTCGCGCTCTTTAACCGTAGACGATGTGCGTCCCATCATCAAGCACGGCGGCACGATGCTCCACACTTCGCGCACCAACGCTTACAACCCGAAAAATCCCGAACAACTGCCGAACCTTTTGCGCAACGTCGAACGACTTGGACTTGACGCTCTGGTCGCCATCGGCGGCGACGACACCTTGTCGGTTGCTTCGCGCTTGACCAAAGGCGAGCGCCTCGAAAAGCCCGTGTCCTGCGTCGGCGTGCCCAAAACGATGGACAACGATGTCTTTGGCACCGACCAATGCTTCGGTTTCGACACCTCAGTCACGCTCGCCGTTGAAGCGTTGGAGCGTTTGCGCGACACGGCGGATAGTCACAACCGCGTGATTGTGCTCGAAGTGTTCGGTCGCAAAGCCGGTTGGACGGCGCTTTACACAGCCGTTGCCGCCGACGCCGATTATGTGCTCATTCCCGAACGCAACCCGGCGAATCTAGCGGGAATGTTCGCCAAACTGCGCGAAGTCAAAAAGCGGCGCGATTACGCTCTGGTCGTTGTCGCCGAAGGCGCCGACCATCCCGATTTGGACGCGTGGGCCGACGAAATCGCGCGCGGTCTGAACGGAACACGCCTGGGCGAATCGAGCGTTGAAATCGATTCGTTCGGCCACCCGATTCTCAAAGAACGGCGCGTCGGCGACTGGTGCGCCTTTAAAATCAAAGAAGAGTTGGGCTGGGACACGCGCACTTCGGTGATGGCCCACCTGATGCGCGGCGGGAGTCCGACGCTCACCGACCGCGTTCTGGGCGCCCGTTTGGGAATCGCGGCGGCGGATTACGTCGCCGAGGGACGCTTCGGCGTAATGGCGAGCTTGAAAGGCCAGGACATCGTGCCGTTTCCTTTAGAGCAACTCACGGATGATGAGGGCAAGAGCATCACGCGCAACTGCACGCCGGACGCGCTACGGATGGCGGATGTGTTAATGAAGTAGAACTTGCAATCCGAGAAGCCGTGTCCTGAATGGGCGCGGCTTTTTATTTCACATCCGACATAACCGGCTTGCCACTGAGCACGAAATCTTTCCCGTTCCAACGAAGCGTCGTCGTGCGATATTTGTATTTGAGCGGCTCATCGCCCTTTCGCGGCAAAAAGAGCATCTCTTGCAGCACAACTTGAGTGACGCCGCGTTCGTCGCGCGATTCGACGTTGTAATCGCTCTCGTTCATATAAAGGTAGGACGTGAAAGTTCGCTCGATCATCGGGCCGTTCAGACCTTGCGGGAAAACGCGCACCGTCGAGTTGTGGCCGCGATAAAAGCCGGTGTGCGATGTCAAAACAAGCCCCGTTTTGGTTTTGGCGTTGAGGTAAGACAGCGAGTAGGCGTTGGGCACCCGCGTGTCCTCGAACACGAGAGTGCGGGCGTGATTCCAGCGGTTTTTGCCCGGCGCGGGCGTGAAAAAATCCAGCACGAACGGCGAAGGCAGCAGCCCATCGGCGAAGCCTTCCTCGCGTTTGACCGTGCCTTTATAAAATCCGGGCGGCGGGCCAAACATTCCGCCGCCCGACGGGTTGCGGCGCGGCGCGGCCCAACCCGACACCAGCACTTCGCGCGCGCCTTTTTCGGGCGACAAAACCACGTTGAACAGCCGCACGATGTTTGTCTGGCCCCAAACCCCAATCGAAGGCGGCAACGGTTTTTGCAAAGCGCGCTTTTGCGCCGGGTCGTTCGCGTCGAATCGAATTGAGGCGGGCGCGGCCCCAACGCCTGGCGAGGAAATCACGCAGCCAAGCAGAGAAAGAACAGCGATTTGTGTTGGAACAGTTCGGGACATCGCCCGCAGTGAAACACAAAAGGCACGCCTTGGGCGTGCCTTCGTGCGCCATCTCCTCAATTCCTTATCTCGAAACGCGCACCGTTTCGCCGCGAACCCGTTCGACTCGCACGTTTTCCACCCGTGTTCCTTGAACGCGCGGCGCGATGGGCGCGGTTCTTTCGCGGAACATCGGTTCGCGCGGCACGACATCCAAGCGCGGGATTTCGATGGCGCTCGATTGCACGAATTTTTCTCCGGGCGACGATAAATAGCGCGGCGCGGCGATGTCCTGCGCGTAGGCGCGGGCTTGTTCGGGCACGCGGGTCAGGCGGTAATCGCCGTCGCCGTTTTGCCAGTTGAACCACGAGATCGCTTTGACGCGCGGGTAACGCGTTTCCATCGCGGCGAAAAACTGCTTGACCCAATCGACATCGCCGGGAAAGAGCGTGTTGTATTGGCTTTTGCTGGGGCTGGTCGCCCATTCGGTGATGAAAAACGGTTTGCGCGGCGCCAGTTGACGGTAAATCTCGTCCATCGCGCTCATGCTGTTGCCCGAATAAAACGAAACGCCCACCCAATCGACATAGCTGTCGCCCGGATAATAACTCGCATACGACACGCCGCCGACATCGGGCACGTTGGGCGACCACACAAACGCCGCGTTGTTCGCGCCGTTTTGACGAAACAGCGACACGATGCGCTTCCACGCCGCGACGTAATCGGCGGCTGTGGTGTTGGAGCCGGGGAAGGCCTGCGAATACGGATACCAGGTGCCGTTCATCTCGTGGTCGATGGAAATGAAAACCGGCGAGCCAAAATCCCGAACGGTATGCGCCGCTTCGATGAAGTAATCATCCCACGCGCCGCCCGCGATGGCTTTGAGATCGGCCATTTTGTGCGTCGAATTGAAGGCGTAATCTTGGGTTGAAAACTTGATCAGCGACAGCGCGCGCAACCGTTTGACGCGCGCCAAGGATGACGCGTAATTTTGGCGCCAACTCGTCATGCGCCCGTTTTCATAGGCCGAAGCGAACCACGTCACAACGGAGATTTTCTTGCCCGCCGCGCCATTGTATTGCTCGATTTGGCGCCGCAAACCGTCTTCGCTCCACGCGTCGGGCACACTGGCGCCGTGATAAACCGAGCCTTCTTCCGGCTCGAACTTGGCGCGCGGCCCGATGGCTTTAATGCTCGCCGTGGTTTGAATCGGGGGAACCGCGAAAGTTCGATTGGAGGAAGACGGCCCGGAATAGGAAGTGGCGGGCACCCTGGACGGCGACGAAGCCGCGCCCAGAAAGGGCGCATAAACCGGCGCTCTGGGAATGGGCGGCAACACGATTCTGACCTGCGCTCGCGCAGGCACAGCGGCGGAAATTCCCGAAGCCGCCAGGACGAGGGCAAGACAACGCGTGTTCATAGCTCGGATGAACCGCTGATGCGACGTTTTGGCCCTCACTGCTCGGAGTTCACCAAACACAGAGGAACAGGAGAAACACAAAGGAGTTTTAGCCACAGAGGAACACGGATGATTCTTAGATGGTTTCCTTTGTGTGCTTTGTATTCATCTTCTCAAACAACCCTCTCTGTTTCTCATGTTTTCTATATCCTCTATGTTTGATCCGCTAACTGAACTTAAACATTGAAACGGAAGTGCATCACATCGCCATCTTTGACAATGTAGTCTTTGCCTTCTAAGCGCATCTTGCCAGCGGCTTTAGCGGCTTTTTCGCCGCTTAGTTCGATGTAGTCGTTGAACGCAATAACTTCTGCGCGAATAAAGCCGCGCTCGAAATCGGTGTGAATGACGCCTGCGGCTTGCGGAGCGGTTGCACCGACCGGAACTTCCCACGCGCGCACTTCTTTTTCGCCCGCCGTGAAGTAGGTTTGCAGTCCCAGCAGTTCGTATCCCGCGCGAATCACGCGGTTCAGTCCCGGTTCGTCCAGCCCGATTTCGCTGAGAAACTCCAGTTTTTCCTCGTCGCTCATTTCGACGATTTCGGCTTCAAGGGAAGCGCAAATCGGCACTACCAGGGCGCCTTCACGCTCGGCTTTAACGCGCACCAAGGGTAAAAACTCGTTGTCGTTCAGATTTTGCGCATCCGACACGTTGGCCACATACATCGTCGGCTTGAGCGTCAAAAACGAAAACGATTTCAACAGCGCCTGTTCGTCGTCGGAAAATCCGGCAGACCGAAGAGAAGCGCCCGCATCGAGCGTTTCGCGCGCGCGTTCGAGTAGTGGCGCTGTAGCGATTGCGGTTTTGTCGCCCTGTTTCGCGGCTTTTTTCATCTTGTCGAGCGATTTGTCAACCGTTGCCAAATCGGCGAGCGCCAATTCCGTGTCGATCACTTCGATGTCATCGAGGGGACTGACGCGGCCCGCGACGTGAACCACATCGTCGTTTTCAAAGCAGCGAACGACGTGCGCGATGGCGTCGCATGAGCGGATGTTGGCCAAAAATTGGTTGCCCAACCCTTCGCCCTTGGACGCGCCCGCAACTAAACCGGCGATGTCGACGAACTCGGTTGCGGCACTTAAAATCCGCTGCGGTTTGACGATAAGTGCGAGTTGAGACAAGCGCGAATCGGGCACTTCGACGATGCCGACGTTGGGTTCGATTGTGCAAAACGGATAGTTTTCCGCCGCGATGCCCGCTTTGGTGAGCGCGTTAAAAAGGGTGGATTTCCCGACATTGGGAAGCCCGACGATGCCACATTGAAGACTCATATTGAACGGGGAAGTGTAGAAGGCGGGCGCGTCTCGCTCCCTTAGCGCGTCTTGGGTTTGGAACGTGCGCCGGGCTGAGGTGTATAATTTCTTTGAAATTGGCCTGCCACCCGAACAGTCATCTTTATGGTGTGCGTGGCTCGCAAGAGCCTAGGAGCGGGTCGAAAGACGGGATGAAAATCCCGTCTTTTTATTTGTCCGCTTCGGGCCAACGGCGCACCCAGATTTGCCGGTGGCGAATCAAGCGATAGAAATCTGCTTTTTGATTTTCGCTTTGTGCGCGAGCAACGGCGCCACAAACCATGTCCACGAGTTGCAAAAGGTTGTTGGCCTTTGAATCGGAAAACACCACCTTTTTCACCAGGGTGCGGCCCGAATCCCGGTTCATCTGGCGTTTGAGATCGGTGCCAACCTGAGCGCGAAAACCACGACCGCCGCTTTCATCTAAACGCACGATGGCGTTGTCCAGATGAGGTTTCGCGCTTTCGAAAATTAACCCGCACACCCACCGATAGAACGCCTCGGCGCTCGACCAGTCTTTGGCGTCCAGCTCCCGTTTTGCAATGACAAACGAGAAAAAGAAAAAGTTGTGAGGTGCCACCGCCTCGAAGAAGGCGCGCCGAATCGGGTCGGGGGTTTTGGCGAAATGGAACTCGTAGTCCGTTCCTTTACCCAACTCACGGCGCAAAAGCGCGATGCGGTCATCCGTCGCCTGCGCCTCATCGTGATCTTCAAACACGACCATCGTGACGGTGAACAACTCGCTCGACCCATTGTCCATCTTCCACCCGGTGTCGCCTGACTCGTCGAAAAATACCAACATCGCGCGGAAACCCCGTTAATCCTTCTTCAAAATGCGTGTTTCGACATCGGCAATGCCAGCAGGCGATAACGTGGCAACTCTTGTTATCTCGTCGTATTCCAGCAGCTTTTCGCGGTGCGCCCGCCTCAACACGTCTCGGCGATAAATAGCTTTGTTGGAGTGTTCGGCCCATGCACAAAGTTCATCTTCGTGAAGAGGTTTGAACGAGCTATGCAACAACACCAATGTCTTGTCTTTCATGCTCATTTCGGGGCGTAACACCCGTCGAACTTCGCCAACTTCCCATACCAAAGGATTTGTTCGTTCGATGAGCGTTTCCACGGCTTGAGCTGCCGTCTTCACATCAACATCATGAAAATGGCGAACTAAATCAGCCATAATCCACTTGGCACAGGCCAGAACAACCGAGGCGTCCATGTGGTTTGAGTCAACCTCGCCACCCGCATGACCAACGCCTCGATTGTTGCGAATTTCGTTGAGGGCGATGAGCATTCGCGGTATAGAGATACGCACAGCTTGGCCAAACGTATCCTTATCCGCTTTCTCCAAGTCGCGGCAAGCAGTAACGAAATCGCGCGGCTTGCTCGGCGAGGGAGGAAAATTACCATCTACGTAGCCACGCAGGATGCAATAAACCACCTCGCAGAGCTTGCCACCATCTAATTCCGATTGCGTCCAACGATGCTCTCGAAAGTTCCGCTCGATCTCATTGTAATGTTTGATGAGCGGGTCACGAAGCCCTTCTGGAATTTGAGAAAGAGGTAGAAACAAATTCATTGCTTCGGCGTGGTCAGTTGCTTGACGAGTTCGGCAGCAGCACGAAGTCCGGGAGCAGTCAAAACAAAACCGTTCGCTTTGTTACCCGATATCTGATTTCCCATCGCCTCTACAGATTTGGAATGATTCGGTGAGTCGAAGCATCCCAACTCTCTGCAAAGCGATCTGGCCTGCTTATCATCTATTTTCGGCTCGCCTTCTTGCAGCAAGCTCTTGATCCCAAAGAGCAAGTAGCACTGCTCCGTTTTTTGTTTGGCACCCGATCCGGGAAGGTCTGAAGCAATAACTTCCACTTCGTCGTCGCTGAAGTGGAAGACATCTTCCAGCGATTCCAATGTGAAATCATTCTGTTTGAGCCACTGGGAAGCCCTACGCTTACGAGACAAATCCGTTTGTGGTTCGTCTTCTCCCGCTTTCTCATCACCAGGGAGATTCTTCTCCTGCTTTGATGTCGCTACAGGCGTTGACCCTAAGAAGACTAACGCGGCATGAAGAATCTTCTGGCGGTCTTCCTCTTCAAGAGGTGCAAGCAGTGCGATCAAGTCTGTCAGTGTTTTGGTTTGATTTTCGGCCATTTTTGTTGCCTCCTACGCTTTCTATGTATTTTGCGACTGAGAAGAGCGCAAAATGCGTCGCTCTCAGTGCGCGTCACATAATTATAGCCAAGGCTATGCCAAATGTCTACTGTCCGAACGAACCCCGCCGTTTCCATCACAGTTTCTCATTCCTGCCGTTTTATCCGATGAGAATCGGGTGAGTGCTGAACATCAACCCCACACAATCGCCACCTTTCCAGGCGACCCCGCATCGAAAGTTTCATACGCTTCCTTCGCTTCGTCCAAACTAAATGTGTCTGTTACCAACTGTTCGGGATGCAAGTTCCACCTGACCAGGTGTTCGACCAACTCTTCCATTTGGCCAATCGAGCACACCCACGAACCGTGAAGCGTCAATTGTTTATGCAACAACAATGGCGAGGGTTCAAACGAAACCGTTCCGCCTTCGCCAATGAAGACGACTTGCCCCCAATCGCGCGCGGCTTCCAAACACAAATGACGCGCCGAGGCATTGCCAGAACAGTCAATGGCGACTTCGTATCCTTGGCCGTTCGAGAGCTTCAGCAGCGCTTCGAGCGCGCCCTCGCCGGGAGAAACCACGTTGGGAAAGCCGAGTTTGGCGGCGAATTGCGCGCGGTCGGGCATCGCTTCGACGCCGACAACTTCGGCTCCCAGCGCGCGGCAGAGCAGGGCGGCGCCCAATCCAACCGGGCCAAGGCCAGTGATGAGCACGCGATCATCGCCCGAAACCTGCGCGCGTTTGGTCGCGGCATAAGCCGTTCCAAGTCCGCAAGCGACCATCGCGCCATCCAGAAAAGTCAGTTCGTCGGGCAAATGAACGAGCGTTCGTTCTTCGGCGAGCATGAAGGGCGCGTGGCCTCCGTCGCGTTGCCAGCCATACGCGCGGCGCTTGTCGAGTTCAAGGCAGTTGATCATCCAGCCTTTGCGACACTCGGAGCACACGCCGCAACCGGCGATGTGGTAAGCCACAACACGGTCGCCTTCTTTGAAGCGCGACACGCCTTCGCCAACCGAATGAACCACGCCGCACGGTTCGTGTCCGGCGATGACACCGCGATAGGCTTCTGGGCCGTGGCCTTGATCGACGGGGCGGTAAATGGCGCGCAAATCCGAGCCGCACAAACTCGACGCTTTCATTTGCAGCACGACTTGCCCTGTGCCGGGGGTGGGGACGGGATACTCGTGAAATTCGAGTTGTTTGTTGCCAGGCAAAACGACGCCGCGCATGGTTAGATTGGTGGGCATAGAGGAGATTTTAGCCACAAAAAGGCACAAAAGACGCGAAAGGGGCGCACACTTCAAGCTAAAACAAGAAGTCCGCAGGGGTGCTTTTCTTCTTTGGTTCTGCTCGAAGTGTGCGCGCCTTTTGTGCCTAAATCAAAGCCGCGCTTCAACGACCTGCGCGCCACCATTAGCTTTGGCGGCTTTTTTCCACGTCGCGGCCCATTCGCCCAGATGAGCGGCACCTTGCCACGTTTGCGGTTCGATGGGAACAATGACGGCTGTGAGCGAGGCGACGGGGAATTCGCGCGTTTGGCCGTCGCGTCCCAAGCCGGTGAACGAACCTTTGGCGGCAATTAGCGGCCCGACGCGTCCGTAAATCAAGGTGCGGAACCGCTCGAAACCCTCGGTTGCCAGAGATGAGGCGCGAGAAGAATCACACACGAGCAAGAAATCGTCGCCGCCGATGTGCGCCACGAAATCGCCGTCACGAGCAGCCATTTCGCCTAAAATCTCGCCCGCGCTGCGCACGACTTGATCGGCCAGAGCGAAACCGAAGGTGTCGGCGAAAGGTTTGAAATGGTCGAAGTCAAAATACACGACCGAAAAACTTTCGCCGCGCGCCACGCGGCCTTCGATGTCGCGCTCGATGGCCGCGCCGCCGGGAAGCCCGCTTGATGGGTTGCGGTCGCCCTCACGCGCCACCAAACGAAGCAACGCCGAAACGCGCGCCACAAGTTCGCGCGGCTCAAAAGGTTTGCCCAGATAGTCGTCGGCGCCCGCGTCGAACCCTTCGATTTTGAAGTCAATTGCGGACAGCGCGGTCAGCATCAAAATCGGGATGCGCGACAAAAACGGGTTCGACTTGAGCTGGCGGCACACTTCGATGCCGTCCATTCCAGGCATCGAGCGGTCGAGCAAAATTAAATCGGGTTCGCGCTCACGCACAGTTTCCAACGCTTCTGGCCCCGATGCGGCGATTTCGACTTCGTGCCCGGCCATCTTCAGGATTTGACGGATCAAACCAGAAATCGAAGGGTCGTCGTCAACGCAAAGGATAAAGGCCATTTCGGGTGGTGGGTAGGAGCGTCGATTTGAGGCAGATGTCGTCAACAAGCGCAACTTTGGCGGGGATTTCTGGGGGTTTGGCGAAACAAGGTTTCAATCGAACGACAAGGTGTTTTGAACGCCGCTTAAAGTTTTCCTGCGATGAGGGTGACGAACGGTTGTGGCCCGCTCGCGCCCCATTGCCACAAACGCGCCGCTTCAAACGGTTGCCAATTCGGGAAGTTCAGCAGAAGTTCGTCCAGATGAAAACGATAAACACCATCACTTTGCGCCTCATCACCTGAGTTTTCGCGCGCAAACGCTGAAAACCCGAACACGCCGCCCGGTGCGACCAGAGATTGCAGCTTTTGAAGCTCACGTGGCGCCTCGTCTCCCAGGAACTGAAGGCAGTTGATGGATAGAACCAAATCGAAGCGTTCGTCCGTTTGCCAGTTGAGCAAATCGGCGACTTCCAAACGGGCGCTCTGTTTGTTTTGATCGAGCAACATGCGCGCTTTGTCGATGCCTTCGCGCGTGAAATCGAGGCCCAAAGCATCGTAGCCGCTTTGAGCGAGCAGCAAGAGGTCTTGCCCTTCGCCACATCCGGCATCAAGGGCGCATCCGCCCGAATTGTGGAGCGAACGCGCGTATTTGACGGCGCGGCGGGCGATTGAGCCGGGTTCAAGGCCGTAATAAAAAGAGGAGCCGGAAAAAATCCGACTCCAGTGCGCGTGTTCACTTTCCATTGAAGTTTTGGTGAAACATCTTCGCCGTTTCCTCGGCCGAAACAACGCGGAGGAATGTGGCCAAGAGTGTTCCGCTTTTAGCGTTCCTGAATTTCGATGGCGGTGATTTTGTCGCCTTTTTTGATTTTGTTAACGATTTCCTGACCACCCGTGACTTGACCAAAAACCGTGTGTTTGCCGTCGAGATGGGGCGTGGCAACGTGCGTGATGAAGAACTGGCTGCCGTTGGTGCCGGGGCCAGCGTTGGCCATAGACAGCGTGCCGATCTGGTGGCGGTGCGGGTTGCCCGCGAATTCGTCGGCGAATTTGTAGCCGGGGCCACCGCTTCCGGTTCCGGTCGGGTCGCCGCCCTGGATCATAAAGTCGGCGATGACGCGGTGAAAACTCACGCCATCATAAAAGCCATCGCGTGCCAGAAAAACGAAGTTGTTCACGGTTTTGGGCGCGTCAGCGGCGAAAAGCTGCACCTGGATGTCGCCCGCGTTGGTTTTGAAGGTCGCAGTGTAGTTTTTGGCCGTGTCGATGGCCATTGCGGGTGCTTGAGCGTATTGTTTGGATGCCATAATTGGTTTGGAAGATGTTCTTCGCGCCCAAGTTTGCGGCAAACGCAAGGCCGGAACTACTTCCACACCACAACTGTTCGCGCGATGCCCGCCAAATCGAAGTGCCACTGCAAACGCCGCCAATTCTCAAACAACGATTCGAGGGCTGCCTTTTGATCCCAGCCGACCTCAAGCGCCACAAACCCGCCCACACCCAGAAGTTCACGCGCGCCCTGCGCGATTTGGCGATACGGATTCAAGCCGTCCTGCCCGCCATCGAGCGCCATGTGCGGCTCGAAATCGCGCACCGAGGCTTGCAACCCGTCGATTGCGTCCGCCCGGATATAAGGCGGATTGGAAACGATGCAATCCAAGGGCGCAAGCTCTTCGATTGGGCCGAGCCAATCATTTTCGCGGCCTTGAACCAACCCAACGCGCGCGCCCAGCGACTCGAAATTGCGCTCCGCTACGGCACAGGCGACGGGCGAAAGTTCAGTTGCGAAGATGTTCCAGCCGCTTCGTTCCAACGCCAAAGTTCCGGCGATGATGCCGCTTCCCGTTCCCAGTTCTGCGACTTGTGCGGCACCTGGCGCGTGTTCAAGCACGGCTTCCACTAACAGTTCGGTTTCGGGGCGCGGAATCAAAACGCCCGCTTCAACTTGCCATTCGCGCCCGAAAAAGGGCGCTCGGCCCAAAACGTAGGGCAGCGGTTCGCCCGCTTGGACGCGGCGGAGCCAGCCGTTCAACTTTTCTTCAAGTGCGGGCGACACGTCGTCATCGGGCGCGATGAGATGAGCGAAACGAGTTCCTGTCCCCGCATCGAGCAGCAAACGCGCGAGGGCGCGGGCTTCGGGATGCACTTTTAATGCGCGCGTCGCTTGATTGAGCCACTGGGAGTTGGTCATGGTCGGTTACAGGGGAATTCGTTCGCCCTTTTCCCTGCAAATTCATTTCATCCTCTGCGATGAAACTCGCGCTCCACAGCGTCACACTGTTTCCCGATGAACGCCGCGCCCCTGCCAGAACTGCCCGACCACTTGAAGCGCGTTTTCGGTTACGACGAGTTTCGCCCGCACCAGGAAGAAGCGATTCGCGCCGCTCTGGAAGGCCGCGACACGCTCGTCGTGATGCCTACTGGCGCGGGCAAATCGCTCACCTTTCAGTTGCCCGCCGCCATCGACGGGGGCACGACGCTTGTCGTGTCGCCCTTGATTGCCCTTATGCGCGACCAAGTGTTCGCACTTATCGAGCGAACCACCTTCGCTCAGATGGGCGTGGCGTTTCTCAACTCGTCGCAAGACCCAAGCGAACAGCGCGACGTGTTGTCCCTGCTGCGCGCCGGGAAACTGAAATTGCTGTATGTGGCGCCCGAACGCTTGCGCTCAAATGCTTTTCTGGAAACGCTGCGCGAAATCAAAATCGAACGGTTGGTCGTGGACGAGGCGCACTGTATTTCGGAGTGGGGCCACGATTTTCGGCCCGACTATCTGGCCATTGGAAGCGTGTTGCAACTGCTTGGTCGCCCGCCGGTGATGGCGGTGACCGCGACCGCGACAACGCGCGTGCAAGAATCCATCGCCGCCAATTTGTCGATGCGCGACCCGCAAATCATCGTCGGCGGCTTCAACCGGCCCAACTTGCACTTTTCGGTCGTGAGGTGCAAAAACGATCTCGAACGCTCCAACAAACTGTCCGCCGCCCTGCCCAAATTGCTGGCTAAAGGCGGCTCCGGCTTGATCTACGCTTCGACCCGCAAGCAATGCGAAAGCGTGGCCGAACTTGCGGCGCAGGCTTTGGCGCCTTTGGGCATTCGCGTCGGAAGTTATCATGCCGGAATGGATCAAGGTCTGCGCTCGACCATGCAAAGCGCGTGGATTTCGGGGCAAGTCCCGCTGCTTGTGGCGACGAATGCCTTTGGCATGGGCGTGGACAAACCCGACGTTCGGTTCGTCATTCACTGGGGTTTTCCCGAATCTCCCGAATCGTATTATCAAGAGGCCGGGCGCGCTGGGCGCGACGGCAAACGGGCGCGCGTTGTGGTGCTCGCCTGTCCCGTCGCCGACCGCAAACTGCGCGAATTTTTCATCGACAACGATTCGACAACGTTCGAGGATTTAAGCGAAGTCGTGGCGCGCGTGGGCCGCCTCAGCCAGCACGAAGCCGCGCGCATCCCGCGATTTTGGTGGAGTCAAGAGTTCGGTTGGCACGAACCCAAACCGCGCGTCGTGATAGGCAAATTGGAGCGCGCCGGACTAGTTGAACGACTGGGCGAAGACATGGACGGCACGTTGCTCCGCGCCCGCGACGCGCGCATTCCGGCTGACAAAGCGCGCGAACTCAAGCGCGGCCTGGATCGAGAGCGCGCCGAACGCATCGCTCGGCTCGATGAGATGTCAGCTTACGTCAAAGCCCGCGTGTGTCGCCGCCGCATTCTGCTCGACTACTTCGGCGACGTGGAACTCGACGACTTCGGCGACGAGCCGCAAGCGAACTGTTGCGACGTGTGCGACGCCAAACGCAACGGCTCCGCATTGCTGGAAACCGTTGCTCCGATTTTGCCGCAAAACCGCGCTTCGGCGCCTGATGCGGTCGGCGACATCTACGGTTTGCTGCAAGGTTTGGACGCCCTATCGCCGCCCGTTGGCAAAGCGAGGCTCACCCGAATACTGCGCGGCTCGCGCGCGCGTGATGCCGAGCGTTACATGAGCAACCCGATTTTCGGCGTTTGCGCGTCGGTGTCGGTGGCGCGACTTGGCGAGTGGCTCGATGAGCTTTTAAGTCGCGGTCTGCTGCATCAAGGCGACGAAGACGAGTTTTTCGTGGTGCGTGTCACCCAAGCCGGACGAGAGGCGTGGCAAGCGCGCCAGGGTCTCGGTCTCGAACTGCCGGGCAGGTCGCGCGCCTCTTCGTCTTCGAGCGATCCGAGCGCCTCTTCGAGCGCGCCTCGTAAAGTCACCGGCGATGCCGAGGCCGACTTCGATGATGAAGAAGACGGCCCACTTTACGAGCGCCTGCGCTTCTGGCGCACCGAGCGTTCCAAAGCCGAACGGGTGCCGCCGTATTGCGTTTTCTCGGACAAAACGCTGCGAGAAATCGCGCGTCAAAAGCCCGCCGACGAATCCGAACTGGCCGGAGTCAATGGTGTGGGCGACAAAAAACTGGAAAAATACGGCGCCGATGTCATCGGCGTGGTGAGCGCGTGAATCGGGATAACGCGATTTGGGAGCAATAAACTAACACCTATGACGACTCTGGTTTTGGCTGATCCGCTGGTCGAGCAACTGATGGCTTTCGATGGCAAAGCGGAAATCGTGAACGGGCACATTCAAGAAATTATGGCAACAGGATTTGATCCCGGTTATGCGGGCGACGAAATTTACGTTTCGCTCCGCGCACACGCGCGCGCTTTGGGTGGAGGTGTAGCTTTTGCCGATGGTAAAGGGTTTCTCTGCGACTTGCCCCACCGTCGCTCGTTTTCGCCCGATGCCGCTTTCTACACCGGCCCACGTTCTGGGATGGCGTTTATGCCCGAACCTCCCGTTTTCGCCGTCGAAGTGCGTTCAGAAAACGATTACGGCCCGCAAGCCGAACGCGCGATGGCGCAAAAGCGCGCCGATTATTTCGCGGCGGGCACCCTCGTCGTGTGGGATGTTGACCTCCAAAATGAGGAAGTCGTTGCCAAATACCAGGCGGCGTCGCCGCTTTATCCGCAAATCTTCCGGCGCGGCGAAGTCGCCGATGCGCAACCCGCCGTTTCCGATTGGAAGTTGAGCGTGGACGAATTGTTCGCACCCCCAAACCAAGAACGCCAAGCGTAAGCGAGTGCATCATTCAGATGCCACAACCGACATCGAGCGCGCTGGAACGGGCTTGAACCGTTTGGGCATTTGCCTGAGGGGGTTGCTATGTGAACTGAGAAAAGCTGACTCCTTGGTTTGACCCGACGGCGACTTAGCTTTATAATTGAGGGGTTCGTCTTTTAAATCCGTCCGGCGAGGCGGGCAAAGGCTTATGATCAATTCAATTTCTTCCGCGCCCACGCGCGTTTCAACGGCCCGCGTCGCCCTTTTTCTAAGTGGCGATGCGGGCCGTTTTTTTGTCGGAGGTCGCGCCAAAGGTGGCTGAACCCAAAATCCTGCTTGAGGGCGCCGACATCGCGCGCGCCTTGAAGCGCATCGCGCACGAGGTTATCGAGCGCAATCGCGGCTTGGAATCGGTCGTCCTGGTCGGCATCCGCACGCGCGGTGTGCCCCTCGCGCGGCGCATCCAGGGGCATCTCGAACAAATCGAAGACGCGCCAATCCCGGTCGGCGCGCTCGACATCGCGTTGCACCGCGACGATTTTCACTTGCGCTCGTCGTCGCCTCAGTCCTCGCAAATCGCTTTCGATGTTTCCGGCAAAACGGTCGTCTTAGTCGATGACGTGCTGTTCACCGGGCGCACCATTCGCGCCGCACTCGATGCGCTGGGCGATTTCGGGCGCCCGAAAGCTGTTCAGCTCGCCGTTCTGGTGGACAGAGGCCACCGCGAACTACCGATTCGCGCCGATTTCGTCGGCAAAAACACGCCAACTTCTCTCGAAGAACGAGTGCAAGTTCGTTTAGAAGAAACCGATGACAATGATGAAGTTTTGATTCTTAGCTCACAGATGAACATAGATCAAATACAGATGTTTTAAATGAAATTATCTGTGACTATCCGTGCTTCTATCTATGTTTATCTGTGGTAAATGAATGAAGAGAAAACATCTTTTAGGATTGCAAGACGTATCTCGAACTGAAATCGAGGAGTGGTTACAAACTGCGCGAGCAATGCGCGAAGTGTTGTCGCGGCCCATCAAAAAGACGCCCGCGTTGCGCGGCCAGAGCGTTTGCACGCTGTTTTTCGAGCCATCGACCCGAACGCGCGCTTCGTTTGAAATGGCGGCCAAAACCCTTTCTGCCGATACGAGTTCGCTTTCCGTCGCGGCCTCAAGCGTGTCGAAGGGCGAAACGCTCAAGGACACGCTTTTAACGCTCGCCGCAATGGGCGCGCGCTGTTTCGTGATCAGGCACGCAAGTTCGGGCGCGCCGGAGTTGGCGGCTTCGTATAGCGGCCAGTTTGGCTTTGATTTTTCAATCATCAACGCGGGCGATGGCTGGCACGAACACCCGACTCAAGGCTTGCTCGACCTGTTCACCATGCAAGAACACAAAGGCCGCATCGAAGGTTTAAAAGTAACCATCATCGGCGACCTGCTCCATTCGCGCGTGGCCCGCTCCAATGTCTTCGGTCTGCTCACGATGGGCGCGAAACTAACGCTTTGTGGCCCGCATACCCTGTTGCCACCGGAATTCGATGGTTTCGACTTGCAAACCACAACCGATGCCGACCAAGCTGTTGAAGGTGCTGACGTGATTATGGCCTTGCGCTTACAAAATGAAAGGATGAACGGCGCCTATTTGCCAGGAGTGCGCGAGTTCGCCCGCTTGTATGGCATCAACCAAAAGCGTCTATCACTGGCTAAACCGGATGCGATAGTGATGCATCCTGGCCCAATCAATCGAGGTGTTGAAATCGCCGATGATGTCGCCGATAGTTCACAAAGCGTGATTTTGAATCAAGTGACAAACGGTGTGGCTATTCGCATGGCTGTTCTGTATCACCTGTTAGGAGGCACCGAAGGATGAGCGACGTGTTGAACCAACGAGTTGAAGTGCGTTCCATTTCAGGTGGCGCCGCTTATCAAGATGTGGGCAACTTAGTGGCCTGCGACGAGCGATGGATTCAAGTTCAGACAAGTCTTGGCGAGATGCTTTTCTTTCCTATTACTAATGTGCGTTTAGTTAAACCCTTGAAGTAGTTCTATTATGAAATTCGATCCACATCTCATTCGTTTCGGTGTTTTAGGATTGGTGTTCGTCGGGCGCGCCATCGCCGCCGCCAATCGCAAGCGGCAGGCGCAAAATCGCACGCTTCAGCCGCCGCAAGGGGGGCCGCTGTCGTCTTCGCTGAACTCTGCTCAGGAGCCGCCGTTGTCACCGCAAGCTAAGCCCCCGTTGCCGCCGCAAGCGCCCCCGTCGATGTCTTCCCAACCGCAACGCAAATCGAAAGCGCCCGATTCGCCCTGGTCTGACCTCAAATGAGCCTTTTGATTCGTAATGGGCGCATCATCGACCCGTCCCAAAACTTCGATGCCGTCGCCGATTTGCTGGTCGTGGATGGACGCATCGCGGGCATCGGCTTCGGTTTGGGCGAGGCCGACACTTCGTTTGACGCGGCAGGTTCGGTCGTTGCGCCGGGCTTGGTTGACATCCACGTTCATGGCCGCACGCCCGGTCAGGAATACAAAGAAGACACGGCGACTTTAACCCTCGCGGCGGCGGCGGGCGGCTTCACGACGCTGTGCGTGATGCCCAACACAATTCCGACTATCGACTGCCGCTCCGTCGTGGAAGATGTGCTTTCGCGCGCCGCAAAAGAAGGCAACGGTGTGCGCATTCATCCCATCGCTTCGGTTTCGCTCGCCGCCAAAAATGAGCAACTGACTGAGTTCGGCGAATTGAAAGACGCGGGCGCCGTCGCGGTTTCGGATGACGCGTTTCCGATTCAAGACGCCGACTTTTTGCGCCGTGTCTTTCGCTACGCCAAAACGCTGGGCCTCGTCACGTTGCTCCACTGCGAAGACATCGCGCTCACCGGAGGCGGTCACGCGGGCGTTGGCAAAGGCGGCGGCGTGATGAACGAAGGGCGCGTTTCCTTAGAGTTGGGACTGCGCGGGATGCCGCGCGTGTCGGAAGAACTGGCGGTTTACAAAGCCTGCGCTCTGGCGCGCGAAGTCGGTGGCCGCGTTCACATCCTGCACGTTTCAACGCGCGCCGCCGTCGAATTGGTTCGCGCGTTCAAAGCGAGCGGAACCCAAGTCACAGCCGAAGCGGGGCCGCATCACTTCGCCCTGACTGACGAATCGGTGCGCGGTTACAACACGAACGCGAAGATGAACCCGCCGCTTCGCACCGATGAGGATTGTGCCGCGATCATCGAAGGCTTGTTTGACGGCACAATCGACTGCATTGCGACCGACCACGCGCCGCACGCCGCGCGCGAAAAAGACCGCGAGTTCGATCAAGCGCCCTTTGGCATCATCGGTTTGGAAACCAGCTTGGCTGTCTCGCTCGCCACTTTAGTCGAACGTGGCCCGCTTTCTCTCCCGCAACTCGTGGACAAAATGACGACTGCCCCCGCGCGATTGTTGGGCCTGGACGCCGGAACGCTTGTGGTTGGAGCGCGCGCCGATATCTGCGTTTTCGATCCCGACGAAAAGTGGACGGTGCGCGCCGAAGAATTGCGCTCCAAATCGCGCAACACGCCGTGGAACAAACGCGAATTGACGGGCCGCGTCCGAGCGACCTGGGCGGGAGGGAAACGCATCTATTAGCGGGGATGAACACAGGGAACACGGATCAAGATCAAGATGAGAACAGTTGGTATTTGCTCTTGTCATCCAAAAACATCCGTGTCTCCAGTGTTTATGCCCGCTAAAACTACATCATGAACTCAATCGAAACGCACATCGAATCGGTCACGGTTTATCCCGACCGTGCCCTCGTCGTGCGGCGCGGAACGGCGCACATCGAAAGCGGCGCGCAGGAAATCGTCGTCGCCGGGCTTCCACCTCAACTCGATGTCGAGTCGCTCCGCGCGAGCGGGCGCGGCGAAGTCGGCGTCAAAATCATCGGCGTCGAAGCACGCGAACGGCCACTCACCGAAGCCAATAATGAAACGGCGCGGGAAGTTCAGCGCGAACTCGACGCCGCGCAGGATGCTGGAAACGCGCTTGGCCAGAGCGATTCGGCGCTTCAAAATCGGCTCGACACGCTGCAAAAGTTGGCGCGTGACGCCGCCAAACGCTTCGCCGACTCGTTGTCCAAAGGCCAATCGTCGCTCGAACAGCTAACGGCTTTGCTCGACTACATCGCGGCGCAAACGGCAAGCATCAACGCCGAGCGAGGCGCGCTCGAACTGCGCAAGCGGGATAATGCGGCGCTGCAAATCGCGCTGTCGCAGCGCTTGAAGCAACTCAAGAGCGGCGCGCGCCGAGTCAAGCGTGTCGTCGCCGTGCTGGTTGAATCGAGCGGGGCTGGCGAGTGGCAATTGGAACTATCCTACCTCGTCGGCGGAGCGAAGTGGACGCCGCTTTACGATGCGCGTGTGACGACAGCACCCGAAAAACAGGCGTTTTCGCTGAGCCTCCACGCTCTTGTGTTGCATGAAAGCGGCGAAGATTGGAACGAGGTCGCGCTTTCGCTTTCCACAGCGCGCCCCGGTTTAGGAACGTTACCGCCGAAACTTGCGCCGCTGTGGATCGATGTTCCGCACCTGCCAGTTCCCGTCGCGCCGCGCATGATGCGGGCACGAGTTGGAGCGGAACGAGAAGAAACGGGTGTTGTAGGAACCGGAGATACAGACGGCATGCTCTTGTTGTCCGCCAGCTCCGCGCTTATCGAAGCGCAACACATCGAGGCGAGCGTGGAATCCGAGGGCGCAACGGTTGAGTTTGCGTTGCCGCATCGTTTGAGCGTGCCGGGAGATGGGCAAACGCATCGCGTTGCGATTGCGACGCGCGAATTTCCAGCGAAATTCGATTTTTTCGCGGTGCCTCGCCGCGTGGAACTGGCTTACGGGCGAGCGACGATCACCAACAATTCGTCGCTTTCTCTACTCGAAGGGCAGGTTTCGGTGTTCCGCGACGGCGTGTTCGTCGGGCGTGCGACTCTCAAAAACACCGCTCCTGGCGGCGAGTTCCAATTGTTTCTGGGGCCGGACGAGCAGGTGCGCGCCAAACGCGAACTCGCGGCGCGCGACACAGACAAAAACTTCCTCGGCTCGACAAAGCGCGTGCATTTCGCTTACTCAATCGAAGTGCATAACCTGAAAACGCGTGCCGTGAAATTGGGCGTGCAAGACCAGATTCCGGTGTCTCGCAGCGAAAACATCAAGGTCAAACTGCGCTCGTCTTCGCCAGAAGCCGCGCCGGGCGACCTGGGCCTGCTCGACTGGGAGTTGCAACTGCAACCGGATGAAAAACGAGTTCTGCGCTTTGATTTTGCTGTTGAAGCGCCCCGCGAAACACACATCATGGGACTTAACGACTGAACCTCAACCACAGATGAACACAGATTAGGTCACAGATAAACATTGATGTTTTTGAATATCTTGTTTGTGTTTATCTGTGACCTGATCTGTGTTCACCTGTGGTTGAAAAGAAAAATGAAAACACGACTAATCTTAATTGACGGCACAACCTTTGAAGGGAAAAGCGTCGGAGCAACCGGAACAGCGACTGGTGAAGTGGTGTTCAACACTTCGATGACCGGTTATCAAGAGATACTTACTGATCCCTCTTATGCAGGACAACTGGTGGCTTTAACTTATCCATTGATTGGCAACTATGGCGTGACCAACCGCGACATCGAATCGAACAGCCCGAAAGTGGCTGGTTTTATTGTGCGCGAGATGTGCGAGATTCCCTCGAATTACGCTTCGCAAGATTCAGGTGATGATTATTTAACACAAAATCAAATCATCGGCATCGAAGGCGTCGATGTGCGCGCTTTAGTGTTGAAACTGCGCTCGTCGGGCGTGATGCTCGGTATGATCACAACCGAACATTCTCCTGAAGAGGGTTTTGAACTGCTACGCAACTTGCCTGAGTATGATGCCGGGACTTATGCGCGAGAAGTATCAACTAAACAGGCGTATTTCTGGCACAACGAAAAGCGCTTCGATGAGATTCCAGAGCGAAGTGCCAAACCGCGCGTTGTGGTGATGGATTACGGCACGAAATACAATATCCTGCGCGAACTTGATGAACGTGGACTGGAAGTTGTGGTGCTTCCCTGCGGCGCGACCAAAGACGAGATTCTATCTCTTTCGCCCGACGGCATCATGCTGGCGAATGGCCCCGGCGACCCGCGTTCGCTCGAAGCCGAAGTCGAGGTCATCCAGCAATTGATGGCGCAAAACCCCGAACAACCGGTGTTCGGCATTTGCTTGGGCCACCAATTATTGGGACGGGCGTTGGGTGGAGAAACCTACAAACTGCCCTTCGGTCATCGCGGCGCCAACCATCCGGTCAAAGATTTGACAACCGGCAAAGTTCACATCACCAGCCAGAATCACGGTTACGCTCTTAAAGCCGAATCACTGCCTGAAGGCGTGGAAGTCACTCACCTGAATCTTAACGATCAGACGGTCGAAGGTTTGCGCCATTCGACGAAACCTGTGTTTTCAGTTCAATATCATCCCGAAGCCTCGCCAGGGCCAAAAGACAATGCGTATCTGTTCGACCGTTTCGCTGAACTTGTGCGCGCCAGCTAAACAAACCTTTAGTGCATAGATGAACGTATGAACATCCTTTTTTCCCAACCGCACACTCCCAACTTCGAGATTCCCACTGGACAACAGGGAGGGCACCACCTTCAGGTTGTGCGGCGGCCTTCCGATTGGGGACTGCGCGGCGCGCGCAAAAGGCTGTTTCATGTGGCGGGCGCGGTTCGCGTCGCGCGGGCGGCGCGGCGCTTCGATGCGCTGGTCTTGTGCACCGTTGGCATCGAGGCGTTTTTCGTGGCGCGTCTCAAACCTCTGCTGTGCCCGCGAACGCGTTTGGTGTGCGCCGATATTTTGGTGCCGCGTCCGGGCAAATCGTCCAACGCGATGCGTTCTTGGCTACGCAACGTGGATCGCTTCGTTTGCATTCGCACCGGCGACTTGCAAACGCTTAAAGAACGTTTTGGCGTTCCCACGAGCAAGTGCCGGTTCGCGTTTTTTCCGGCCAATGCCGACTTGCCGCGCGCGCCTGCAAGCGGCGATTATTTGTATTCGGCGGGCAACGCGCACCGCGATTGGGGGCTTTTACTCGAAGCCCTCGAACTGACCCAGTGGCGCGCGATTCTCAGCCCCGGCCAGCCCATCGATGTTCCCGAAAAGCTGCGCGAACGCGTCGAAGTGCGCTCCGGTTTGGGAACTGAAGAAGGCCGCGCGCTACTACTCGAAGCGCGCGCTGTGGCGATGCCTCTCGAAGACACGCTTTTGCCGTCCGGCCCCTTGGTCTTGCTCGACGCGATGGTGATGGGGCAGGCAATCGTCACCACGTCGGTCAACGGCACGCGCGACTACATCGACGATGAACGCACCGCCTTGTCGGTTCCTGCGGGAGATGCCCGCGCGTTGGCGAGGGCGCTGAACCTGCTTTATAACGACGAAACCTTGCGGCGCAATCTGGGAAATGCTGCACGCGAAGAAGCGACTTCGCGCTTTTCAACCGGACAATTCGTGGCGGCTCTGGTGGAAGCGTGCGAAGCATGAAACCCGCGTTGCAAGCGCATGGGAAACCGAGAAAGAGTTCTATGGCTATCACCGAAAAACCCGAAACGCAATCCGACGAACAACCGCGCGCCGATAGGGAATTCCCGAAGGTGTGGAAGTGACGCACTTAAACCTGAACGATCAAACCATTGAAGGTTTGCGCCACGCGATGAAACCTGTGTTCTCGGTTCAATATCACCCCGAAGCGTCACCGGGGCCGGGGGATAATGCGTATTTGTGTGATCGGTTTGCGGAGTTGGTGAAGGCGGAAAGATGAGTCACTTTGTCTACCTCTACCGCGACATAAACGGCAAACCTTTCTATATTGGCTATGGCCAAGACAGCCAGCGCGCGCTTTCCCACATGAACGGAACGCATAACCCCGCTTTGGAAAATTTGCTTCAAAACGGGGAATTCAAATTAGAAGTCGCTGGGCCTTTTGAAAACGAATATACGACGCGTGCTGTTGAAACGGCCTTGATTTCGGCCTTGAAGTTTGAGGGGCTTGCCAACATCGCTCAAGGCCACGAATTGCATCGTTTCCGGCCTATCGGCGTGCCGATGGAATTTGCGTCGCGTTGGGAGCTGCAACCGCTCCAAAAAGCGGGATTTGAAGAAGTTTTGGACGCTCACAACTCAAAGCAATTTCTCTGCGTTCTGATTAAGAACCTCGATTTTGGTGATGGGCGCGGCACCTTTGACCCGGCCAACCCGCCAAGCGATGAGCAGATTTTGGCGCGAGTGCAAAGGTGGTGGGCGTTGCTCCCCAAATCGAAGCAGTGGAGCGAAAATCCTTCGGGATGTCCCGCGCTATTGCTGGGCGTGCATGGCAAACCGGGGGCGCAGTTCATCATCGCTTCTCTTCTAATTGACCGTAACGGTTGGAGAAACGCCGTCTCCAGTGCGGATAACCGTTCGCGTATTGAAGTGCCGATTCTCTCTTCGGATCTGGATGCCGCCAGTTTGCGTGGACGCCGCATCGCCTTTGAAGCGGGGTTGAAATTCAACTTGGGTGGGCTGGTGTTGTTTCCATGATTACGGTCATCCTCAACAACTATGTGCTGGAATTCGTTACACGCCGCTACCACACCAACTCGTTTGATGAAGCGTTGAAACTCCTCGTAGATGATTGGGCTGACGGCAAAATCGTTTGGGAAACAGAAGAAACCGTGAGCGCTTTTACGCCTCAGTTCATGAAGAAACACGGCTATGCCAACCCTGATTTTGAGCCGGACATTGACCGGGAGAACGAAGTCTTCCGTGTCCGCTGGTTTTGGGGCGGCGAAGATGAATTCATCGTTGATGGTCAGCTCTTTAAAACAGTCCCCGTTCAAGAACATGAGTGGCCAACAATGGGAGTCGCATAAAGTCCACACTTGAAGGAGAACATCATGGCCACTCAAAAGAAATTCGACATCGAAAACCCGACCGACGAGATGATTCAAAATCTCGAAGCGAGCGCGCCCGGCGAAGACGGGTTTCACATCACCAAACTGAGCGAGCGCGACTCGAAGCGATTCCTCGAAATCTTGGAAGACGATTCCGAACCGAGCGAAGAAGTCAAAGCGAATTGGACGCGCGCGAAGGAATCGTATGAGAAGTGGTTCGGGCCACGTCAACCGAACTGATGGCTCAGTCACGCTATGCTCCGCTCGATTCGCAGGATCGCGGCGGATTTGATTGCAGCGAAGCCTCGCTCAACGACTATTTGCAACGCTTCGCACGTCAGAACTCGAAGCGCGGCGCCGCAAAAACCTACGTCGCGGCGCCGCAAAACATCGTTTTGGGCTATTTCACGTTGTGCGCGGGTTCGGTGGCGCTGGAGAATTTTCCAGAAGCCGAACGAAAAGGGTTGCCGTGTCTGGTGCCCGTCGTTCATTTGGCACGCTTGGCTATTGACCAGAACACGCAAGGTCAAGGTTTAGGCGGGGCGCTTTGGAAACTTCGCTGTCTGTTGCCGGCATCATCGGCGTGATGGGCATCGAAGTGTGGGCCATCAACGGTTCGGCTCGCGCGTTCTACGGACGCTACAACTTCCAAACTTTGGAAGACGATTTCTATCATCTTTACTTGTCCATTGAAGCCGCTAAACGACTTCTTAATTCACTCTAAATGCCCAAAAATCCTAACATCCACAAAGTCATGGTCATCGGAAGTGGCCCCATCGTCATCGGACAGGCTGCCGAATTCGACTACGCCGGAACGCAGGCCTGCGCTTCACTGCGCGAAGAAGGCATCTCGGTCGTGCTCGTCAACTCCAACCCCGCGACGATCATGACCGACCCTGAGACGGCTGATGCGGTTTACATCGAACCGCTGACGCTGCCGTTTCTGGAACAAGTTATCGCCAAAGAACGGCCCGATGGTTTGCTTCCCAGCCTGGGCGGACAAACCGGATTGAATTTGGCGTATCAACTCGCTGAAGCCGGGATTCTCGATAAATACAACGTGCGTTTGCTCGGCACGCCGCTCGATTCGATCAAAAAAGCCGAAGACCGCGACCTGTTCAAGGAAACTATGCGCTCGATTGACCAGCCCGTTCCCGAATCGGCGGTGTGCGATACAGCCGACGAAGCCCGCGCTTTTCGAGATGAAATCGGCTATCCGCTCATCATTCGCCCGGCGTATACGCTCGGCGGAACCGGCGGCGGCATCGCGTGGAACGATGAGCAATTAGAACAATTCGTTCACACCGGTTTGGAACGCAGTCTTATTCATCAAATCCTGCTTGAACGCTATTTGAACGGTTGGAAAGAAGTCGAATACGAGGTGATGCGCGATGGCAACGATACGGCGATCACCATTTGCAACATGGAAAACCTCGACGCGATGGGTGTTCACACCGGCGACTCCATCGTGGTCGCGCCCTCGCAAACGCTGTCCGACAAGGAATACCAGATGCTGCGAACCGCCAGTTTGAACATCATTCGCGCGCTGGGCATCGAAGGCGGTTGCAACGTGCAACTTGCGCTCGACCCGCATTCGAGCCGCTATTTCGTCATCGAAGTCAACCCACGCGTGTCGCGCTCTTCGGCACTCGCCTCGAAAGCGACGGGTTATCCCATCGCGCGCGTATCGGCCAAAATCGCCATCGGTTTTCATCTCGACGAAATCGAAAACGCCGTCACAAAAAAAACCCTCGCCTGCTTTGAACCCGCGCTCGATTACATCGTGTGCAAAATCCCGCGCTGGCCCTTCGACAAATTTGGCACCAGTGACAGACGCATCACAACGCAAATGAAAGCGACCGGCGAAGTGATGGCCATCGACCGCTCCTTTGAGGGCGCTTTTATGAAAGCCCTGCGCTCTCTGGAAGTGGGCGTCGTCGGCCTCAAATCCAAAGGCATCGGCGAGTTGAGCGAAATGGAAGTCGAAGGTAAGCTGCGCGTGCCAACTGATGAGCGCATCTTCGTCATCTTCGAGGCGTTTCGGCGCGGCTTGCTGGTTGATGAAGTGCATCAACTGACCAACATCGACCGCTGGTTTTTGCGCCGCATCGCCAAAATCGTGGAAATGGAAGCCCGCTTGAAAGGCGTTGCAATGGAAGCCCTGACACCCGAATTGTTAGCTCAGGCCCGCCAATTCGGTTTCCACGACGGCCACATCGCCGAACTAACGGGCTTGGACGAACTCGATATTCGCGCGCGCCGCAAATCGTTCGGTTTGGTTCCGGCTTACAAAATGGTGGACACCTGCGCGGGCGAATTCGAGGCGGCGACGCCGTATTATTACTCGTGCTTTGAACGGGAATCGGAATGAAACAAAAGAGCCGCTCGAAATCGAGCGGCTCTTTTTCTTACTCGATCTTTCGCTTTGCGGAATCATAGGCTCCCTTCTCCCACCAACGAAGGATTTCCTCCTCAGTCTTCGTTGTTGCAAAACGCACTATGTAGCCATTAAGTTGGCGAATCTGGAAGTTGCAAGCATTGATCAACTTAATAGCCCGATGCGGATGAGTAATGCAAAGCTCGTCAAAATGGGCTATAACTCGTTTCACGACTACTTCTATTGGCGATTCATGAAACAGAGGAAGTGTAATTGGCAAAGGTTCAGTCGGTTTGTTGACGATTTGTCCCTCGAACCTCATAAACTCCTCCAACTGCTGGGGTGAAAGATCAAACCACTCGCTTCCATTTTTATTAATTGAGGAACCTACGCGTCGTTGAGAGTTAAACTTCTTATGCCAGACACCTTCTAACCATTTTGGATTATCTGTATATATACGGTCTATGAGTTCGATGCTATATGGAAGTTGGATTTATAGTCGTCTCACCCTTGAGTTCAAGTTATTCGTGTGGCCTATCTTGTAAATACTCGCCTTGTTGTATTCAATCAAGTAGACCTGGCCTCCCGGACGTGCTGAGAAATTCAAATTCATTCTATCCCGCCAACAAACCCGCGACCGATAAATCTTCATCCAACTCCGGCCAGTGCAAACCACGTCCGCCCGCGCCGATTTGCACGTTTTGACGCTCACTCGGCGACGCTTCGAGTAAGCGTGGAAACCACACTAGAGGCACGCCGATGACGCGGCCATCCGAAAGGGAAACGTGCATCATTTCGTCGTCAAATTCCACTCTTTGCGCCAGGGCACTGGTGGGACGATAAGCGCGAGTTGCGCTGTTTTCAAGAGAAATAGCCATTCCAAGCCTCTAACAGTTGGGTCGCATGAGCGCGAACTAATCGTTCGACCTCGTTCAACTCGTGAGCGCGAAAACCGTGATTGAACCCCAGGCGAATCGGACTCAGCCAGAATTTGCACTCTTTCTCCGCTGCTTGCACATGAATGTGCGGCGGTTCCTCTCCTTCGTTGGAGTAGAAAAAGAAACGAAAGCGTCCCACGCGCAAAACGGTCGGCACGGCTCTTCATTTTAACAAAGGGTCAACCGGATCAAAAGCTCCTCGATACTTGCATTAACTGCTCGAACTTCGCCCGCCACTTATAATTTCCCGGAGCTACAGTTGCTAATCCCGCTTCGATCATCTTGCGATTAATAAAAATCTTGTTCTTGAGTAACACATACGCCTCGTCTTCAAAGCCAGAATCGAAGCGAAGGTAAACCTGTTTACCTCGCACCGACTTTTCCAAGTAATTTCGTGCTGCTTCTGCTTTTTCATCTAAAATCGTTAATCCAAGTAGCGCGACTTGTTGCCCCGTTTCCAACTTCAGCGTGCGCGCATTAACGATTTCAACGACTTTTTGAAGCGGTTCAGCTTCGCGTTTGGCTGCGCGTTCTTTGTCATCGCGCAAAGGTCGCGCGTCTTCGACGTGCGGTTGATACGCTTCCACTTCGCCCGCAAGAATCCTCGCTTCAGCTTGCGCAAACTCGACTTCTGGCACGTTCAATCCCATCTGAGCCGAGCAAATCTTTTCCCGAATCAATGGCAAATAATCCGCGTTGAGTTCCCATCCGACGGCGTTTCGACTCAGTTCGAGCGCGACTTTGACGGTTGTTCCGCTTCCCAGAAACGGGTCGAGAACTGTTTCGCCGACGAACGAAAACATTCGGATCAAGCGGCGCGGCAGTTCATCGGGAAAGGTTGCTTGGTGACCCAGTTGACGGGCGCCGCCGAAATGCCAATGGCCCGCGAAATATGTTTTCCACTGCTCTTTCGTGAGCGCTGAATCGGCTTTGATGCTCGCTTCGACTTTAACGCTTTCGCCTGGTTTTTTGAACAGCAGAATGTGTTCGTAATCGAGTTCAACGATGCCGTTAGGCGGATGCGGAAACGAACCCATGATGACAGCGCCGCCACTTGGATTCATCGTGGTCTTCTTTTGCCAGATGATGCTGCCCAGATAGTCGAAACCCAGCGATTGGCACATCGAAATCACTTCGCAGTGCAAAGGAATGACTTTGTATCGACCATAAACTTCGGTTCGTGCGAATTGATCGCCGATGTTAATGCACAATCTGCGACCCGCTTTGAGAACACGAAAACATTCGCACCAAACCTGTGCTAAGTCGAACAGGTATTCGTGCAAACTTTGGCCGTAACCGATTTGATTTGCCGAACCGTAATCCTTGATTTGCCAGTAGGGAGGCGAAGTCACGACTAAATCGACTGCGCCGTTTTGCAAAAGAGACAAGTCGCGCGCATCGCCAGTGAACACGCGCGCCTGAAGCGGTTCGGTCATAGCGGATAGTTTAGGGCGGGCGTTCCCCTCGGAAAATCTGCGGCTGTGGCTTTGAAGCCCATCTCGCTCTGCTCTCGATTCGCTCAGTCGGCTTCGGTTTGTTCCTGCTTCCCCGACATCGCCCCTTCCAAAAAATCGGCGATTTCCGCCGGCGAGGTCGTGAAAATCCCGGCGCGTCCGCGCTCCCATTCGCGGCGCCACTCGTCGTAGCCTTCCGGCAGAGGAAGCGCCTCGCCACCCGCAATTTTGCGCGTGACGCTTCCCGAAAGCGCGGTTTCCGAGATGGGCAAATGCTCGGCGACTTCGGTTAAATCACCGGGCACGAGGGAGCCGGGGATTTTCAAACCTTGCAATTTGATGTGAACGACGTTGGTGCCATCGGGCAACGTTTCGACGCGCCACACGAACAGCGTGGAATCGGTTTCGTGTGGGCGGGTCTGGTATTGCCAGAGGTCGCCTGCGTGAAAGGCGGAGTTCTGGGCTTTGCGAAGTTGCGGCGAGCGGTTCCAACTGAACATGGATTTATCTGCCGCCATTTTATCCGAATCTGCCTCCGGGCGCTGTGCCGTTTTCAGTTGCAGTTCTGCCTGCTAACGCCGCTTAGAGCCTGTCTTCATAAGGCTGTGGAATGCGATTTTCTATAGCGGAAGGGCGGGTCATCGGAGGGGGCGGGCGCCAAACGCCTGAGCCACCTGTGGAGGTTGACGACTTGAAGGGTGGCGCGT
>JAABUM010001151.1_pt1 | contig 41071 bp, 33 predicted proteins | sample 5559161 | NCBI WGS metagenome assembly JAABUM01 (sample SAMN10711868, study PRJNA513369) | rock metagenome | isolation source: Antarctica rocks | place: Antarctica: Victoria Land, Siegfried Peak nord
CGGACATATACGGCTGGAAATCTGGCGAACCTGCGAGGACATTACACGGTTCCTTCCTCTGGTCGATCGTATAGCCTCATGCGGCAGGCACCCGCTCATACGACACTCTGGCTTAGGAAAAACGCCACAGCATGATTGTATATTTTTATTATCCAATTAGTCAAGTTTGCGTTGGTGAAAGGGGTTGCGTCAGGAATCAGACGAAGGCTGGTGGGAACAGCCGCGCGCTGATAACGTGACGGTGTTGACCGTTGCGTGAAGGAGCTGCCTGTGCCTTGTCCGTGCTGTGCCGCGACCGCGACGACCGCGCAGCCCCGGCGCACCGCGCTCCGCTAGCGCACGTTCCGGTGCGACCACTGCCGCCGGACCTGCAACGAGCGCACGGGCACGCCCTACAACCACCTGCAGGACCCGACCTCGTCGTCCTCGTGGTCCTCTGGCTGCTGCGCTACAAGCTGCGCCTGCGCGACCTGGCCGAGATGTTCCTGGAGCGAGGCGTCGTCTTCACCCACGAGGTGGTGCGGGACTGGGAAGCGCGCTTCGCGCCCCTACTGGCGGAGCGCCTGCGGGCCAAGCGCCGCGGTACCGCAGGTGCCAAGTGGCATATGGATGAAACGTATGTCAAGGTGAATAGCCAATGGTGCTACCTGTACCGCGCGCTCGACCGGGACGGGATTCTGGTCGACGCGCGGCGCAGCCCGACGTGCGACATGGATGCGGCGCAGCGCTTCTTCCGCCAAGCGCTCGCCGTCGCCGGGGACGCGCCCGAGCGGGTGACGACGGACGGCCACGACGCCTACCCACGGGCCATCCGCGAGACGCTGGGGCCAGCGGTACGGCATCGCACGAGTCGCTACAAGAACAACCGGATCGCGCAGGACCATCGCGGTGTCAAGCAACGGTACTATCCCATGCGCGGCTTCGGTTCGTTCGCCTCGGCCGCACGCTGCTGCGTCGGCTTCGCGGCGCAGCGCCGGTACTTCCGCGCCGCGTCTCGCTGGCCGCACGACGGCGGCTATTCCGGGAGCGCTGGACCACCATCATGGCCGAACTGGCCGCCTGTGCTGGCCGTTTCGTCCATCCGAGGCTGCATCCTGGCACTCGAGTGACCAGATTGCCGGAAAATCGCGCCGGATGGACGAAACGGCCAGCACAGCGCGGGGAGTTGTTCCACGACCCTGACGTGCACGCGCGCGCTGAAGCGCGCCCACCGGCGATCGTAGTGGTCCGCAAACTTGGCGTAGGTATCCCGGTCCATAACCGCACCTCGTCCCGGTGGCTATCACAACAGCCCTGCTCCGGGGTCACGCTTCGCGCGCTGCTGCAGGGCCTCCCGATGCGGGGGCCGGGCGCTCAGCACGACGGGCGCACGGTGACAGGCCGCCCGCGCTCGCGCGGTATCCGCGCGGCCGACCGGTAGGCCGCCGCAGCGGTATTCCATATCTCCGCGCCGCAACTCGGTCGGCGCTAGCGCCCCGGGTGTGTGTGGCGGCGGGTGAGTACCGCCAGGACGATCGCCAACGCCGCGAGCGTCACGCCCCTCATCCACCCGCCGGGTCCGAGGCGTGCGGGACTCGCCCCGCCGCCACCGGTATTCGGCAAGCCGGGCATCGTCGGCGCGTCCGTGGTCGTCGCCACGATCGTCGGTCGTACCCACGTGCCGCCCGTCAGCTCAAAGGTCGGCGTGTAGTTCCCCGGCAACGTCCCCGTGCGGAAGAGGACGCGGAGGATCCCCGGTGCGGGGGTGCCATCGGCCCGCGTGAGCTGCCCGGAGAGGAGCGGTCGCCCCGCCGCATCGACCGGGCTGGCCGCGCGCTGGCCGGTCGCGCCCGCCGGGGCCCCCCCGATGACCCCGCCGACCACGGTGTCCGTCGCCGGGTCGAGGACGCCGTCGCCGTTCGTGTCCCGCACCAGCAGTCCGCCGGTGTAGCGGGGGAAGCGGGCGGGGTCCGCCGGGGCGACGCCGACGCCGTTCAGGGGCTGGCCGTCCGCACCGAAGAGGAGGAAGTCGAGCGGGAGGGGTGTCGCGGTGTCGACCGGCACGCGCTGCCAGTTGTTGTTCGACGGCTGCGGGAAGAGCGCGTTCGAGGGGTTGATCGAGGGAACCACCTGGGGCCGGATCGTCAGCGTCCCGGTCCCGGTCTCGACCGCCCCGCCCGGGCCGGTCTCGGCGATGACGGCGAGCGCGTAGTCGCCGGGGGCCGGGTTGGTAAAGGCACGACCGCGCACATGCAACACCTTGATCCCCGGATTATCCGCTCCGGACGGCACGATATCCTCGGTGGCCGTGAAGGCCACGGTATGTGTCCCCGCCAGCGTCACGGTGTAGCCCCCCAGGCCACCCTGCGGCCATCCCTTCACCAGGGCACCACTTTCCGGCGCCTTAACCGGGACCTCCGTGCGGATGAAGGCATCCGGCAGGGTGACCTTGATCGTCTTACCCTGCAAGAGGCTCCGCCCCGCCACTTGCGGATCGAGCGAACGGTCGAGCACGAGGTTGAAGTCGGTCGGCTTGCCGGTGACATCCCCATCCGCGACAACCGGCGCTTTCGGCGTGGCGACGACGATGTCACCCGCCCCGCGCGCTGTGGCAACCGGGATCAGGATAACGGTAAGGAGGAGCATAAGTAGCAGCGCCATGGCACGAATCGAGGCCACCATCGTGCATGATTCCTTTCGATACGTTTTCCGGTGTTCCCGCGAAAGCACAGTAATCGTGACGGATCGCTGCAGCGCGATGGTGTCCCGCGCGTGGCGCGTTCGCCAGGCGGTCGCTGCGTGGTGGTACGCCGGCGCGCACATGCCGCCGGCGTACCACCACGCTTTATCTGGCCGCTCCCGCACGCACCAGGGCGGCCTGTTCCAGGAGTTGATCAACCGCGGGCCTATCGTTCGGCGTCTTGGCAACGTGTGTCCAGCGCACCCGAGCCGCTGTATCGATCAGGAAGGTGGCGGCGATGGCAATACCATCTGCGAAAACATTGTAAGCGACGGTTGCCTCGGCATCGATATCCGATAATACCGGGAAGGTCGGAGGGGGGCTTGCCTCACCAGCAAGCTGTCGCGTCCGCTTCGGGCTGTCTACGCTCAGCATCACGAGTGCGATGCCAGCCGCCACGAACCGGGGGTACGCATGGGCCAACTGGCCCATCTGCCGTCGACAGTGTGGTCACCACCAGCCACGATAGAAGACGAGCAGGACCGGCTGGCGTTCCCGATAGTCGGCGAGCGCGACGATCTGTCCATCGGTCGCGGTCAGCGCGAAATCCGGCGCGATTGTTTCGAGCGCGAGGGCATGTTCGGGGCGATCAGACGACATAGTCCCTCCGACGTAGCGATCGATGCGGCACCGAGACCGGTGCCCATATAGCGGGATGCGATGGGGGGGCACCAGAACGGGCCTGCCCGCTCACCGCTCCACCGCAAGGATCCGCTCGGCAACGTCGCGCAGATCGACGCCGACGATATCGGGGACTGGGGCGAGCGGATCGAGCACCTGCCCTGGTCGCGCGACGAAGGCCGCCGCGCAGCCGGCGCGCTGGGCACCGGCGACATCCCAGGCGTGGGCGGCGACCAGGCGCACCTCACCGACCGGCACACCGAGACGTTCCGCAGCCATCAGGTAGGGCGCGGGCGCGGGCTTGAGGCGCCGCACCGTATCGGCGGAGAGCACGCGCTCGAAGCACTCGCGCAACCCGGCGTTCGCGAGCTGCGCCTCGCCGACCGCAGCGGTGGAGTTGGTGAGCGCCGCTAGCCGCAAACCACCGGCGCGTAGGCGCTTGAGGCTCTCGTGCACTTCGGGATGGGCCGGGAGTCGCTGCATCCCCTCCCGGATTGCTTGCCGGTCGGCGTCCGTCAGCGCGATCCCGCGCCGCGCGGCCGTCATCGCGAGCGCGGCCATGCCGATCGCTCCGAAGTCGCTGTAGGCGTCGGTCACCGTCGCCGTCAGCGCCGACTGCAGCACCTGCGTAAACCACTCTCGCCGCGCCATGGCGTCGCCGAAAATCCGCGCGAAGGCCGGTTCGAGCGCCGCTAGATCCAGCAGGGTCTCGTTGACATCGAAGACGATTACGCGCGCCATGGTCTTCTCCCTCGCTTCCGCTGACCTTCTACCACCTGGTGCTGTCGCACGTTTCGGGCCACTCACCGCGTCCCGGTTGCAGCATAGCCGTCGTTACACACCAGGGGTGTCGCAATACCCCTGCGCTGGCCGCTAACTCCATCCGCAGCCTGGCCCGGCACGCTTGCCTGCCAAGTGGCCGAGCATCACGTCGTATGCGGCCAGCAGTTGGCATGTGTCGATTCAACCGCCGCGTCGATGCGCCGACCAAGTGCAGAGAACATTGTGAGCGGATTGTGAGCGCATCGCGAGTACATCGTGAGTACGTAGCGGCGCGTGTTCGGGACGCGGCGCGGGCCAGGCACGGCCGTGGCGGGCTCGCTCTGGTCGGCGTCGCAGCGATCGGTCAGCGGGAGGAGCGCGATTGGTCCGTGGCGGCGCGGGCCGAGCGCGCGTCGCCCAGGAGCACGCCGCGCAGCGGAGAACTGGTCCGCAGAACTGCGCCTCGTGCGCCGCGCTCGAGACAGCCTGTACTGCCAAAGTTACTGCCAATGGCCTAACAGGAGGCGACAGGGAGCGGCAGAGCCTGACCTTGACGATCGCGATTTTCCTTGCTGGTAAGCCGTTCCTGGTATTTGGTGGCACGGGCTGACAGGCACGGACGCACGGTTCACATCCGTGAGGTCACTGGTTCGAGCCCAGTCGTGCCCACCCCCGATTTCCCCAGTCGTAGCAACGAATCGCGCAACCCTCGGGCCACCGGAAATCGCGCCGGTGGCCCGAGGATTGCAATCTGTAATGCGATTCGCAGAAATGCTTCCTGACCCGATCGTACAACCCCCTGACCGTGCCGGAGATCCGCCGCCTGCTCGCGCGCCTCTGGGTCACCGCCCCGCCGGACGACACGGCGGTCTGGCGCTGGTCGCGCTGGCGACGCTGGCACCAGGCACCCGCCCGCTTCTACCACTACCGCCGCCACAACGCCAACTGACTACAACTGTGGTAGTAAAGGCGGTGTGGCACGACGCAGGGCGCGCATTGCAGCACGCGCACCGCCGACAAAGAAACACTCCCCCATATACCCGATAGCTTGGCGGCACCTTCGGCGGTACGATAGGGCGGTACCGTGCCGCGCGTCTTCGTCGCCGTGAGGGACCACCATGTTTCGCGGTAGCGACCGAGAGGAATCGAACTGTCTCCACGCTCGGATAGCGCAATTGGCACCGCCCCCGCGCCCCAGCATCGCGTCTCCGCCCGATGCCGAGGCTCACGCGCTCCAATCGCCTACGGGATCACCGCGTCCCGCGATTGTACGCGGGTCATTCATGGATCATGCGTCCGAATTCCCCGAGTTGTACCAAGACGTCGCGTCAACCCACTAAAAATCTTCGTCGGGCACAACCGCTGCGAGGTGGGCGAGTACGGGCCTGCCCCTCGTCCATTGCTGCCTGCGTGATCGACCGGAGGGGTGCTATCGAGACAACGGAGGCAACGCTGGCCGCCTTGCGGCGTGCCTTACGCCAGGCCATCGCGAGCCGCGATGCCGCCAACCGGTGGGGGCTGACCGAGCTCGGTCGCCTGGAAACGCGGCAGATCGCCAGGATCGAGGCGCAGATCGCGCAACTGGAAGCCCCGGACCCGACGCCCGACGCCCCGTAGGACGATCCCGAGTCGGCGAATGCGTCCCGGTCTGCCGGCTCCAGCCCGACCGCGTAGCGCCGCGTCACCGCTGCCTCGCTCGTCCCTGCGGGACCGCCCGCGCGACCCGCTCCCGCAGGTCCAGGCGTGTATGCTCGCATCACCCGAGCATGCCACCGGGCCAGACTGTTTGCTCGGTGCTCGAGGCCGTGGCTCCCTCGGGACGGACACACCGCCACGCTGTTGCGGGACCTGCCCCTCGCCACCTGGGGCAGGTCCGCGATCGCGCGGCGCGGGCCGTATTCCCATCATGCGAGTAGACGGCCAGGTGGCACAGCGGGAGGTTGGCGGCGTCGCTGTAGCGCTCACGTTGTGGCGACGAAGCCGTGCGGGTCGGTTCCGAGCCGCACCGAATTGCCGCTCCGGCGGTGCGCGATTAGTCCGCCGCGTCGCTGCTCATGCGCTGCCGTGCGGAGCCTGGCTCGCCCCCGCCTACCACGAGCGACGGCCCGTCGAGGGGCAGCCAGAAGGTGATCGTCGTCCCGCAGCCCTCGCCCGCACTCTCCGCCGCGATCCACCCGCCGTGGCGCTCGACGATGCTGCGGCAGATGTAGAGGCCGAGGCCCATCCCGGGCAGGCTGCTCGCCGCCGCGTTCTCCGCCCGCCCGAACGGCGCGAAGATGGCGTCCGCCGCGCCAGCGGGCAGGCCGATCCCCTGGTCGCGCACCGCGATCAGCCCCCCGGCCCCTTCCGCCCGTAACGTCACCGTGACCGTGCCGCCGGCGGGGGAATACTTGATGGCGTTGTCCAGCAGATTGATGAGCACCTGCTCGATCCGCCCGGCATCGGCGACGACCGGCGGCAGCCCGCCGGGCGCGTCCAGCGACAGGCGATGCTCGTCGCCGCCACGGTCGCGCGCCTGCGCCACCGACTCCGCGGCCAGGGCGGCGAGATCGGTCGGGCGAGGGGCGAGCGGGAGTTGCCCGGTGCGGATGCGCGCCACATCGAGGAGATCGTCGGTCAGCGCCACCAGGCGGTCGGCCGACTGATCGAGCGTCGCCAGCGTCATCGCGAGCTGGTCGGCGTCGAGCTGGCCGCGCGCCCGCCGCCGCAGGAGCAGTTGCGTCGTCCCTTTGAGCGTGGTGAGCGGCGTCCGCAGCTCGTGGGCGGCGACCGAGAGGAACGTGTCCCGCGCGCGCACCGCCGCCTCCGCCGCCCGGCGCGCCCGCACCTGCCCGGTGACATCGTAGGCGTGGACGAAGATCCCCGACGGTGCGCCGTCGGTCGCGCGAAACGGGGCGTAGACGAAGGTTAAATAGACGTCCTCTGGTAAGCCGTCCCCGTCGCGGTCCAGCCGCATCAAGACCTCATCCCCCGTGAACGCCTCGCCGGTGCGATAGACCCCGTCCAGCAGCTCCAGGACCCCCTGCCCCGCCAGCTCCGGGAAGACGTCGCGCACCCGCCGCCCGAGCACGTCGTCCCGCCCGATCAGGGCCAGGTAAGGCGGGTTGGCGAGGGTGTAGACGTGGTCCGGCCCGCCGAGCAGGCAGATCGCGGACGGAGCCTGCGCGAAGAGCTCGCGCAGGCGCGCCCGCTCGGCCTCGGCGGCGGCGTGGGCCGCGCGCAGCGCCTCGGCCGCCGCGTGCTCGGTGGTGACGTCGCGGCAGACGACCAGCACGCCGCCGACCCCGTTCGGGGCCGCCTCGTCGTCGATCGGGCTGTAGCCGTAAGTCCACCAGACGTCCTGGCGGCCGCCGTGCCGCGTGACCGGCACGAGCTGGTCCTCGTGCCAGGTCGCGCCCCGCCCGGCCATGACCTGCGCGATTTGCGGGCCGATCGTGTCCCAGATCTCGGCCCAGGTCTCGTGGCCACGCCCGCCCAGGGCGGCGGGGTGCTTCTCCGGCCCCATCGTCTCGGCATAGGCGTCGTTGTAGAGCTGGGTCAGCTCCGGCCCCCACCAGATGAACATCGGGTGCCGCGTGTTGAGGACGAGCCGCACCGCGACCCGCAGGCTCGGCGGCCAGGCCGCGATCGGCCCGAGCGGCGTGGCCGCCCAGTCGTGCGCGCGGATCAGCGCCCCCAACTCCCCGCCGCCGCCCGGCCACGCGCGGGCCTCGCGCTGCTGCGCCATCGTCCCGCTCCCTTCTCGCCGCGAAAGCCCGCCGCCCACGGGTGCCACCGGGCACGCGGGCGGCGGGATCTGAACCGCCTGGCTGGCAGCCATGATAGGTGATCGCCATCCCCGGCACAATGCGGGGGATGGTCAGGTCACATAGGTACGCCTTCAGTTCGCGCGCCGCGTCCAGCGCGCGCCGAAAGACGACCCAGACGTCCGGGCCGGGCAGGCCGTCGCGCTCGCCGGGTCCGCGCCGGAGCGGGTGACGACCGACGGCCAGACGGCCTACCCGCGGGCGATCCGCGAGACACTTGGCCCTGGCACCACCCACCGCTGTGGCCGTTATAAGAACAAGTCGTCGAGCGCGCTCGGCCACTTCTCGACCAGGCCGTAGTCGCCGGCCCAGTCGCCGTGCTCCGAGAAGACGAAGACGGCGGTGTTGTCGGCCAGCCCCGTCTCGTCTAGCGCGTCGAGCGGCTGTCCCAGCAGGGTATCGATGACGCCGATCATCCCCGGGTAGACCGCGTTGATTTTGCGGAAGGTTCCCTCGTCCAGGCGATCCAGGCGGCGCGTCTCGCGGACCAGGCGGTGGAAGTCGGGCTTGCCGGGGAGATCCGCCGGGCGTAGCGGCGGCAGCGTCGCGGGGTCGAGCAGATCGTGCCAGGGGGGCGGCGCGAAGTAGGGGCAGTGCGGGAAGGTGAGCGGCAGGTAGAGGGCGAACGGCTCGCGCGGTCGCGCGCGCAGCAATTCGATCGCGCCATCGACCTGGCGGAAGTCGCCGAGCTGTTCGAGCCGCTCGACCGGCGGCGGATCGTAGAGGAAGCTGTAGTAGCGCGGATCGTCGCGCGGGTAGGGCGGCGTGGCGAGCGGCCCTGGCCCCGGCAAGGCCCGGCGCGAGCGGTCGCCCAGCCGGTAGTCGGTGACACTGGCGGCGAACGCCGCCGGGGCCAGGAGATCGTTCTTGCCGCCCCAGTAGACGTCGTACCCCGCCTCTTTACGGTACTTCAGGAGATTCGGTTCGTCGGGTCGCAGCAGGTGCCAGAGGGTGCGGTGCCCGCGCACATGGGGAAACCAGCCGGTCATGAGGCTGCACCGCGAGGGGCTGCACACGGGGTGCTGGACGTGGCACTGGTCGAACCGCGTCCCTTCGGCGGCCAGCCGGTCGAGGCGCGGCGTCGGCGCGAGGGGGTGGCCGTAGCAGCCGACGCTCTCGGCGCGCAACTCGTCGGGATTGAAGAAGATGACATTCATCGGGCATATCCTTGCGTCGCCGGATCGGGCGCGGCACCCCTATCCCGCGCCCGCTATCCCGCGCGATCGGCGGCGAGGCGGAAGCCGGTGTTGCCGGTGGCGCTGTCGGGGGTATTGGCGCTGCGGGCGGCGACGCGGTAGCGGTTGCAGTAAGAGATATGGCAGAGGTAGGAGCCGCCGCGCGTCACCCGCGCCTGCCCCGTGGGCGGGCCGACCGGATCCACGCACGGCCCGTCGCGGTGCCAGTCGGTGCCGAACCAGTCGGCGCACCACTCCCAGACGTTGCCGCACAGGTTGTGGAGGCCGTGGCCGTTGGGCCGGTAGGCGTCGACCGGCGCGGTGCCGGCGTGGCCGTCGGCGGCGGTGTCGCGGTCGGGGAAGGTTCCCTGCCAGATGTTCATGCGGTGCTTCCCGCCGGGCGTCAGGTCGTTGCCCCAGGGGTAGCGCTTCCCCACCAGCCCGCCGCGCGCGGCGTACTCCCACTCCGCCTCGGTCGGCAGCCGCCCGCCCGCCCAGGCACAATACGCGGCGGCATCATTCCAGGAGACGTGGACCACCGGATGGTCGCGACGCCCCGTGGTGGTCGATCCCGGCCCGGCGGGGGCGGACCAGCAGGCACCGTCGACCGCCAGCCACCAGGGGGCCGGGCCGGCGTTCCCCCGCACCGCCCCCCGTTTCGCGCGTGGTAAGAAACGGTGGAAGACGAAGGACCAGCCGAAGCGCTCGGCCTCGGTGACGTAGCCGGTGGCCGCGACGAAGGCGGCGAACTGGGCGACGGTGACGGCGTGGCGAGCCAGCGCGAAGGGGCGCAGGGTGACGGCGCGCACCGGCCCCTCGCCGTCGCCGGGGAAGCCCTCCGGATCATCCGTCCCCATCAGGAACTCGCCACCGGGGAGCGCGACCAGCCCATGCTGAGGGGCGAGGTCGCGCCCCGGTGCGCTCGACAGTGCCGCGCTATCCGGCACCCTCGTCGCGCCCGTTGCTGCGGCGGACGTTGGCCGACTCGCGGCGCAGCAGGCCGCGACGGCTTGCGCGTATTGGTCGCCTGTGCGGCTCGATTCCATCGATCGGTTCATGTGACACCTTCCTCATCATCGGTGCCGGGCCGGTCGCCCGGTCACGCCTCGGTGGGATGGCGCGCGGCCAGGCGTTCGGCGTGGGCGGCACGCCCGGTCGCGCGCAGGCGCTCCAGGTAGGCCGGGAGCCTGCCGCGACAGTGGAACGGCCCCCCCTCCAGCAGCACCGTCCGCAGCGGATCGACCGCGACCGCACTGGTCGCGGCCATCGCGTCCAGCCACTCGGCCAGCAGCGCCAGCGCGTGCTCGACGACCGCCGGACGCTCCGCCGCCAGATCCCGTTCCTCGTGCGGGTCGGCGGCCAGGTCGAAGAGCATGATCGGTTCCACCTGCTTGTAGCCATCGTGGTAGGACCGGAGGCAGAGGTAGTCGTCGAAGCGGACGCCGCGCTGGCAGGCCCAGGCTCCCTGGCTGGTGACGACGTAGGGGCGGCCCGCCTCGCGCCCCTCGCGGAAGGCCGCCGCGAACGATTGCCCGTCCCACCCATCCGGCACGCGACCGCCGACCAGTTCGATCAGCGTCGCCGCCCAGTCGTAGTGGTAGTGCAGCGCCCGATCGATCCGTCCCTCGGAGAGCCCCGGCCAGCGGATGATGAGGGGGATGTGGCAGGTCGGCGCATCGGCGGTCTGGTGGTCGCCCCAGACATTGCGTTCGCCCTGGTTCTCCCCGTGGTCGGAACTCACGATGATCGCGGTCTCGTCGAGCACCCCCGCGTCGGCCAGCGCCGCCAGGAGTTGCCCGACCGCCTCGTCCGCGTAGCGGATGCCGGTGTCGTAGCTGTCGAGCCAGCGTCGCAGCGCCTCCGGCGAGTCGATCTGCGCCGGCTGGCGGGGCTGCTTGCTCGGTGTGGCGTCGAAGCCCAGTGGCTCCTGGGGGCTGTGCGGCCCGAAGCCGTCCCACCCGCGCCGACGCACCTCCTCGGTCGGCCAGTCGGGCAGCGGCGCGTCCGCGAAGGGCTCGCCGAAGTCCGCCGGGGTGCGGTAGGGGGTGTGCGGGTCCCAGTAGTTGACGTGCAGGAACCAGTTATCCTCGCTGGCATGCCGCGCCAGCCAGGGGAGGGCGACGGCGTTGATCTCGTCGGCGGTCTCCTGTCCGGTCTTGCCGGTGTTGTGGATCTCGTTGAACCCGGCGTACCAGTGCCAGGCACCGTGCCGCTCGCCGAAGGGGCTGATGGTGGTGGTTCGCAGCCCCGCCCGCCGCAACGCGCCCATCCAGCCCGTCTCGCGGAAGCGGTCGCCGAAGCCACGCCCCGGCCCCTCGATGAAGGGCTGGGCCGCCGTGCCGCCGTGGCCGACGACGCCGGTGTGGAAGCCGCAGCGCCCGCTCCACAGCGCCGTGCGCGAGGGGAGGCAGGGGGCGTCGGAGATGTAGCACCCGTCGAAGCGCACGCTCTCGCGGGCCAGCGCGTCGATGTGCGGGCTGGTCGCGCGCCCATAGCCGTAGCAGCCCAGGTGGTCCGGGCGCAGGCTGTCGATGTCGATGTAGAGCACGCGCATGGTTCCCTTCCCTCCCGTCGTTGCGGCGGCTACCCCCGATAGTGTCTCAGATCGTGTGCCGTCAGGCACCGGATTGGCTCAGATCACGCGCCGTCAGGCACCGGCGATGCGCGGCAGGCGGGTCGGCTCGCGCGCGATGTCGGCCTGCACGAAACGGTGCAAGAGCGCCCCCTTCGTCGCCGCGCAGGCGGGGTCGTCCCAGAGATTGTGCCGCTCCTCCGGGTCGTCCGCCAGATCGAAGAGTTCGCCGTACGGGTGGCCGCGATAGACGGTCAGCTTGTGGCGCTCCTCGATGTAGGTCCGCAGGTGGACGGCGGTCGGCTGGTGCCGATTCTCCACGATCACCCAGTCGCGCGCGCGTTCGGCGGCACCCCGCCAGACATCCCACTGGCTCACCCCCTGCATCAGCCCCGGCACCGGGAGGCCCGCTGCGGTCAGGAAGGTGGGGGCCAGATCGACCAGCGACTGGAGCGCCGCGACCGTCGTCCCCGCCGGCACCCGGCCCGGCTGGCGGACGAGGAAGGGCAACCGCAGCAAGTCCTCGTAGTGGAACGCCCCCTTGGCGTTCAGGCCATGCTGCCCCAGGAAGTGGCCGTGGTCGGTGGTGAAGACGACCAGGGTGTCCCCGGCGACGCCGAGCCGGTCGAGCGCGTCGAGGATGCGCCCGATTTGCTGGTCCATGAACGAGATCATGCCATAGTACACCGCCATGTTCCGCCGCAGGGAGCCCTCGTCGATCAGGTGACTCCCGAAACCGTGATTGGCGTAGGGGGTCTCCCGATACATCGAGAAGTCGGGGTGCCGCTCCTGCGTCTTGGCGAAATGCGGCGGCAGCGCATCGAGTTCCCCCGGCTCCAGCCGACCCGGCACCATGTCGTCCGGATCGTACAGCGAGGCCCAGGGCTCGGGGACCAGATAGGGCGGGTGGGGATCGTGGAAGGAGGCCCAGGTGAAGAAGGGGCGCTCCGCCGCCACGCTCCGCTCGATCGCCGCGATCGTTCGCTCCGCCGTCCAGGTGGTGTAGTGCAGTTCCTGCGGCAAATCCCAGGAGTGTTCCCGCTTCGGCGCGGCGGGGTCGGGCGGCCAGGGCTGGAAATAGTCGCGCCAGTTCGTGAGCCCCTGCTCCTCCAGCCAGAGGGCGTAGTGCTGGCCGACATGGGCCTCGTCGGCGTGATTGCGCGCGACCTCGACGTGCTCGAAGCCGTACCAGGGGCCATGAAAGCCGCGCCAGAAGTCGAGGTCGCGCAGCGTCGGTTGGGCCTCCAGCGAGGTCTGGTCGGGGCGCGAGGCCAGCGGCTGGAAGTGCGCCTTGCCGATCAGCGTCGTCGCGTAGCCCCGCTCGCGGAAGCGGTCGCCCACCGTCGGCACGTCCTCGGGTAGCTTGACGCCGATCGTCCAGCAGCCGTGGACGGAGGGGTACTGGCCGGTGATGATCGTCGCGCGCGAGGGGGAGCAGACGGGGTTATTGCAGTAGGCCCGGTCGAAGCGCGTCCCTTCCGCCGCCAGGCGGTCGAGCGCGGGGGTGCTGAGGCGGGGATTCGTGACGCCGAGGGCGTCGTGATGCTGCTGGTCGCTGGTGATGAGCAGGATGTTCGTCGGTTTCCGCGCCGTGTTGTCAGCCATGATGCCCCACTGCCTTCCCGTATGTCGTCACATTATCGGCGTCGCGCCCGCGATCTCTAATGAGCCTCGTAGCGGCAGAAGACGACGCCATCGGGACCGATGTCGAGTCGGAGCGACTCGTGCGGCCCCGGTGCGCCGAGCTCGCGGTCGCGCCAGATGTCGTGCAGCTGTCGGCATCCCGTCGGCACGCCAAGTTGTGCGGCGGTGAGCGCCACCGTCTGCGGTTCCTGGTGCCGATTGAAGACACCCAACCACCCGGACGCGGACGCGCCGCGCTCGGGTGTCCGCCAGACTTCGATCCCCGCAGCTTCGTGGACCAGCCGACCGACAACGCCATGCTGGTTGCAGGCGAGCATGGCGTTGTCGGTCAGGAGCGCGAAAGCGAAGTCGTCGGTCGTCGGCAGATCGCCACCCATGAAAAGGGGCGAAGCGGCCAGGGCGCGCATGGTGATGAAGGTGTGCTGCTGCTCGCGCGTCAACTGGCATTCGCGCTCGTAGCCCTTGCCGGCCAGCGCCGCGTTCGCGGCGTCGCCGAGGGCGGGCGGGGCACCCGCGCGGGGCCGCCAGACCACCAGATGACCGAAGGGGATCATATCCAGATCGGGCCAGAAACCAGCGCCGCCGACATCCTGCCACGCGCGCCAGGCGGCGAACGCGCGGTCGAGGCCGAGACGGTTGTCCCAGATGTCCCTGGTGGTGCGGAGGAGGTTGGCCCGGCGATACGAGGCCAGCTGGTCCCGGTCGGTGTCGCCGCCGGGCGAGAGGCTGAGCACAATCGAGCGACCACAGCGCGCGATCGCGTCGGCCAGGGCGGCGATCTCGTCCGGGTAGCCAGTGATGTCGTCGGCCTTGATGAGGTCCACGCCCCACCCCGCCAGCATCCCGACCAGCGCGTCGTAGAATGCCCGGGCACCCGGCTTCCCCATGTCGATGCCGTAGTTGTAGGGACACCAGCGGCAGACGGACGACGTGTCGGCGATGTCTCGCGCGTGATAGGGGGTGCCGTAAATGGGCAGATTGCGCGCCACGGCCTCGCGCGGGAGGCCACGCATGAGGTGGAGGCCGAACTTCAGGCCGAGCGCGTGGGTCCGGTCGATCAATGGCTGCAAGCCATCGGGGAAGGACCGCGTCGCGGGGAGATAGCGACCGTAGGGATCGAGGTGTACCTCCCTGGCGTGCGTCTCACGCGGATAGCGCTCGCCCGGCGCGATGTCGTACTCCGCGAACCAGCCGTTGTCCACGACGAAGTACTCATAGCCAAACGGCTGGAGTCGCGCGGCCATGACCTCCAGGTTGGGCAACAGATCGCGCATGGTCGCCGCGCATCCGTAACAATCGAAGCTGTTCCAACCCAGCGGTGGCCGCGGCGTGAGCGCGGCGACAGCGATCATGGCATCTCCCCCGGATAGACCCGTGAGCAGTCATCCCGCATGGCCGCTCCCTCTCATCAGCGGGTTCCGTATCATCCCACCGTCCTCACCCATCGTCTTCATAGCCGCGCCTCCGCCGCCGAGACGCGACGCTGCCCGCTGGGGCGCGCTGGCGCGGGCTCGATCGTCGGTGCGGACTCGCCGGCCTCGACCATGCGCCGGAGCAGCCGCTCCCGCAGGGTCGCCGCGACCTCCCGGTGCGATGCGAAGCCGAGCAGATTCGTCAGTTCGTAGGGGTCCGCCGCCACGTCATAGAGATACTCCTCGACGTAGCGATCGGCACCGGCGGCGTGTCGGCTATCCGATTCGGGCGCGACGACGCTGTAAGCCCAGCGCGTCGTGCGGATCGCGCGCCCCACCTGCGACTCGCTGATCTGGATGAAGACTTCCTCCGGCCAGTCGGCGCGGTCGCCGCGCACCAGCGGCAGCGCCGAGCGACCCTGCATCTCGGGCGGGACGGGCAATCCTGCGGCGTCGAGCAAGGTGGGGGGCAGGTCGATCAGGCTGATCGGCGCGGCGACGTGACCCCCGCCGTCGAAGCCCGGGCCGGTCAGCGCGGTTGGCACGCGGATCGAGGCGTCGTGGCAGGAGCGTTTGTATTCGCTGTTGCGCGTCTTGAAGTGGCAGCCGTGATCGGAGGTGAAGAGGACGATCGTGTTCTCGCGCAGGCCGAGGCTGGCGAGCGCGTCGAGGAGCCGCCCGAACGCCTCGTCGAGGCGCTTGACCATCCCCCAGTAGCCCCCGAGATGTTGGGGGGCTGTCCCGCCCAACGCGGCGAGATCGGGCGGCGTCCAGCGCCCGGTGTAGCGTTCGGCGTAGCCCGTGGGCGCGGGGTAGTCGTCGCGATGATTCTGATGATGGGGCTCCAGGAAGGAGAGGAAGAGGAAGAACGGCTCCTCCCGATGCTGATCGACGAAACGGATCGCGGCGTCGGTGAGGGCATCCACCCGATAACCCGGCAGCTTGACGCGCCGATTGTCGCCGTCGTACAGGACCGCATCGTAGGCGTCGGAGGTCATCTCGAGCGCGTTGGCGGCGAGCCAGTAGTCGTAGCCGCCACGCCGGGGTTCGGTGACCGGCTCTTCGGCGGCCAGGTGCCACTTGCCGATGTACCCGGTGGTGTAGCCCGCCGCGCCGAAATGATGGGCGAGCGTCCTGGTCCCCTCCGGCAGGGGGATCGCGTTGCGGAAGACGCCGGTCGTGGTGGGGTAGAGCCCGGTCTGGAGACAGGCGCGGGCGGGGCCGCAGACCGGCTGGCAGGTGAACGAGCGGGCGAGGTGGGTCCCCTCGCGCGCGACGCGGTCGAAGTTCGGCGTGAGTTCGAGCGGGTTGCCGTGGACCCCGGTGCTGTCCCAGCGTTGCTGATCGGTGAAGAAAACCACCACGTTCGGTCGTTCGGTTGTCGCCATCTCCCTTACCCCTCCCCGTATTCTCGTACTGACACGCGCCTATAAACCCAGCCGCGCCCACTGCTCCCGCGGCGCATCGACCCGCGCGAGTTGCTCGCGCAGGAGCGCGCACATCCGCGCTTCGATCGTCGGATCGGCGCGTGGCCGTTCCTGTCCGGGATCGATCGCCAGATCGTGGAGATCGTGGCGGGGCCGATAGGTCCCGGCCTCCTCGTAGCCGAGCGGTGCCTTGCCCGGCTGCGGGATCTTGAAGACCGGGATGTTGTAGGTGTGGCCGAGGAACCGCCCCAGCTCCGCCTGGGCCAGTTGCTCGCGCGGGATGAAGCCGTGGAACTGCGTCGGCATGGCCGTGTAGGCATAAACGGTCGTGTCGGGCGCGAGCGGATTGCGGAAATAGGTGTACCGCCCGTCGGTGACGTTCGTCGCCATCCCGAAGTAGCCGTAGATGAGGGCGTCGTGGATCGCCGTGTTCGCCTCCAGCGCCGGGCGCAGCGAGGTGCCGTGCAGGTGGGGCGGCATCGGCGCGTCGAACCAATCCAGGATCGTCGGCATCAGGTCGGTCGACTGGGTCAGCGCCGAGACCCGCGCGCGCGCCCGCCGATCGCCCGGCAGATGGACGATCAGCGGGATCCGTGCGATCTCGTTGTACACCGGCATGGTGTTTTTCATCCAGTAGTCGTGCTCGCCGAGCATCGTGCCGTGGTCGGTCGTCAGGACGACGACGGTATCCTCCCAGCGCCCGAGGCGATCGAGCTGGTCCCAGAGCGTGCCGAGCCAGCGATCGGTCATCGTCAGCAGCGCGGCGTAGCATTTCCTGATGTGGGCGATCGTCGCCGGATCGTCCTGGCACTCGCCGTAGCTCGGCCAGTCGTAGAGCGGACGCTCCCACTCGTCGCCGTACAGGTCGAGGTACTCCTGCACGACGTAGAACGGCTCGTGCGGATCGAAGAGTTCGAGCTGGAGGAACCAGTTGTCGCTGTCGCGGTTGTCGTCGAGCCAGCGTACCGCGTGCTCGATGCAGCGCGGACCGGAGAATTCGCCTTCCTCACGCTGTGCGAGTCGATTGAGCGCGTTCTGTTGGCGGTGCGCCTGACGGTTCAGGGTCTCCGGCAGGGCGGGGAGATCGACGCGGCTGATCCACAGATCGCTCTCCTGCCCGCGCTCGAACTGCCAGCTATCGAAGCTGCTGTTATGGCCCTCGCCCCCGAGGTAGAAGTAGTGGTAGTGGTCGGTGATGAGGTGCGAGAAGACCGGCTTCGGGCGGGCCTGCCGCAATTGATCGGGCAGCACATCGTCGAACGGTTCCAGCGGCCCCCAACCACGCTCCAGGAAGTTATGCCGCCCGGTCATGAACTCGCGCCGCGCGGGCATACAGGGGAGCGAGCCGACCCAATGGTTGTCGCAGACGATCGAGCGCTCCGCCAGACGCGCGATGTTCGGGGTCTGGACCCAGTCGGAGCCATATGGCGCGAGATAATCGCGGCGCAAGGTATCGAGGACCACGAAGAGCACGTTCATATCGCCTCCCTATCGCTGCCGGATCAACTGCACCCTATCGCCCCGATCGCTGCTACCGTGTAGGCGCTGCCTGAGTGATCCGGTGCCGATCATCGGGCGCGCAGGCCCGCCTCCGTGCCAGATGATGGTCAGCGTATCCCTCGGGCCTTGAAGGTCTCCGTCTCGTAGTATTCGAACTCCCGCCCGCCGGTCTCCGCCCACCAGCGCTCAACCGCGCGTTCGAGCGCCTCCTGGACACGCCGCGACGCGGTGGAACCGGCGACATTCCGCACTTCGAGCGGGTCGGCGGTCAGGTCGTACAACTCCTCGGCCCGGTCCGGTCCGTAATACTTGACGTACTTCCACTCGCGCGTGCGGACGGCCCGGAAGGGGTGCAGCCCCCAGTACGCGCCGTAGTGCTCGAAGAAGATCATCTCGTCGTCCGGAGGGGTCGTCTGGCGCAGCGCCGGGAGCAACGAACCACCCTTGAACTCCGGCGGCAGCGGCAGCCCCGCCGCCTCGATCAGCGTACCGGGCAGGCTGACGTTGACCGTGAGGTCGTCGATCGTGCGGCGCGGGAACGCCTGGCCCGGCACCCGCAGCACCAGCGGCACCCGGTACAACTCCTCGTAGGGCAGCGTCCCTTTCAGGCGCAGGCGGTGGGCACCCATCATGTCGCCGTGGTCGGACGTGAAGGCGGCGATGGCTCCGTCCCACAGCCCCCGCGCCTCGAACGCCGCGCGCACCTCGCCGAAGAGCCGGTCGACGTCGGAGATCATCGTGTAATACTCGCGCAACTCGCGCAGCAGGGTCGCCTCGTCGGCATAGGCGTGCTGCCCCTCGGCGTGCGCGCGCTGGAACGGGGGTTTGGTCGCCAGATCGTCCAGGCGATAGCTCGGCGGCAATCCCAGGCGCTCCGGCGGGTAGCGCGGCGCGAACGCCTCGACCAGCTCGAATGGCGGGTGGGGCTGGTGGAGCGAGACGGTCAGGAAGAGCGGTCGCGCGGGGTCGTGCGCCGCCAGGAAGGCCAGCGCGTCGTCCACGATCGCCCGATCGCCCGCGCTCAGCGGGGGGTGCGCCCCCCGCTCGCTGCCGTGATCGTAGCCGAGCGTGGCGAGCGGTGTCCCGAAATGGGTCTTGCCGAAATAGGCGGTCGTGTAGCCAGCCTCGCGGAAGACGTGCCCGACGGTCAGGTGATCGCCCGTCAGGCGCGCGGTGTGGCCGTGGAAGCCGTAGATGATCATCACGCCCGCCTCGTGCGGATAGCGCCCCGTCTGGAGCGAGGCGCGCGACGGCACGCACTGGGCGTTCGCGCAGTAGTGGTGCGTGAAGAAGCTCCCCTCGTCGGCGAACCGATCGAGATGCGGTGTATGCGCCCGCGGATCGATCGTGCCCTGGCGCTGATACTGCATCTGATCGCAGAGGAACAGCAGGATGTGTGGCTGCGGCATTGGTCGTCTCCTCACCATGCGGGGCACTGCGGGCCGTGCGATGCGGACAGTACCGGCGCACCAGCCGTCACTTTCCGCGCCGATCATTCGCCTCGGGCCGACCGCTGATCCGTCAGTGCGGCAGCGCGTCGTAGTCGGCCTGGGTATAGTCTTTCGTCGGATCCCAGTTGGCGAATTTCCAGTCGTCGCGCGAGACCGTGGCCCCCTTCGCCTGCGCCGCCGTGATCGCCCGCTGCAATTCCGCCTCCGAGCGGTCCTGCAAGTCCTTCATCGCCGCCTTGGCATCCTTGAGCTGACCGGTGTAGAGCCCCTGGATGGTCGTGCCGAAGTCCGGCGTCACCGACTTCAACTCCAGATTGACTTTCTCAACCTCGGTATTGCGGACGCTCGGGCTGGGACCGAGGCGCATCTGCTGGTCGAACAGGTCGTTCACCTTCCGCACGCGTGGATCAACCCCCGCGACCTGATTGGCCCGCGGATAGACGGCCGGTTCACCGCCGCCGGAGAGGGCGACGTAGGCCGCCTGGCCCTGTTCCGTCCCGATGTAATAGAGGAGGTCGCCGGCGACCTCCGGGTACTTCGTCTTGGCGTAGACCCAGAGGTAGCCGCCGGTCGGCTCGTAGGAGAGCGGCAGCGGCGTCCCGCCATTCGGCACCGGCTGGCTGGCCACGTCGAACGTGAAGTCCGGCACGGTTGTCCGCCACTGCTCGATATTCCACGGTCCTTGCAGTAATAGGCCCGCAGCGCCCTGCGGGAACTGCGCGCGGGCCTGCTGCGCGTTGAGCGAGAGCGAGCCGGGGAAGATGCTGCCGTCCGCCTTCAGCGCGAGCAGCAACTCGATGGCGGTGCGGTACTGATCGGTGGTGTAGTTGTACGCGCCCGTCTGCCAGTTGATGTCGTTGCCGGTCCCCGGCGCACCGGCCATCCGTCCGAGGTTGCGGACGTCGGTGCCCCAGTTGGCGGTCTGCGCGCCTTCGATGATGACCCCGTAGTATTTGCCACCGCCTTGCTGCGTGAGCTTCTTCGCGGCGGCGCGATACCCATCCCAGGTCGGGGGCCTGGACTGCAAATCGATGCCCCCGCGCTGCGCGTACTCGACGTTGTAGAACAGGAGCGTGCCGTAGAGCTTGTTGCTGATGAACGGGAAGGTGTAGGTCTTGCCGTTGAAGACGTGGACGCCGTCGAGGAACGAGCCGGGCGGGAACGCCGCCTTTCACTGCTGGAAGTTCGGGACGATGTCGTCCAGTGGCCGGACCCACCCTTCTTGCACCGCCTGGCCCGCCGTCACATTCTGCGGGATCTGGAAGAGGTCCGGGGCGTTGCCGCTCTGCACGCCGAGGGGGACGATCTTCCCGATCTCCGGCCAGGGCAATTCGTCGAGCTGGATGGTGACGTTCGCGTGCGCCTGCTGGTACGCCGCAAAGTAGTCCTTGAAGAAGAGACCTTTCGGGCCAGGGCCACTCTGGACCCAGCGAAAGGCCACGTTCTGTGCGGGCAGCTTCACACCGGTGTTCGGCAGCGTGATCGCGGTTGGTAGCGTCCCCGACGCACCGGCGGTGGGCGTCCCGGCGGCTGGCGTCCTCCCCGTGATCGCGGTAGCTGGCGCGGCACCTGCGGCGGCCGCCGTGCTGGCCGCTGGTTTGCCGCCCGTCGCCGCCGCGCCACCGCCGGTTGCGGTCGGCGCGGCTGGCGTCGTAGCTGGTGGGGCGGTGGCCGCACCCACACCGCAGGCGGCGAGCAGCGCGGTCGCGCCCGCGCCGCCGAGCAGGCACAACGCCTGACGGCGTGAGAGCCGGGATGAGCGTCGTCGATCGGTCATGGTCACTATCCCCCTCCGGCTGCGCGCAGCCACCTTCGTCCCCACGTTCGGCTGCTCGCGCTGCCATCTCTGTCCTCACGTCCCGTCGAGCGGCGCGGTGTCCCCCAGGCGGTCGGCCTCCCGCCGCAGGTGTGCCAGCGACGTCTCTTCCAGGTCGCGCCTATCCGATTGCCCCGCCAGGTTCTGCTGCGCGAGCGGATCGGCGTGCAGGTCGAACAGCAGGGTTGGCCGCCCGTCCAGGTCGGTGGCGAGCAGGGCATCGCGTGTGCGGATCGCCCGCCATTCGCCAGTGAGCGGATCGGTGGGGTGGCCCCCCGCTGCGTCGGGCGGCGACGCCACACAACCCTCCAGATACACCGACTCGCGCGGTCCCGCGCCTCCACGCAGCACGGTGAGGGCGAGATCGACACCTTGTATCTGCGGAGGGTGCGCCACGCCGCAGAGCGACAGCAGGGTCGGAGCGACGTCGACCGAGTGCCAGAAAGCGTCGGTCGTGGCGTCGGGCGGCACGTGGCCGGGCCAGCGCACGATGCACGGCACCCGCGTGGCCTCGTCGTAGGGGATGGTCTTGCGGAAGCGCCCGTGCTCGCCCAGCGCGTCGCCGTGGTCGGAGGTGAAGAGGACGATCGTGTCGTCGGCCAGGCCGAGCCGATCCAGGGCGTCGAGGAGTCGCCCCACATTGTCGTCGAGCGCGGTGACGAGGCCGTAGTAGCGGGCGCGCTCCGCACGCGCTTGCTCCGCGACGGCGGGCGGCACGCTGGCGGGCAACGGCATCGCGGTCGGTTGATAGGTGTCCCGATGTCGATCCGGTGGGTCCAGCGGCGTATGCGGTGGCCCCCAGGCGAGCAGGAGGCAGAACGGCTGGTGGCTCGGGGCGGCGGTCGCCAGGAAGTCGAGCGCCAGATCGGTCTGGTAGTCCGGCTCGAAGCCGGGCGTCGGCAATTCCTCGGGCGTGTCGCGGAAGTAGACGCCGTCGTAGTAACGGTGGCCGCGGTTGAACGCCGCCCAGTATTGCCAGCCGTGACGCCGCTCCGGCGGGACGAAGCCGGGTCGGGATTCGCCGTCCAGGTGCCACTTGCCGATATAGCCGGTGCGATACCCCGCCGCCGCGAGCGACTCGGCGAAGCAGACCTCCCCTTCCGGCAATGGTGCCTCGTTGTGCGTGACGCCGGTCGAGTGGGGGTAGCGCCCGGTCATGAAGGAGCCGCGCGACGGCGTGCAGACCGGGTTGGCGACGAAAGCGTGGGTGCAACGCAGCCCCGCGTGTGCCAATCGGTCGAGATGCGGCGTCCGCACGACCGGATCTCCGGCGCAACCGAGCGCGTCGGCGCGCCACTGGTCGGGATAGATGATCAGGATATTCGGTCGTCGCGTCGTCATCCCCTGTCCTCCACCGCTAGGTTAGCGATCGTCCTCGCTCCGGGCAGCGGTCGTCGAGCCGGGCTATTCGGTCGGCTCGATACCCCACCGTCACGCGCCGAAGGCCCCACCGTGCGGCTCTCGTCATCCACTTGTTGCCGATCGTACCGGTGCCGGTCGCGGCAGGTAGCGTGCCGCGCCGTAGCGGTTCTGGGCGTACGGGTCGCCGTGGCGCTCCATTTGCTCCCACAAGAGCGCGCGCATCATGTCGCGCGCCGCGCTGTAGTCGTCGCCATCGATGGCGTTGTGCAACTCGTGCGGGTCGGCCTCCAGATCGTACAGTTCGTCGAAGTCGAAGCCATTGAAGACGTACTTATAGCGCGGCGTGATGACCATCCGCTGGGTGTAGAGGAATTCCCCGCCGTAGTAGGCGCAGAACGCCACGTCCTCCCAATCGGTGCGCGCCGGATCGGCGAAGAGGGGCCGCAACGAGCGCCCGTCGGCTGGTGTGATCGGGGCGGCACCGGCGACATCGACGAAAAGATGCGCCAGATCGTGCAATTGGACGAGGTGGTCGCAGACGCCGCCGGGCGCGATGCCCCCCGGCCAGCGCATGACGAGCGGCACCCGGTAGGTCTCCTCGTAGGGTTGCCAGCCCTTGATGAACTGGCGGTGCGCGCCGGCCATATCGCCGTGATCGCTGGTGAAGACGACGAGGGTGTTCGCCGCCTGATCGGTGCGGTCGAGCGCGTCGAGGACGCGCCCGACCTGGGCATCGACCTGCTCGCAGTAGGCCCAGTAGCGCGCGATGGCGGTGCGTACCTGCTCCTCGCTCAGCGCGGCCCAGAGGCCGGCATCGCGGCGGTTCATGTTCGGCTTGTTCGCGAAGCCGTCCGCCCAACTGGTTGGCAACGCGACGTCCGCCGGGTCATAGCGCGCGGCGTAGGCGGCGAGCGGCGTGTAGGGGTCGTGCGGCTCGGTGACGTTGATGGTGACGAACCAGGGCGTTGCGGGCGTCGCGGCGTACCGCTCGATCAGGTCGATCCCGGCGCTGGTCGCGACGTGCGCGCCGGTCGCCCCCTCGGGGCCGCGATCGATGCCGTAGAAGAGGTGCGGGGTGTCGCCGGGCCAGGTGATCTGCCCCTCGACCGCGATGTCCCGGTCGCCGCGCGGGGTCTCCGCGATCCCGGCCGCGCGTAACGTCTCCGGGTTGTAGCCGTGCGGCGCGCGCACATCGTGGAAGCCGAAGTCGAGCGGCGTGCGCGTCCACGAGGCGTGCCACTTGCCGCTGTAGCCGAGGTGATAGCCCGCCTCATTCAACCGCTGCGAATACGTCTGCACGTCGGGGACCATGTCGTCCCGCGTCCGCTCGGGGACGTGGATCTGGTTGAGGACGCCGTTGTGCCAGGGGAACTGGCCGGAGATCAGCGCCGCGCGCGAGGGGCAGCAGAGGGCGACCGTGGCGTAGGGGCGCTCGAAGCGCAGCCCCTCCTCAGCGAGGCGATCGATATGCGGTGATCGCGCGGGGTTCCGCCCGCAGACGGTCTGCCACTGCTGCTGATCGCTCACGAAGAGGAGGATATTCGGTCGAGTCGCCGAATTCATCGGTGGGCCTCGCCTTCCGTCGACAGCTCCTGGAGCGCGGCGAGCGGCGAGCCACCGAGGAGCAGAGGCAGATCGACGCGCCCGCGTCGTCGGCTCGACTCGTAGGTGGCGAAACTCAACTCGGTCGCGCGCAACGCCCGCCGCCCGGAGAGTTCCGGCTCGCGTCCCGTCTTGAGCGCGTCGATCAGATCCAGAATGCCGCGCGGTACCACCGCCAGTGCCGGGGAGTCCTCCGGCGTGTCGATCGTCGTCCAGCCGGTTTGCCCGTGGCCCCAGATGCGTACCGGCGGCCCGTCCTTCAGCCCGACCTCGATCACGCCCTCCTCGCCGATCAGGCGATTCTGCGCGCCCCACCCGTGATCGTGTCCGGTGATCAGCAGGCCATACACGTCGTTGGCGAACTTGAAATGGCTCAACCCCTGCCCTTCGAGCGGGATGCCGAAGACGGTCCGCCCGTCGCGCAGGTCCACCTGCCCGAGCACCCACTCGGCGGGGGTCTCATCGTTATAGAAGAAGCACATGTCGAACCAGTGGGTGCCCCAGTCGAAGAGGTCGAGGCAGCGCATCTCCAAGCGGCGCAGGGGGCCGATCGCGCCGGCGCGCAGGAGTTCGCGCGCGCGCCGGAATGGGGATGCGAAACGCCGCTGGTGGTTGAAGGTGAGTTGCACGCCGCGCGCCTCGCAGACCGCCACCATCCGCCGCGCCTCGTCCCAGGTCGGGGCCATCGGCTTCTCGCAGTGGATCGCGCGGACCCCCGCCTCCGCCGCCGCGATCACCATCTCGGCGTGCAGGTGCGGCCAGGTGCAGACGCTGACGATGTCCAGCCGTTCCTGTGCCAGCATCGCGCGGTAGTCGGTGTAGATATGCTCGCCGCCATGCTCCGCCCGGAAGGCGCGCGCGTTCTCCGCGCTGATATCGGCGAGGGCAACGATGCGGCAGTCGGGCGATTCCTCGTAGCCGCGCGCGTGCCAGTGCGACATCCCGAAGCCGGTCGCCCCAGCGGTGTTGCGCGGTCGCCCGCAGCCGATGATCCCCACGCGAAACTCGCTCATGTCACCTCACATCGCTTCATCTATGGTAAGGGCGCGGGCGATCCCTACCCCACACGCTCACAATCCCACGCCGCGCAAATAGGCGCGACTCACCGTGGCGCTCTCCAGCGCCGTCGCCCGCCGCGTCCGGTCGGTCTCCGCAGCGGGCTAGGCTACCCGCACATCGCGGCGCTCAGCCCGGCCAGGGCGCGGCCTCCGGGAAGGCGACCCCTTGCGCGCGCAGCGCCCCCAGTCGGCGGGACTGGTCCGCCTTCGCCCGTCGATCGGTCTCCTCGGGATCGACGATCGCGCGCAGGCGTTCCTCGAACGTCGCCAATGTCCCGGCGTAGCGTGGGTCGGGGGCCAGATCGTGACGTTCACCGGGGTCGCTGGCGAGGTCGAAGAGTTGCGGACGATAGCCGACGTAGTGGACATACTTCAGCGAGCCGCCGCGCAGCAGATAGGCGGCCCCCGGTGTGCCGTGGCCGTGGTATTCGCAGAAGATCTCGCGATCGGGCTCCTCAGGGCCGACGAGGAGCGGCCAGAGCGAGCGACCAGGAAGATCGTTCGGGATCGGCACCCCCGCGCCGTGCAGGATCGTCGGGAAGAGATCGACCAGCGAGGCCGGTGTCCCGAGCGTCCGCCCGCGCGGCAGATCGGGGCCCGCCGCGATCAGCGGCACGCCGACCGAGCCCTCGTACATCGCGCACTTCCACCACAGGCCATGCTCGCCAAGCATCTCGCCGTGATCGCTGACGTAGATGATGCGCGTGTTCTCGGCCTGCCCGCTCCGCTCGAGCGCATCGAGCACCCGCCCGACCTGCTCGTCGAGGAAGGTGCAGAGGCCGTAGTAGGCCGCGCGGCAGATCCGCTGCTGCTCCTCGGCGATCGGCTCGTCCACATCGAAATGCCAGCGCAACTGCTGCACGACCGGGTGGAGCCCGGCGAGGTATGCGTCGCTGTGATCGGGCAGATCGATGTCCGCCAGGGGGTAGAGGTCGAAGTACTCCTGCGGGACGATGAGGGGGAAATGCGGGGCGGTCCAGGAGACGTAGAGGGTCCAGGGCGCATCCGCCTGCGGTGCCTCCCGGGCCAGCCACTCGGTCGCGGCAGTCGTCACGGCGCGATCCTGCCGGATCAGCGCCGACTCGCCGACGCCTGCCTCCAGCGCCCGCTGTCGGCTGGCGGGGCGCTTCACCACCGGCTCGCGGAAAAGGCCGAGCAGATCGCCCTTCTCGCCGCGCTGCTTCGCGAGGCGCTGGTCAGCGAAGCCGTCCGGGTATTCGCCGCCCCGGAAGTCGAGCTTGCCGATCGTCGTCACCGGGTGCCCCGCCTCGGCCAGCCGCGCGCCCCAGGAGGGGGGGGTCCCCTCGTAGGGGCTCGCGTTATCCCAGGTGGCGAGGTCGTGGACGTAGCGCCCGGCGGCGAACGACGCGCGTGAGGGGACACACAGCGGGCTGTTGCAATACGCGTCGGTCAGGCGGACCCCGCGCGCCGCCAATGCGTCGAGGTGCGGCGTCCGCACTAGCGGGTGTCCGGCACAACCCAGCATTCGCCGGTTGTGCTCGTCGGACATCAGCAGGAGGAGGTTCATCGGTCGCACCGATTCGACCGGTTGCATCGCATGTTCCTTTCGCTTCGGGAGGGGGTGACACCCCTGTGCATGCCAGTCGCGCATCCGTGCAAGCCACCGAGCCACCGTCCCCGGCGGGGGACCTTTTGTCGATCGGTCGCGTGCCGCCCATCCAGCGCCCCGCGCGCGCTATTGTTTGACCGCCCCCGCGATGCCCTGGACGAAGTAGCGCTGGAGGAAGAGGAAGACGACGATGATCGGCAGCAGGCTGATCGTCGCCGCCGCAGCCATGCCGCTCCAGTCGGTGAAGAACTCGCCCTGGAAGGCGTAGACCCCCACCGCCAGCGTCCGCAACTCCGGGCGCGAGAGGGTCAGCACCAGCGGCAGCAGGAAGTCGTTCCAGCTGTGCATGAACTGGAGGATGATCGCCGTGGCGATCACCGGCTTGGCCAGGGGCAGCATGATCTGCCAGAAGATGCGGAAGAACCCGGCCCCGTCCATCAATGCCGCTTCCTCTAACTCCTGCGGCAGCTGGCTGAAGAACCCCGCGAAGAGCAGGATATCGATGACGTGCGCCCCGCCGCTCTGCCCCAGGATCACCCCCCACAGGGAGTTCCCCAACCCCAGCGTGTTAATCAGGGTGAAGATCGGGATGATCGTGTAGCCCTCGGGCAAGAAGACGGTGGCGACGAAGAAGGCGAGGACCACCTTCTTCCCCGGGAAGCTATAGCGCCCCAGCACGTAGCCGATCAGCGCGGTGGTGACGACGACGATCGCCACCGAGGCCACCGTGATGACGACGGTGTTGAGGAAGTAGCGCCCGATGTGCGCCTGGGTCCAGGCGCGCGCGTAGTTCGACCACTGCCACTGGTGCGGGACGAGGCCCAGGCCGCCGAAGATCTCGGCCTGCGTCTTCAGCGAGGCGGAGACCATCCACAGGAAGGGGTAGACCCAGAGGAAGCAGAACGGGATCAGGACGATGCTGACGAGCGTCGCGCGCAGCCGTCCCGCCGAGCGCCAATTGGGGCGGGTCCGCGCCGCGCGGCGTGCCAGTGCCTCGGTCGCCCCCCCCGTCGTCGGAAGCGTACTCATCGTGCCGCCCCCCCTGCCTCGATCGTGCGGGTGGCGGCCCGCGCCCGTTGTAGCGCCCAGCCCTGCCCGATCGCGATCACCATCGTGGTGAGCCCGAAGACGACCGCCACCGCGGAGGCGTAGCCGAGGCGCGGGATGCCGCCCGTGCCGAACGCGGTGCGGTAGATGTAGACCTCCATCACCTCGCTGGCGAAGAAGGGACCACCGCCGGTCATCGTCTGCACGATCGGGAAGACCCGCAGCGTCTGCACCACGGTGATCAGGGCGATGATGACGGTGAACGGCGTCAGCAGCGGCAGGGTGATCCGGCGGAAGATCGCCCACCGCCCGGCGCCGTCGACCGTGGCCGCCTCGTAGAGCTCGGCGGGGATCGTCTGGAGGGCGGCGAGCCAGTAGATCATCGTGATGCCGAAGTTCTTCCAGATGAAGACGACCACCACCGTCCAGAGCGCGGTGTCGGGGTTGCCGAGGAAATCGATCGGCCGGTCGATCACATGCAGGGCCAGCAGCACCTTATCGATCGGGCCGTTGAAGGGGCTGAAGATGAAGGTCATCACCACGCCGACGATCGCGGCGGTGGTGACAACCGGGATGAAGAACAGGGTGCGGAAGATCGGGGCGAGCTTGAGCGCCCGATCGTTGAGGAGGAGGGCGACCAGGAGGGCCAGGATGAGGCGTGGCGGCACCGAGGCGAACATGAAGAGGAAGGAGCGTTTGAACGCCCCCCAGAAATAGGTGTCGTGCAACGTCTCGCGGTAGTTCGCCAGCCCCACCCAGGTCTGCTGGGAGGTGAACCCCGACCAGTCGAGGAAGGAGAAATACCAGGAGGCGACGATCGGGTAGAGGGTGAAGAGGACCGCCAGTACCAGTGCCGGGGCCATGAAGAGGTAGTACCAGCGCGCGGACCAAATCTGCGGCAGCAGCGGGCGACGGGGTGGGGCGAGCGAGCGGGCGCGGGGTGGCGCGGCGCGGGTAGCCATCGGCGAGCTCCTCTCACGAGTCGGCGCGGGGAGCCGTCCCCCACGCCGACGGCGACACTATTTCGCGGCGTCGTAGTCGGCCTTGGTATAGTCCTTGGTGGGGTCCCAGTTGGCGAACTTCCAGTCGTCGCGCGAGACCTTGGCCCCCTTCGCCCGCGCCGCCGTGATCGCCCGCTCCAATTCCTTATCCATGCGGTCCTGAAGATCCCGCATCGCCGCCTTCGGGTCTTTCAACTGGCCGGCGAAGAGTCCCTGGATCGTCTGCCCGAAGTCGGGCGTGACGTTCTTCAACTCCAGCAGCACCTGGGCCACGTCCGGGTTGCGCACCACCGGGAGCGGGCCGGTGCGGATCTGCTGCTCATACAACTCCAGCGCCTTGCTGGCGTGCGGGTCAAGTTGTTTCGACTGCTGCGCCCGCTCGTTCGCCTGCGGCAGGAGTGCCCGCAGGTTGCCCTCGGTGGCGACGACGATCGCGGTCTGGCCATCCTCGCTGCCGGTGTAGGCGAACATGTCGCCCGCGATCGCCTTATTCGGGCTCTTCGCGTAGACCCACATCTGGTTCGCCCCCGTCTCCTCGAAGGTGAGCGGGATGGGGCTGCCATTATTCGGCAAGGGCGTGCTGGCGACCCCGAATGTGAAGTCGGGGTTCTCCCGGGGCCATTGTGGGATGTTCCACGGCCCCTCGATGATGAACCCTGCGACCCCCTGCGGCATCCGCGCGCGCGCCGCCGTCTCATCCAGCCCGAGCGAGCCGGGGAAGATGCTGCCGTCGGCGTTGAGCGCCAGCAGCAGATCGATCGCGGCGAGGTACTGGTCGCTGGTGAAGACGTATTGCCCGGTCTTCCAGTCGATACTCTCGTTGCCAGAGCTGCCGCCCGCCGCAGGCGCGCCCGCCATGCGCCCTAAATTACGGACGAACTCCGCGAGGCGCTGGGTCGACTTGGCCCCGAAGATCGTGCCATAATACTGCCCCTTGCCTTGTTCGGTGATCTTCTTCGCCGCCGCGCGCAGCGCGTCCCAGGTGAAGGGCTTGGTCGCCGGGTCGTAGCCTGCCCGCTGCATGATCTCGGTGTTGTAGAGTGTCAGCGTGCCGTAGCGCTTGCTCGACGTGACCGGGAAGGTATATGTCTTGCCGTTGAAAACATGGATGCCATCCAGGAACGAGCCGAACGGGAACGAATCTTTCCACCGCTGGAAATTCGGCACGACCTCGTCCAGGGGGGCCACCCAGCCCTCGCGCACCGCCTGGGCACCCGGTACGTTCAGCGGTACCGCGAAGGCGTCATGTGCATTGCCGTTCTGGACACCGAGCGGGACGATTTTCTCAATCTCCGACCACGGGAGCGCGTCGTACTGGATCGCGATGTTCGGGTGCGCCTGCTGGTAGGCCGCGAAATATTGCTTGTAGAAGAGCGCCTTCAGATCGCCGCTGTCGATCCACCGGAAATTCACCTTGCCGGTGGGCAGTGTCACGCCGCTGTTCGGTATCGTGATCGCGCCCGACCCCGTGGCGGCGGCGGCTGAAGCGGTGGACCTGGCTGCGGTTGCCGCGCCTTTAGTGGCGACAGCCGTGGGCGTATCTGCGGCACGACCGCCCTGTGCTGCTGCGGTCGTGCCTGTGCCGCTGCCCGGTACTATTGTAGGAACGGCTGCACTGTCATTCCCACCGCAGGCGGCGAGCAGCACGGCGGTACCCGCCCCTCCCAACAGGCCCAGGAGCTGACGGCGGGATAGACGCGCTGGCTGCTTGTCACAAGAGTCTACTGACGTCATCGGCCTCCTCCTTCTAGGTCGGGTTCCGGCTGCTAGGTCGGGTTCTGGTTGGCGAACGTCCAATCGTCGCGGGATAGCTTCGTCCGCGCCACCATGATCGCGCGGTTCGGGCCTTGTTCCAGCGGCCTTGCAGATCCTGCATCTCCTGCTCGCGCCCAGCGACGGTAATGGGGTACTTCTTTTACTGCTTGCATCAATCGACCGTGATCGTAGGCTGCGGTCACGGGATTGTCAAGAATAGCGGTGCTACCTTCCTCATCCTCTTGGCCCCCGATCCCTCAGGCCGTATCCTTGCTTCGGTCGGTATCGACGAGATACCCGATGGCGATGCTGGCGATGCCACCGCGAGACGGCTTCCGGTGATCGCAGCGCCCATCGCTACCGACAGAATCGCAGCCTTCGAGTGCTCCACCCGGTACCTACTTCTTGAGGGCGGCGTAGTCGGCATCGGTGTAATTTTTCATCGGATCCCAATTTGGGAAGATGAGATCATCGCGCGAGACCTTGGCCCCCTTCGCCTGTGCCGCCTTGATCGCCCGGTCCAACTCTTTATCTGAGCGATCCTGGAGCTCCTGCATCGCCCCCTTCGGGTCCTTGAGTTGCCCCGTGAAGACTCCTTGCATGACCGAGCCGAAGTCGGGCGTGAGGGGCCTGATCTCCAACTCCACCTTCGCCCAGTCCTGGTTGCGGACGTTCGGGCTCGGGGCAAGAACCTGGATCCGGTCCAGCGTCTCGAAGATTGCGCGCGAGCGAGGGTCGATATCGGCCTGCTCATTAATCTCCGGATAGATCGAGCGTTGACCGCCCCCCGAGAGGGTTGTGAAGAGCAGGTTCCCCTCCTTGGTGCCGATGTAATGGAGCATATCGCCGGCGATCGCGGGATACTTGGTATTCGCGTTGACGTTGAGGATGTTCTCACCCGTCGCCCCGGGGAATTCCGCGAGGGGGTAAACCGCGCCGCTATTCGGCACGGGTTGCCCGACGATGTCGAACGGGAGGGTCGGGCTATCCTGCTTCCACTGCGGGATATTGTACGTCCCCGAGATGATCATGCCCGCCGCCCCTTGCGCGAACTGTGCACGCGCCTGCGCGGCATTCAGCGCAATCGATCCGGGGAAGATGCTGCCATCGGATTTGAGGCCGAGTAGGAGATCGGTGGCCGCGAGGTACTGGTCGGTCGTGTAGTTGAACGTGCCCGTTTTCCAATTGATATCGGCGAGCATGCCGCCCCCGCCGCCGCCGAGCGGCGCGGCGCGGCGTGCGAAGCCGTTGACGATCGAGGCGTAGCGTCCGCCTTGCCCTTCGATCATCAGACCGAAATACTTGCCGCCCCCCTGCTCGGTCATCTTCTTCGCCGCCGCACGGAACGTGTCCCAGGTGACAGGGTGTGCCTGCGGATCGAAACCCGCTTTCGCGGCGTATGCGGTGTTGTAACACAGCGACGTGTTGCCGCCGGGGTTGGTGAGCGGTGGACCATACGTTTTCCCTTCGAAGACGTTCAAGCCGGTCAGGAAGGAGCCGGCGGGGAAAGCGGCTTTCCAGTTGGCGAAGTCGGGGATGATGTCGTCGATCGGGCGGATCCAGCCGCTCGTGATCGCCTGACCGAGGCTGATCGCCCCAGGGAGTTGGAAAACGTCGGGGGCGTTGTTGTTCTGGAAAGCAAGGGGGAGCGTCTCTTGGATTTTCGCGAAGGGGAGCGGATCGTAGGTGATGGTGATGTTCGGGTGTGCCCGTTGATAGGCGGCGAAGTACGCCTTGAAGAAGGGTACTTTCGCGTCGCCGCTATCGACCCAATGGAAGGGGGCATTGTCGGTCGGCAGCTTCGCACCGCTGTCACGGATCACCAGCGTTGCGGCGCTCGTGGCCGTGCGGGTTGCGATTGCCGATGGCGAACCTCCGCCCGAGGGCGGGCGGACGGGTGTCGCGGCACCGGTAGTCGCGCCGAATGCGGGAACGGATACCGATGTGCTGCGCGACGGTGCCGTAGTCGGTGCTCCCGCGGCGACTGTCGCTCCCGCAGTCGCGGTTGGCGCGCCGGAAGAGGTCGTAGCAGGCTCCCCGCCGCCGCAGGCCGCGAGCACCGCCGCACCGCCTGCGGCGCTGAGGATCTGGAGCACTTTGCGGCGTGAGAGCAGTCGGCTACCAATGGGATACACAGTCATGATTGACTCCTCTGGGTATGTAGGCCGCATCCGCCGTCGGGGAGGGAGTGAACGGGATCCGGGGCGTTATCACGACCCGGGGTTGCGCAGTCTTTCTTCACGAAACCTTGCGCCGGTGTTCACCGTGCTCCCCCCTGGCGTGATCCGCAACCGGGGTACGGCCACAGGGCGCTGTTCCTCGCCGCTACTGTTACCTGTAGTCGGCCTGGGTGTAGTCCTTGGTGGGATCCCAGTTGGCGAACTTCCAGTCGTCGCGCGAGACCGTGGCCCCCTTCGCCTGCGCCGCCGTGATCGCCCGCTGCAATTCCGCCTCCGAGCGGTCCTGCAAGTCCTTCATCGCCGCCTTGGCATCCTTGAGTTGGCCGGTGTACAGGCCCTGGATGACTTGCCCGAAGTCGGGCTGGAGGGTCTTGAGCTCCAACGATACTTTGGATACGTCGGGATTGCGTACCTCGGGCGCAGGACCGAGTCGCAACTGCTGATCGAAGAGGCTCTGCGCCGTACGCGCCTGTGGGTCGAGATGTGCCTCCTTGCTGGCCTCGGGGAAGATTGGCGCATCGGCACCGTCGCTGACCGTGCCCCAGGCGATCTGCCCCGCCAGCGAGCCCAGGTAGTGGAAAATATCGCCCGCGACTGCCTTGTTCGGGCTCTTGGTATAAATCCAGAGCTGATTGGCACCGCCCGGCGCATAGGAAAGCGGCACGGGGGTCCCGGTATTGGGGACCGGCTGGCTACCGACGCCGAACTTGAAATCGGGGCTGTCGGTGAGCCACTGTGGCACATTCCACGGTCCCTGGAGGATCATCCCGGCGACACCGTTCGGGAACTGCGCGCGCGCCTGGGGCGCGTTGAGCGAGAGGGAACCGGGGAAGATGCTGCCATCCGCCTTGATCGCCAGGAGCAGATCGAGCGCAGCGAGATACTGGTCGCTGGTGTAGTTGAATGCGCCGGTCTTCCAGTTGAGGTTGCTGTTGGCGGCCGTCCCGCTGTTCCCGGGTGCGCCCGCCATGCGACCCAGATTGCCGACGAATGCGCCGAAACGGTTGGTCTGATTACCCTCGAAGATCAGGCCGTAATACTGGCCCTTCCCCTGCTCGGTGACCTTCTTCGCTGCGGCGCGAAACTCGTCCCACGTCAGCGGCTTTGCCCCCGGATCATAGCCGACACGCTGCAATAGGTCGATGTTATAGAGCGTCAGCGTATCGTACCGCTGGTTCGAGGTCAGCGGGATCGTGTAGGTCTTGCCGTTGAAGTCGGTGATCCCGCTGACGAACGCACCGGGCGGAAAGGCGGCCTTCCACTCCGCGAAGTTGGGGATTACGTCGTCTAGCGGTGTTACCCATCCTTCCTGCACTGCCTGTGGCGCGGGGACGTTGAGGGGCACCTGGAAGACATCGGGGGCATTGCCATTTTGCACGCCGAGTGGTACGACCTTGCCGATCTCGTTCCAGGGGAGGGGATCGTACTGCACGGCGATGTTCGGATAGGCCCGCTGGTACAGATCGAAATACTGCTTGAAAAAGACCGCCTTCTGGTCGCCACTATCGACCCAGTGGAACATGACCTTGTCGGCAGGGAGTTTGACCCCACTTTTAACGATCTGTATCTCCGTCGAGACCGCGCTCGGGGAAGCGCCGGTCGCTGGCGAACCGGTCGGCGTACCGGCCGCAACCGGGGCGGTTGTCGCCGTTGTGCCGGTCGGCGCGGCACCGCCAGGGGCCTTGGTCGGCGCGACCGCCGCAGTCGGGGACGCGGTGTCTCCGCACGCGGCCAGCAAGGCGGCGGCACCCGCGCCACCCATGAGGCACAGCATCGTACGGCGCGACAATCGGTGGGCCGTTTCCTGTATCGCCGGTCGAACGTTGTGTCGTCCCATCCTGTCACCACTCCTTCCTCAATCGCCATCGAGTTTTTTGATTGCTTCGATTAAGTGCGGCCATCGTAAATTGCGCGGGTGCTATTGTCAATGGCTTGGTACAACCGCTGGTAAGGTGGCCCGACCGTGCAACGCATCAGCAATCTCGATGGCCAGGGTCACAGCCCGGACAAGCGCGACAGATACTCGACGCCGAAAACGCCGGGTAGGTTCCGGTTTCGCCCGATTTTAGCGGCCCGCAATAACGAGGGCGGTGCTGTGGGACAGGGGGGCGGCGAAGAACCCCTGGAGCGCCAGCGTCGCCGCCCCGACCGTCGGCGCGCCAGAGAGGGCAGTCGTCTCGATCCGCACGGTGTCGCGCAGCGCGGGGAAAACCCGGCGGCGCACCTCCGCGCGCACCGGCTCGAGGAGGATATCCCCGGCACTGGCGAGTTCGCGACCCAGCAGGACCAGGCGGGGATCGAAACTGTTGATGATCGTGACCAGCCCGGCGGCTAGGGCGCGCGTAGCGTCCGCGAGGATGCGGACGGCGAGCGGGTCGCCGCCGCGCGCGGCGGCGACGAGCGCGTCGAGCGTCGGCTCCTCACCCGGTCGCACCCGCGCGCGGATCGCGGACGGCTCGCCGGTGGCGAGCGCCGCCCGCGTCGCCGCGAGGACGCGCGGGACCGACGCGTACATCTCCAGACAGCCGTAGTTGCCGCAGGCACAGCGTGGGCCGTTGGCGTCGATGCTGAGGTGACCGAGTTCACCGGCAACGTCGTGCTCGCCACGGTAGAGTTCGCCATCGAGGACCAGGCCACCGCCGATCCCGGTGCCGAGCGAGAGGAAGACGAAGTTATCGATCCCCTGACCGGCACCGAACCATAACTCGGCGAGGGCGCTGGTATTGCCGTTGTTGTCCACGAACGTCGGGAGTCCGAAGCGGGCCTGTACGTGGGACACGAGGGCAAGATCCTGCCAGGAACCGAACGAGGGCGGCGCGAGGAAGCGCCCCGAGCGCAAGCTGAGCGGCCCGACGGCACCGATGCCGATGCCGACGAGCGTCGCTCGCCGCGTCTCCGGGAAGCCGACGAGGAGGCGCTCGATCATGGCGCAGGTGGCGGCCAGGACCGTCTCCCCGGTGAGCCAGGGCCCCGCCGCCTCGTGCAGGTGCTGGTGCTGGTGGCCGGCGAGGTCCACGATAGCACCGGAGATCGCGTCGCGGGCGATGTCGATGCCGATGGCGTAGCGGGCGGTGGGGTTGACCTTCAGGAGAACCGGTCGCCGCCCCACGCGCGAGACGCCCTGCCCGATCTCGCTGACCAAGCCGGCGTCGAGCAACTCGTCGACGATGTTGGTGACGGTGCCGGCGTTCAGCAGTGTTTGGCGTGCCAGGGTGATCCGCGCGATCGGGCCTAGTGCGCGGATCGCGCGGAAGATGGTGGCCCGATTGCTCCGCTTGACGCTCCTATGATTCGCCCCCGCATAGGCATTCGGCGAAGCCATCGTACCCAACTCCTCCGCTATCGTGCAGCGATCACGGAATTATCCCTCAACGTGTAAGGGCAGCGTACCGCGAAGCGGCCCGACGCGGCAAGAAGCTACATCGCTTCCCAAGCAACGAGGCATCGGTAGGCCCGAGCGGCATGCCGCCGCCATGCCGCCGCGCGTTGGTCACGGTCTGGTCCCTTCTCAGCGGCGCGGGCATTCGTCGGGTGTTGGCCGTGACCATCGCACCGGGCGCGGCGCGATACCGATACGCCCTGCTGCCGTCGGTTCACTCGCGCCAGCCGCAGGGCGAACACGGACGCCCGGCGTCGGGCAGTGCGGACCGCGACGACGATGTCACGAGCAGCGCCGGTCGCGCAACGTCGGCCGTGATGGGCTGGAAGCGCGGGCACCAGCGCGCCGGTGATCAGCATCTCCTGCGGCCAGCATTAACCGGTGCAGGGTGTGCTGGTGCGGGCGAGGCGGGCGTGACGGCAGACACAGCAGCGGAACCTGGCGGCAGGTGCCTCGTCCCAGGCACCGGGTACCGAACGATGGGAACGTAGCACCTCTTAACTCCAACAAGCACCTCGTCCAACGCTCGACCGCCGGTCTCCCGGCCCCTGCGCGCCGACGTTTAGCGGGAGACCGGCGGCCACTCGCCGTGCGCCGCGAGCAGGTCGGCGACCAGGGAGCCGATCCGGGCGGTGTCGCGCCGGGCGGCGGTGTGCGCGTCGAGCAGCGCCGCGCGGTGGCGGTGCGCGCGCTTGCCGGTCGGCGCCGCCCCCGCCGTCAGCGCCCGCACATCGCCGTCGGTCCGCATCGGCGCGGCCAGCTGCGGCGGCGCGCCGTTCTGTCGAGCAGGCGAGGCACCCCGACACGGCGGTTGGTCGGCGGGTTATCGCGCGGGCCGCGATCCCGGACACCGCCGCCGATCGCTGCGGGCGCGTCCGTCTCCCCGGCGTGGCTGAGCGGCGTGCCATACGCGCCGGGGTGCGCGACGGTCCGCGCCTGCTGGTGCTCGGCCATGTCGCGGCGCAGCGCCGAGGCCCGCGCGGGGTCCTCTGTCAGTCCTGAGCGAACTCCCGTCTATATCATCCGTACATCACAGGGAATCCTATAGGATTTTGAATAATGCCACTTGATTTACAGGGATTGTATGTTATTATCATCCTATCCTTGGTCTGTACACTAGTCGGACAGCACAATATTCAAGCCGTATGCTGAACGGCGCACGCGATGGCGGGTTGCACGATGCCTGAGGTTATTGATGAGCAGGAGGCGCCTGCGCGATTGGTACGGGTCAATGCAGTCTACGAGGCCATCGAGGAGCGAATCTTGAATCGCTCGCTCCCGGCGGGCGAGCGCATCAACATCGACGCGCTCGCCCGCGCGCTCTGCGTCAGTCCTACGCCGGTCCGCGAGGCCCTGGGGCGTCTCGCGGCGGAACGGTACGTGAATTTTTCACCGTACAAGGGGTACGCCGTTGTCCCGGCTCCAACGCCTCGCCAACATGCCGACATGACGGGCGTGCGTCGCCTGCTCGAAGTCGAGGGCGCGCGACAGGCGGTAGCTCGCGCAACCGCCACGCACCTGTATGCCCTCCGCCGCGAGCTCGATACGATCGCGGCTGCCCTCGCGCAAGATGCCGTGGATACGACCCGCTGGCGGGCGCATAGTCGGATGATCCACGATCTGCTGATGCGCGCGGCGGACAACGACGCGCTCTATGACGTCTGGCGCTCGCTCAAGGCTCCGTTCATGATCGCGCGGGTCTATTTCGGCCTGGCGGAGGTCAACTATCCGGTGGCCTTCATCGAACATCGCGCGATCTACGAGGCGATTCGCTCCCGTGACGCTGAGGCGGCGGCGGCGGCGGTACACGCGCATATCGATGCGGCAGAGGAGCGCATCGTCGGAGCCTTCGCCGCAGGCAACCGATGATGCAACGTTTGCCTACGACGTCCCTGGCACCGGCGCGCGCCGGGCCATAGCGGATGTCGCCTACATGCCGACAGGCTCGCATTGCCTGTCGGCAGCGGTACCTCGCGTAGCGGAGGAATGATGAGCACATATCTAATCCGGCGCATCGCGCAGACGCTGCCGGTCCTGTTCCTTGCCTCGATCATCGTCTTCGTCTTCATCCGACTGGTACCGGGCAACCCCGCCCTTATCCTTGCAGGACCGGACGCCACGCCGGATACGATCGTGGCCATCCGTCAGCAGATGGGACTCGATGCCCCCTTACCCCAGCAGTACCTGATCTGGATCGGGCACGTCCTCAGAGGAGATCTGGGGCGCTCCTTCATCAACCGCCTGCCGATCGCCCAACTGATCGCCGCTGCCATGCCCGCGACGCTCCAACTGGCGCTGATCGCCCTCGGCCTCGCGGTGCTGGTCGGCATCCCCAGCGGGATCATCTCGGCGGTCTGGCACCAGCGCCCGATCGACTGGCTGATCACCGGCGTGAACGGCCTGGTGTTGGCAGTCCCGAATTTCTGGATCGCGATCCTGCTGATCATCGCGTTCTCGGTGCAGCTACGCTGGCTGCCACCGGGCGGGCGGATCGAGTTCGGCGAGGATCCCGGCGCGGCCTGGCGCTCGCTCGTCCTCCCCGCGCTGACCCTCTTCCCCTCGATCAGCGCGGCCCTCTCGCGCTTCACCCGGGCGTCGATGCTCGAAGTGCTGCAACGAGGACTACGTCCGCACCGCCAGGGCTAAGGGGCTCTCCTCGTTCGCGGTTATCTCGCGCCATGCGCTGCGTAACGCCCTCATCCCGGTGATCACCATCCTCGGTATCCAGTTCGGGCGACTCCTGGGCGGCGCGGTCATCATCGAGAACGTCTTCGCCTGGCCCGGCGTCGGACGGCTGATCTTGCAGGGCGTGCTCAATCGCGACTACGCCGTGGTCCAGGGTGGCCTGCTGATGCTGGTCATCATCTTCATCACCATCAACTTGCTGGTTGACCTACTGTACGGCGTCTGCGACCCGCGCGTCCGGCTCGCCGTGGGGAGGAACTAACGATGCGTTCGCTCGATACCCCGACGCCGGTAGGTGGCATGATCGTGCGGACCATACCGCGCTCGCGGGGTTTACTCCTCACCACGCTGGGGCGGCTGGGGCGGAATCCGGCCGGCGTTTTCGGCCTGGGAGCGGTCACGTTGCTGGTCCTGATGGCCCTGTTCGCGCCGGTGATCGCCCCATATGGTCCGCTGGTACAGGACGGCCAAGCGGAGCTCTCACCACCCTCAGCCGCCCACCTGTTCGGGACCGATGAACTCGGGCGGGATCTGCTGAGTCGCGTCATCTACGGGGGACGGACATCACTCCTCGTCGGGGTACTCTCGGTCACGCTCGGTAGCCTGATCGGGGTGACGAGCGGACTGGCGGCCGGCTACGTCGGCGGTTGGCTCGATGCGGTGATCATGCGGCTGTGGGACGTGCTACTCGCCTTCCCGGCGATCCTGATCGGGATCGCGATCGCCGCCATGCTCGGCCCCGGTGCCACCAACGCCGGCATCGCACTGGCGGTCGTCAGTATCCCGCAGTTCTCGCGGATCACTCGCGCGTCGGTGCTGGGGGAGAAACAGCGCGACTACGTGCAGGCGGCGCGCTCGATCGGCGTGCGGGGGATCAGCATCGCCGTCCGGCATATCCTGCCGAACACGATATCGCCCTTCCTCGTGCAGTTGAGCCTGGCGATGGGCTACGCCGTGTTACTGGAGGCAGGGCTCAGCTTCCTGGGGCTCGGCACACAGCCGCCCGATCCATCGTGGGGAGGCATGCTCAATGCCAGCCGCACCTACCTGCGGGATGCGCCGTATTACGCCATCTTCCCGGGGATCGCGCTGAGCATCCTGCTGCTCGGCCTCAACTTCCTCTCCGACGCGCTGCGCGACGCGCTCGATCCCAAACTCACCCATCTCCGCTGATAGCGTGGTTACTCGGCCGAGTGACCAAGCGTACGTACACAATCTGAAAGCCGGAGGAGGACCCCGATGACCGAGGAGCCGAACCTCACCCGCCCGCCCCGGACCCGCCGTGCGTTCCTACAGCGCCTGAGTATCGGCGCACTCGGACTTGCCGTCACCGCGTTGGTGCAGGGTTGCGGCGGTGCGAGCCCGACCCCGACGACGGCCAGCGCGGTGCCCGGTATCGCGCCCGCCGCGAGCGCTGTCCCAGCGGCGAGCGCCGCCCCGTCAGCGAGCGCTGCAGCAGGCACGACCGCCAGCACCGCCCCGTCGGCCGCCCCCAGCGCCGCAGCCTCCAGCGCACCGGCGGGCAAGCCAGGCGGACGACTTCGCATCATCCAGCTCAACGATGTGGCACCGCGTGAACCGCATTTGTCGCTGGCGGCGAATGCGGCGATTCAGCTCTCGATCTGGGATACCCTGATTCGCTACGACCAAAATGTGCAGCCCCAGCCGGTCCTCGCCGAGAGTTGGTCGTGGAGCGCTGACTTCAAGACCCTGACGATGAAGCTGCGGAAAGGCGTGAAATTCCACAGCGGTCGCGAGTTCACCGCCGAGGACGTCGAATTTAACATCACCCGGGTACGCGACGCGGCGATCGGCTCGCAGATGCGCGGGGCCAGCAATCAGATCACCAAGATCGAGCGCCCGGACCCGAACACGATCGTGCTCAGTTTCAACGCCCCGTACCTCGCCGTCTTCGACATGTTCGATGCGCTCGCGATCCTCGATAAGGATACCGTCAGCCAGCTCAGCGCGGGCAAGGTAATCGGCACCGGCCCCTTCACCTGGAAGGAGTGGACGCCGAATACGAAGCTTGTCCTGGAGAAGAACCCGAACTACTGGCAGAGCGGCGTGCCCCTGCTCGACCGGATCGAACTGACGATCGCCGGTGACGTGCAGTCGCTCGGCGTACAGCTGGAATCAGGGCAGCAAGACTTTGCGGTGGGCGTCTCATCGCAGGATTTTGTGCGCCTGCGTCAGGACCAGCGTTACACCGCCGTCGCCGCCGAAGGTCCTGGCGGTTCCCTCTACCTCGCGGCGAACGTCACGGTGGCACCGCTGGACAAGAAGGAAGTCCGGCTCGCGATCCACCACGCCCTCGATCGCGAGCGGGCGGTGCGCTCGGCGTTGAGCAACGTCGGCAGCCCGGCCTTGTTGCCTTGGCCGAAAGGTTCGCCCGCCTACTACTACAGCGAGAGTTTGGTGTGGTAGCGTTCCTCCAGTGGCAGCACGATGGAGGAGGGAGCGATGGCCCCGATCGAACCGGTGGTGACCGCGCCGACGCTGGACCTGACCCCGCAGGACGTGGCGG
>JAABUM010001154.1_pt1 | contig 40989 bp, 30 predicted proteins | sample 5559161 | NCBI WGS metagenome assembly JAABUM01 (sample SAMN10711868, study PRJNA513369) | rock metagenome | isolation source: Antarctica rocks | place: Antarctica: Victoria Land, Siegfried Peak nord
CCAAACTGCTCCCTCTCCCGGAGGGAGAGGGAGCAGGAGCAGGAAGCGGTCAGGCCCGCCCCCGCAGGCGACGACTCCACCCACCGATCCGCCTTGCACCACCACGCCCGTTAGCCTATCTTCCCTCTACACCTACATTCTCCGCTGCTTTCGGAGGGTGGCCTTAACGGGCCGCCTTTTTTGGTTTGGGCCAACATGACGAGCCGTCCCGCCACCGCCGAGGAACCGAACCACCAGGGCCTTGAGGCCAAGATCGCGTCCCTCATCGGCGCATCCCTCGAAGGCATGGGCTACGAGCTGGTGCGCGTACTGATCCTGGGCCGCGACCGTCCGACGGTGCAGGTCATGGCCGACCGTGCCGACGGCAACCTGATCAACGTGAACGACTGCGAGCGCATCACCCACGCCGTCAGCGCCGTGCTGGACGTGGACGACCCGCTGCCGGGACGCTGGACCTTGGAGGTCAGCAGCGCCGGCATTGACCGTCCGCTGACCCGCGTGAAGGACTGGGTGCGCTTTGCCGGGCACCAGGCGCGGGCTGAGATGACCATGCCCGTGGACGGCCGCCGCCGCTTCACCGGCTTCGTAATGGGCGCGGACGACACCCATGCCCGGATGCGGCTGGACGACGGCGAGGAGGTATTGCTGCCCCTCGCCGACCTGCGCCGTGCCAAGCTGCTGCTGACCGACGCCCTGATCGCCGCGACCTCGCCAACGCCTACGCCTCCCAACTAGGAGCACCGCCCATGGACACCTCCGTCTCCCGCCCCGAGCTGCTGCTGGTCGCCGACGCCGTGGCCCGGGAAAAGAGCATCGAGCGCGACGAGGTGCTCGAGGCGATGGAGCAGGCCATCCAGAAGGCCGGCCGCGCCAAGTACGGCTCCGAGAAGGACATACGCGCCACCATAGACAAGAAGACCGGCGACGTCCGCCTCACCCGCTGGACCGAGGCCGTGGAGACCGTCGAGAACGACGAGACGCAAATCCCCATCCACATCGCCCGCAAGTTCCAGCCCAACATCCAGTTGGGCGAGCACATCGTGGACCCGCTGCCGCCGATTGACTTCGGCCGCATCGCCGCCCAGACCGCCAAGCAGGTCATCGTCCAGCGCGTCCGCGAATACGAGCGCAAGAAGCAGTATGACGAGTTCAAGGACCGCATCGGCGAGATCATCAACGGCGTCGTGAAGCGCACCGAGTACGGCAACATGATGGTGGAGCTGGGCCGCGCCGAGGCCCTGCTGCGCCGCGACGAGTTGATCCCGCGCGAGAGCTTCCGCAACGGCGACCGGGTGCGGGCCTACATCTACGACGTGCGCCAGGAGCCGCGCGGCCCACAGATTTTCCTCTCCCGCACCCACCCGGCGTTCCTCGCCAAGCTGTTCGCCCAGGAAGTGCCGGAGATTTACGACGGCATCATCGAGATCAAGGCCGTCGCCCGCGACCCCGGCAGCCGCGCCAAGATGGCCGTCATCAGCCGGGACCAGAGCATAGACCCCGTCGGCGCCTGCGTCGGCATGAGGGGCAGCCGCGTCCAGGCCGTCGTGCAGGAGCTGCAGGGCGAGAAGATAGACATCATTCCCTGGTCCGCCCAGCACGCCACCTTCGTCGTGAACGCCCTGGCGCCTGCGGAAGTCACCAAGGTCGTCATGGACGAGGAGGCCGGGCGCGTCGAAGTGGTCGTGCCCGACGAGCAGCTTTCCCTCGCCATCGGCCGCCGCGGCCAGAACGTGCGCCTTGCCAGCCAGTTGACCCGTTGGGACATAGACATCCTGACGGAAGCCGAGGAGAGCGAGCGCCGGCAGGAGGAGTATCGCCGCCGCACCGGCCTGTTCGTCGAGGCGCTGGACGTGGACGACGTGATCGCCGGCCTGCTGGTGACGGAGGGCTTCACGACCATCGAGGAGCTGGCCTACGTCCCGCTGGAGGAATTGGGGGAGGTCGAGGGCTTCGACGAGAGCATCGCCGAGGAGCTGATCCGCCGCGCCCAGGCGTTCCTGAACCGCCGGGACGACGAGTTGAACGAAAAGCGCGTCGCCCTCGGCGTGTCGGACGACATCGCCTCTATCGAGGTGCTGACCCCCGCCATGCTGGTGGCGCTGGGCGAGAAGGGCGTGAAGACCCTGGACGACCTGGCGGACCTGGCCGGCGACGAGCTGGTGGAGATCGTCGGCGCCGAGAACATGGAGGAGGAGGTCGCCAACGACGTGGTGATGGCCGCCCGCGCCCATTGGTTCGACGGCGAGGACGCCGCACCGCAGGACGCGACGCCGAGCGGGGAGGCCCCTCACGCCTAGCGATCCGGAACAGCCTGCCGGCCTGGACCCCGTTGCCGACGCGGACGGCACCGTTGCTGAGCCAGAGGGCGAGGGGGCGGAGGATGAGGCTGCCGCAGCAGCGGACGAACCGGAGACCGGCCCGCTCCGCCGCTGCGTGGTGACGCGGGAGCGGGACTACCGGGCACAGATGATCCGCTTCGTGGTGGCGCCCGACCGCATCGTGGTGCCCGACCTCGCCGCAAAGCTGCCAGGCCGGGGAATCTGGTTGAGTGCGCGCCGCGATGTGTTAGACACCGCACGGACCCGCGGCGCCTTCGCCAGGGCTGCGCGCGGCCAGGTCACGGTCCCCGCCGATCTCGTGGCGATGGTGCAGGCGGGCCTGATCCGGCGGACGACCGAATTGCTGGGCCTGGCCCGGCGTGCCGGCCAGGCCGTTAGCGGCTTCCAGAAGGCGCGGGAATGGTTGGTTGCCGGGCGGGTCGGACTGGTGATCCAGGCCGCCGACGGCAGCCCGGACGAGCGGGCGCGGTTCCTGAGCGGAAACGGCCTGCGGGCCAAGGCGGTGCCGGTGGCGGCGCCGTTGACGGGGGAGGCCCTGGGCGCGGTGTTCAGCCGTGACCATGTGGTACACGTGGTGATTGCGCATGGCCGGCTGGCCGAGGCGTTGGGCATAGAATGCAATCGGCTGCTCGGCATCGCCGGGCAGGACGGACGGATGGGACAGACGGTTACATGAGCGACGGCAACGACACGGATACGGCCAAGGGCCGGCTTTCACTGCGCCCCGCGGGACGCCCCGAGGTCGGCCGCACGGTGGACGCCGGCTCGGTGCGCCAGAGCTTCAGCCATGGCCGCTCCAAGGTCGTGCAGGTGGAGGTGCGCAAGCCGAAGCGCACCCAGGTGGCGCCGGCGGCCCCGCCCGCGCCGGTGGCCACCCCCAATGCGGCCGTCGTGCCCGGTGGCCCGCCGCGCCCGCCGATCAGCGCCCGCCCTGTCTCCGGCACCGGCCGCGCCCTGACGGCGACCGAGATCGCCGTGCGCCAGCGCGTACTGGCGGAGCAGGCCATCGAGAACGTCAAGCGCGAGGCCGAGCGGCGCGAGCAGGAGAAGATCAGCATCCTCTCCGCCGCCGAAGAAGCGCGCCGCCGCGAGGAGGACACCCGCAAGGCAGCCGAGGAGGACGCGCGCCGCGCCGCTGACGAGGCCGACCGCGCGAAGGCGGAGGAGGCCAACCGCCTCGCCGCCGAGGCTGCCGCCGCCGCCGGCATTGCCGCTCCTGCTGCGAAGCCGGCCGAGGACGCGCGTCGTCCTGCAACTCGCCCAGCTCCTGCCGCGCCAGGCACGCCGGTCGAGACCCTGCGCCTGAAGCCGACCCGCCCGGAGGACGAGGAGGCGCCGCGCCGCCGCCCCGGCGTCCTGCTGCCGGGCCAGCGCAAGCCCGTGGCGCCGCCGGTCAAGGCCGCGCCGACCGACCGCCGCCGCGCCGGCCGCATTGACGTGCTGGCCGCCATCGAGGGCGACGACGACAAGAGCCGCAGCCTCGCCTCCGTCCGCCGCCAGCGCGAGCGCGAGCGTCGGCAGGCCGAATTGGAGCTGCTGCGCTCCGACCAAGTGAAGGTCGTGCGCGACGTGATCCTGCCCGAGGCGATCACGGTGTCCGAGCTTGCCAACCGCATGGCCGCCCGCGTGCCGGACGTCATCAAGTCCCTGATGCGCATGGGCGTGATGGCGACCGTGACGCAGGTGCTGGACGCCGACACCGCCGAGCTTGTCGTGCAGGAGTTCGGCCACCGCGCCCGCCGGGTCAGTGAGAGCGACGTGGAGCTTGGCATAGACGGCGAACTGGACATTGACACCGCGCTGCAGCCGCGCCCGCCGGTCGTTACCATCATGGGCCACGTGGACCACGGCAAGACCAGTTTGCTGGACGCCCTGCGCGCGACGGACGTGGCGGGCGGCGAGGCCGGCGGCATCACGCAGCACATCGGCGCCTATCAGGTGCAGATGCCGGACCGCGACGGGCACGACGGCCCGCGCATCACCTTCATTGACACGCCGGGCCACGAGGCGTTCACCGCCATGCGGAGCCGCGGCGCCTCGGTGACGGACATCGTGGTGCTGGTGGTGGCCGCCGACGACGGCGTGATGCCGCAGACCATCGAGGCCATACGCCACGCCAAGGCCGCCAACGCGCCCCTGATCGTCGCGATCAACAAGATGGACAAGGCCGACGCCAACCCCGGCCGCGTGCGGCAGGAGCTGCTGTCCTACGACGTGGTGGTCGAGGAGATGGGCGGCGACACCCAGGACGTAGAGGTGTCCGCGACCAAGGGCACCGGCCTCGCCGACCTGGAGGACGCCATCCTGCTGCAAGCCGAAATCCTCGCCCTTCGCGCCAACCCGGACCGCACGGCGGAGGGATCGGTGATCGAATCCCGCCTGGACCGCGGACGCGGCCCGGTGGCGACCATGCTCGTGCAGAAGGGCACGCTCAACCAGGGCGACATCGTGGTGGCCGGCGCCGAGTGGGGCCGGGTGCGCGCGATGCTCGACGACAAGGGCAAGCAGATCAAGGTCGCCGGCCCGGCCATGCCGGTCGAGATACTGGGCCTGAGCAGCGTGCCGACCGCGGGCGAGCCGTTCGTCGTGGTCGAGAACGAGGCGCGGGCGCGCGAGATCAGCGAGTTCCGCCAGCGCAAGCTGAAGGACCGCTCTGCCGCCGGCGTCACCGCGGCGCGCGGCACGCTGGAGGAGATGCTGGCCCGCGCCGTCGCCGGGGACCTCAAGGAGGTCGCCATCGTCGTGAAGGCGGACGTGCAGGGCAGCGCCGAGGCCATCCAGGGCGCGGTGATGAAGCTGGCGCACGAAGAGGTCAAGGTGCGCGTGCTGCTGTCCGCCGTGGGCCAGATCACCGAGAGCGACATACAGTTGGCGCGTGCGAGCGACGCCGTGGTGGTCGCCTTCAACGTCCGCGCCACGGCGCAGGCGCGGGAGCTGGCGCAGCGGGACGGCGTGGACATACGCTACTACTCGATCATCTACGACGTGTCCGACGACATCGAGAAGATGGTCAAGGGCAAGGTCGCCCCGAAGGCGCGGGAGAACTTCCTGGGCTACGCCGAGATACGCAAGGTGTTCGACATCACCAAGACCGGCAAGGTCGCCGGCTGCATGGTGACGGAGGGCCTGGTGAAGCGCGGCGCCGGGGTGCGTCTGCTGCGCGACGGCGTGGTGGTCCACAACGGCGACCTGAGCCAGTTGAAGCGCTTTAAGGACGACGTTCGAGAGGTGGCGCGCGGCTACGAGTGCGGGTTGTCGTTCGCGGGGTATAACGACCTGCGCGAGGGCGACATGGTTGAGTGCTTCGAGATCGAGATGGTCCCGGGGTGAAGGCGCAGCGCAAGCCAGGCCGGGACGCGGCGAAGGACACTGCCAAGCCGCGTGCCCCGGCCAAGCGCGGCGGCGCAGTCAAGGGGCCGACGCAGCGGCAACTGCGCGTGTCGGAGGAAATCCGGCATGTGCTGTCCGCCATCTTCCTGCGCGGCGAGTTCCGCGATCCCGAAATGGCGGACGCGCGGGTGACGGTGACGGAGGTGCGGATCAGCCCGGACCTCAAGAATGCCACAGCGTTCGTGGCGCGGCTGGGGCGCACGGACATTGACGCGCTGCTGCCGGCGTTGAAGCGGTTGGCGCCTTACCTGCGGACGCAGGTCGCGCACGAGATGCGGCTGCGGGTGGCCCCGGCAATCAGCTTCCAACCGGATACGACGCTGGACTATGCGATGCACGTTGACGCTCTGCTACGGGCGCCGGAGGTGGCACGAGACTTGGCGCTTCCTGAGGCTGATAGTCGGGACGATGCGTCTCCCTGACCCTACCTCCATACCCTGCCGTTGTTTTGATCAAGTGGCCAAGTAGCGTCGAGAGGCCCAACAGCGTTCGGTAAATGCGGCTTGCAACGGTCGCGAGGTTTGAGCGTAAGCGGCGACCAGGCAGCCGTACAGGGGAACGCCTTGGCAGCCACGACAGGGAAAGACGGCAAAGCCGGCGTCCTGATGACGGCGGCGGAACTCAAGCCGCTGCTCCACCTGGCCAAGCGCCGGCCTGTGAACTGCGCCATTGCCATGGACAAGAACAAGCAGGGCATCATCCTGCTTCACCGGCGCACGAAGGCAAAGAAGCTCCTTGCTGAGTTGAAACGCCAGGCCAAGGCGGCGGGCATAGAGTTGGACACGACCTCGCCGCGCTTCGGCCGGGTCTCGGTGGACGGGGCGAGCGACGCCGGAATGGCCACGTTCACGGTCAACAAGCCCACCCCCGGCCCTATGAGACGGGCCATGCTGGAACAGGTGCGCCCGGCTGGATTGCAGCGGTGCGAAGTCGTCGTGGACGAGTCCCTGGAGAACGAGACGGAAGAGGACGACGCCGACGAGGACACGGCCCGAACCGGTCCGGCCTCTGAACCGGCGGATTTGGAGGGGAGTGCCGACCCGCCCCGCTTGGCCAATCGCCAGGCGCAGCACGGCACGGGACCGGACGCGCAGGCTGGAACGTCCCCGGCCGGGATGCCGGCACACGGCCCCGCAATGCCTCCCAGTCCAGAGGCAACGCCCGACGTGGCCGGCTTCGGTGGGCAGAGACCCGCAGGTCCTGGCGCCGCTATCCCTGCAGACCCAGTACGGACCAGGCTTGCCAGCCTGGGTCTTTGCGCGAAGGACGCACTCACGTCAGGCTCACCGCAGGCTGACGGCATCCGGGCCGCCGCCGTACGGGCGAGAGGCGCGCTCGCGTCGGGCGACATGGCCCTAGCCGGACAGTCCGCCGATGCGATGGAGCGGCTGCTCGGAACGGGGTTGTCCAGCCCTGCCGCGAGGCCGGGCGCACAGGAACGGCCTGGCAACGCGATGACCGACGACGGCCCGGCGCCGAGTCCTCGGCCGGACTGCGCCGCCGCGCTCAAGGCCGGCCTGCTCAGCCTCGCGCAGCGCATTGCCGGCGCGGACCCGGCGGACCGGCGGAAGCTGGTCAGCCTCGGCAGCACGGCGCAGGCGGCGCTTGCAGCCGGCGACCTGGCGACGGCCGCGGAGGGCATCAAGGCGCTGCGGCAGGCTCTCCCAGCCAGGGGCGGGGCAGGCACTGGCAGGGCAGGCGCTGGCAGGGCAAACACGCATATTGCTGGCCCGCCACCTGCCGAGCCGCCCGCGACAGGCGCGGTTCCCGCAGACTCGTCCCAGGACGGCGAACCAGGCTTCGCCGCCGCCGCGCTCCGGGCGGGGTTCGACCGGGCGGCAACGGAAGCGCCGGACCGGTCAGGATGGGTGAACGTCGCGGCGGCGGCCCCGAGCATGTTCGCGCCTCCGGGCAACCGGACGGCGACGGACGCCCCATCGCCCGGAACGCTGCCGCAGTTCGCGCCGCGCCAACCCTGGGACGACCTTCAGCCATCCCCGGCGCGCGTCGGACTATGCGCGCCGGAGGCCGAGTTGCGGGCCACGCCGGACGATGAACCTCGGCAGGGCCGCGAGGCGTCGCTGCTGGACCGGTTCAGGCTCAACGGCCGTCACGCCCACACGCAGACGCTGCTGGGGGCTGGGGTGGAGGCCGCGCGGCTATCCAGCCTGCCCGAGCGGGACGGAGGCGCCGGAGGCCAGGTCGGCCCGGGTCCGCGCGACCGGGAGCTGCGCCGCGTCCGATGGGAGCAGCAGGACTACGACGGCATGCAGTCCTGGCGCGACGACCCGTATCCCATCCTGGCGGGACCGGCGGCGCTGCTGGGCACGCTGGTGGGCGGGGCTGCCACGCCCGAGAGCCTGGTTGGCGGCCCCGCTGCGCGCGGCGTGGCGCGTTCCGGCGTCCCGCTCCTACGCACCATGCTGCAAGGCGGGGCCAGGCAGGCCGTGGTTCAGGGCGGCGCGAACGTCGGCGCACAGGAGCTGAACATGGCCGACGGCCTGCAGGACAGGTTCAACCCGGTGTCCACGCTCCAGCAGGCGGGCGTCGGCGCCATCGTCGGCGCCGGGGCGCCCGGCGTGAGCGCGGCGCTCAGGCCCGCGCAGGCAGCCGGTCCCCGGGTACTGTCCGTTGCACGCGGCACCCCGGCCATGGAACCGCTCGCTCCCCCGGCGCCCGCACCCGTGGCACCGCTTGCAAGCGCGCTGCCCGTTTACGGAACCACGGTAGGCAGCGTCCCGGCCTCCGCAATTACCGGGACGGCTCGGCTGTCTGGCAGGCCAAATGCTCTAAGCAAGCCGGCCACCGCAACACCCCTTGCCACGCCGGCTTCCCCCGTTGCACCTAGACTTAGCACGGCTACTGGAAAGGTAATGTCTGCGGCCGACAGGCTCGCGATCATAGATGCTGCAAAGAAAAAGAGTCTTTTTCGTGCGGACCTTAATGACCACTTCTTCGACGCGAATGGCAAACTTATATGGCCGGCCGATGACGGCGCGACAGCAGGCTGGCATCCGGACGTACTAAAGCAAGATATGATAGTTGACAGATACGGGCCACCGAGTGGAACTTATCTCTCGCCGGAGGGTGTTTCGTATGAGGCACGCGCTCTGCCGTATGATAAAGCAAAGTCGGAGTATCACCGTTATAGGGTCTTGAAGGATTTGCCCGTTAAAGTCTCGAAGGTTGCTTCATCCTTTGACCAAGTTGGCGGTGGCATACAATATAAACTAGAAGACAGAGTCGCGAGCCTTCTGAACAAGTTTTTGGAGGAACTTTGATGAGCCGCAGCGAATTAGCCAAGATTTTCGAGCGCAATCAGGTGCCAGAGTGGTACTATTCGTTTTACGGTGCTGGCAGAGGAGATTGCTTCGCTTTGGAACTCTCGGAAGATAAGTGGATTCTGTCCTATTACACCGAGCGCGGTGGCCGAATGGAGGAGGGGACATTCGCCACCGAGGCGGATGGTTGCGAAGCCATGTTCGACGCAATTGTTGGAATGGTGCAGGAGGCACAGAAGCGCACTATCAGCAAGGATGCCTGAAGTAACAACCATAATGCACCGATTCGGTATATCTTGAGCATGATGATTACAATGAACCGGGACATACTTGCTGAAATCTTCAAGCGAAATGACGTCCCAAAGCGTTACTACTCCTTTGATGGCGGCGGTATCGGCGACTGCCTGGCACTGGAGAGGCTGGATGGGCAATGGATCCTGTCCTACTACACCGACCGCGGGGGCGACGACCGGGAGGCGACGTTCGGTACTGAAGCAGAAGGATGTGAAGCCATGTTCACTGAAATATCGAGTTTGATACAAAACACACAGAATCGCACTATTAGAAAGGACGCCTAAGCTGACTGTGCGAGCAAGGATGCGTCCCTACCCAAGTTGGCAACGGGGCAGAGTGCCGCCACCTCCGTTGCTTCCATTCCGGGCACATTCATGACGTGTGGCGGCCTGAAGGAGCTATATCTTCGAAGCAACGTTCCCTCCGACTATTACTCGTTTTGTGGAGCTGGTGGTGGCGATTGCTATGCGCTGGAAGTTTTGGATGGGTGCTGGAACCTCTCGTACTATGACCAGCGAGGGACGCGGGAGGAGAAGGGCATTTATCCAGACGAAGATGCAGGGTGCCGCGCCATGTTTGCGGCTGTAGCCGAAATGGTGCAAATCATACAAAAGCGGGCCATCAGCTTCGACGTTTAGTTTAAGACTGCCCTGGAAGAGTTGCTGAAATAAGCTCTCAGGAGCTGGTCGCCCCCTTTGCCCGCAACGATATGGCAGAACGATACCACTCCTTCGACAGCACCGGCAGCAGAGACTATGCCGCCTTAGAGGGCCTGGATGGGCGCTAGACCCTATCCAATTGCACCAAGCGCGATGCCCGCATCAAGGAGGGAGCGTTCGCCACCGAGGCAGACGGTTGCGAAGCCATGTTTGACGCGATGGTGGGCATGGTCCAGGGAGCGCAGAAGCGGACCATCACCAAGAATCCCTGAACCGCACGCCGCAGCGTACCCGGCACCCATCAACCCCCGCCCCCACACAAGGACACCACCATGCGCCGCAAGCAAGGCCGCCCCCTCAACGGGTGGCTGATCGTGGACAAGCCGCCCGGCATGACCAGCACCGACGTGGTTAACCGCGTCCGCCGCGGCTTCGACGCGCAAAAGGCCGGGCACGGCGGCACCCTCGACCCGCTGGCCACCGGCGTGCTGCCCGTGGCGTTCGGCAGCGCCACCAAGACCGTCCCCTACGTCCAGGACGGCACCAAGCTGTATCGCTTCACCCTGCGCCTCGGCGACGCCCGGGACACCGACGACGCAGACGGCCAGACCGTCGCCCGGTCCGACGCGCGCCCCACCGACGCGCAGCTCAATGCCGCCCTCCCCGCCTTCATCGGCGACATCATGCAGGTCCCGCCCGCCTACTCCGCCATCAAGGTGGACGGCGAGCGCGCCTACGACATGGCCCGCGACGGCCGCCCCCCCTCCCTGCCGCCCCGCCCCGCCCGGGTGGACCGCTTCGAGCTGATCGAGCGCAAGGACGCCGACACCGCCGTCTTCGAGGTGCAGTCCGGCAAGGGCGTCTATATGCGGAGCCTGGCCCGCGACCTCGCCCTGGCGTGCGGCACCCTGGGCCACGTCGCCGCCCTGCGCCGCCTTCGCGTTGGCCCCTTCCTGGAAGCCCAGGCGATTTCCCTGGACAAATGCGTCCGCACGGCGGACAACCCGCCGGCTTCCCCGGACCTGTTGCTTCCGGTCCTGACCGCGCTGGCCGACATCCCGGCGCTGGCCTTGACCGAGGCGGAGGCCCACAGCCTGTCACAGGGCCAGGCGATCAGCCTGGTTGACCTGATGGGCCGCATTCCACGGACGGCCGATCCCAATGGCGGGTTGGCCCGTGCCATGGCGGGGACGCGCGTCATCGGGCTGTGCCGGCTGTCTGACGGCTGGCTGAAGCCCGAGCGCCTCCTGTAACCCCCGATCCGGAGCACCCCGATGTCGATTACCGATGAGCGCCGCACGGCGCTGGTCCAAGAGTATGCCACCGGCACCGACGACACCGGCAGCCCGGAGGTCCAGGTCGCCCTGGCCACCGAGCGGATCGTCAACCTGACCGAGCACCTGAAGACCCACGCCAAGGACTTCCACAGCCGGCGCGGGCTGCTGATGCTGGTCGGCCGCCGCCGCCGCCTGCTGGATTACTTGAAGAAGAAGGACAGCGCGCGCTACCAGACGCTCATCGGCCGCCTGAGCCTGCGCCGCTAGCCCATGCCGCCCCGGCGCCAATGGTGGCGCCGGGCACACGCGGGGCACGACGCCCCGAACACCGCCGTTTGGCGGAGCTGGCCGCCCGGACCTGTCCGCGACGGCGCCTCAGGCCACACGAGACCGCGGGACCCGTCCCGCCGCGGCTGCACTCCCTGAAAGTGCAGGCCGCCTCCTGTGGCCCGAGACGCCGCTCCCGCGGAACCCCCCGGCCTCCTTCCGCACGGCGCATGAAGGACACACGCATGTTCAACTACTTCCGCAAAGAACTTGACTGGGGCGGACGCAAGCTGGTGCTGGAAACCGGCAAGATGGCCCGCCAGGCCGACGGCGCCGTGCTGGCCCGCCTGGGCGACACCATCGTGCTCTGCACCGCAGTCGGCGTCCGCAGCACCAAGCCCGGCCAGGACTTCTTCCCGCTGACCGTCAACTACCAGGAAAAGGCGTTCGCCGCCGGCAAGATACCCGGCGGCTTCTTCAAGCGCGAAGGCCGCCCCTCCGAGAAGGAGGTGCTGACCAGCCGCCTCATTGACCGCCCGATCCGCCCGCTGTTCCCGCACGGGTTCAGGAACGAGGTCCAGGTCGTCGCCACCGTCCTCAGCCACGACATGGAGAACGACCCGGACGTGGTCGCCATGATCGGCTGCTCCGCGGCGCTGACCCTGTCCGGCATCCCGTTTTTCGGCCCCATCGCCGGGGCGCGCGTCGGCTTCGAGAACGGCGCCTACATCCTGAACCCCTCCTCCGAGGAGCTGAAGACCAGCAAGCTTGACCTGGTGATGGCCGGCACGACCGAGGGCGTGCTGATGGTCGAGTCTGAGGCGCAGGAGCTGTCCGAAGAGATCATGCTCGGCGCCGTGACGTTCGGCCACGCCCACCTGCAGCCCGTCATCCAGGCGATCATCGAGCTGGCCGAGCACGCCGCCAAGGAGCCGTGGTCCCTGCCCGAGCCGGAGGCCGGCCATGCCGCCCTGGTGTCCCGCGTGGACGCCCTGGCCCGCGCCCCGCTGGCCGAAGCCTACCAGGAGCGCCTGAAGCAGGCCCGGCAGGAGAAGGTCGGCGTCGCCAAGAAGGCCGCGATGGCAGCCCTCGCCGAAGAGGGCCTGGAGCCGGAGAAGGCCAAGCTGATCTTCAAGGAGCTTGAGGCCGACGTGGTGCGAAACGCCATCCTGGACACCGGGACGCGCATTGACGGCCGCGACACCAAGACCGTGCGCCAGATCGTGGCCGAGGTCGGCGTGCTGCCCCGCGCCCACGGCAGCAGCCTGTTCACCCGCGGCGAGACGCAGGCCCTCTGCGTGGCGACGCTCGGCACCGGCCAGGACGAGCAGATCATTGACGCCCTGGAGGGCGAGCGCCGCGAACACTTCATGCTGCACTACAACTTCCCTCCGTATTCGGTCGGCGAGGCCGGGCGCATGGGCAGCCCGGGGCGGCGCGAGATCGGGCACGGCAAGCTGGCCTACCGCGCGGTGCGCCCGGTGCTGCCGGGCAAGGATGCCTTCCCCTACACGATGCGGGTCGTGAGCGAGATCACCGAGAGCAACGGCAGCAGCAGCATGGCCACGGTCTGCGGCACCAGCCTGTCGCTGATGGACGCCGGCGTGCCGCTGGCCCGGCCCGTCGCGGGCATCGCCATGGGCCTCATCAAGGAGGACCGCGGCTTCGCCGTGCTGTCCGACATCCTGGGTGACGAGGACCACCTGGGCGACATGGACTTCAAAGTGGCCGGCAGCGAGCAGGGCGTCACGTCCCTGCAGATGGACATCAAGATCACGTCCATCACCGCCGACATCATGAAGATCGCCCTGGAGCAGGCCCGCGAGGGCCGGCTGCACATCCTGGGCGAGATGGCCCGGGCGATCCAGGGCGGGCGTGCCGAGGTCGCGGCCACCGCGCCGCGCATCACGGTGATCCAGGTGCCGAAGGAGAAGATACGCGAGGTCATCGGCACCGGCGGCAAGGTGATCCGCGACATCGTCGAGCAATCCGGCGCCAAGATAGACATCGAGGACGACGGCACCATCAAGATCGCCGCCACCACCGAGGAGGCCAGCCAGAAGGCCATAGACATGATCCAGGGAATCGTGGCGGAGCCGGAGATGGGTAAGATCTACAACGGCAAGGTGGTCAAGACCGCGGACTTCGGCGCCTTCGTGAACTTCCTCGGCGCCAAGGACGGCCTGGTGCATATCAGCGAGCTGCAGCAGGGCCGGGTCAACAAGACGACGGATGTCGTAAACCAGGGCGACGCCGTGAAGGTGAAGGTCATGGGCTTCGACGACCGCGGCAAGGTGAAGCTGTCCATGCGCGTGGTGGACCAGGCCACCGGCGCCGACATCACCGAGCAGGTCGGCGCCAAGGCCGGCCGCGAGGGCGGGGGCCGCGACGGTGGCGACCGCGACGGCGGCCGTCGTGAAAGTGGCCGTGAAGGCGGGCGCGAGGGTGGCCGTGACGGCGGGCGCAACCGGCACGAGGACGCCGCCGAGTAGTTGCCTCGCCTGTAATATCTAGTAATAAAACCGGAGCGCCGGGTCTGGCATAGCCAGGCCCGGCGTCACATCTTTGCACCAGCGCGCACCAGCGCACCGACAGAAGGCGGAGCGGCGATGAAGACGGTCAACGCGATCAGGATGGGCGGCGTGGACGTGCTGCCCTTGGTCGAAGGCGGCAAGGGCATCGGCGTCTCGACCGGCGTGTCGTCCGGTCACTGGGCCGCCACGGGCGGCGCCGGCACGTTCAGCGCCGTCAACGCCGACTTCTACGACGCCGACGGCAACCCCGACCCGCAGGACTACGCCGGCCGCACCCGGCGGGAGCGCCACGAGGAGCTGATCGCCTACGGCATCAAGGGCGGCATAGACCAAGCCCGGCGAGCCTACGACATCTCCGGCGGCAAGGGCCGCATCCACGCCAACCTGCTGTGGGAGATGGGCGGGGCCGAGCGCGTCATCAGCGGCGTGCTGGAAGGCGCCAAGGGCCTGATCCACGGCCTGACCTGCGGCGCCGGGATGCCCTACCGCCTGTCCGACATCGCCGCCAAGTTCGGTGTCCACTACTACCCCATCGTGTCCTCCTCCCGCGCGTTCAGCGCCCTGTGGAAGCGCGCCTACTCGAAGGCCGCGTCCCTGCTGGGCGGCGTCGTCTATGAGGACCCCTGGCTCGCCGGCGGGCACAACGGCCTGTCCAACGGCGAGGATCCGACCAAGCCGGAGGACCCTTTCCCCCGCGTCCTGGCGCTTCGCAAGCTGATGCGGACGTTCGGCCTGGACCAGACCCCCATCATCATGGCCGGCGGCGTGTGGTGGCTGGAGGAGTGGGAGGACTGGATAGACAATCCCGACCTCGGCCCCATCGCCTTCCAGTTCGGCACCCGCCCCTTGCTGACCAAGGAAAGCCCGATCAGCGAAGCCTGGAAGACCCGGTTGCTGACCCTCAAGCCCGGCGACGTGTTCCTGAACAAGTTCAGCCCGACCGGCTTCTACTCCAGCGCCGTCAACAACGGCTTCATCGAGGAGTTGCGGGAGCGCAACGAGCACCAGGTCGCCTACACGACCGAGCCGGTGGGCGAGCACGTCGCCGTCCTGGGCATCGGCCCGCGCAAGCGCGCGGTCTATCTAACGCCGCAGGACCTGTTCAACGTCGAGGGCTGGCTCGCCCGCGGCTTCACGGAGGCGATGCGCACGCCTGACGGCACGCTGATCTTCGTGACCCCCGAGCGCGCGTTGAAGATCACCGACCACCAGGTATCCTGCATGGGATGCCTGAGCCAGTGCCGCTTCAGCAACTGGAGCCAGCACGAGCCGGACTTCTCCAACGGCAAGAAGGCCGACCCGCGCAGCTTTTGCATCCAGAAGACCCTGCAATCGGTCCGGCGCGATGACCAGACGCCGGAGGCTATCGAGCACCAGCTCATGTTCAGCGGCCACAACGCCTACCGCTTCGCCAACGACCCGTTCTACTCGAACGGCTTCGTGCCGACGGTGAAGGAATTGGTGGACCGCATCGTAAGCGGACGCTAAAGCCTTTCCGCTTCTGCTCCCTCTCCCTCCGGGAGAGGGTCGGGGTGAGGGAAACGGCAAGCGCCGTGCTCTCCCATCCCAAAACTGGTTCGCAAAGGGCCAGAGGCAGTGTTTGCGGCCTCCCTCACCCCAACCCTCTCCCGAAGGGAGAGGGAGCACGTCACCCCTCCCGGCTGATCTCCAATGCACGGGCATACACCGTCTTCCGCGGCAGCCCCGTCGCTCCTGCCACCATCGCCGCCGCATCCTTCAAGCTGCTGCCCTGCATCGCCCGCCGCAACTGCCCATCCAGGTCCTCCTCGTCCGCCCCGTCCCCCGCCGGCCCGACCACCAAAGTGATCTCCCCCCGCGCCGCCGCCGTCGAATAGTGCGCGGCCAACTCCGGCAACTTCCCCCGCCGCACCTCTTCGAACCGCTTGGTCAACTCCCGCGCCACTGCCGCAGGCCGGTCGCCAAAGCTGACAGCAAGGTCCGCCAGGCACTCCGCCAGCCGGTGTGGCGCCTCGTGCCACAGCAGCGTCGCCCGCAGCCCCGCCCGCTCCGCCGCGCGCAGCACCCCGAACGCGGCCAGCCGGGCGGCGGCCCGCGGCGGCGGGAACCCCAGGAACAGGAACGGCTGCGGCGGCAGCCCCGACAGCACCAGCGCCATCACCGCCGCGTTCGGCCCCGGTACGGCCGACACCGGCAGCCCCGCCGCCAGCGCCGCCCGCACCAGCCGGTAGCCGGGATCGGACACCAGCGGCGTGCCAGCGTCCGACACCAGCACGACGCTCTCCCCGCGCGCCAGGGTGTCGAGCAGCGCCGGGATGCGACCCTCCTCGTTGTGGTCGTGCAGAGGCGTGGTGCGGGCGCTGATGCCGTAATGCTGCAGCAACCGCGAGGTCTGCCTTGTATCCTCGCACAGCACCAGGTCGGCCCCGCGCAGCGCGTCCAGCGCACGCTGTGACATATCTGCCAAGTTGCCGATCGGCGTGGCAACCAGCAGCAATCCCCGTGGTATAGGACTCTCCCGGTCCGCGGCCGGATCGTCCACGGAAGGATCAGGCGATGAAGGTTCCAGCACTCGGTCGGGCATTGGCGTTCCTGGCGGCCACGACGGGCCTGGCCGCCTGCGTAGCCGACCCGAACGCCGCCGGCTACAACCAGCCCATGGGCCTCAACATGGCCCCAGGTGGCTCCGGCCTCGCGCCAGGGACCGAGGCGCCGGGCCGCCGCGTCGCCATCTTGGTGCCGCTCACCGGGCCGAACGCCGAGGTCGGGCAGGCCCTGTTGCGCGCCGCCCAGCTTTCGCTCGACCAGCCCGGCGGATTGCCGCTGGACGCCCGCGACACCCGCGGCACGCCGGCCGGCGCAGCCGAGGCGGCGCGCACGGCCATGGCAGCCGGCGCCGGCATCATCCTGGGGCCGCTGACCGCCGGGGAGACGGGCGCCGTGGCCCCGCTCGCCCGTGCGGCCGGTGTTCCGGTGCTGGCCTTCACGTCCGACGTGTCCCAGGCGCAGCCCGGCGTCTGGACCCTGGGCATCACGCCGGGGCAGCAGGTGCGCCGGCTGGTGCTGGCCGTCCGGGGGGAGGGCAAGACGCGCCTGGGCGCCGTCGTGCCGCAGAACGCGTTCGGCGATGCGCTGTCGGCGGGGATGGTGTCGTCCGCGACCGAAGCCGGCCTGCCCCCCCCGCAGGTGCTGCGCTACGGCAACGGCTTCACCGGGCTGAACGCCTCGCTGAAGGAGGTGTCCAACTACGCCGCCCGGCACGGGGGCCGGGAGCCGCAGGGCCGGCCAGCCGACGACGCGGCCCCGCCCCCAGCGCCCGGCAGCGACGCCGGGCCGCCGGTGGACGCGCTGCTGCTCGGCGCCGCAGGATCGCAGCTCGGGCAGGCCGCGCCGCTGCTGGCGTTCTACGACATCGGCCCGGCCCAGGTGCGCATCCTCGGTCCCGCCACCTGGGCGCGGGAGGCGACGACGCTCGGCGCCCTGGCCGGCGCCTGGTACGCCGCACCGGACCCCTCGGCGCGCGTGCCGTTCGAGCAGACCTACGCCAGCAAGTACGGCGCCCCGCCGCGCGACCTCGCCAGCATCGCCTACGACGCCGCAGGCGTGGCCCGGGCGTCCCTGGACCGGGTCGGCTACTCGGCCCCGCTGCTGCTGCGCCCGCAGGGCTATGTCGGCGCCGACGGGCCGTTCCGCCTGCTGCCGGACGGGCAGGTGCAGCGCAGCCTGGCCATCTTCGAGATTGACCGCGGCAGCTCGCATATCGTGCAGCCGGCGCAGGGGACGCTGGGGGCGCCGGGCACCTGACGCCGGTGGCCCGCGCCGCCCTGCCCCTGCGGACGGCGGCGGCGCTGTCCGTCTGGCCGGTGGCGGTGCTGCTCGCGCTCGCGCTGACCGGCGCCCTGGCCTGGGGCGCGGCGCTGCTGGCGGGTGCGGCGATGGTGCTCGGCGCCTCCGTGCTGGCTTGGATCTGGGTGCGCGACCTCGGGCTGATCATGTGGGCGCTGCACCGGGCCGGGCCGGACGCCGACGGGCCGGCGCCGCGGCTGCCCCTGCTGTCCGCCACCGCCCACCTGGCGCGGGAAGCCGGGCGCCTGTCGCGCAGCCTGGCCGCCCGCACCGCCGAGGTGTCCGGCCTGCTGCGGGCCGAGCAGGCCATCGTGCAGCGCCTGCCCGACCCGCTGATCGTGCTGGGCGCGGACCGCCAGGTGCGCCGGGCCAACGCCGCCGCGCAGACCGCGTTCGGCGCCGAGATGGCCGCCGTCCTGCGCCACCCCGGCCTGCGCGCCGCCATAGACCGCGCCACCAGCCAGGGCGAGGACCAGTCGGCGGAGCTGAGCCTGCCCGTGCCCGTCGCCCGCGAGGTCTATGCGACCGTCATGGCGCTGGACCCGCCGCTGGCCGATGGCGGCCGGATCGTCGCCGTCATGTCCGACCGCACGCGGGAGCGCGCGGTCGAGCGGATGCGCGCCGACTTCGTGGCCAACGCCAGCCACGAGCTGCGGACGCCGCTAGCCAGCCTGATCGGCTTCATAGACACCCTGCGCGGCCCGGCAGCCGACGACCCGCCGGCGCAGACCCGCTTCCTGGGCATCATGGCCGACCAGGCGCACCGGATGAACCGCCTGATAGACGATCTGCTCAGCCTGTCCCGCATCGAGCTGACGGAGCACCAACCGCCGTCCGGCCGGGTGGAGCTGAACGACCTGCTGCGGCGCCTGGCCGACGCCTTCGAGCCGCAGATGCGGCAGCGGCAGGCGCGGCTGGAGCTGACCCTGGCGCCCGGCCTGCCGCCCGTCCTCGGCGACGAGGACCAGTTGGAACAGGTGCTGCAGAACCTGCTGGACAACGCGACCAAGTATGGCCGGCACGGCGGCGCCGTGACGCTGACGGCCCTGCGCGTGCCGCCGGGCGGGCGCTGGCCGGCGCGGCCCGGCGTCACGCTCGCCGTCGCCGACGACGGCCAGGGCATCGCCCGCGCCCACATCCCGCGCCTGACCGAGCGGTTCTACCGCGCCGACAAGGGCAGGTCCCGCGCCGTGGGCGGCACCGGGCTGGGCCTGGCCATCGTCAAGCACATCGTCAACCGCCACCGCGGCCAATTGCTGATCGAGAGCACCGAGGGCGCCGGCACGACCGTCACGGTATGGCTTCCCGATGGCTCCGCCGCACTGGCGGCGGCCGGCGCAGCAGGTCCAGCATGACGAGCATCGCCGGCACGGCGGCGAAGATCGTCAGCGCATAGAACCCGGTCCAGCCCAGCGACTCGGCCAGGCGGCCCGACGTGCCGCCAATGGTCCGCAGCCCCACCGCGGCGAGCGACGACAGCAGGGCATACTGCGTGGCGGTGAACCGGGTGGAGCACAGCGCCGACAGGTAGGTCAGGAACGCCGCGTCGGCCATCGCCTCGGCGATGTTCTCCAGCATCACCTTGGCCACCAGGATGCGGCCGTCGCCGCCCGACGCCGCCAGCGCGAAGTACAGCCCCATGGACGCCATCTGCACGAAGCCCGTCAGCACCAGCGCCCGCCCGGTGCCGATGCGTATCACCAGCCAGCCTCCCGCAGCGGCGCCCAGCAGGCTGGCGGCCAGGCCGGGTATGCCGGTCGCCAGGGCAACCTGGGCGCGGTCGAACCCCATGGCCCGGTAGAACGGCGTCGCCATCGTGTGCGCCATGGCCTCGCCCAGCTTGAACAGCATGACGAAGGCCAGGATGCGCCCGGCGCCCGGGCGTTGCAGGAAGTCCACGAACGGCTCCACCACCGCCATCCGGAGGCGGGCGCCGAAGCCCAATGCCGCATGGGCCGCCGCGGCCACCTCCGGCTCCCGGGACGCCAGCGTGACCAGCACTCCGGCGCCGATCAGCGCAGCCATGACGGACAGGGAGCCGAGCCAGCCCAGCGGGCCGGCGAGTCCGATGGCCCCGGCGCCGGAAACCAGCAGCGCCAGGCGGTAGCCCCAGATATAGGCGGCCAGCGCCACGCCTTGCATCGCCTCGGGGAAGCTCTCGACCCGCCAGGCGTCCACCACCACGTCCTGGCTCGCGGACAGGAAGGCGACCGTCGCTGCTACGGCAAGCAGCATGGTGGGCCGGGCAGCAGGGTCGGACAGCGCCAGCATCAGGCAGGCCAGTGCCAGCAGCGGCTGGATCAGCAACAGCCAACCCCGCCTGCGCCCGAACCGCGCCAGGCCCAGCGGCGGCGCAACCTGGTCCAGCAGGGGCGCCCACAGGAACTTCAGGACGTAGGCCAGCCCGACGCTCGCGGTGGCGCCGATCAGCGTGAGCGGAACCTGGCCCTCGCTCATCCACTGGCGCAGCGTGTTGTTCGAAAGAGGCAGCGGCAGGCCGCACAGGGCGCCATAGGCACCCATGATCCAAAGCCGGCGGTCGCTGAACGGGCGGAGGGACATGGAGCGGAACCGGTGCAGGAACTCGCCTCTATGCCGCCCGTGGGGCAGCCCGGCAACCGCTAAGTTGCCGGGCCGCGTGCAGCCTTAACGCGGAGCGTCGGACTGGCGGTTGGAGCCGTTCAAGCCGCTGCTCGAGCTGACGCCCGTGCCGCCATTGTAGGCGCCGTTGCTCATGGTGTCCGCGGCTCCGCCCTGCGACGAGGCGGCTGGCGCGGAACGGCGTATCGCCGCGCGACGGACCGAGCGGCGGTTGCGGCGAGCGGTGCGGGCGCGGCGCACGCGGCGCTGCGGCGTGTAGGTGTCGGCGCTGCCGGCCTGGTATCCGCCGCCGCCGACCTGGGTCTGGCCGATGACGCCAGTGCCGCCGGCGGGCGTGCCCTCGGAGTTGCTCGGCGCAGTGGTGCTGGGCGTGCCGCCAGCCGGCCCGACGCGGGCGCCGCCCGGCGAGACCTGCGCCAACGACGGCGCAGCAGCCAGCACGGCAAGAACGGCGGCGGCGATCAGGGAAGCGGACATGCGGCGTGACAGGATGGCCATAGGTGTCTCCAGAGGTGGAAAGGGCAGGACGGAAATGCCGTGCTGGTCTGCAACGATACGGACCGGGCAAAGTTGCGGCCGGGCATCGCCACTGCATGAACACTGGATGCGAAGCGGCCTAACGCCGTTCCGCCGAACGCCCGCTGTGCCAGACGTGGGCGGCCTGTGCCGCCCTATCTTGGATACGGACGGCCCACGCCGCCTCGTTTTTCCAGCACGGGCGGCTATGCCGCCCTAATGTCCCGGACGCGGACGGCTACGCCGCCTCGCTGTCCTGCTTGCGCTCGTTCCGCTTGCGCTCGTTCGGGTCGAGGTGGCGCTTCCGCAGCCGCACCGCGGACGGCGTGACCTCCACCAGCTCGTCGTCCTCGATGTAGGCGATAGCCTGCTCCAGGCTCATGCGCCGCGGCGGGATCAGCAGCATCGCATCGTCCTTGCCGCTGGCGCGGACGTTGGTCAGCTTCTTCTCCTTGATCGGGTTCACGTCGAGGTCGCTGTCCCGGCTGTTCGCACCCAGGATCAAGCCGACATAAACCTTGTCGCCAGGGTCCACGAACAGCGTGCCGCGCTCCTGCAGGTAGAACAGCGCGTAGTGGATCGCCTGCCCCGGCTCGCTGCTGATGAGGCTGCCGTTGCGCCGGCCCTCCAGCGGCCCGGCCCAAGCCTCGTAGCCGCTGAACAGCCGGTTCATGATGCCGGACCCGCGGGTGTCGGTCAGGAACTCGCCGTGGTAGCCGATCAGGCCGCGGCTCGGCATGTGGAACGTCAGGCGTACCTTGCCGCCGCCGGACGGGCGCATGTCCTGCATCACCCCTTTGCGCCGGCTCATCTTCTCGACGACAATGCCGGAATAAGCCTCGTCCACGTCCACCAGCACGTCCTCGAACGGCTCCTCGCGCTCCCCCGTCTCCGGGTTCTTCCGCGTCAGCACGCGCGGGCGGCCGATGGTCAGCTCGAAGCCCTCGCGCCGCATCTGCTCGATCAGCACGCCCAATTGCAGCTCGCCGCGCCCGGCCACCTCGAAGGCGTCGGTCTCGTTGCTCTCGGTGATCTTGATGGCGACGTTGCCCTCGCCCTCGCGCAGCAGGCGGTCGCGTATCTGGCGGGACGTGACCTTCTTGCCCTCCTTGCCGCCCAGCGGGCCGTCGTTGACGCGGAACGTCATCGCCAGCGTCGGCGGGTCCACGGGGATGGCGTGCAGCGGCTGGGTCAGCGAGGGATCACCCACGGTGTCCGGCACCGTCGCGTCCGTCAGCCCGGCGACCGCCACGATGTCCCCGGCCTCGCACTCGTCCACCTGCACCCGGTCCAGGCCGCGGTAGCCCATCAGCTTGGTCAGCCGCCCCGTCTCGACCGTGGTGCCGTCGGCGCGCAGCACCTTCACCGGCATGTTCAGCCGGGCGCGGCCCTGCTCGACGCGGCCCGTCAGCACGCGGCCCAGGAAGTTGTCGTAGTCCAGGATCGAGGCGACCATGGCGAACGGCGCCTCCTTGTCCAGCCGCGTCGGCGGGACATGGCTCAGCACCAGGTCGAACATCGGCGCCAGGTCCTTGCGGGCGCCCTCCAGCTCCAGGTCGGCCCAGCCCTGGCGGCCCGAGGCATACAGCATCGGGAAATCGAGCTGCTCGTCGGTCGCGCCCAGGGCGGCGAACAGGTCGAACACCTCGGTGTGGACCTCGTCGGCGCGGGCGTCCTGGCGGTCCACCTTGTTAACGACGACGATGGGCTTGATGCCGCGCTGCAGCGCCTTGCCGACCACGAACTTGGTTTGCGGCAGCACGCCTTCCGCGGCGTCCACCAGCACGATGGCGCCGTCCACCATGCCCAGGATGCGCTCGACCTCGCCGCCGAAGTCGGCGTGGCCGGGCGTGTCCACGATGTTGATGCGGCTATTCTTCCACACGACGCTGGTGCATTTGGCCAGGATCGTGATGCCGCGCTCCTTCTCCAGGTCGTTCTTGTCCATCGCGCGCTCGGCCACGACCTGGTGGTCGCGGAACGAGCCGGACTGGCGCAGCAGTTGGTCCACCAGCGTCGTCTTGCCGTGGTCAACGTGGGCGATGATGGCGATATTCCGGATGTCCATGGGAACCTTGGTGCGGGGCATGGCCGCGCTTATGGGGGCGAGGGACGATGCACCCCCGCATGTTGCAGCGCACACATAGGCGGACACGTCTATTGTTGCGAGACATAAAACGGCATGACCGTCGCGCGCTTGCAGCCGGGAGAGCACAACGCCGGGACATCAAGGGCGCGCTATCACATGGTCCCGGGAACCTCGGCGACGTTGCGCCCGATCCAACCGGTCCTGGCCCGGCTCCTGGATCGCTCTAGATTGCTATCGTCTGCCGGGGCGGCGGCACGATCCAATCGTCACCGTCGTCGTCCGGGTCCGGCACGGCACGGACGTTAGGCGTCCCGGTGCCAAAGGGCCTCGCGTCGAAGCGCCCCGGCGCTATGCCAAGGCCGACTGCCAACAGGGCAGCCAGGATCAGCATCCAGCCGAGCGGCCCCCTCGGGTAGCGCAGCCACCAGCTGGATACGGCCCGCAACGCCGAGACCTTGGGCGTCGGTGCCCACGGACTTGAAAGGGTTGCAGGCAGAGCAGCCTTGCTGCCCCGCCATGCCGCAGGTCCACCCGCATCCGGGCGTCCAGGGTGGGGCAGCAAAGGCCGTCAGCCGCCCATGCCGCTTATCGCAGCACTGATCGCCGAGCGTGCAGCGGCGGTGTCGCGTGACGCCAGCGCACGCCGGGCGGCGCCGATGGCCTGCACGGAGGCGGACGGGTCCGGCATGTTCGCCATGCTCGGGTCGGTCGAACGGCTAAGCAGCCGCGTCTCGGCCCGCTCCAGCGCCTCCTGGGCGGCGCCGGTGCGGTTGGACGCAAGCGCCCGCTGTGCCGCGGCAAGGTAGGCTTGCGGCGAGTTGCTGCCCGCGTTCGGGTCCGGCAGGCGCGGCGCCATCTCGGACCGGGTGTCGGCTGCCGTGATATTGCTGGCCGCGCTGCTGCTGAGAGAACCGACGCCGCCGCGGTAGTCGCCCGTGCGCGGCACATCAACGCCGTTGTCCTGCGCCACGCTGGCCGGCGCCCTCCGGCCAGTCCCGCGTCCCGTGCTCGCGCGGGTCATGGCCGGGCGCACGTTGGGCGTGGAGCGGCGCACGCCGACAGCCTGGCGCGGCTGGCCGCGCATCGCCCGCATCCCGGTCATGCCGGTGCCCGTGCCCGTGCCAGCACCGCCCATGATGGCGCCACCCGGATTGGGCGCGGCTGCCGTGCCGGGCACCATGCCGGTGCTGCCGGGGCCGGTGGTGCCCGGCATAGCCTCGGTGCTGCCGCCCGGCGTCGCCGGCTGCGCCAGGAGCGGCCCGGCGGAAAGGCCGAACAGTGCCGCAGACATCAATAGGACTTTTCGCATGTGCAGTCTCCCGGGCTTATGCTTGCAGACGCGCATCCTGTGCGACGTAAATATGAAACGAACTGAACCCACTTTAGTTGCAGCGGAACGTCCAGCCCTGCAACGGCGGATGCGCCCGCCGCCGGGCCGCTCAGGCCACGGACGCTGCCATAGCGCGCAGGTCCACCGCGGGCCGCGCCCCGTAGGCGCCGATGGCCGCCGCCGCCGCCAGGCTGCCCAGCCGTCCGCACGCCGCAAGGGACCGCCCGGCCGCGTGCGCCGCCAGGAACCCCGCGGCATAGGCGTCGCCGGCGCCGGTCGTGTCCACCACCCGCGCCGGGGCGGCCTGCACCTCGACGCGCTCCGCGCCGCGCAGCACCAGGCTGCCATCGGCGCCGCGGGTCAGCACCGCCAGGGCCACGTCCTGCCCGGCGCGCGCCGCCGCATCCTCCCAGGCGTTCTCCTCGTATAGGCTGCACAGCTCGGCCTCGTTGGCGAACAGGATGTCCACCGACCCGCTCACCAGGCCGCGGAAGGCGTCGCGGTGGCGGTCCACGCAGAAGGCGTCGGACAGCGACAGCGCCACCAGCCGGCCGGCGCCGTGCGCCACCTCCGCCGCGCGGTGGAACGCCGCCTTGGCCTCCGGCGGGTCGAACAGGTAGCCCTCCAAGTAAGTCACTGCGCTGTCGGCCACCAATGCCTCGTCCAGGTCCGCGCTGCCGAAGCTGACGCAGGCGCCCAGGAACGTGCTCATCGTGCGCTGCCCGTCAGGCGTCACGGCGATCAGGCAGCGCGCGGTCGGCGCCCCGCCGTGCAGCGCCGGCGTCGGGAAATGCACCCCGGCGGCGGCGATGTCGTGCCGGAACACCCGGCCCAGCGGGTCGTCGGCGACCTTGCCCAGGAACGCCACCCGCGCGCCCAGCCCCGCCGCCACGGCGCAGGTGTTGGCGACCGAGCCGCCGCTGCTCTCCCGGCCCGGCGGCATCGCGCCGTACAGCGCCTCCGCCCGCTCCGCCGAGATCAGCGCCATGCCGCCCTTGCGCAGGTCGTGGCGGGACAGGAAGTCCTCCCCTGTCGGCGCCACCACGTCCACGATGGCGTTGCCGATGCCCAGGATATCGTGGCGGGGCTGGTTCTGGGGCATGTCGTGTCCTGCTGGTGGTGGGGGTGTGAACGGCGGCGGCTGCGCCTAACATCCGGCCCCACCCACGGCAACCCGGAAGGCCCGATGTTCTCACCCCTGCTACGCGCCATGGCCCAGCTCGACGACCCGGTGTTCCTGGGCGTCGTGCTCCGCAGCCTGGCGCTGTCCCTGCTGGCGTTCCTGGCGATTCTGGCGGGCGTCGTGTGGGGGGTGCAGGACCTGGTGGCGATGCCGAGCTGGCCGCATTGGCTGGCGTGGCTGGCCGGAGTGGCCGGCGGGGTCGGGACGGCGTTCCTGTCCATCTACCTGTTCGTGCCCGCCGCGCTGGTGGTGGCGACGCTCTACATGGACCGCATCGCCGACGCCGTGGACCGCCGCTTCTACCCGGAGCTGCCGCATCCGCAGGGAGCGCCGCTCGCGGTGCAAGCCTGGGATGGGGCCGTGCTGGGATTGCAGGTGCTGGCGCTGCAACTGCTGGCGCTGGTGCTGCTGGTGCTGCTGCCGGGCGTGGGGCTGGTGCTGGGCTGGATCATCACGGGATGGGCCATCGGCCGCGGCCTGTTCGTCGGCGTGGCGATGCGCCGGATGGACCGGCGGGAGGCGCTGGCGCTGTACGACTCGCGGCGCCTGACGGTGCTGGCGCAGGGGGCGGCGCTGGCCGCGGCGAGCGTGGTGCCGGTGGTCAACCTGTTCGTGCCGGTGCTGGGCACGGCGGCGATGGTGCACGTGCTGAACCGCCGGGCCAGGGGCGATGCCGGGGGCGGTGCCAGAGACAGTACCAGGGACGGTAAGGGAGGCCGCTGGCCGGCACGGCTGCGTTGAGCCGCAATGAACCTTTGGCACGGTTACGCACCTTATGCGGGTTGTTCCTCCCCACCGCGGCATGTTAGGCCAGGGTTTCCGATCGCACCGCCCGCCGCCCCGGCATCGGGCGAGCATCCCTGAAGGGGGGTCCCCTTGTTCAAGCGCCGCAAACCCGACCAAGCACCCCAATCCGTCCCGGCCCCGCCCCCCGGCGGCGCTCCATCCTCCGCTGTCCCACCTCCCGCCGCGTCCCCCGTGCCGCTCGCCCCGCCCCGCCCACCCGCAGACAGTGGCGTCGGTGTCCCCCCGTATCGTCCAGTCGCGCCGAAGGAGGCTCCCGCCATGGGCCGCACGCCGTTCCCCACTCCCAGCTCCCCCCCGGTCCCCACCCCGCCCGGCCCCGTCCCGGCGCCGGGCATGGCCGCCCCGCCCCGCCCTGGCATCCAGCCCGGCCGCGCGCGTGAGCCGGCGGAGCGCCGCACCCTGGTCGTCGGCCGCGGCATCTCCCTGCAGGGCACTGTCGCCGACGCCGAGCGCCTGGTCGTCGAGGGCACGGTCGAGGCCAGCATGATCCAGGCCACCGAGCTGAGCATCGCCCAGGGCGGCGTCTTCAAGGGCGAGGTTGAGGTCGAGGACGCCGAGATCGCCGGCGTCATTGACGGCACCCTGACCGCCCGCGGCAACCTGGTCGTGCGCGCGACCGGCAAGGTGCTCGGCACCGCCCGCTGCCGCCGCCTGCAAGTCGAGGATGGCGGCCAGATCACCGGCCGGATCGAGATGATCCAGGAAGGCGCCCAGCCTGCCACGTCCCAGTCTGCCGCATCCCAGTCCGCCCCGCGCCAGTCCGAAGCGGCACCGATGCTGTCAACGGCGCCGTCCCCTGCAACCGTGCCGACACCTGCTGGCTAGGGAAAGGCTGCGGCCAGGTCCAGGCGCGAAGCGTCTGGACTGCCATCTGATCGCGTCAATGAAAATTGGGGCGGTTCGCGTTCAGCCTTCAGGCGCGAACCGCCTCTAGCCGCCAACACCCTTCCCCTCTACTCTTCCCGGCAATGATGCCGGAGAGCGCCATGACGATCACACGCCGCACCATCGGGTCCACCATCGCCGCCGCGGTCGCAGCGGCCTCCCTGCCAGGGGGCGCACGGGCCGCGCAGCCGCTGGCCACCACGCAGGCGCCCGGCTTCTTCCGCTACCGCGTCGGCGACATGCAGGTCACGGCCATCAACGACGGCGTGTATTCCCGCGGCCTCGACGGCTTCGTGCCGAACGCCCCGCCCGGCGCGCTGCAGCAGGCGTTGACCGACAACTTCCTGCCGGCCGACAGCTTCACGATCCCCTTCACGACCCTGGTGGTCAACACCGGCAGCAAGCTGGTGCTGCTTGACACCGGCAACGGCGACCTGGGAGCGCCGACGACGGGCACCTGGATGGCGAACTTCCGCGCCGCCGGCTTCGACCCGGCCAAGGTGGACGCCGTGGTGTTCAGCCACTTCCACGGCGACCACATCAACGGCTTCCGCCTCAAGGACGGCACCGCCGTATTCCCGCAGGCCGAGATCATGGTGCCCGCCGCCGAGTGGGACTTCTGGACCAGCGACGACAAGCGCGCCTCCGCCCCGGACGGCATCAAGCCGACGTTCGACAACGTGCGCCGGGTGTTCGGCCCGGTGATGGCCAACGTGACGCGCTACGGCTGGGACAAGGAGGTGGCGCCGGGCATCACCGCCGTCGGCGCCCCCGGGCACACGCCGGGGCACACGGGCTTCGCCATCACGTCGGGCAGCGCGAAGCTGCTGGCGCTGTCGGACACCACCAACAACCCGCTGATCTTCGCCCGCCACCCCGACTGGTCCGCCATATTCGACCAGGACGGCGCCATGGCGCGCACGACCCGGCGCCGGATGCTGGACATGGCCGCCTCGGAGCGGATGCAGGTCGCGTTCTACCACGCGCCGTTCCCCGCCACCGGCCACGTCGCGCGGGAGGGCAACGGCTTCGCCTTCGTGCCGCTGATGTGGACGCCCGCGACCTGACGATGCCGGGCCCGGCAGCGCGCATCCTGGCAATGGGCGGCCCATCGGGGCGCGAGCCGACGGCGCGCGGCCTGGCCCGGCGGGACTGCCTGTGCTGCGGCCTGGCGGGCCTGGCTGCCGCGGCCTGGCCGGGCCGGGCGGGCGCCGCCGAACCCGCAGCCGCGCCGTCCCCGGCGCTGGTCGCGGACCTGGTGGCCGCCAACCACATCCTGTTCGACCAGGCCGTGGTGGACGGCTTCGGCCACGTCAGCGTCCGGCACGACAAGCAGCCCGACCGCTTCCTGCTGTCCCGCAGCATGGCCCCGGCGCTGGTGCAGGCCCCGGACATCATGGAGTTCGAGCTGGACGGCGCCCCCGTTGCCGCGGCCGGGCGCACGCCCTACCTGGAGCGCTTCATCCACGGCGCGATCTACCGGGCGCGTCCGGACGTGATGGCGGTGGTCCACAGCCACTCGCCGGGCATCATCCCGTTCGGCGTGGCCGGCGGCGCGGCGCTGCGGCCGGTGTTCCACCTGGCGGGCTTCCTGGGGCCGGAGACGCCGGTGTTCGAGATCAGGGACGTGGCCGGCCCGGCGACGGACCTGCTGGTGCGCTCGGACGCGCTGGGCGATGCGCTGGCCCGCACCCTGGGCAGCCATGCCGTGGTGCTGATGCGCGGGCACGGCTCCACCACGGTGGGGACGGACGTGCGGCAGGCGGTGTTCCGCGCGGTCTATGCCGAGATCAACGCCCGGTTGCAGTCGGATGCGGGGCGGCTTGGTCCGGTGACGTTCCTGAACACGGAAGAGGCTGCCGCGGCGGCGCAAACGGGCAACGGCCTAGTCGGGCGGGCATGGGAGCTATGGCGGATGCGGTCGCCGTAGGACAGGGCGGCAACCGCCCCGCCCGGCGCTGTCAGCTCTCCATCCGCGTATGCTTCTTCGTGTCCCGCATCGTCGCATAGACCAGCAGGGACAGGAACGTTAGCCCTGTCACATACCAATAGAACCATTCCTCGTGCCCTGCGGCCTTGAACTGCAACGCGATCAGCGGCGCCGTGCCGCCGAACAGGCTGGCCGCCACGGCATAGGGCAGTCCTACCCCCAGCGCCCGCACGCCAGCCGGGAACAGCTCGGCCTTCACCACCGCGTTGATGCTCGTGTAGCCCGACACGATCAAGTAAGCCGCCAGGATCAGCAGCAGCGCCTGGGTGTAGCCCTTAGTGCCTTGCAGCGTCGTCAGGATCGGCACGATGCACAGCGTCCCCATCACGCCGAACCACATCAGCACCGGACGCCGCCCGATCCGGTCGCTGATCGCGCCGAACACCGGCTGCATCGCCGCGAACAGTATCAGCGTGATGAACGAGATTTCCGCCACCCACTCCCGCGGGAACTTGAGCGTGTTGGCAAGGTAGGTCGGCATGTAGCTGCTGAAGGTGTAGAACGCCGTCGTCCCGCCCATCGTCAGGCCGAATACCAGCAGCAGCTCCCGCGGATGCTTAAACAGCTCGCGGAACAGGTTGCCGCGCGGCTCCTTGGACGCCCGCTTCCACTCGTCGGTCTCGACCAGGTTGCGCCGCAGGTATAGCCCATAGAGCGCCCCCAGCGCCCCGATGCCGAACGGGATGCGCCACGCCCAAGCCTCCAGCTCCGCCCCGGTGAAGCTCTGCTGCATCACCAGCAGCACCAGCGCCGCGACGACCTGTCCGCCGATCAAGGTCACATACTGGAACGAGCTGTAGAACCCGCGATGCGTCTCGCCCGCGACCTCGCTGAGATAGGTCGCGGACGATGCGTATTCCCCGCCGAGCGACAGCCCTTGCAGCAGCCGCGCCATCAGCAGCAGGATCGGCGCCCAGATGCCGACGCTGGCATAGGTCGGCAGCACCGCGATCATCGCCGACCCGGCGCACATCAGCATCACCGACAACGTCAGCGCCGCCCGCCGCCCGGAGCGGTCGGCATAGTAGCCCAGCAGCATCCCGCCCACCGGCCGAATGAAGAATCCCACGGCATAGATGCCGAACGCCGTGATGAACTGCACAGTAGGGTCGGTGCTGGAGGAGAACGACTTGGCGAAGTAGATCGCGAACGAGTTGTAGACGTAGAAATCGTACCACTCGATCAGGTTGCCGATGGACCCGCCGAAGATGCTCTTGATCCGCCGGCTGACGACTGCGGCGCTGTCAGCCTCAAGCGGGTTCATGCTGGGATGGTCCAACGTCGGTGCCCCTTATGCCGTCGGTGACAACTCTACGCAGTGATGGACTGATACGCCGCGATCCCCGCAAGGTCCACGATCTGGCTGACCGACGCCCCCATCGGGATGATCTGCGCCGGGTGCGACATCCCCAGCAGCACCGGCCCGATGATGCTGGCCTGCCCCAGCCGAGGCGCCAGCCGCGACGCGATGTGCGCGGAGTGCAGCCCCGGCATCACCAGCAGGTTCGCGTTCCCCGACAGCCGGCAGAACGGATACAGCGCCCGTATCGCCGGGTCCAACGCCACGTCCGGACTCATGTCGCCGTCATACTCGAAGTCCACCCCGCGCCGGTCCAGGATCGCCACGGCCTCCCGGATGCCGTGCACGGTGCTGTGCATCGGGTTGCCGAACGTCGAGTGCGACAGCAGCGCCACCCGCGGCTCCTGCCCCAGGTGCCGCGCCGCCGCCGCCGCGCCCACGGCAATGTCGGCGAGCTGCTGCGGCGTCGGGCGCTCATGGATCAGGGTGTCGGCGATCATGATGGCCCCGTGCGCCCCCAGCATCAGCGTCAGGCCGAACCCGATGCGCCCCGGCACCGCCTCGATCACGTGCCCGATGTCGTCCAGGCACACCGCGGCCGACCGGGTGAGGCCCGTCAGCATCGCATCCGCGTCGCCCGCCGCCACCATGCAGGCGGCGAAGATGTTGCGGTCCTGGTTCACCATGCGCTGGCAGTCCCGCTCCAGCATCCCCTCCCGCTGCGTCCGGGCATACAGGAACTTGGTATACTCGGCGTTCTTATGCGACAGCCGGGCGTTGTGTATCTCGATCCCGTCCAGCGCCCCCAGGCCCAGCCCGGCCAAGGTCGCACGCACCCGGTCCTCCCGCCCCACCAGCACCGGCGTGCCGTATCCCGCGTTGCGGAACGCCACGGCGGCGCGCACCACCTTCTCCTCCTCGCCCTCGGCGAACACCACCCGGCGCGGGTTGGCGCGCACCCGCTCCATGATGGCGTCCAGCGCGTTGGCCGTGGGGTCCAGCCGCCCGGACAGCACGCGGGAATACTTCCGCAGGTCCATCATGGGCTTCTGCGCGACCCCGCTCTCCATCGCCGCGCGGGCGACGGCGGGTGGGATGCGGCTGATGAGCCGGGGATCGAAGGCGTTGGGAATGATGTACTCCGGCCCGAAGTGCAGCCGCGGCCCCCCGGCGGACGCCGTGTGGACCTCGTCCGGCACGTCCTCCCGCGCCAGCGCCGCCAGCGCCTCGGCGGCGGCGACCTTCATGGCGTCGTTGATCGTGCTGGCCCGCACGTCCAGCGCCCCCCGGAAGATGTAGGGGAAGCCCAGCACGTTGTTGACCTGGTTCGGGTAGTCGCTGCGCCCGGTGGCGATGATGGCGTCGGGCCGCACCGCCCGCGCCTCCTCCGGCGTGATCTCCGGGTCCGGGTTGGCCATCGCGAAGATGATCGGCCGGTCCGCCATGCTCCGCACCATGTCCGGCGTCAGCGCCCCGCGCACCGACAGGCCGAAGAACACGTCGGCGCCCGCCACCGCCTCCGCCAGCGTCCGCGCATCGGTCGCCGTGGCGTGTTCCGACTTCCACTGGTTCATCCCCGCGGTGCGGCCCTGGTGGACAACGCCCTTGGTGTCGCACAGGATGACGTGCTCCGGCCGCATCCCCATCGCCTTCAGCAGCTCGACGCAGGCGATGGCCGCCGCCCCGGCGCCGTTCACCACCAGCCTGGTGTCCGCCAGCGCCCGTCCCGTCAGGTGGCAGGCGTTGATAAGCCCGGCCGCCGCCACGATGGCGGTGCCGTGCTGGTCGTCGTGGAACACCGGGATGTCCATCAGTTCCCGCAGCCGCTGCTCGATCACGAAGCACTCCGGCGCCTTGATGTCCTCCAGGTTGATGCCGCCGAAGCCTGCGCCCAGGAAGCGGACGCAGTTCACGAACTCCTCCACGTCCTCGGTCGAGACCTCCAGGTCTATGCCGTCCAGGTCGGCGAACCGCTTGAACAGCGCGACCTTGCCCTCCATGACGGGCTTGCTGGCCAGCGCCCCCAGATTGCCCAGGCCTAGCACGGCGGTGCCGTTGCTGATGACGGCGACCATGTTGCCCTTGGTGGTGTAGTCATAGGCCAGCGCCGGGTCGCGCTGGATGTGCAGGCAGGGTTCGGCGACACCGGGAGAGTAGGCCAGGCTGAGGTCCCGCGCCGTGACCAGCGGCTTGCTGATCCGCGTTTCCAGCTTGCCCGGCCGCCCCGACGAGTGCAGCGCCAGTGCCTCCTCGGCCGAGACGCGGGCGGTGCGGGGTTCACCTGTGATGGGCGGAATGGTGCCGTCGGCCATGATGGGCGTGTCCTGTACGCTGCAATGTCGCCCTGCATACGCCAGCGGCATGGACGGCGTAACCCAGCCGCTTCGCAGGTGCGGCATGACGCGATACTGTCTCCCGATGGAGTCCAGCGCCGCAGGCGTGCCAGCCGCCCCCGTCCTCCCCGGCGCCGGAACCGCGCTGCCGGCGGCCGCCCCCAGCGCCGAGGGCGCGTCGCCCGCCATCGCGCAATGGTTCGCCCTCAAGGCCGCCAACCCCGACGCGCTGCTGTTCCTCCGCATGGGCGACTTCTACGAGCTGTTCTTCGCCGATGCGGAGGCGGCGGCAGGCGCCCTAGACATCGCGCTCACCAAGCGCGGGGAGCACAACGGCGCGGCGATCCCGATGTGCGGCGTCCCGGTCCACGCCGCCGACGCCTACCTGTCCCGCCTGATCCGCCGCGGCTTCCGCGTCGCCGTCGCCGAGCAGATGGAGCCAGCCAAGGGCCGCACCGGCAAAGGCCCCCTGAAGCGCGCGGTCGTGCGCCTGGTGACGCCGGGCACGCTGACCGAGGACAGCCTGTTGGAGCCGCATCGCCCCAACCTGCTGCTGGCCCTGGCCCGCGTCGGCGCCGGCCTGGGCGCGGCGTGGCTCGACGTGTCCACCGGCCTGTTCGAGACCGAGGCGCCGACGCCCGCCGCCCTGCCCGCCCTGCTGGGCCGCCTGGAACCGGCGGAGATCCTGGCGCCCGCCGACCTGCCGCTGGGCGACTGGTCCAACCGGCGCGGCCCGGACACGGCGCCCCCCGCCCCGCCCGCCGCCGCGCGCCAGGTCGCGGCGGCGTTCGGCGCTGCCGGCCTGGACGCCTTCGGCGCCTTCACCGACGCCGAGGCCGTCGCCGCCGCGGTCGCCCTGGCCTACGTGCAGGCAGCTGGCGCCGGGTCCATGCCCCGGCTGTCCCGCCCGCAGCCGGCGGGGCTGGCCGGGCAGATGGCGCTGGACGCCGCCACCCGCGCCAGCCTGGAGATCACCCGCGCCCGGGACGGCGGCACGGCGCACACCCTGCTGTCCGCGGTCGGCCGCACGCTGACGGCCCCGGGCGCGCGGCTGCTGGCGGCCTGGCTGGGCGGGCCGCTGCTGGACCCCGCCGCCATCGCCCGCCGGCAGGACGGCTGGTGCTGGCTGCTGACCCAGCCGGAGGCGCTCGCCGCCCTGCGTATCGCGCTGCGCGGCGTGCCGGACCTGGCCCGCGCCCTGGGCCGCTTATCCTCCGGCCGCGGCACGCCGCGCGACATGGCCGCCGTCGCGGTCGGGCTGTCCGGCGCGCGGGAGGCCGCGGCGGCGCTGGACGGCGCACCCTGGGGCCTGACGGCCCTGCGGATGGACCCGGCGCTCGCGGACCTGCTCGCCCGCGCCCTGGTCCCCGCCCCCCCGGCCCGGCTGGAGGACGGCGGCGTGGTGGCCCCGGGCTTCGACGGCGAGCTGGACGCGCAGCGGGCGCTGCGCGACGACAGCCGCCGGGTGATCGCCGGCATGACCCTGGACCTGGCCCAGCGCTACGGCGTGGCGTCGCTCAAGATCAGGCACCACCAGCAGTTGGGCTACGTGATCGAGGCCCCCGCCGCCGCCGTCGAGAGGCTGCGGGCGCACCCCGAGCTGACGATGCGCCAGGCCACCACCAACGGCGCCCGCTTCGTGAACCCGGAGCTTGCGGACCTGGACAGCCGCATCAGCCGCGCCGCCGACGCCGCTGCGGCCCGCGAAAGCCTGGTGTGGGAAAGCCTGGTGGCGTCTGTGCTGTCCCACGCCGACGCCCTGGCCGCCTGCGCCGGCGCCCTCGCCCGGCTGGACGTGCTGCAATCCTGCGCCCGCCTCGCCGAGGGCGGGCGCTGGTGCCGCCCGCACGTCACCGCCGACGACTCGTTCCGCATCCGCGGGGGCCGCCACCCCGTAGTGGAGGGCGCACTGCACGGAGCCGCGTTTGTCGCCAACGATTGCGACCTGTCCCTCGCCCGCCGCGTGCTGCTGCTGACGGGTCCGAACATGGCGGGCAAGAGCACCTACCTGCGGCAGAACGCCCTGATGGCGGTGCTGGCCCAGGCGGGGCTGCCGGTGCCGGCCGAATCCGCCGACATCGGCGCGGTGGACCAGGTGTTCAGCCGGGTCGGCGGCGCGGACGACCTGGCGCGCGGGCGCAGCACCTTCATGGTGGAGATGACCGAGACCGCCGCCATCCTGCACCAGGCCGGCCCGCGCTCCCTGGTGATCGTGGACGAGATCGGCCGCGGCACCAGCACCCTGGACGGCCTGGCCATAGCCTGGGCCGTCTTGGAGGCCCTGCACGGCCTGGTCCGCTGCCGCACCATTTTCGCCACCCACTTCCACGAATTGGCCGGCTTGGCGGAGCAGTTGCCGCGCCTGCGCTCCCATACGATGCGCGTGAAGGAGTGGCGCGGCGGCGTCGTGTTCCTGCACGAGGTCGCGGAGGGCGCCGCAGGCCGAAGCTGGGGCGTCCACGTCGCGCAACTGGCCGGCGTGCCCCCTGCCACCGTCAAGCGCGCCGCCGTCCTGCTGGCGCACCTCGAAAAGACCGGGCACGGCACGCCGCCCGCCTTGCCGCTATTCGCAAACGCGCAGGCGTCCCATATCCCTGATGCCCCGCCTGCCCTCCCTCCCGATGAGGTGCGCGAGGCCCTGCTGGCCGCCGACCCGGACCGGCTCAGCCCGCGCGAGGCGCTGGAGCTGATCTACCGGCTGCGGTCACTCGCCACTGTCACGCCATTGCAACCCGGATTACCATCGCCGTAATGCTCAGCCCCCTGCCCCTGCCCGAACAGCCCGACGACGCCGCGGCCATCCTGGCGTCCGCTCTCAATACCCTGTCCGCCACCGGGGAGGCCGCCCCGCGCGACGCCGTGCTCGGCGTGTTCCGCCGCTACCTGACGCGCTTGCAGCATCACGTGCAGCAGGGCTTCGAGGACGGCGGCATGAGCGGCCTGCAAGCCGGACGCCTGCTGGGCCGCCTGACGGACGGCGTCATCCTGTCCCTCTATACCTACGCCCGCACCCACGTCGCCGACGTCGAGGCCGCGGCGGCGCAGGAGCCGATGGCCGTCGTCGCCACCGGCGGCTACGGCCGCGGCGTGCTGGCGCCGTTCAGCGACATAGACCTGCTGTTCATCACCGCCGACGCCCCGGGGCCGCGCAGCTTCGCCGCCGTCGAGTTCATGCTCTACTTCCTCTGGGACCTCGGCCTGAAGGTCGGCCACGCCACCCGCTCGGTGGACGAGTGCATCGCCGAGGCCGGGCGCGACCTGACGGTTCGCACCAGCATGATAGACGCCCGCCTGCTGGCCGGCGACCCGGCGCTGTTCGGCCTGTTCGAGAACCGCTTCCTGCTGGCCTGCACGCAAGCCGGCGCCGGCAACTTCATTACCGCCAAGCAGGCCGAGCGCGACGCCCGCCACCACCGCTACGGCGAGACCCCGTTCCTCGTGGAACCCAACATCAAGGAGGGCCGCGGCGGCCTGCGCGATCTGCAAACCCTCTACTGGATGAGCCGCTACGTGTTCGGCACCCAGGTCATGGGCGAGCTGGTCGGCCCCGAGTCCCCCGGCGGCGGCATCCTGACCGACGCCGAGGCCAAGCACACCCGCCGCTCCTGGGACTTCCTGTGGACCGTGCGCTTCCACCTGCACTATGTCGCCGGACGCGCCGAGGATCGCCTGACCTTCGACCTGCAGCCCGTCGTCGGCGCCCGCATGGGCTACACCCGGCACGGCCGCCAGGACGGCGTGGAGCGCTTCATGCGCCACTACTTCCTGACCGCCCGGGAGATCACCCGCATCACCGCCGTCCTGGAGCCGGCCATCGTGCGCGCCGCCCTGGGTCCCCCCGCCCTGGGCGGCGACACCGGCGACGCGGCGTTGCGCGACGAGGGCTTCGTGCTGGCAGACGGCAAGCTGCTCTGCGCCCCGGCCAACGACTTCGGGCGCAACCCCCTGGCGATGCTGCGTATCCTGCAGGTCGCACGGGACCGCGGACTGGAACTGCACCCCCTGGCCATGCGCGCCCTGATCCGCCACGAGCGCGGCGGCGTCGCCCTGCGCGGCGACCCGGCGGCCGGCGAGATTTTCCTCGACCTGCTGAGCGGACGCGACGCCCAGCACGGCCGGGCCGAGGGCGCCCGCTGGATCGCGATCCTGAACGAGACCGGCTTTCTTGGCCGCTACGTCCCGGACTGGGCGCGCATCGTCGGCCAGATGCAGTTCGATACCTACCATGTGTTCACCGTGGACGAACACACCATCGAGGCCATCCGCGTGCTGAACGGCCTGGAGCGCCGGGAGCTTGCGGAGGTCGCGCCCATCGCCTCCGGCCTGGTCGAGGACCTGCAATCCCGCCGCGCCCTGTATGCCGCGACCTTGCTGCACGACATCGCCAAGGGCCGCGGCGGCGACCACTCCGAGCTGGGCGCCGAGCTTGCCGTCGCCATCGGCCCCGCCATCGGCCTGTCCACCGAGGAGACCGAGACCGTGAGCTGGCTGGTGCTGCACCACCTGCTGCTCAGCCAGACCGCCTTCAAGCGCGACATTGACGACCCCAAGACCATCATGGACCTCGCCGACACCATACAGTCGCCCGAGCGCCTCAAGCTGCTGCTGGTGCTGACCGTCGCCGACATGCGCGCCGTCAGCGCCAAGGTCTGGAACGGCTGGAAGGCGACCTTGCTGCGCGAGCTGTATTCCCGCGTCGCCGACGTGCTGGCCGGCGGCCTGGCCAGCACGGAGCGCGACGTGCGCGTGGCGATGGCGAAAGAGGTGGTGTCCGAGCACCTGGCGGACTGGCCGGACGCCGACCGCGCCTTTTTCCTCGGCCTGGGCTACCCCGGCTACTGGCTCAGCTTCGACCCCGAGACCCATGCCCGGCACGCCCGCCTGATCCGCGACGCCGAGGCCCGCCACGCCCCCCTGACCGTGGACACCCAGCCGCTGCCGGCGCGGGCGGTGACGGAGGTGACGGTCTATACCGCCGACCACGCCGGGCTGTTCAGCCGCATCGCCGGGGCGCTGGCGGTGGCCGGCGCTAGCATCGTGGACGCGCGCATCCACACGCTGACCAACGGCAGCGCCCTGGACACGTTCTGGATACAGGACACCGCCGGCGGCGCCTTCGACGCGCCGCACCGCCTGGCCCGGCTGCACGTCCTGATAGACCAGGCGCTGTCCGGCCGCCTGGGCGTGGCCGGGGAGATCAGCCGGGCGTCGCGCAGCGTGCTGGGCCGCCGGATGCGCGCGATCCACGTCCCGCCGCGCGTCGTCGTGGACAACCGCGCCAGCCACACCCACACCGTCCTTGAAGTGAACGGCCGCGACCGCCCCGGCCTGCTGCACGACGTGACCGCCGCCATCAGCGAGCAGGGGCTGCAGATTGCCTCCGCCCACGTCACCACCTACGGCGTGCGCGCGGTGGACGTGTTCTACGTCAAGGACGTGTTCGGCCTGAAGGTGGAGAACGAGCGCAAGCTGGCCGCCCTGCGCCAGGCGCTGCTGCGCGCGCTGCAACTGCCGGAGGAGGAAGCGCCCGAGCCGGCGCCGGCCCGGCGGCGTCGTGAGGCCGCCGCATAGCGCATGTCCGGACCGGGCGGCCCCCTCCAAGCCGGACAGTGCCCACAGGGACAAAGGCCGCAGATCGTCCAGCGCATCTATCCGCACTGAACGGCTTGGAAAGGGAGCCGGGACGCCGCTGCTCATGCCAACCGCCATCCCCCCGGCTACCCGCCCCCGGCTTCCGTCATTGCAAAGCCGCGCTTGCGGCGGGTTTGTAAGTTGTTTGCCCTCTCCCCTGAACCGCCGGAAAACGGCCCGGCCCGGCCGCTGCACCTTTCTTTTCGGGCGTTTTGGTCGAGCTTGCGCCCGGCGAAGCGCGTCGGCGCCAAACTCGTCCAAACGGAGGGGTGAGGGAAAACTCACACGCCCGGCGCGGCGATCCAGGGCACCCGGCACAGCCCTCGCCACCCCTTGGGCTGCCCCGCCGCTGCGCTCCCCGCAACGACGGCAACGGTCGCGGCGGGAGGCAACTGACAAATAGGTGAACTTGACGCGCGCCGCAGGAAGCCGATCCGGCTTTTATGCGTTGCCTACGCATGACGTTCCACTTTGCACCCGACCCCGGCTTTCCGGACGACCGGCCCGGCCTCGATCCCGGCACCGGCCCAGGCTCGCAGGACCGCGACGGCCCGGTGCTCAAGCTGCTGCGCCTGCTGCCGTTGCTGCTGCCGTTCGGCCTGGTCGCCTGGCAGCGCAGCGGACGGCTGCGCCAGGCGCTGGACCAGTCCGCCGGCGCCCTGCACGACGCGCAGGAACGGTTCCGCACCCTGCTGAACCAGGCGCCGGTCGGCATCTGCCAAACCGACCTGTCCGGCCGCTACCTGCTGGCCAACGAGCGCTACTGCGCCCTGCTCGGCCGCCGCATGGACACGCTCTGGTCGCACCGCATGGGCGACCTCACCCATCCCGAGGACCAGGGGCGGCACCGGGCCGGCCACGCCCGGATGCTGGCGACCGGCGAGCCGTTCGTGATCGAGAAGCGTTACCTCCGCCCCGACGAGACCGACGTGTGGGTCATCAGCCACATGAGCCTGACATACGACCCGCGGGGCCGGCCGCTGCACGTCATCGCCGCCGTGCAGGACATCAGCCACCGCCGCGCCACCGAGGCGGCGCTGCACGCCCTGAACGCCACGCTGGAGCGGCGCGTGGCGGAGGCCGTGGCCGAGCGCGCCCGGGCGGAGGAAAGCCTGCGCCAGTCCCAGCGCATGGAGGCGCTGGGCCAGTTGGCCGGCGGCGTCGCGCACGACTTCAACAACGTCCTGCAAGCCATCGCCGGCGGCGCGCGGCTGATACAGCGCCGCCCGGACAATCCGGACACGGTGCGCCGCCTGGCCGGGCTGGTGGTGGACGCGGCGGACCGCGGCGCCTCCGTCACCCGCCGGCTGCTCAGCTTCGCCCGGCGCGGCGCCCTGCAGCCCGGCCCGGTGGATGCGGCGGCGCTGCTGCACGACTTGCAGGAGATGCTGTCGCGCACCCTGGGCAGCGGCATCGCCATCCACACCTCCGCCGAGCCGGGCTTGCCGCCGCTGCTGGCCGACAGGGGCGGCCTGGAGACCGTGCTGGTCAACCTCGCCACCAACGCCCGCGACGCCATGCTGGGCGAGGACGGCCTGCCCGGCGCCGGCCCCAACCAGGTCAGCCTGCACGCCGCAATGGACGACGGCACCGCGGCCGGGCTGCCGGCCGGCCGTTACATCCGCCTGGAGGTGTCCGACACCGGCCCCGGCATGGACGACGAGACCCTGGCCCATGCAGCGGAGCCGTTTTTCACCACCAAGCCGCGCGAGCGCGGCACCGGACTGGGCCTGTCGGTGGCGCGCGGCTTCGCCGAGCAGTCCGGCGGGCAACTGAAGCTTGGCAGCCTGCCGGGCCAGGGCACGACGGTGCGGCTCTGGCTGCCGGCCGTCCCGGTGGCTGCACCGGCTGTGCCCCAACCGGCGGGCCGGCCCCGCATCATGCTGGTGGACGACGATCCCGAGGTTCGGCAGGTGCTGCAGGACACGTTGCAGGCTCGCGGCTGCCAGGTGCTCAGCCATTCCGGCGCAGCCGCCGCGCTGGCGCACATCGCCAAGGACGCGCCGGACGTCCTGGTCAGCGACCTGTCCATGCCCGGCACCGACGGCCTGACCTTCATACGCGAGGCGCAGCGCCAGCGGCCCGGCCTGCCGGCGATCCTGCTGACTGGCCACGCCGGGCCGGAACTGGAGGCGGCCATCGCCAGGATGACCGGCGGACCCGTGCTGCTGGTGCAGAAGCCGGTGCGCGGCGCGGCCCTGGCCGGCCATGTGCAGTCGCTGCTGTCGGAGGGCGTTAACCTGAACGCTTGACACATCCGGGCAATTCAGAACAAATTAAGAACATCACGACTCGCCCGAACAGAAGCGAGTCTCATCTCGGCCGGAGATGTTCCTAGAGCATGTTTGGATCAGGTGAAGACGTATCCTGAGTTCCTGACGTAATTGGCGCACTCTGTGGCGCTGAACTTCTTGAGCAGGGTGCCGATGCGCTTCCAGGTGGCTTCGACGGTGCGCTC